>Ga0326597_10012527_pt1 | contig 11185 bp, 10 predicted proteins | sample RVTome_12_FD_203789 | JGI IMG/M metagenome (GOLD analysis project Ga0326597, IMG submission 203789) | Soil microbial communities from uranium-contaminated site in the Upper Colorado River Basin, Wyoming, United States - RVT100D185 | ecosystem: Environmental > Terrestrial > Soil > Contaminated >... | reverse complement strand
GAGTCGGCCCTCGACTCGCAAGGCAGCCGCTGGCAGCGACTGACCGCCGCGGAGGTGCGGGCGCGCTTCCCGGCATTCGATCCGCCCGACGAGACCGAGGCGCTTTACCAGCCGGATGCGGGCGTAGTGGCCGCAGACCGGGCCCTCACCGCCGCGTTGAGGCGTGCAGCCGAGCTGGGGGCCGAGCTGCGCTTCGACACGCCGGTCGACGGCTGGCATGCCCGCGGCGGGCATGTCGAGGTGGTCACGGGCTCGGGCCAGGTCGCATACGCCGACCGGCTGGTGCTGAGCGCCGGCCCGTGGCTGGCGCAGGGGCCACTGGCGATCTCTGCGCCCCTCGACGTGGAGCAGCAGCAGGTCGTCTACCTGGCCGCGCCGCCGGGGCCAGTGCACAGCGCAGGCATCATGCCGGTTTTCATCGATCGCGACTCCGGCACATACGGCATGGGTCGTCTCGAGCATCCGGCGGCAATCAAGGTAGCCGATCACCGGGGCGGCACGTCCACAGTGCTGAACGACCGGTCGGTGACCGTCGACGACGAATGGGCACGCCGCACCGCCGAGCGGGTGGCGCGCCTGCTGCCGAACCTCGGCCCTCGCCTATCCGCGTCGCTGTGCCTGTACACGAAGACGCCGGACGAAGCGTTTTTGATCGGCGCTCTCCCGGGCGTACCCGAGGTCGTCGTCGCCGCGGGATTGAGCGGTCACGGGTTCAAGTTCGGTCCTGCCCTTGGCGAGTTGCTCGCCGACCTCGCTGTCGACGGCGTCAGCCGCTGGTGGAGCCACCGATTCGCACCGGAGCGGTTCGATCCAGACGGTAGTGCCGCGAGAGACGCGTAGGCTAGGGCATGAGCGTCCCCGAACCGCTCGAGTCGGTAGTCAGCCAGTTCGCTTCGGCGCCTCCGTCGTTGCGCCTCGCGCTGCTGATCGAGTATGCCGGCAGGCTGCCCGAGGTACCCAGCGAGGTCGCCGCTGACGAGGAGCGTTTCGAGCGAGTCGAAGAGTGCCAGTCGCCGCTGTTCCTCGCCAGCGAGGTTCGTGCCGACGTGGTGTCGATCTGGTTCGACGCCCCGCTGGAGGCACCGATCACGCGTGGGTTCGCGTCGGTCCTCTACCACGGCCTCGACGGGCGCACGGCGCAGGAGGTGCTGGCGGTGCCGCCGGCCGTAACCGACCGGCTACGGTTGGTGGGCTTGGTCAGTCCCCTGCGCCTACGCGGAATGGGTGCGATGCTGCAACGTCTGCAACGTCAGGTGCGCGTGGCTGCCGTCGAATCTACGATCCACGACTGATTGCGTTCATTAGCTTGTGAGACGTTTGGAAGGTTAGATAGAGGGGTTCCAAATCCTGCTAGGGAAAAGGAGAACCCCTCAATGCGATCATCTCACGTTCGTTTCGAAGTGCGTGACGCTCTGGAACGGCGTGCTGCCAATCCTAGTGTCGAGGCGCAACGTCGCTACCTCTTGATGAAGGCGGTTGCGACCTTGGCCATGAGCATGCCGGTCCGTGACGCCTGCGCCCAGTTGGGCTTACCAGTCGCGAACTTTTATCGTTGGGCTGCCCGCCTGCGAGCGGGGCGGGTCGAAGCGCTCGAACCGAGCTCGAGACGTCCAAAGACAAGACCTGACGCTTGGGCACAACGCAAGGTCCGTGAACAGGTCGAGCGGTTGCGAAAGGACGCGACGACCAACAAGGAGGCGCTGGCCGCCATGCTGCGACGCATGGGTGTGATCGTCAGTGCCAGCACGGTCGGTCGCGTTATTCGAAGCCTGATCGAGCGAGGCGTAATCGAACGCTACACCTCCCGCCCCAACGCTCGGCCCGCTGGTACCTACTCCCCCCGCCCACACGCGATCAGGACCCCCAAAGGGCTGCCCAAGACCGTAGAGGCGCCCGGTGACCTGCTCCAGCTCGATACCCTCCACCCAGGCGAACCTGTCGCGTCGTGGCGGCACTTCAGTGCCATCGACATTGCCAGTCGCACGGCCTTCGCGCAGCTAAGTTTGCACGCTCGCGCTGTCGATGCGCTCGACTTTCTTGGGCACCTGCTGGAGAGCTGCCCGTTCCCAGTTCGAGCGATTCAAGTCGATCAAGGCTCGGAGTTCAAGGACGTGTTCGAAGATGCCTGCTTCACGCTTGGCATTGTCCTGTACGAGAATCACGCACGCAGCCCAAAGCAAAACGCGTTCGTCGAGCGGTTGCAACGTACCTTCCGCGACGAGTTCTACCGCCGCATCCCGATCGAACCGGTCCTCGACAGCGCCCAAGAACAGTTGCAACGCTACCTACACCACTTCAACCACGACCGGCCCCACGCCGGCTTGCACTACCTCACACCCAGCGAGTACCTTCAAATGAGAGAACCCCTCGAACGTCTCACATGACCTGAACGATTTCAACGACTTGTGACGGCGGGCCGGGTCTGCTACCATTCTTCGGTTAGCTCCGGTCGGCCCCATCGCGGGCGCTTCGGCCGCCAGCGAGGAGACGATAATGAAGAAGGGCATCCACCCGAAGGTCCAGCCGTGCAAGATCGTGTGTGACGGCGAGGTCGTGCTCGAGACCTACAGCACCAAGTCGGAGATCCACGTCGACGTCTGGTCCGGCAACCACCCGTTCTACACCGGTCAACAGCGCTTCATCGACACCGAAGGGCGGGTCGAGAAGTTCCAGAAGCGCTTCGGCACCAGTTACCGAAAGTAGCTTCACAAGGAGATCCGCTACTCTCCGGATCAGTACAGTGCCGCGCGAACGGTGGTGCCCTGCCCTGGGGCGCTGACTAGCTCGAAGATGCCGCCGCGCGCTTCGACCCGTTCGCGCATCTGACGAAGTCCTAACCCTCCCGCGCTGGTGACGCGGTCGCCGACCTGACCCACGTCGAAGCCGCTGCCGTCGTCGGCGACCTCGACGAAGGCACGCACGCGCGTGTCGCGCCCGAGACTGATCGTGACGCGACCGGCGTTGGCGTGTTTAGCCACGTTGTGCATCGCCTCCTGGAAGATGCGGAACAACACCGCTTCGCTGCGCACATCGAGGTCGCCGACGTCTCCGATCTCGACCTGGGTCTGCACGCCGTTCTGTTCGCCGAAGTCGATCGCGTAGCGCCGGACCGTCTCGACGAAACCGTGACGCTCGAGGTCGACCGGCCGCAGGGCAAAGATGCTGCGGCGCACCTCTCGGATCGACTCCCGCACGGTCTCTCCGGCTTGGGCGAGCTCGACCCGGGCGCGCTCGGAATCGCGGCCGAGAAGCCGCTTTCCCAGGTCGATCTTGAGGGCGGCGAACGCGAGCGATTGCGCCACCCCGTCGTGAATCTCACGCGCGATTCTCGCTCGCTCTTCGCCGATCGCCAGCTCCTCGCCGTGCAGGTACGCCCGCGCGTTGCGGAGCGCCAGGCTGACCTGGCTGGCGAGAAGCGCGAGGAACGGAAGCTGCGCTTCGCGCACGGCGTCCTCGCGGTCGTGCCCGAGTATCAACACGCCGAGTAACTCGTCGTCGGCGGTGAGCGGCAACACCACCGCACACGCCGCGTCACGCAGCAGCCCGCCCGCCTCCTCGCGCAACTCGGCGTCGATGACCCCGATCAGCTTGGGTCCGCCTTCGACAGCCAGCTCGGCCAACCGATCTTCGTTCACGTGCAGCGGCGCCAGAGGTTCGCTTGGCCGCACCACCTTCGGATGCAGTAGTGGTCCCCCGTCCGCGAGGAACACCGCGCCGCGTGTCGCGTCGACGCGCTCGAGCGTTCGCTCTAGCAGCGCACCTAGCAGCCGATCGAGGTTTCCTTCCGCCCGGATCGACCTGTCGACGTCGAACAGAGTCAGCAGGTCGCGCATGCGACTGCGCGCCGCCTCCGCGACCGACGCGAACTCGCTGGCGAGGATGCCGAACGCCTCGTGCGCCCGCGGACCCGGCTCACCCCGAAACACGGCGTGCACGCTTCCCTCCACGTTCTCGCCGGACAGAACCGGCGCCGATAGGATCTGCCGCGGTGCGGAAGCCAGGTCGATCTCCTGCTTGGTGGAATCGCCACGCCGGAGTGCCGCGTCGCGGCGCCGAATCACGGCACGAAGCTCGTCGTCGAGCCCCTCCTCGGCGACGAGCTCGCGGTTCTCGCTCCCGAGCATCACGGCGCTCGCCGTCGCTCCCGTCGCCTCGCGAATCCCGCTGGCCGCGGCGTGCACCGCCTCCTCGAGGTCGGTGGCGCCGGCGAAACGCTCGGTCACCCGCTGGATCACCGCCAGCAGGTCGTGGCTCTCCTGCAGCTCACGGTAGGTCGCCGCCAGCTCAGCCTGCGCGCGCTCACGCCCGCGCACCTCGCCGACGATCCACGACAGCGTCAGGATCGTCGCCAACGGCCCGAGTACGCCGTAGAAGGAGAGCCGCACGACCGGCCCGAAGGTGGTGTCGAGACGTGGGACCAAAGCGAGCTCGAACGCGATGACGATGCCGACGATGGTGAGGGGCAGCCAGATTCGGGCCCAGTCGACCTGGCGAGCAAGGCTTCCACGTGGGTCGCTGCCGGAGCTGCGAAGAGCTTCCGGCGCGGATGGGCGCGCCGCCTCGGTGACTTTCGGGGGTGCGTCCATTGCGTTTCAGGGTACCCGCTGAACTGCGTGCGCGGCAGCCGGTACACTCGGGCTTCATGGATGAGGCTGCAGTTACCCGACCTGGCGAGGCGGCACGACCGGCCGGCGCCGAACCCGCAGGCGGCCCGCTAGCGACCGTCGAACTGTCTGGCGTGCAGGTCACCATGCTCGGCACCGCCCACGTGTCGAAAGCCAGCGCGGTCGAGGTTCGCGAGCGGATCGAATCGGGCGCGTTCGGAGTGGTCGCGATCGAGCTCGACGCCTCCCGGCACGCCGCTCTGGTCGATCCGGACCGGATGCTGCGTACGGACCTGTTCACGGTGATTCGGCGCGGTCAGGGCGGCGCGATGGCGGCGAACCTGGCGCTGGGCGCGTTTCAGCAGCGCCTGGCGGATCAGTACGGCATCGAGCCGGGCGAGGAGATGCGCGAAGCGATCCGGTCGACCGATCGGGCCGGGCTACCCCTGGAGCTGATCGATCGCGACATCGGGGTGACGCTCCGGCGGGTGTACCGCAGCGTTCCCTGGTGGCAGCGACTTGAATTGATGGCCGGGCTGGTGGCCAGCGTCCTGTCGCGCGAGCAGATCGAAGAGGACGAAATCGAGCGTCTCAAGGATGGAGACGTGCTCGAGGCGACGTTCGCCGAGTTCGCCGAGCGTTCCGAGCGGCTCTACCTACCGCTGATCGCCGAGAGGGACGCGTACATGGCGGCGCGCATCCGACAACTGGCCGAGCGACTGGCTCGAGCGTCGGAGGCGGAGGGGGACGCTCCACCCGCGCTGTTGGCGATCGTCGGTGCGGGCCACCTGCAAGGTATGCGAGCGGCGCTCGAGGATGCGGGGGACGACCCCAGCGACGACCCGGCCGCGCGAATCGCTGAACTGTCGCAGCTGCCGCCTCCCTCGAAGCTGGCCCAGGTCGTTCCGTGGGTTCTGGTGGCCGTCATCGTTAGCGGCTTCGTGGTCGGTTTCGTACGCGATCCGGAGCTCGGGCGGCAACTGATCGGCGACTGGGTCTGGATCAACGGACTTACCTCCGCGATCGGGGCGACGGCCGCCCTGGCGCACCCGCTCACCATCCTGGGTACGGCGATAGCGGCGCCACTCACGAGCCTCAACCCGACCATCGGAGCGGGCTTCGTCGCGGCAGCGATCGAGTTGTGGTTACGCAAACCGAGCGTCGGAGACTTCGCCTCGCTTCGCAGCGACGTGACCCGCCTGAGCGGCTGGTACCGCAACCGGGTCGCCCGCACGCTGCTGGTGTTCCTAGGCGCGACCCTCGGTTCCGCCCTGGGAACCTACCTCGCCGGCGCGCGGATCTTGACGCGCCTTTTCTGAGTTCGGTCCCAGGTAGCATGCCTTCATGTACCCCGACCTTCACCGTTTCGTGGCTTTCCTCGAGGAGAAGGGCGAGCTGATCCGCGTTTCCGAGCCGGTGAGCTCGGAGTTGGAGATCACCGTGCTGGCCGATGCGGCGGTCAAGCACGGCGGGCCAGCCCTGCTGTTCGAGAAGGTGGTGGATCGCGACTTTCCGGTCGTCATCGGTCTGTACGGAACGCGCCAGCGAACGGCCTGGGCGTTGGGCGTCGACGATCTCGGCGACCTGGCGGAGCGGGTACGCGAACTGTTGAACGTTCGCCTGTCCGGTGGCCTGGTCGGCCTCGCGTCGAACCTTCCGAAACTACGTGACCTGGCTTCGTTGCGACCTCGGCGCGTGCGGCGGGCACCGGTGCAGGAGGTCGTCTGGCAGGGCGATGAGGTCGACCTGAGCCGCTTGCCGGTGTTGACCTGCTGGCCGGGCGATGGCGGTCCGTTCATGACGCTGCCGCTGGTGATAAGCCGGGATCCGTTGCGTGGCGACGTGAACATTGGCATGTACCGCATGCAGGTGTACGACAGAGCCACGACCGGCATGCACTGGCAACGTCACAAGACCGGCGCTCGGCATCTCGAGAGCGCCCGCGAGGCGGGGGGCAGGCTCGAGGTGGCCGTTGCGCTGGGAGGCGATCCGGCCCTTACCTACGCGGCGACCGCTCCGTTACCGCCGCTGCCCGGCGTTAACGAGTACTCGTTGACCGGTTGGCTTCGCGGTCGCGGCGTCGAGCTGGTCAGGGGCGTCAGCGTCGATCTGGAAGTGCCCGCGCAGGCCGAGTTCGTGCTCGAAGGGTACGTCGACCCGGACGAGCCGTGGCGCAGCGAGGGTCCTTTCGGGGATCACACCGGTTTCTATACCCTCGAGGACCTCTATCCGACCTTCCACGTCACGACGGTCACCATGCGGCCGCGGCCGCTCTACCCCGCGACTATCGTCGGTCGACCTCCGATGGAGGACGCCTACCTCGTCGAGGCGAGCGAGCGCCTGTTCCTGCCGCCGGCGCAGATGATCCTGCCCGAGCTTCGCGACTACCACATGCCGCCTGCCGGAGTGGCGCACAACTTGGTGACGGTGGTGATCGACAAGAGCTACCCCGGGCAGGCGTACAAGGTGGCGAACGGACTGTTGGGCCTCGGCCAGATGATGTTCGCCAAGGTGCTGCTGGTGTCCGACGACCCGTCGGTCGCGGCGAACGACCATTTCGGGTTCTGGCGTCACGTCCTTGCGCATGCACTGCCCGGCCGCGACGAGCAGTTCTCCAAGGGGCCGATCGACGTTCTGGACCACGCCAGCCGCGCCTGGAGCTACGGCAGCAAACTTGTGCTCGACGGGACCAGCAAGATGGGCGAGGAGGGCGGGGAGAAAGCGTGGACGGCTGGACCGCCGCGTGACGCCGCGCAGCTTCCGCACCACGGCGAGGTGCGAGATCAGCACCAGCCGGGTGGAGGGTTCTGGTTCCTCACTACGCGAAAGGAGCGGCCCGATCAGGGTCGGCATCTGGGCGAGTGGGCGGCCCGTCAGGCCGCTGCCCGCGGCGTGCGCTGGATCGCGGTTCTCGACGACGGGACCGACCCGCGCGATTTCGACGAGTGCATGTGGACGATTCTGAACAACATCGATCCGGAGCGGGACGTACAGGTCGTCGACGATGCGGCTGGCGGTCCGACCTGGGTGGTGGACGGAACCCCGAAACTGGCCGAGGAGGGTTTCGTTCGACCGTGGCCGGAGAAGATCGTCATGGATCCCGACGTCGAGGAGGAGGTCGAGCGACGCTTTGGAGAGTTGCTGGAGAGGTTGCGTGCCGGAGACGACGCTTTCGAATGACGGTGGGCAGGGCGAGCGGGGCGTCAGGACCGCCGCTGCAGTACCGCGACGAGGAACATCGCCGCTTGCAGCAGGATGATCGCCGAGCCGCTGGGCACGTCTACCAGGTACGACGCGGCCAGGCCGACGATCGTGCTGGACAGTCCGATCGCCACTGCTCCGATGGTCATGGTGCGCAGCGAGCGTGCGGCCAGCCTTGCCGCGGCGGCGGGGATCACCAGGTACGCCGCCATCAGCACGATGCCGACCACCTGCGCACTGACGACGACGGCGATCGCGGCAAGGGCGAACAGGGCGTAGTCGAGGGTGCGGACCGGAACTCCGTCGCTGGCAGCCAGCTCCGCATCGAAGGTGGCGTACCCGAGCCGGCTCCAACCGGCCAGTAGCAGGGCGGTGACCAGCGACGCGGTGACCAGGATGATGGTCAGGTCGTCGCGACCGACCGCCAGGATCGATCCGAACAGCAGGTGCCAGACGTCGACGACGTTCCGGTCCGGGGGGATGCGCGAGAGGAACAACACCCCCAGGGCTACCGACACGGCGAAGAACACGCCGATCGCCGTATCGCTGGACAGGCGAGTACGGTCGCGAACCCAGGCGATCGCCAGCGCCGCAGCCAGCGTGAACGGTAGGGCGATCCAGAGGGGTTGCGCCAGCAAGCCCTCGGCAGCGCTTGCGTAGGCGACCAGCGCCCCCAGCGCGATCCCGCCGAACGAAGCGTGCGCCAGGCCGTCGCCCAGGAACGCCAACCCCCTTTGCACCACGAACACGCCAAGCAGGCCGGCCATGACGGCGATCGCGGCTCCGCCGACGAAGGCGCGCTGCATGAACGCGTAGTCGAGCATCGAAGCTAATTCGGTCATGCGGCGTGGGGTCCCCTGCGCTTCACGGTACGACCGAGCTGTGGTCGTGACCGACGTGACCGTAGGCGCGCTCGAGGCAGGCGGCGGTCATCGCCCGTTCCGGTGGGCCGAAACCGATGGCGACACGGTTGAGGACCAGCACGTCGCTAGCGTGGTGCCGCGCCGCTGCGAGGTCGTGGGTGACCATCACCACGGTCGCGGCAGCGTCGTGGCGGTACCCGTCCAGCAGACGGTTGAGGTCGTGCTCCGCCAGGAAGTCGACGCCGGTGGCCGGCTCGTCGAGGATGACCAAGTCTGGTCGCCTCACCAGGGCGCGGGCGAGGAACGCGCGTTGCAGCTCACCGCCCGAAAGGCGCGCTAGCGCACGGTTCGTGAGTCGCTCGGCACCTACCCGCTCCAACGCTTCGCTGGCGGCGGTTCGCTCGGTCCGAGAGATCCAGGCGGGCCAGGTCCGCCGCGACCCGGAGACGACCAGCTCCAGCGCCGTCGCCGGAAACGACCGGTCGAAGGTCTTCAGTTGCGGTACGTAACCGATCCGCTGCGGCTCGCTTCCAGCCGGCCGTCCGAACACTTTGACTTCGCCGCGCAGCGGCTCGATGAGCCCGAGCAGCAGTCGCACCAGGGTCGACTTGCCCGCACCGTTCGGTCCGATGATCGCCAGCAGTCTGCGTGGCGGCAACCGGAAGCTCAGGTCGCGAAGGATCTCGACTTCACCGTGCCGAACGGTGACGTCATGCACCTCGAGCGCGGCGGAATCGGACGCCGCACGCATCGGTTCGGGTTGCGCCCCCGCGGCCGATGCCTGCTCCAGGGCGGCGCTCATGGCGCGCCGGATGGCGGCGTCAGCGCCGCCGCGATCGTCCTGGCGTTGTAGAGCAGCAACTGCAGGTAGCCGTTGCGCCCCTCGACCCCACCGACCGGGTCGAGTAGCCCCAGCGCGACGCCGGCCTCGTCTGCCAGCACCCGCGCCGGCCGGTCGGCGAGCTGCACCTCGGTGAAGATGGCGACGGCACCGGCAGCCCGAATCGCCTGCACCGCTTCGGTGAGCTGCCTGGCGCTGGGCTCGCGACCCGGAAACGGCTCGATCTCTAGCAGCAGGTCGAGCCCGTAGCGCTGCGCGAAGTACGGCCAGGCGTCGTGAAACGGAACGAACGGCGCACCGGCGAGCGGGGCGAGTAGCTCGGCCACCTCGGCGTCGGTCGCCTGCAACTCCGCAAGGTAGGCGTCGCGCCGAGCGGCGACGACGTCGGCCAGGTCGGGGCGGAGCTCAGCGACGCGGTCGGCGAGCGCAACCACGATGACAGCCATCCGCCGTGGGTCGAGCCAGACGTGCGGGTTCGGTCGTCGGGTCCCGTCAGAGCCGCGGTCGACCGGTTCGCCGGCGAGCAGCTGGCCGGGACTCAACGCCTCCAGCGCGACGAAGCGGGCCACATCGCCCTCGGCGGCATCGAGCAGATCCAGAATCCAATCGTCGAGCCGGCCGTTGACGACCACCAGGTCGGCGTCCGCCAGGCGCGCAACGGCCCTGGGGGTTGGCTCGAACCCGTGCGGGCTGGCGCCGGGGGGCAGCAGCACCTCGACCTGACCTTCATCGCCGAGCAGCCGCTCGACCGGTTCCCGGTAGGGCTCGATCGAAACCACGACGCGCAGCTGCGCCTGAACCGAGCCGGTCAGGATAGCCGCAATCACCATGACGACGGTGGCGACGCCCGAGCCGAGCGGGTGGGCGGACCGTAGCGGGCGCACGTCGTCGCAACTGCGCCACTGTTGAGAATCGGTTTTCATTACCTGGTGAGCATACCCAGCGCGGAGCTACGTCGATGTGAAACCCACGCGGCCCGCTCCTGTCGGAGGGGCCGCGTGGGGAGCCTACCTGCGGTCCGCGTGGACCGCTCCGAGGTTCAGCGGTTGGGGTTGACGAACAGCAGCGGGTCGATCGTCCGCATCGCCTTGGCGGACAACCACACCTTGTGCGGCTTGCCGTCCATCCAGATGGTGCGCTTCTGCAGATTGGGCTTCACCTGGCGCTTGTGAACGCCGACCTGTTTCAGGCCGACCCCGCCGCGCCTCTTGGGCGAGCCCTTGCGCTTGCTGGTAGTGGTGCTGCTGGTCTTCTTGCCGGTGACGGCACACACTCGCGGCATGGTCTTCCTCCTGCTCCCAGGCGCCGTGGCGCCGTCTTGGTTGGATTCGTCGCCACGCCCGCAACGGCGCAGGGCGTCGGCCTGTCCACGGCACCCGTGTGCCGGACCGGCATGCGAGGGTGGAGTCTAGCACAGCCACCAGCGGGCCGCTAGTCGTCGCATTCACTCAAATAGAATCCAACCGAAGGGTGGGTGGATCACTCAAAAGTATTTCCAACCGTAGGTTGGGGGATGGCACCGTGCGCGAGAGACAGGTCGTTGTCGTTGATGGCTAGGCGCGAGCTCATCCGGGTGGCACGAATTCGGTACCGCGCACTGTCGAGCCGGACCGAGAAGAGCCGGCTGATTGACGAGACGCAACGGTTGACGGGGTACCACCGGAAACACGTGATCA
>Ga0326597_10012526_pt1 | contig 11185 bp, 13 predicted proteins | sample RVTome_12_FD_203789 | JGI IMG/M metagenome (GOLD analysis project Ga0326597, IMG submission 203789) | Soil microbial communities from uranium-contaminated site in the Upper Colorado River Basin, Wyoming, United States - RVT100D185 | ecosystem: Environmental > Terrestrial > Soil > Contaminated >... | reverse complement strand
ACCGGTCGAACATTGGCTGAAGTGATCGTCCTGATCGTCATCGGAATAGTGCGCTCAGCGATCCTCGGCGGCCTGTTCGGCGGCATGGGCGGGTGGCACGGCAAGATGTATAGCCGGGGCAGAGCCCCGAGAGGGATGAGGGATGAGGAGAGGATCATCATAACTATTTAATTTAATTATAGTTTTGTCACACAGCCTCCCCCCGGCGCGCCGTCCTGGTGCAAATTGCCGGCTTTAGTCAGGTTTCGCCTGACACGACCTGTAGGGTTTTCCCGACAGCGTTACATTCCTCTCCGTAGCAATATTTCTTTGAACTGAACGCCGGAAGAAGTGCGTCGGCCTGACGCGGGGCGGATAGACAGAAAGCCCCTCGCAGACGGATGCGGTCGCGTCATTCGCGGCTTTTTCTTCCGCATCAATAAATAAACAACCGGCGCTATCTCCGGGGCGCCGGTAGGGGAACGTATGCAGGCAGTGTCCATGCTCGCTTCGAGCTCGCAGCCCAGCCGGTCGTGCGCCGTGCACGGCCATACGGCGCGCGTTCTCGAAAAGCGCGGGCCGCGGCGCGGCGACACCGGACGCCCATTGAACGCCAGGAGTTCCAATGCCGACTGAGACATCCAAATCATCGAAGGCCGTCGAAACGTTGCGATTGGGCATGGAAGGTAATGCGGTAAAGGAATTGCAGAGGAAGCTGCTCCAGAAGGGCTTCAATCCGGGCGCAATCGACGGCAAGTTCGGCAACGGAACGCAGGCGGCCGTGATGGCGTTCCAGCGCAGCGAAGAGCTATTGGCTGACGGCATAGTCGGTCCGCGCACCCGCGGGCTCCTCTTTCGCGGCAAGGCCGGGGTGCTGGAGGACGTCGCCAAGACGAAGGAACTGGGGACCATCGAGGTCTCCAGGATGTTCCCCCATACGCCGATCGGAAACATCAAGAGAAACCTCCCTTTTGTGCTAACCGCCATGCGGAAAGCGAAGTTGCACGACCGGTTGATGGTGCTGATGGCGCTCGCCACGATCCGGGCCGAAACGGAGAGTTTTGAGCCGGTCGCTGAAGGAATATCGCGTTACAACACTTCGTCGGCAGGTCACCCGTTCGATCTCTACGACAACCGCAAGGACCTGGGCAATCAGGGGGCTCCCGACGGACGTTCGTTTCGCGGGCGCGGCTACGTTCAGTTGACCGGCCGCTACAACTATCAGAAGTACGGCAAGCGCATCGGGGAACCCCTGGTCAAGAACCCGGATCTGGCGTCGGATCCCACAATCGCAGCCGATCTGCTCGCCGCGTTCCTCGGCGACCGGGAATCCCGGATCAAGGAAGCCCTGCTCGACTGGGACTTCGCCGGCGCGAGGCGACTGGTGAACGGCGGCAGTCATGGGCTCGACCGTTTCGTCGAAGCCTACAAGACAGGCATTGCATTAACCGCTTGACGGACATGAAGGCGTTGCTATGCGCGATCGCGCGAGCCGTCCCGGCCACGTCGATTTGTTTGAGCGTCTGGGGCTGTACGGTGATCGCAGTGCATGCGCCGTCGAAAGACGATGTGGAGATCAAAACGCGTTTCGGCATCGTTTCGGTGGAAATCAAACCGGGAGCGGGGGCCGTAATGGTGGAGTCGACCAGCCTGGGGGCGATCAACAGCTTCGAGGGCCTTGCAGTCGGATACCACAACACGAGCATCGCGGCCGTTGCCGGTGGGCGCTGCCAGCTGGTTTTGTGGATCAGGACCAACGAGCAATTGCAGGAGTTGAATTCGTTGCTGCGCGACCGGACGGACGTGTGCGTCGTGGCGCCCAATCGTTGACCGAGGAGATACATGATGGATAACAAGTTTTCATACCTGCTCATTCCCGTCGCGCTTGCAGTGACCGGATGCGCGAGCAATCCCGATTTGCCGCTGATATTCGGCGCGTCAAACACGATCGGGATATCGATAGGAGGGTCGGTGCCGGAGCAAGGGGGGGATTTCACGATCGGCTACAGGGGGCAGGATTTCGCGCTCGTGCCGGTAACCGTGGTGCAGCCGGACGGCGCCGAGCAGCAAATCGGTTCGGAGGTGAGGGGCGACAAGTTCCAGGATTCGTTTTCGGTGCTCGGGCAGTTCGAGGCCAAGGCTTCGCAATCCAGCACCGGCCCCAAGACAGGGCTTGGAAAATTCTTTGCAACCGGAGTGGTTGCCAAGAAGCTCAGCGACGGATTCGCCAAGCGGCTTGGACACGGAAGAACCACCGTCAGCGGGTGCACGGAAGGAACCCAGGGAGGCGGAACGGGCCAGCAACAGGCCAAGCCCGTGCAAGCTGCCGGCAAGCAACAGCAGGCCCAAGCCCCGAAAACCTTGCAACAACAGCCGGCGCGGGCCGAGGGCGAAACCCGGTACCGGTCGGGGGCATTGATGGTTTTTGCGCAATACGAAGCACTGGGATTTTCACTGGGAGCGGCGGCGTCACAGCAGGGAGGGGATCTCACGCTGGGATGGAAGGACCGCAATATCGCGATTGTCCCGGTAATCACTCGCGATGGCAGCGGGCGCGCCGATCAAATCCGGGGGAAAGTCACAAACACCGACACCACCTGGCCGGATCCGACGGATCACGACGCGCTTTCGGTGCTCGGCCAGTTCCAGTTCAAGTCCGAGCAGGGATCGGGGACAGTCGACGTCGGCCTGGGAAAGTTTTTCTCGACGGGTACCGCAGCGCAAAGGCTGGGGGATGGCTTCAAGACCAGGCTATGCGAAGAGTACAAAGCGGTACCGGCGCAGTAGACGAGCGATCCGGGCGAATCCACCGATAGATCAGTATGGCAGCCTGGGCCGGCTCGGCGCCTTCGGCAGGAAGTAAAGAGGAGCTTCCCCGGCGCCCCGGGCCGCAACCTTCCGACTCCGGGCATGCACCGCGCGCCCCGCTGGGCGTGATTCGCGATACCTCGAGCGTCCCGAGTACTGGGGGGACGCCGGACACGGGCGGCACATCGGATACAGGAGGAACGCCGGATACGGGAGGAACACCGGATACGGGCGGCACGCCGGATACTCGTTGAGTCGCGAAAAAATGCTTAGGAAAGACTCGATGGATGGTTTTGCGCGCAAGGGCGGTAGTAATCAGCGGGTGGTCGGGAGAAACCTATGAGTGGACCTTGCTTCGACATCGGCCTCGTGGGGGCCGGAGCGATTTCAGCGGGCGCCTATACCGGCGGCGTCATGGATTTCATGGTGCAGGCGCTCGACGAATGGTACGCGGCGAAAGGGGCGGGTGGCGGCACGGTTCCCCCGCATGACGTGAGGCTGTGCGTATTCTCCGGCGCGTCCGCGGGCGCCATCACCGCCGCGCTGGCGACCGGCTATCTCGCGTCGAACCAGCCGCCCGTTACGACCGAGGCGGAGGCGGCGGCGAACAACGGCCGCAACAAGCTCTTCGATTCCTGGGTCGATCGCATCGACATCGTGCCGCTGCTCGGGGAACGGGACCTGCCGCAAGGGAAGAAAGTCCTGTCAGCGCTCGACTCCACGATACTCGCGGAGATCGCGGACAGCGGGCTCAATGTCTCGCCGCGCGGATTCAGGCGGCCCTACGTCGCGGACGATTTTCACCTGTTGCTGACGGTGACGAACCTGCGTGGCGTGCCGTATGAAATCGAGTTGATCGGTTCTCAGGTCTCAAAGCACACCATGTCGCTGCACGCGGACTACGTGCATTTCGCCTTCGGCGACGCGCGGCCGGCCGCGCAGCCGGACCGCTATCCGATGGCCTGGAGCGATCTCGGCAACAACGCCCACCCGCTTAAAACCAAACTCAAGACCGCCGCGCTGGCATCGGGCGCTTTTCCGGTCGGTCTCGCGCCGCGCGGGTTGAGCCACCAGTTCGGGCCCGGGGACGATCCGTACAGCGCCCGCCGCTGGCGCGTGCCCACGCCCGACAGCAACCCGCATGTCTGCTTCTCGAACGAGCGGATCCACGCGGCGTTCGGGTCGCTGTCGCCGGATTTTCGCTACGACTACCTGTGCGTGGACGGCGGCGTAATGGACAACGAGCCGCTGGAGCTGGCGCGGCGGCTGCTGGCGGGCTCGGATGCTTACAACGCCCGCGATGGCGGCAAGGCGTCGAAAGCCATCCTGCTGATCGATCCATTTCCAAGCGACACGGAGTTCGATCCCGAGCACAAGCCTCCGCAGGATCTCCTCAAGTTGGTACTCGGCCTGTTTGGGGCGCTGAAGAACCAGGCGCGGTTCAAGACGGAGGAACTGACGCTCGCCGCGCATCCCCAGGTGTACTCGCGCTTCATGATCGCCCCCAGCCGCGGCGGTAAGAAGCACGCGATCGCGTGCGGCGCGCTCGGGGGATTCGGCGGGTTCCTCAAGCGCGACTTCCGCAAGCACGACTACTTCCTCGGCCGGCGCAACGCGCAGAAGTTCTTCAAGGATCACTTCGTGCTGCCCGAGAACAACCCGCTGTTCGCCGGCTGGTCGGAAGTGATGAAGGAAAGTTACTGCGTCCGCGACTTCGCGACCGGCGCGCCGGAGAGGGAGGCGGGCGAGCGGCTGCTGCCGATCATTCCGCTGGTCGGCGCCGCGGCCGTGCCGTGCTTCGCGCCGCAGTGGCCGCGCTACACGGAGGAGGACCTGGACGCGCTGTGCGAGAAGGTGGACGGGCGGGTGGACCTCGTCCTGGGCCGCCTCGTGGACCAGTATTTCGACACCGACAATCCGCTCATTCGCTTCGGCGCCAGGATCTTCCTGCGCTGGAAGACCGACGACATTGTCGGTTTCGTGCGCAAGAAGGTGGAAGGCGAGTTGAAACGAATGGGAATCATGACGAGGTAGTCGCGGACGACCGGCGTTAAAGGGGGGCTATGGAATTCTTCAATGAACTCGAAGGAAATAGGCGCGATCGGGCTGCGCAGCTGGAGACATATACGAACCGCCTCTTCGGGTTATGCCTGGCCGTGGTGGTTCTCGGACTGGCAATCCTGATCGTTGCTCCTCTGCAACGCTCGAGCTTCGGGGCGGCCATCTCGAGCGGCGCGGTCGCCTTGCTGAGCGCGCTGATGTGTTTCGCAGTCGGAGCCTTTCTCGGGCTGCTTTTCGGCGTGCCGCGCTACAAGAAGGAAGACGACAAGGACAACTCCATCGAGCCGAACAACAACCTGGAGCAGGTCTCCGACTGGCTGACCAAGATGATTGTCGGGATAACCCTGGTGCAGTTCGGTACGATCGTTCAGAAGGTCAAGGTCGTGGCCCGCCAGATCAACGATGCAATGCTGGGTTGCCCTCCGCAGTGCGCGGACAACTACGCGATGGGGCTGGCGGTTATCGGCTTCTTCACGGTGAGCGGCTTTCTGATGATGTACTTGTGGGCGCGCATCTACCTGCTGCTCGACGTAAACATGATCCGCGGACACATCGCCAGAGGCGAGGCCGCACTGAAAGAACTCGAAAAAAGCGGCGTGACGGTGCAACCCGAACGGGAGGCTCCTTCAGCAGGATTCTTCCAGAAACTGGTTGGCACAGCGGTGCTCATAGACGATTCTGTGTCCAAGCCGCAAATCGACGCCGAAGTGAAACCCGGGCCTCACGCTAACGATCCCTGGAAGGGTGCCTTTGGCGGCAAGAGCAGGGACAAAGGCAGAGAGGTCACCGCGGAAGTCAAGCCCGTGCCACGCAGCGAGTACTGCGCGGTCCAGTTGACGGTGCGCTCCACGGAGGCGACCAAGCCGCTCGACGGCAACGTGAAGTTCTTCCTGCACGACACGTTCCCTGAGCCGGTGAAGACAGTCTCGGTTCAGAACGGCGTGGCGACGCTGGCGGTGGCCTCATGGGGGGCGTTCACGGTTGGGGTCCTCGCGGACAACGGCGAGACCAAGCTCGAGCTGGATCTGTCGAGCGTGCCGAACGCGCCCGAGGACTGGCGCGGCCGCTGAGTGCCGGGTTTACGTCGGGCCGGATGCAACACTTCAACTGCCTTCTTGGAATAGGGAGAGATTTTCAATGGAACTGAGCGTTGTGCAATTTCTCGCCGGCCTGGGCATGAAGCTCGCCGGACTCAACGTCACGCGCAAGAAAGAGGTTGCCGGCTACCTCGAATACATCGCGGACCTGACGGCCAATTTTGCGCCGGTGGCTCATAACGGGGTCAGGCTTGGCTAATTGCATAAAGGTGCCGGCGGTAGGATCGTAGTAACCTTTTCGTTCGGCTCGGACACCGTCCACTCGGGTTTCTGCTAAATCGATTCCTCGGTATAGTCCAAGCAATGTCGTAGTTGCATGTAATCCTACCGACAGTCGATTACCACTGAGGACTGGCAACATGACCATCAAGAGCGGCTTGCCCCCGATTCACCCGGGGGATTTTCTGAGCGAGGCACTGGAAGGCTTGGGCACGTCTCAAGCCGACTTCGCACGCGCCATCGGGGTTTCACCGATGCGGATCAGTCACGTGATCAACGGCACGCGTCCCGTCACGGCCGAACTGGCGTTGCTCTTTGGCAAGGCGTTCGGACAATTGCCGCAATACTGGCTTAACCTCCAGGCGGCTTATGACTTGAAAACAATCGAGCGCGAAATTGGCAACAGGCTGCGGGGGGTACGCAGGCTGGCGGCCTAGTTGCAGCCCTGGGTTGGACCTCCGCAACACATTGTTCCGAATCGAAATCGCCCGCGAAACCGGCCCGCTTTAGCGCTTAGACGCGCAATTTCGCTGCCGAAAACAGCGTTCTAAGAGTGCAGCAGCGTGTTCCACGTAACGTCCTGGAATAGGCGCGTCCTGTCCGCCGCAGAGGAGGGCGCGTGAAATCCAAAGGAGCAAAGGCGAACTCAGACCCGCGTTCCAATCGGCAGTTGCCTCAAGGAACGCGCAGGAACATCGACTGTCCAATCTTCAGATAGGACACTATGAATATAGTGTCAATTAAACAGGTAGTTACGAGTGACTGAACGGCGAAGCGAGGCCAGCGCGAATTCCAGCCCTTATTGCTTGCATTCGAGCGGGAAGGCTACACTTGTTAAGTTGACCGGCAACGTTTACGTTAGTGGAAGCGACTCTATGAATTTTGATCCTCTCATCGGACTTCTTTCAGACGAAACGACCCGCAAGGTATTCATCAAGGTCCTGAGCGATGGAAGGATTCGCTTCGGCGATCTGAAGCGCTACGTCGGCGATGATTCAATCGAGAAGGCGGTCGAGGTCCTGACAAAGCACCATCTCGTCGACAAGTCGGAAGGTCCGATTGGGGAGTTCGTGACGATTTATCCGACTTCCGAGGGTCTCACGCTCGGGAGAAAAATGAATCTGGGGAGTTTCTCGACGCCCGGGAGCTGGAAAGCGATCAGCTAGCGGAACGCCAGAAAAATAACAAATGCCTGGAGGGGGAGATAGTCAGGCCGGGCTTATCGACGGCTTTGCCGCGCTTGTCGGTTCCTCTGTTTTTGTCCTGTTGTTCTTCTTCGTGGCGTTTATCACCATCGTAATCGTTGGTATCGAAATGGTGGGCAAGACCAAGCTGTCCATTCGATCCTGCCTGAACGCCAATACGCTGCTGTACTTCCTGATCCTGTTGCTTGGCAACGTTGTTGCCGCGACGTTGTTTCTGATGCCCTATGCGGCGGCCGTCCTCGCCAGCAAACACGGCACGGGCTACGCGTTGCTGGCTGCATTTGCGGGCGTATTTTCCTTCGAGGGCGTGTTAAGCAATACCAACATCACGATCTTCAACAAGGGCGTCCTGACAATTGGCGACTGGATCGGCAAGGCGCGGGACAACGCAGTGGCGGCCTCGCTGTCCGCGGATATCATCGCCAAGGATCTGCTTACCATGCACAAGGCGCAGCAGCTTACCCTGCTGCCGGATGGAGAATTGAACGCGCACATCAGCCATGCGTTAGGCAACGGGGTTGTCGCGCAACTCGATGGCGAGGCGGTTGCATCCGCCTCGAATGCAAAGTTCTACAAGGCACTCAAGTTGGCGACCTCGCGCCCGGATTACGTCAAGTCAATAAACACGCCCCCGCCGCCACCATAGCCTGTCGTCGCGTTGATCAGAGGGGCCACGCTCAAGTTTCGAAGGGCTGAAACAAGAACGGCGGCCTCAGCCAACCTTTTCCATCTCGTTACCCGCCACTCGTCAGGGCTGGGAATGGCGCGCTTCGTGAATGGCAATTGGCCCCGGCTTCAACTAAAGTGACATTGCAGCGCCGCGTTGGATCTCGATAATTTATTGTTCTGAATACATTTTCCTCTAAAGCTGATGGCACAGTCCAACGCACGCAAGCCCGCCGCCCCGGGTCGCCGGGGAGAATCCGAGGCGCAACTGCTCGGGAAGCCCGCCGCCGGGTGGCGGCAGAGCGTTTTCACTGTCGTGTTCGAGTCTGACACGCGCGCCGGGAAGCTTTTCGACATCTTCCTGATCGTCGCGATCCTGCTGAGCGTCGCCGCGGTGCTGGCGGACAGCGTGGCGGGCATCGCAACGCGGCACGGCGCGCTGCTGGGCGCGATGGAGTGGATATTCACGATCCTGTTCACGGTGGAATACATCGCCCGGCTCTCATGCGTCGAGCGCCCGATGCGCTACGCCAGGAGCTTCTACGGCGTCGTGGACCTGGTCGCGATCCTGCCCACCTACCTGGCCGTGTTCTTCCCGGAAGCGGCGCTGCTGATCGATGTGCGCATCCTGCGGCTCATGCGGATCCTGAGGATATTCAAGCTGACTGCGTACCTGAGCGAGTTCCGGCTGCTCGGGGACGCTTTGGTGGCGAGCGGCCGCAAGATCCTGGTGTTCCTGGCCGTGGTGGTGATGATCGTGCTCATCATCGGCACGCTCATGTACGTGATCGAGGGCCCGCAGCACGGCTTCACCAGCATCCCCTTCGCGATCTACTGGGCGATCAGCACGATCTCCACGGTCGGCTACGGCGACGTAGTGCCGCGCACCGATATCGGCCGCATGCTGGCATCGGTCATGATGCTGATCGGCTGGGGCATCCTCGCCGTGCCGACCGGCATCGTCACCGCCGAGATGACGGCCCAGCACTTCCGTTCACGAATGCGACCGGCAGGCCGGTGTCACGCCTGCAACAGCGGCGGCCACGACGACGACGCCGTGTTCTGCCGGATATGCGGCACGAGGCTGGCGGGCGAGGACGGAAGCTAAAAGGGACAAGGGACAAGGGATAAGGGGCAAGGGGAAAAGGGGAAAGGAGGTCTAGTTTGAGTAGGGCTGCTCGCCCCGGTCTCATGATCTCGCGGCTGCATTTCGACTCCTGCTCCCGTAGGGTTTTCCTGATCTCGTTGATCCTGTAAATCCTGTCCATTCGCCCTTCACGCCAGGACCAGCCGAAACCGCCTCCGGCCTCTTATCCGGTATATGGAAAAATCCCGCTGGTCTATCGTGGCGATGGCGGTCACGCCGGCGCGCTCCGCGAGCGCGATGAGCGAAGCGTCGGCGTAATCGCAGGGCAGGTTGTCGTACTGAGCCATGATTCGCGCGAGGGCGGCGTAGTCCGCCACCGGTTCCACCTTCAGCAGGCCCGCCGCGCGGGCGCGTTCGAACCAGAGCAGGGCGGCGCGGAGATGGGCCGGGCTCGCGGCCAGCACGTAGGCCGTTTCCGTGACGACTGCCTCGGTCGTCAGCAACTGGCCGCGGAAGCGCTTGAACCACTCGACCGCCGCCGCGTGGTGCCGGTCGGCCCGGTTGATGAGTGCGACGACAGCTCCGGTGTCAACGAGCGCGCGAGCCACGAAATGCCTTGCGGGCAAGCTCGCGGACGTTGGCGGACTGCAGCTCCTTCGCGCCCCTGGCCGGGATCAGGTCGGCGGCGAGAGCGTAGGGGCTGGCGCCGCCGGTCTCCTTGTCCAGGTAGTCGTCGAGCGCGCGCACCACGGCCTCGGTCCGGGTGATCCCGCGCTTGGCGCAGTACTCGGCCAGCTTTTCTTCCACGCGCGGCGGAATGCGCGCGTTGATCACTTCGCCCATATCCTGATTCCCGGTGTTGTGTTACGAATGGAATACATTGTAACACAACTAGCTGGACGCGACTCTAAAGGCACAAGGCACAAGGCACAAGGGCAGGTCAACCGCCGCCACAGGTGACGCGTTTATGCTCGCAAGCAGCCCACGAGGCGAGCATGAACTACTACAGCAAAGGACCTGAGCTCATCGCACGCACAAGGACATTTGCCTTGCGTGTCATAGAGGTTTACTCCGGTTTGCCGCGTACGCCGGTCGCCCAGGTCCTCGGCAGGCAGTTGATGCGCTCCGCTACTTCCGCAGGTGCTCAATACCGGGAGGCACAGCACGCCAAGTCGATTGCGGATTTCGTCAGAAAATCCGAGGGTTCGCTGCAGGAACTCGAAGAGAGCGCCTATTGGCTGGAGCTGTTGGAAGCATCCAGGATAGGCGATAGCTCTACTATCAAAGGCATCTATTCCGAGACGCGGGAGCTAGTGTCCATATTCATGGCGGTGGTGCGAATCGCAAAAGGAACGCGAGCACAAGCGTAGCCAGCTCCTTGTGCCTTGTGTCTTGTGCCTTATTCCTTAGCGGTTGAGCTTCTCGTCGAGCCAATCAGCGACTACGTCTACGGCACGAGTCAAGTAATCACGTTGACAGTGTTGGGCTCCACCTTCCTCCTCGGTAAACACGCGGAAGGTCTTGTCCTTCGAGCCGATCAGGTCGAATAGCTTCTGCGCTTCGGGCATGGAGACCTGCGCGTCGGCTGCGCCGTGCATGAGGAGGAACGGGCATTTGACCTTCTGCGCGACGCCGTCGAGCTTGAAATCCTTGATCTTCTCCAGCGCCTGGTCGTAGGTCTTCACGCCGCAGGCCCACAGCAGGTGGTCGGCCGGCACCGGCAGCGCGGCGGTCTTGAGGCGCTCGAGGCGCCTCACCCAGGTGGCGTGGTAGTCCCAGATCGCGCCCCAGGCGATGCAGGCGGCGAAGCGCGGGTCCATCGCCGCCATGCGCGGCGCGTAGTAGCCGCCGAGGCTTATCGCCAGCACGCCGATGCGGTCCGGGTCCACGTCGGCGCGCGTGGCGAGGTAGTCGCAGGCGGCGCTGCCCGCGATCTCGAAGTCGGGGCGCAGGAACATGTTGCGGAAGCGGACCATCTCGCCCTGGCCGGGGCCGTCCACCAGCAGCCAGGAGATGCCGCGGCGCGCGAGGTCGGGCGTGCCGCGCAAGTACTGCATCTCCTT
>Ga0326597_10012525_pt1 | contig 11185 bp, 9 predicted proteins | sample RVTome_12_FD_203789 | JGI IMG/M metagenome (GOLD analysis project Ga0326597, IMG submission 203789) | Soil microbial communities from uranium-contaminated site in the Upper Colorado River Basin, Wyoming, United States - RVT100D185 | ecosystem: Environmental > Terrestrial > Soil > Contaminated >... | reverse complement strand
CACGGCGCGCTTCAAGCGCGCGTCCACCCCCCCGTGGGTGTACCACAGGTACAGCCCGGCCCCGGCCCTGCGCGCCGGCCGCGCCGCGAGCAGCGCGTAGCGCGGCACCATGTGCGCCAGCACCGCATCGAAGCCGTCACGGCCGAGGGCCTCGCGCAGGAGCCGCTTGTAGCGCAAGTAGCGCAGCAGCGCGCCGTCGCGTCCCACCGCGCGCACGTCGACGTTGGCCGGCAGGTCGTCGGTGCGGCCGGCGGAGAGCGCGATCACGCGCACGCGCTCGCACTCCGCCGCCAGGCCGCGCACCCAGCGCGAGACGAAGCCCAGCACGGCGTCGTCGGCGTCGAGCACCTGGGTCAGGAACAGGAGCCGCACGCCGCCTCCCCCCGCGCGCCGGCCAGCGCCTTCAGGCCCTCGGCGTAGGCGCGGATCGAGCGCGCGTACTCGAAGCGCTGCACGGCCGCCGCCGCACGCGCCCCCAGCTCGCGCCGGCGCGGCTCGTCGGAGAGCACCGCGCCCAGCGCGTCCGCCAGGCTCTCCGCGTCGAAGCCGCACAGCCGCCCGGCCGCGCCGTCGGCCAGGAGCTCGCCCATCACCCCCACCGGCGTGCTGACGACCGGCGTGCCGCAGGCCATCGCCTCGACCGTCACGCGCGGCCCGCCCTCGCAGGTCGAGGCGCACACCGCCACGCGGCTCTTGCGGTAGATGGCGGCGAGATCGTCCGGCGTCTCGACCCATTCGACGAAGCGCGCCAGGTCCGCGATCCCGCGCCGCGCGCAGAGCTCGCGCACGCGCGCCGCCAGCGGGCCCTTGCCGACGAACAGCGCGCGCGCCGGCGCGCCGCGCGCCTTCAGCAGCGCGAGCGCGTCGACGATGCGCGCCAGCCCCTTGTTGGCGACCATGCGCCCGACGTACACGACGTCCTGCTCGGACGCGCCCTCGGCGCCCGGGTCCGGCCGGAACACGTCGAGGTCGACGTACAGCGACGGCAGCACCAGGATCCTGGCGCGCGGCACCCCCCAGCTCTCGAGCAGGGCCGGCATCTCGGTCGCGTTGACGACGCGGAAGGCGGCCGCGCGCTCCAGCGCCCAGCGCACGTAGGCCCGCGCTACGAGCTTGTCGAAGCGCTCGCGCGGGCCGGACGGCACGGGGTGGCCGGGGACGTGGTGCAGCTCGGACACGTAGGGCACGCCGCTGGCGCGGCTCAGGCGCGCGCTGCCGATCCCGTTGTAGAACCAGCCGTAGTCGTGGCTGACGATCAGCGCGTGGCCGTGGCGCGCGACCAGCTCGCCGCCCTTGGCGCGGATGTAGCGCACCATCCCGGCGCGCCCGCAGGCGGCCGGGTGGAAGTGCACGTTGTCGTGGATCCTGAACAGGCGCGGCGCGGCCTCCGGCCGAGGGCAGATCACGTCCACGCGCCCGAAGTGGCGCGAGAACTCGCGCTGCATCGAGTGGAAGGGCCCCTTCTCGCCGATCGTGACCTGGCGGTCGCCGCTGACCATCAAGAGGTTCACGATGCGCCTCGTCGCTCGTCCACGACCGCACGGTAGACGGCCTCGAGGCGCCCGGCCAGGGCCGCGGCCGAGTGCCGTTCCGCCACGCGCAGGCGCCCGCGCCGGCCGCAGGCGGCGCGCAGCTCCGGGTCGTCCAGCAGGCGCGCCAGGCCGAAGGCCAGCTCGTCCGCGTCGGCGCCCAGGAAGCCGGTGCGCTCGTGGGCCACGACCTCGGCCACGCCGCCGACGTCGGCCGCCACGACCGGCACACCGGCCGCGGCGGCCTCGATCAGGGCCACCGGCAGACCCTCGGCGCGAGAGGTCAAGAGCACGACGTCCAGATCGGAGAGCACCGCCGGCATGTCGGCCATCGCGCCGAGGACGTGCGCGCGCTCGCGCTGGTCGGACGCGAGGGCGCCCAGGCGGCGCTCGAGCGCGCGGCGCTCGCCGCCGTCGCCGACGAAGGCCAGGTGCAGGTGCGGGTAGCGGCCGGCCAGCATCTCGAACACATCGACCGCGCGGCCCGGGCACTTGACCGCCGCCAGGCGCCCGACGACGCCGACCACGCAGTCGGCATCTTTGGCCCCGATCGCGCGCCGCAGCGCCCCGTGGCGCCCCTCGAGCGCCAGCAACGGCTCGAGCTCGATTCCCGGCGGCACGACCACGAGCTTCTCCTCCGCCACCACGCCCAGCCGCGCGAGGTCGTCGGCCGTGGCGTGCGAGACCGCCAGCACGCGCGCGCAGCGCCGCGCCAGCCGCCGTTCGCAGGCGATCAGGGCGCGCGCGAGCGGCGCCGGGAAGTAGCCCTCGAGCACGTGCCCGTGGAATGTGTGCACGCGCGCCGCGCGCGCCCCGCGCCGCAGCGCCAGGCGCCCCAGCAGGCCGGCCTTCGAGGCGTGGGTGTGCAGCACGTCGGGCTCGAACTCGTCGAGCTCGCGCCGCAGGGCCAGCAGGGCGCGCGGGTCGCCCAGCGGGCTCGGCCCGCGCCCCAGGCCCGGGACGCGGCGCGCGTCGATCCCGCGCGCGCGCAGGGCCTCGAACAGGTCGCCCTCGCCCGGCTCGGGCCGCCCGGCCAGGACGCAGAGCTCGTGGCCGCGCGCGGCCAGCAGCGGGTCGCTCGCCAGGCACTGTCGCGCCGGACCGCCGAGGTTGAGGCGCGTCAGGACGCGGGCGATGCGCACGCCGACCTCGCGACCTCGTGTCGCGCGAGCGCATCCCGCACGATCGCGTCCAGGCCCATGGCGGGCGGCGCGATCCCCAGGCCGGCCAGGCGCTCGAGGCACGGCTCGCGGAACGGCACCTCCTCGAAGCGCGCGCCGCAGCGCAGGCGCGGGTCGACGAAGGCCAGGCCGGCGCGGCTCCCGGAAGCGCGCTCGACCGCGCGCGCCAGCTCGAGCACGCTGGCGCGCGCGCGGCCGCCGACGTTGAGCGCGCCGCCGGGGACGTCGCGCGCGAGCAGCTCGGCCAGGACGCGCGCCACCTCGTCGACGTGGGCGAAGGTGCGCACCTGGCGCCCGTCGCCGTGCACCGGGATCGGCGCGCCGGCCAGGGCGTGCTCGACGAAGGTCGGCAGCACCATGCCCGAGTCCGAGTCCTGCCCGGGCCCGACGACGTTGAAGAAGCGCAGGTGCAGCGGCGCGCGCGGCGGGCTCCACAGACGGCGCGCCTCGTCGAAGAGGCGCTCGGCCGAGAGCTTCGAGCCGGCGTAGGCCCAGCGCCCGGCGCCGGTCTCGGAGCGCAGCGGGTCGCCCTCGCGCAGCGGCGCGCGGCGGTCCCGGTAGACCTCGCTCGAGGACGCAGCCAGGACGCGCGGGCGCCGCCCGGCCGGGAGCGCCGCGACGGCGCCGACGAGCTCGCGCGCGCCGGCCAGGTTCGAGCGCCGGCAGCCCTCGGGGTCGCGCAGCACGGCCCGCACGCCGACGCGCGCGGCGAGGTGCACGAGCGCGTCGAAAGGCCCCTCGTCGCGGAGCGCGGCCGCCAGGGCGCCGGGGCGCTCGACGTCGGCCAGGCGCAGGCGCGCGCCGGCCGGCAGGCGCTCGGGGCGCCCGCACGACAGGTCGTCCACGGCCAGCACGTCGTCCCCGCGCTCGACCAGCTCGCGCGCCAGAGCGGAGCCGATGAAGCCCGCGCCGCCGGTGATCAGGACGCGCGCGGGCGGGTGGGAGGGGCACAGGGGACGCATGGGGGGCACAGGGACGCGGCGCGCGGCCGGGTCTTCCCGGCGCGGGGCGGCAGTGTAGGCCCCCCCCGCCCCCGAGGGATACGGTTCGGCTGCGGGAACCGTCCCCCTACAGGGCCAGCAGGACCAGGTGGTACCCGGCCAGGGCGGTGTACATCGCGATCGAGGCCCACAGGCCCAGGCGCGCCATGCGGAAGTTCTTGTGCACGCACAAGACCAGGAGCGCCATCGAGATCAGGACCGACTTCGAGGAGACGAAGCCCACGCGGCCCGTGCCGAGCAACGCCTCGGCCACCGGGTTGAGCTCGATCCCGCCCGACTGCAGGTGGTAGAGCGTGAAGAAGCTGTCGAGCACGTTCATCACCGCCACCCAGGCCACGGCCGCCACGACGCGGCCCTCGTAGACGTCGACGAAGGTGCCGTCCCTCTCGCCCTCGCGCCGCGGCCCGCGGCGCCGGCCGCCAGCGAGCGAGTAGCGCGAGAAGCGCGCCGTCGGCCGCCGCCGGCGGTCGGCGCCGCGGAAGCGCGGGCCACAGGCGCAGCGCGGCCCGGGCGGCATGGCGGGCGGGGAGGGTCCGGTCTCGGAGAGCTCGCTCATCGGGGCCGAGACGGCGGGTGGACCGTCCCGCGGGGCTATCGGCGCGCCGCGCCGATCGAGTGGAGCAGTTCCTCGATCACGGCCGTGGCGTAGGAGCCCGCCGGCAGGTCGAAGCGCAAGCGCAGCTCGTCGCCCTCGCGCTGGTGCTCGAGGCCGCCGAGCGGGACGCGCAGCGGGCGCCGCGCGCCGCGCCGGTCGAGGCCCAGGCCGATGCCGCGCAGCGCCGCGTTCTCGAGCCCCTCGGCCGCCAGCGCCGCGCGCTCGATCTGTCCCGGGCGACCCTCGGCCAGGGGCGCTTTCCAGCCCGGGATCGGCCCCGTCGGGCTCTCCTCGAACGGGCTCGGCGGCGGGTGGCGGTGGGCGATGTCGCCCGGCTCGAGCGCGCCGAAGGTCTCGCGCCGTTCCGCCAGCACGCGGTTGAAGACGCGCGACTGCAAGGCCGAGACGTGCATGCGCGTCAGGTCGCGGCTGAGCGCGCGCACGCCTCCGCGCCAGTCGTCCCGGCGGCGCGCGAGCTGGCGCGCGAGCGGAGCCAGCTCCGGGCTCAGGGCGGGCGCCAGGCGCGCGAGGGTGCGCAGGTCGGCGCGCCCGCCGCGCTCCAGGCGCGCGCGCAGCTCCGCCAGCGCCGGGGTCGCCGGCCAGTGCTCGGGCGTGCACAGGCGCAGCAGGTAGTCGCGCCAGCGGCGCTCGACCAGGAGCCGGCCGAGCTCGGGCGCGCGCCCGCCGAAGCCGAAGCGCTGCGGCCCGAAGGCGTTCGGCAGGCCGTCGCGCGCCAGGCGCTCGAGCGCCGCCGCGATCGCCGGCCGGTCGGCCGCGACGACCGCGCGCAGGCGCAGGCGGAAGCGGTTGCCGCGCAGCGCGCCCACGCGCAGCTTGCGCTCGTGACGCTCGGCGCGCAGCACGCGCAGGCCCGCTAGCTCCAGCCCGAGCGCGCGCCGCGGCTCGCCGCCCTCGATCGAGAGCCACTGGCGCGCGACGGCCTGCGCGTCCTTGCGGCCGGCGAAGCCGACCGCGCGCGGATCCGCGCCCAGGGCCCGCGCCAGGCGACGCGCGGCCTCGACGGTCGAGATCCCGCGCTTCTCGATCTCGACGTGCAGGTGCGCGCCCGTGCCGGAGCGCTCGAAGGCCGCCAGCTCCTCGACCTCGAAGTCCTCCGGGACGCTGCGGAAGACGAAGCTCATCGGCTCAGCCCGGGCGCGCGTCGTGCGGGCCGTCGAGCAGCTCGGCGTAGACCGCCAGGGTCTCGTCCACCATGCGCTCGAGGCCGAACACGGCGCGCACGCGCTCGCGCCCCGCGCGGCCCAGCTCCGCGCGGCGCCCGGGATCGCGCGCCAGGGCGAGCATCGCGGTCGCCAGCGCCGGCGCCTCGCCCGGCGCAACGAGCACGCCGGTCTCACCGTCGAGCACGACCTCGGGCACGGCCGAGACGCGGGTCGAGAGCACCGAGAGGCCGCTCGCCATCGCTTCCAGGAACACGAGCCCGAGCCCCTCCCACAGCGAGCTCATGACGAACACGTCCGACGCGGCCAGGATCTGCGGCACGTCGCGGCGGATGCCGGCGAAGCGGACGGCGTCGCCCAGGCCGAGCCGCGCCGCGCAGCCCTCGGCCCGCCGGCGCCCTCCGCCGAAGGGGTCGTCGCCGACGAGCAGCAAGCGCACCGGCGGCGCGCCCTCGGCCGCCCGCGCGAGCGAGAAGGCCTCGAGCAGGACGCCGTGCGCCTTCTGCGGCGCGAAGCGCGCGACGCACACGAAGACCACGTCCTGCGGCGCGAGGCCGAGCTCCGCGCGCAGCTTCGCCTTCGCGGCCGCGGGCGCGGCCGCGGCGCGCTCGAACGGCTCGGGGTCGATGCCGTAGTACACGCGCCGCAGGCCCTCGCTGCGCACGCGGCCGTGCTCGTGCACGAAACGCCCGACGTGGTCGGAGAGCACGATCGTGCGGCGCGGCAGGTTGCCCAGCAGGCCGTGCGCCAGGGAGACGAGCGGGCGGCGCAGCACCTGCTCGTCGTTGTGCTTGCCGGAGACCAGCCGCGCGCGGCGCCCGGCCAGGGTGGCCGCCAGCGCGGTCAGGGCGTCGGCCTTGAGCAGGTGCGAGTGCACGACGTCGGCCCAGCGCAGGTGCGATAGCGGCGAGCGCGGGCCCAGCGGCAGCCAGGAGACACGCTCGACGCGCTCGGCCCCGGCCGAGGCGAAGTCGCGCGCCAGGGCCCCGCCGCCCTTGAGGAAGCAGACGCGCACGGCGTGGCCGCGCGCGGTCTGCCCGCGCACCTGGGCCAGGAGGTGCATCTCGGCCCCGCCGACGTCGAGGGTCGTGATCACGTGCAGGATCTTCATCGTCGGGCTCTGACGTCAGACGAGCTCGGCGTAGACCGCCAGCAGGCCCTCGACCATCTTCGCGCGCGTAAAACGCTGGCGCACGCGCTCGCGGCCGCGCTCGCCGGCGGCGCGGCGTTCGGCCGGGGAGAGAGCCAGCGCCGCCGCCAAGCTCCGCGCCAGGGCCGCGGCCGAGACGTCCGCCGCCAGCCAGCCGTCGAGGCCGTGCTCGATCACGTCGCGCGCGCCGTCGACGGGGGTGGCCAGCACCGGGCGCGCGGCGGCCATGGCCTCGAGCGCGGCGTAGGGCAGACCCTCCCAGCGCGAGGGCAGGAGCGCCAGGTCGGCCGCAGCCAGGATGGCCGGAACGTCGCGGCGGAAGCCGAGGAAGCGCACGCGCGCCGCGATGCCGAGCCTCCGCGCGAGGTCCTCGAGCTCTGCGCGCGTCCCGCCCTCGCCCACCACCAGCAACTGCAGCGTCGGACAGAGCGCCGCCGCCTCCAGCGCCAGATCCTGGCCCTTGGCGACGTTGAGCAGCCCGACGACCGCGGCCGTCGGCCGGGCGGGGTCGAGGCCGAGCGCCGCCAGGTCGATCGGCGCGGCGCCGGCGAAGGGGGCCGGGTCGATGCCGTTCGGCACGACCGCCAGGCGCGCGCCGTCGACCACGCCCGCGGCGCGCAGGGTCGCCGCCTCTCCCGCACTGACCGCGATCACCTGATCGGTTTGCGCGGCGAGGTGGCGCTCGAGCTGGAAGAACAGGTGCCGCCTCAGCGGCCCGAACATCTCGCGGAACAGGAAGGCCATCGAGTGCGGCGTGTGCACGCGCCGCCCGATGCCCGTGGCCAGCGAGGCCAGGCGCCCCAGCACGCCGGCCTTGCTGGAGTGGGTGTGCACGACGTCCGGGGCCAGCCGCGCCAGCAGCCGCTCGAGGGCCAGGAGGTGGCGCGCGTCGCGCCCGGGGGACAGCTCGCGCACCATCGCCAGCTCGTGCACGCCGCAGCCGCGCCGCGCCAGCCGCTCCAGGTCGGCGCGGAAGTCGGGCGCGCGCTCGACCGCCACCGCCAGGTGCAGGTCGATTCCGCGCTCGAGCAGCCCCTGCGCGACGTCGACCAGGTGGCGGCGCGTGCCGCCGATCGTGCACTCCATCACGTGCAGCACGCGCGGGGCTGAGCCCGACCCGGCCGTGGGAGCCATCGGGCGCAGGTTAGTACGCGCCGGTGCCCTTCGCGACCGCGAAACCAGTCAGGGCGACGATCACCAGGTCGAGCAGGAACGACTGGTGCTCGATGTAGTACAGGTCGTAGTCCATCGTGTCGTGGATGGCCTGCTCGCGCGCGTAGGAGATCTGCCACAGGCCGGTGATGCCCGGTTTGGCGCGCAGCCGCTCGCGCTCCATGGCGCTGTACTGCTCGACGATGAAGCCCATCTCCGGCCGCGGCCCGACGATGCTCATCTGGCCCAGCAGCACGTTCACGAACTGCGGCAGCTCGTCCAGGCTGTAGCGCCGCAGGTAGCGCCCGATGCGCGTGATGCGCGGGTCGTCGGGCGACTCGGGCGCGGGCGCGTCGCCGCTCAGGTGCTGGTGCATCGTGCGGAACTTGATCATCGGGAAGGGCTTGCCGTCCCGCCCGATGCGCTCCTGCACGAAGAAGGCCGAGCCCGGCGACTCGCGCTTGATCAGCGCCGCGGCGATCGCGAACAACGGCGCGCCGAGCACGAGCACCACGATCGAGAGCGCGATGTCGAACCCCCGCTTGCCGACGGACCCGAACAGGCTCTGGCGGCGCTCGGCGCGCGTGATGAGCGGGATCGAGTCGAGGGTCTCGATGCGGATGTTGTAGCTGAGCAGGTGGAAGAAGCGCGGGACGACGTGGTACTTGACGCCGATGCGCTCGCAGGCGGCGACGAGGCTCATCACGGCTTCCTCCTCGCGGTGGGGCTGGGCGATGAACACCTCGCTGACCTTGTGCAGGCCGACCATGTACTCGAGGTCCGCCCGACCCCCGAGCACCTTGGAGCGCTCGATCGTGGCGCCGACGCGCGCCGGGTCGTCGTCCATGAAGCCGATCAGATTCAGCCCGAGAGTCGGCACCAGCTTGAACTTGCGCTGCAGGTCGCGCCCCATGTCGCCCGCCCCGTAGATCAGGACGTTGCGATTGCCGATGCCGCGCCGGTGCAGCATCTGGATGTACTTGAAGGACGCGAAGCGGCTGGCGGTCGTGAACGCCATCACCAGCACGAAGGTGAGCACGATCGTGACGCGCGAGAAGGAGGCCGGGTCGATCGGGTTGAAGTCGAGATCGATCCACTTGTGCAGCGGGACGATCCACTCGAACAGGAAACCCTCGGCGCCCTGGGTCGTGCCGCGCAGGAGCACGAGCAGCGTGAAGAACACGAGGAACGAGACCAGCGTGCTCTTGGCGATGGCCTTGAACTCCTCCATGTTCAGGAGGCTCTTGACCGGGCTGTACATTCCGAAGGCGTGGAAGGTGACCAGGCACACCGCCGACAAGAGCGCCCAGAGCTGGCGGTAGACGTGCAGGTCGGGCGCCTTGCTGGTGCCGACGATCTGCTGCCCGATCAGGTAGCCCGCCCAGCACGAGAAGAGCAGCACCCCCAGGTCGACGAACACCTGAGCCGAGAGGATCAGGGGCTCGAAGTTGCGCCGGATGAAGTTGCCGAGGTGGGACATGCGCTCACCCGCCGGCCGCCCGCGAAGGGCGGACGAGTCGGGGGCCGGGCCGCGCGGCGCCAGCGGCGGCGCGGGAGCCGACGAATCGGATTGGCGGGGGATGTCGATCTCGGTGCGGTCGTCGGCCCGCGGGCCGGCGACGGGTCGGGGGGAATGGCAGGGGATCCGGCAGGTTAGCGCTCCGGGTCGGCGCTGGATAGGGCGCCCGCCCGGGGCCGGCGCAGCTCGACCATGAGATGCCTCACCGTATCGGCTGCGCGGCCGGCCTGGGCTGGATAGTGTTCCCGGAAGGCGGCCGCCGCGAGCGGCCCGGCGCGGTCGCTGACCGCCCTCAGGGCTGCCCATGGCACCCCGGCCGCGGCGGCCACGGCGGCCGCCGCGGCGGTCTCCATGTCGGCCACGCAGGGACCGGCGAAGGCCCGCGCCAGCCTCAGCCGACGCCAGGGGTTGAGCACCGGCCGGTCGGCGGTCAGGAACCAGCCTTCCTCGCCCGGTGCGGCGCGACGCCAGGCCGCGCGCAGGCCCGCGTCGGCCTGCACCTGACGCGAGCAGCGCACCGCCAGGTCGACCTGGAAGGCGGTCGTGCAGTGCACCAGCGTCCCCGGCCCGAGCCGCCGGCGCAGGCCGCCGCAGACGCCGACGAAGAGCAGGCGCGCGCCGGCGCCCTCGCACAGGAGCAGCGTCGCGGCGCGCGCGGCCATGACCTTGCCGACGCCGCCGACGCAGGCCAGCAGGGCTTCGCCGTCGAGGTCGAGCTCGAGCAGCTCGAGGCCCTGTACCGTGCGCCGCGCGACCTCGCGCTCGGCCAGCGAGCCGAGCTCGGCGGGCAGGGCGCAGAGGATGCCGGTGGCCGAGCGCACGGCGCGTGACGATACGGTGTCAGACACTCTCCCACCACTTCCCTCCGCGTCGACGAGTGGTTGGAGAGTGTCTGACACCGTATCGTCACCCGCCGTGCGCAGGTCCGACGTCGTGTTCTTCTCGACCGGCGCCGCGGCGCTCGTCTACGAGACGGTCTGGATCCGGCTCTTGGCGCGGCTCTCCGGCAGCGACGCCGGCGGGCTGGCGGTCGTGCTGGCGACCTTCATGGCCGGCATGGGACTGGGCGCCCTCGCCGCCGGCGGCGTGGCGCGGCGCACGCCGCGGCCCGTCGTCCTGTTCGCGGCGCTCGAGGCGGGCCTCGGGCTGTGGGCCGCGGCCTCGCCCTGGATGCTGGCGCAGGCCTCGCCCGTGGGCGGCCTCGCGCCGCGCGCGCTGCTGGCGGCCCTCCTGCTCTTGCCGCCGACCCTGGCGATGGGCGCGACCTTCCCGCTCATGGCGCGCCTGACCATCGCGCGCGCCGCGGACACCGGGCGCGAGACCGCGGCCTTCTACGGCGCGAACACGCTCGGCGCGGCCTGCGGCGCGCTGCTCGGACCGTTCCTGCTGATGCCGGCCCTCGGGCTCTGCGGCGCGCTGCTGTGCGCGGCGGCGATCGACCTGCTCGCGGCCGGCGCGGCGTTGAAGCTCCTCGGGCGCCGCGCGCCACGGCCCGCGCAGGGCGCGGTCGCCGCAGGGCGCGGCCCGGGTTTCGATCGCACGCTCGCCGCGAGCGCCTGCCTCGGGCTGTGCGGCCTGGGGCTCGAGGTGCTGCTGGCGCGACTGCTCGTCAGCGTCACCGGCGCCTCCGTCTACGCCTACGCGATCGTGCTGGGCGTCTTCCTGGCCGGCATCGGGCTCGGCAGCCGCCAGCTCGCCGGGCGCGCGCGGGCGGCCGGCGCGCGCACGCTCTTCCGCTGCGCGCTCCTCTTGCCGGCGCTGACCCTGGCCGGGCTCCTGGCCCTGCGCTGGCAGCTCGGCGAGGCGGACCTGTTCGGCGGCCTCGCCAATCGCATGCCGGCCGGCGCCGGCCTTGCGCGCCTGTGGGCCGCGCACGT
>Ga0326597_10012524_pt1 | contig 11185 bp, 7 predicted proteins | sample RVTome_12_FD_203789 | JGI IMG/M metagenome (GOLD analysis project Ga0326597, IMG submission 203789) | Soil microbial communities from uranium-contaminated site in the Upper Colorado River Basin, Wyoming, United States - RVT100D185 | ecosystem: Environmental > Terrestrial > Soil > Contaminated >... | reverse complement strand
TGGGCCTGGATGTCGAGATGGAGCGCCTTCTTGAGGTCGCTTTCGATGCCCTCGCCAGCGCCGCCCGCGCTTGCCTTGCGGAACGTATAGTTCAGACCGCTTATCGTCGCGAACATCAGCGCGGCGATGCCCACGGTCAACGGTACGATCCGGGCGCTCAAATTCCAGCTCGTGGCTTGATAGACCATGGTCCCGATCAAGGCGATTAACCCCAAATAAAACAGAGTCTGAATATCGAATCCCGGCCGGGAAAACTTCGTGACCAAGCCGCGCGCGCCGCCAGCCGCCTCGAATTCGCGCAGGAGCGGGCGCGCAAGTCCGATCAACGAAATGACGAACATGATCATCACCACCGGCCGCCACAACCAGTCGGTGCCATAGCGCTCGACCGAGATAAACAGATAACGCTCGACAATGCCGCCGAGCACCACGCCCAGAATCACCGGCGGACGCGGCCAGCGCATGCGCTTCATGACCCAGCCGAGAACGCCGAAAAACAACAGGGTGAATAAGTCACCCCAGTGGCGCGACCCCTGGAACGCCCCGATGAAAACCACGCTCAATATCAACGGCACAATAATCGCAAACCGGATCGCGGCGATCTTGGCGAACTGGTTGCTGAACATGAAGCAGATGCCGGCGCCGAGGATATTGGCCAGCGCGACGCTCCACACCATGGAATAGGTCACGCTCAGATTCCTGGTCAGCATGTCGGGGCCCGGAACGAGCCCGTGGATCATGAACGCACCGAGCAGGATGGCCATGGACGCGCTTCCCGGGACGCCGAAGGCGATCGTCGGGACCAGCGCGCCGCCCTCCTTTGCGTTGTTAGACCCCTCTGACGCGATCACGCCCCGGATGTCGCCCTTGCCGAACGTCTCGGACGCGCCCTTCTCGGTGCGTGCCGCGTGACCGTAAGCGACCCAATCGATAATTGCGGCGCCGATGCCGGGAACGGCGCCCAGCGCCGCTCCCAGCCAGGATACCCGGATCACCAGCCACCAGTTGCGCAAGGTATCCTTGACACCCTGCCACTGCCCGGCCCGGGTATCCGGCCGTCCATCGGCGGCGATGCTCCGACGGGCAATGGCAAGATCGGCGATTTCGGGGATCGCGAACAGGCCGAGCGTTACCGGCACCAGCGACAGACCGTCCCACAGGTACAGCGTGTCCAGCGTCCAGCGCAAGGTGCCTGTCTGCGGATCGGAACCGATCATCGCCACCATCAATCCGAAACCTGCCGCTGTCAGCCCGCGCAGAGGCGTGCCGCCGCTGAGCACGGCAACCATCGAAAGACCGAAAACAGCAAAGGCGAGAAGTTCGGGCGAACCCAGATAGAGCATGACCGGTCGCAGGACGGGGACGCTGATGCCGAGCAGCAAAGCGCCGAAGAGCCCTCCCAGCAGCGACGCCGAGTACGCGGCGCCGAGGGCGCGACCCGCTTGCCCCTGCTTGGCCAGGGGATGACCGTCGAGAATCGTCGCCGCCGAGCCCACGGTACCGGGTACGCCGAACAGGATCGCCGGGATGGTGTCCGACGTCGCGGTGACCGATCCCATGCCAAGCAAAAACGCGAACGCCGAGAAGGCGTCCATATTGAAGGTAAACGGCAGCAATAACGCCATGCCGATAATGCCGCCGAGGCCGGGTATCACGCCCAGCGCGAGCCCGACGAGCACCCCGCAAGCGAGAAAAAACAGGCGCATCGGATCAAGCATGATCAGCAGCGCCGATCCCGCCATGTGGAGCATGTTCACTTCCATCGCACTGTCTATCCCCTGGTTGCCGTCGTACGGCCAGTGCGACGATAACTACTTACAGGATATGTCTTTCGCCTCCGATCCGTCGCCCGTATAGCTGATGTCGCACACCAGGCCGGCCTTGATGGCCTTGCGCGAGCTGTCCTTGCCGCCGACGGTGATTTTGGTGCGCGAACCGCTGACTTTCGCCTTGTGCGTCTTGTCCTTGACCTTGAACTGGATTTCCCGGCCGCCGTCCTCGACGGCGGCGATCGTTCCGCTGACCGTGGTCAGCGAAACCTCCTTCTTCGATATCTGGGTCTTGCTCTCGCTGGTGACCGCCTCCTGCGCCAAAGCGATGGCACGCGCAGAACTGCCGTAGACTCTCTCGACCAGTCTGCTCATCTCCTCCCCCGATACGGGCGTTATCTCCAGATCCTGTTTCTGGGTATCGGCGACGAATTGCGGGTCCTTCATCGTCGCCATGAATCCGTCGCGCAGGGCCTTGAGCCGCTCGGCCGGAATTCCGGGCGGGGCGGTGAACGGACGGCCCATCACTTGGCGGGAAAAGATCACTTCCATCGCCTTGAGATCGTCCGGGTCCCGGGTGAATTCCGTGATCAGCGGAATGTGCGCCAGCTCCGGATGTTTTTCCAGGGATATCTGCACCAGGATTCTGGCCTTTTTCTGCTCGATCCAGTCGGCATTGCGCGATTTGAGGCTCGACCAGGAATACCCGCAACGGCCTTCGACTTCACCGCGCTCCATGGCGAGATTCACGTCGGTTCCCCCCGGGTAACCGGTGATCAGCTTGAGCTTGGTGCCGATGACGTTGTTCAGAACCTTCGGGAATATGTCGGTATCCGCGCCGGGACCGGTTCCGCCGACCACCATCCCCCGGGTCAACAGATCGTTGAACGTGTTGACCGGCGTCGTGTGCCAGGCGATGCAAACGCTGACCTCGTTATTGGCGCTGCCGATCCAATCGAACTTTCGCGCTTCGAATTTCGCCTTCTTGTTGCCGAGCAGCGGTTCCATGGCCATCCCGCGGGCAAATATGCCGACGACGGTCCCGTCTTTCGGCAGGACGTTGTACAGCTCGTTGGCCAGTATCAGGCTTCCGGCCCCGGGCCGGTTCTTGACGACGAAATTGGGATGACCCGGAATATGATTACCCCAGTACCGCGCCACGGTGCGCGCGTACGTATCGTATCCTCCCCCCGCGCTAAAACCGACGTACAGGGTAATGTTCCTGCCCTTGTAGAAATCCTCCACGGAGTCGGCCGCCGCCGGTCCCGCGAGCGATGCGCCGATCAGCGCTGCCGCTGCGCCGAGCCAGGTTAATGCAAGACGTGAAACTTTCATGTGTGCCCTCCTTCATTTGCACCACGAACCAGTCCGGTCAATAGCTCACGTTGACGTTTTTGACCTGCGTATAGCTCAGCAGCTCATCGGTCGAATGTTCCCGGCCGATGCCGCTTTGCTTGAAACCGCCGAACGGAGCGCCTTTGAATCGCGTGCCGCCGTGCCCGTTGATCCACACGTAACCGGCCTCGATCCTGTCGGCCAGGTCCATGGCGGTGGAAATGTCGTTGGTCCAGACGTTCGCGCATAAGCCGTATTCCACGCCGTTGACTTCGCGCAGCATGGCGTCGCGGTCGTTCCACGACAACACGCCCATGACCGGACCGAAGATTTCTTCCTGTTCGATTTTCATGCCGTGCCGCACGTCGTCGAACACGGTCGGCTCGATGAAGTAGCCTTTGCGTAGCGCCGGGTCGACCGGATGCCTGCCGCCGAAGACGAGCCGGGCGCCTTCGGCCTTGCCCGACGCGATGTACGCCATCACTTCGTTGTAGTGTTCGCGCGTAATGACCGGGCCCATTTGCGTGTCTTCCCGGTCGGCAAGGCCGACCCGGATCCGCGCCACACGCTCGAGCACGGCCTCGAGAAATTCGTCATGAATCGACCGGTGCACGAAGACGCGGGAGTTCGAGCCGCAGGACTGGCCCTGCGAGCGCGTGAAATTCATGCCGGCGACCGCGGCGGCGGCGGCCTTGGCGACGTCCACGTCCGGGAAAACGATCAGCGGATTCTTCCCGCCCAATTCCAGGCTCACGGATTTTATTCCGGCGTCGCGCACGATGGCGCGCCCCGTTTCGACGCCGCCGGTGAAGGCGACACGACGCACGTCCGGGTGACGCACCAGGGGCGCGCCGCAATTCGGTCCATCGCCCGTGACGATGTTCAGCACTCCGGGCGGCAGGCATTCCTGGGCCAGTCTGCCCAGCAGCAACGCCGACAGCGGCGTTTGCTCGGCGGGTTTCAGCACGACGGTATTGCCGGCTACGAGCGGTGCCGCGATCTTTCCGGCCGCGAAGGAAATCGGGTGATTGAAAGGAAGGATGCGCCCAACGACGCCGTAAGGCTGTCGGCGCGTGTAGTCGAGTCCGCCGCCCGGCGTCGGAATGGTTTCGCCCTTCAACTCCATGCCCAGGCCGCAGAAAAAATCAAGCAATCCGGCGCCTTTTTTCGCGTCGTCGACCATGGCCAGATAGGGATTGCCGCTGTCCAACGCGTCCAACATGCCGAATTCCTCGGCCCGGCCGCGCACCGCCTCCGCCAGGGACCGCAGCCGCTGCGCGCGTTCGTCCACGTGCATTGCGCTCCATGCCGGGAACGCCTGCAGCGCCGCTTCCACGGCACGCTCGATATCCTCGGCGTTACCGTCGGGAACGTCGGCGAGCGGCATGTCAAGCGAGGGATTGAGTGTCGTGCGGCGTTTGCCGGACGCGCTCTCGAACCATTCGCCGCCGACCATCATTTTCCAGCCGTGCGTCTCGCGCTCGGCCATTTTCAAAAGCGGCACCTCTCGAATTGGAACCGCGCTCATACGGTTGCCTCCTCGATGCATGAGCTCAAGTCTTGCGAGTCTTGGGGACGGCCACCGTCGCCACCGCGATCGCCATGAAAATTGCGAGCGCGTAAAATACCCATTGCGGCTCCCCCGAGTCCATAATATATCCGAACATGAGGGGTGCCAGGGCCCCGCCCAGCGCGATCCCGGCGGAAACGAAACCGAACACCTTCCCCGTCTGCCCCTTGGGGGAAACCGCGCGCACCATCATGTCGCGCGCGGGACGAATGATCCCCTGCATCAATCCGGCGAGCGCCAGGATCCCGACCAGCAATACCAGGGGCAGGGAGACCGTCGCCACCAACAGGACGATCAAACCCGTCAGGATGAATGCCACGGCAGCCACGACGTCGTGCCGCCGGGTACGGTCCGAGATCGCGCCCCCGACCAGAATGCCCGCCGCGCTGGCGAAGAGGTATCCAGTCAGCGCCGAACTGGCGACCGCGAGCGGGGTATCGTGCAGGCCGACCAGCGCGGCCACGGAAAAAGACTGCATGCCGGTCGACGTCATCGACGTCATCGCGAAGAACAGGAAAAACAACAGCATCGGCTTCGAAAGCAACATGCGCAAGCCGTCCTGTCCGCGGCGGTCGGACGGCGGCGAACCGCCTGCGGGACTTTTCTTCCATCGGGGAATCGCGTCGTCGTGAAGACTGCTCCATTGGGTCGCCAGAACGAACACGGTTGCGATTCCGATCGAGCCTGCGATCGCGAGCGCCGCCCGCCAGCTCCACAACGTGGCGAGAAAAATGATGGCCACCGGCCCCAGGGCCGATCCGAGATGGCCGGCGAAAGTATGAATACTGAAGGCGCGTCCCATGCGTGACGGGTCGAGGGACGAGCTCATGATTGCGTAATCGGCCGGATGAAACACGCTGTGCCCCAGGCCTGCGACCATCATGAGCAACAACAGCACCGGGTACGACGACGTGAAGCCCACCAGACCGAATCCAAGCGCCATCAGCACGAGCCCGGCGGTCAGGAAAACGCGCGCACCGACACGATCGACCAGGAATCCGACGGGCACCTGCGCGATTCCGGAGGTGGCGTAGACCATGGTCATGACGAGGCCCAGCGCCGCGTAGCCGACGCCGAATTCCTCCTTGAGAAAGGGAAACAGCGGCGGCAGGGTCAGGAAATAAAAGTGGCTCAAAAAGTGTCCGCTGCAGATCAAGCCGAGAATTCTGGCGTCCTGCCTGGCCGGTAGACGGATTACCGCCACGTCGCGACCCCTTCGTTGAAAATCACCGCGTCGCGTCGGGCACCCGTCGGCGCGCGCCCAGGCGCTGCAGGGCGGCGATCAGCGGCGACCAGAACAGGCCGAGGAGCGTCAGCAGGAAGAACAGCAGGCAGATCGGGCTCTCGAAGAAGCGCAGCCAGTTGTTGTCGAAGATGATCATCGACTGCGACAGCGACTCCTCGACCAGCCGGCCGAGGATCAGGCCCATCACCAGCGGCGCCGCCCCGAAGCCGTGGCGCTGCATGACGAAACCGACGAGCCCGGCGATCAGCATGATCCAGACATCGGAGATCGAGGACGCGGCCGAATAGGCGCCGACCATCGAGAACACGAACACCGCGGGCCACAGCAGCGTGCGCGGGACCAGCGTGATGCGCGAGAAGACCTTGGCCCCGCCCAGCCCGATCGCGAAGAACATCAGGTTGGCGATCAGCATCGCCGCGAAGATGACATAGACGAATTCCGGCGTGTCGCTGAGCAGCCGCGGGCCGGGACGCACGCCGTGCGCGACCAGCGCGGCAAGGATGACGGCGGTCGTGGCGCTGCCCGGAATGCCGAGCGCGAGCGTCGGCACCATGGCGCCGCCGGTGGCGGCATTGTTCGCGGCCTCCGGCCCGGCGATGCCCTCGATCGCTCCCTTGCCGAACTCGGCCTTGTCCTTCGAGAAGCGCCTGGCCTCGTTGTAGCCGATGATGGCCGCGACGGTGGAGCCCTCGGCGGGCAGGATGCCGATGAAGGTGCCGATGCAAGACGAGCGCAGCAGGGTCCAGCGCACCTTCAGGAAATCCGCCTTGCTCGGCAGCTTGATGACGATCGAGGTGACGCGCTCATAGGCGAGGCTCGCCGTGCTCGATTGCGCCAGCAGCTCGCTCATCGCGAACAGGCCGATCAGCACCGGCACGAAGTGGATGCCGTCGGTCAGCTCGGCAATCCCGAAGGTGAAGCGCTCGACGCCGCTCACCAGGTGCACGCCGACCGTGCCGAGCAGGATGCCGATCGCGCCGGCGATCAGGTTGCGGATCGACGAGCGGCCGCTGATCGAGGCGAGCATGGAGAGCGCGAACAGCGTCAGCGCGAAGTACTCCTGCGGCCGGAACTGCAGCGCGAGCCGCGCCAGCAGCGGCGTCGCCAGCAGGAACACGGTCAGGCTGAACACGCCGCCGGTGACGCTGGCGACCGTCGCCATGCCCAGCGCGCGGCCGGCCTCGCCGCGTTTCGCCATCGGATAGCCGTCGAAGGCGGTCGCCACCGCGGGCGGCGCGCCGGGCGCGTTGATCAGGATCGCGGTGATCGATCCGCCGAACGTGCCGGCGCAGTAGAGCGCGGCCAGCATCGCGACCGCCGGCACGGCATCCAGCGTCAGCGTGAACGGGATGAGGAGCGCGACTGCCATCGGCGAGGACAACCCCGGCAGCGCGCCGACCATGACGCCGACCAGCACGCCGATCAGGATCACCGCCAGGTTGAAAGGCTCGAGGACCTGACCGAAGCCGTGAATCAGAAAATCCATCGCGCGCGCCTATCCGAACCAGAAACCGAAAAGGCCCGGCTCGAAATAGATCTTGAGCACCCGCGAGAAGAGCGCCGTGACCGCCGCGGGGAACAGGATCGCGAAGGGGACCAGGACTTTGTATCGCCGCTCGCCCCACAGCAGCGGCAGCAGGGCGCTCACCAGCACCGACGCGAGCGCCATGCCGACGAGCTCGACCGCCAGCACGACGATCAGCAGAGCACCCGCCGTGGCCAGGGTGATCGGCTTGACCCGATCGGTGCGGTCTTCGTCGAGCCTTTTGCGGCCGCCCGCCACGAAGAGGTGCTCGAAGGGCAGCGCCAGGGCGAGGACGGCGATGCTCCAGAGCATGAGACGCGGAAACCACGACGGCGGGAGGTTGTCCGCGAAGAGCGGCGAAACCGCGTCGAACGTCGTGGTGACGTAATAAAGAACGCCGCACGCGGCCAGGACCACCAGCGCGAGAACGAGGTCCGGGCCGTGCACCCACGACGCGGCGGGCCGCACGGTCCTACTTCTTCTTCAGCAGGCCGAGCTCCGCCAGCGCCTCGGCCGCGACCTTGTACTCCTCCTTGATGTGCTTGTCCCAGACTTCGTGACCCGCGACGCTGTCCTCGACCGACAGGCCGGCGCTCTTCAGATAATTGGCGAACACCTCGTGGCTCATCGCCTTCACCAGGGCTTTCGACAACTTGTCGATGACCGGCTGGGGCGTGCCCTTGAGCACCGCATAGCCGCGGGTGGTGGAGGTCTTCACCTTGTAGCCCAGCTCGAATGTCGTCGGGACATCCGGGAAATCCTTGAGCCGCTTCTCGGCCATCACCGCCAGGGCGCGGAACGTCCCATCCTGCACCTGCGAGACCGCCTCGCTGACATTGGGGACCGTAGCGTGGATCGCGCCCGACATCAGCGCCTGCACCATCTGTCCGCCGCCGCCGAAGGGCACCACCTTGTACTTGATGCCTGCCGCCTTCGCCAGGGTGGCGAGGCCGATATGCTCGGTGCCGCCGATCTGCGCGACGCCCCAGTTGAGCGGCTTTTCCTTGGAGTCCTTCACCAGGTCGGCGAAGGTCTTGTACTCGCTCTTGCCGGACACGACGACGAAGGTCGGGTCGTCCATCGCGCGGGCGATGCCGACCAGGTCGTCGATCTTGAGCGGCGACTGGCCGCGCGCGATGGTGTAGAGGTGCGTCTGGGTCAGCGCCAGAATGGTGTGGCCGTCGCGCGGGCGTTCCATCGCGTATTTGTGGGCGGCGGCTCCGGAGCCCCCGCGCTTGGGGACCACCGCCATCTCCGTGTCGAGCTCCCGGCGCGAGCGGATCGTCATCATCTGCGCGGTCACGTCGGTGCCTCCGCCGTACGAGGAATGGATCACGACCTGGATGGGCCCGGACGGAAACTTGTCCTGGGCGGGCGCCGGCGCGGCGGCCGCGAGGGCGAGCGCCGCCGTCAGGGTGGCGAGCGAACGAACCGTAACAGTGCTGTGCTGAGACATGGCTTCCTCCTCCTTCTTCTGATGATCCCACCGGCATCGGGGGAAGTCTAGCGCATGCGCTAGACTCGCCCCATATAGGACACGCCGCCGCAGAATGTCGGTCTATTTTGTCGTGTTTTTGTCGGTGCTCGCGAGCATCGCGCATCGCGGCAGCAAGGTGGTGGTGTCGCTCGACGCCCTCGCGCTCGGCGCGAACGCCTTCATGGTCGGCGTGCTCGCCGCCCTGTACGCGCTGTTTCCGCTGCTGCTTGCGGTCTACGCGGGCAGGATCTCCGACCGCATGGGCGTGCGCTACCCGATCCTGTTCGGCTCGGTGGGCGTCACCGCGGGCCTGCTCGTTCCGGCCCTGCACGGCGGCCTGGTCACCCTGTTTCTGTGTCCGACGCTCATCGGACTCGGTCAGATCTTCTTCCACGTCTCGATTCACAACGCGGTGGGGTCGATCGGCGGCGCGGCCGAGCGCACCAGGAACTTCAGCACCTTTGCGCTGGGCGCGTCGATCGCCACTTTCATCGGCCCGTCGCTCGCCGGGTTTTCGATCGACGCGCTGGGCTTTCGACCCACCTACTTCGTGCTCTCCGCGATATCGCTTTCGGTCGTGCTGCTCGCGCTCGTCTTTGCGGCCCTGCTGCCGCCGCGCGGCGCGCAACACGACGAAACAAAGGGACGGCGCGCGCTCGACCTGCTCAAGGAAGCCCCCTTGCGCCGCACCCTGATCATGAGCGGCGTGGCGCTCACCGGCATCGAGTTGTTCTCCTTCTACATGCCGGTCTACGGCCATTCGGTCGGTGTTTCGGCCTCGCGCATCGGCCTGGTGCTCAGCAGCTACGCCGCCGCCGCGTTCGTGGTGCGGCTCGTCATGCAGAAACTGGCGGTGCGATTCACCGAAGCCGGTGTGCTGACCGGGTCTTTGTTCATTGCGGCCGCGACCTACGCCATGTTCCCGCTTCTTTCCGGGGTGCCCATGCTGCTCGTGGCGGCGTTCGTGCTCGGTTTGGGCCTGGGCTCGGCGCAGCCGCTCACCATCATGCTGACCTACCACCACGCTCCGCCGGGGCGATCGGGTGAGGCGCTCGGCATGCGGCTGACAGTGAACAAGATCACGCAGATCTCCATACCGCTCGTGTTCGGCGGCATCGGCACGGTGCTCGGCCTTGCCCCGGTGTTCTGGGCCAACGCGGCTTTTTTGCTCGCGGGCGGGATCGTCTCGCTGAAGGGTTTGCGCGTGCTCGATCGCGGCCGCTAAGTCACGGGGTTCCGAATTCCAGGATGTCGAGGCCCTGGTTTCGATCCAGCAGATAAATCAGGCCGCGCCCGTCGACATCCACGTCATTCGATTGCGGGCCGGAAAAGCCGCCGCTCGGTTCCGGGATGAAATGCCCCACCTCGCGCGGCTGCATCGGGTCGGCGATGTCGACGATGCGCAGCCCCCCGCTGAACCAGGTCGCGTACACCAGCGTGTCGGACATGTGCTCCTGGAACTGGTGCGCGCCGAAGCGCCCCACCCGGCTCCACGGCGAGTCGAGCTCGCTGACATGGAACATGGCGAGCGGCTTGATGGCCTGCAGGTCGCCGACGTCGAACACCCACAGCCCGGCGTGCAGGGTGCCGGGAACGTGGTCGTGCTCCTCGTCGATCGCCACCGCGAGCTGGCGGCCGGCGACGGGGAACGGCACCCGCAGCACGGTGTGCGTCGGCTCGGGGAACGGCGGGTGATAGTCGTACGCCCCCACGGTGCGCGGCTTGCGGATGTCGGAAACGTCGATCACGCACAGCCCCGCATGCCACACCGAGGCCCACAACTGGTTGCCAGCGCGCAGCGCATGGTGCAGGCGGTTCCGGTAGCCCGGCCAGGCCGGCTTCTCCCCGCCGGCGAGGTGCTGGCCCGGCAGCCACCAGCGCGCCACCTCCTGCGGCCGCTCGGGGCGTTGCAGGTCGTAGATCACCAGGATGTTGCCGACGTAGCCCTCCATCTCGGTCGAGAGATAGGCGTAGCGCTCGTCCAGGTCGAAGCGGTGCACGCCGAAGCCGTGCGTTTTCTGGTGCGCCAGCAGGCGCGGCTTGCGCCGGTCCGAAACGTCGTACACGCGGAAACCGCCGTCCGCGTAGCTGCGCCGCGCGGCCTCCACATCCGCAGGCCTGAACTCGGCCGTGCCGGCCCCGGCCTTGAGCGCGGCGGAGATCCGGCGCATCAGGTGGCGCTTGTTCTGCTCCACGTTGACGACCATGAGGTCGCCGGCGACGCGCACCTTGTGGCTGTGCGAATACTCGTCGGGCAGCATCA
>Ga0326597_10012523_pt1 | contig 11186 bp, 10 predicted proteins | sample RVTome_12_FD_203789 | JGI IMG/M metagenome (GOLD analysis project Ga0326597, IMG submission 203789) | Soil microbial communities from uranium-contaminated site in the Upper Colorado River Basin, Wyoming, United States - RVT100D185 | ecosystem: Environmental > Terrestrial > Soil > Contaminated >... | reverse complement strand
GGAACACTTCGGTCCCGGTGAGGTCGGCGGGCAGCAGGTCAGGGGTGAACTGGATGCGGTGGAAGTCCGCCTCCAGCAGCTCCGCGAGCGTCTTCACCGCGGTGGTCTTCGCCAGGCCGGGCACGCCTTCGACGAGTACGTGGCCGTCGCACAGCAGCGCGATCATCAGGCGTTGCGTGAGGCCGCGCTGGCCGATCACGCGCGCGTCGAGCGCCGCCGCGAGCGCGGCGAATGCCTCCTGCGGCGTGGCCTGCGCCGGCTGGGTCGAGGAGGCGGGCTCGCGCAGCATGCCGCCAAAATACTACGTTTGCGGCCGGTTGCCGCAAGCGCCACGCCCGTACCTTGTATCGCGTGGCAACGTGGTTATCTTCGATCCGGCTTGCGGCGCCGCAGCAACATCGTGGCGTCAACTGTCGGTAGAATGCCTTCGCGGAAATTCTTGCGCGCCGGATACTCCTCGCAAGGAGGCAGACTAGAGTAGGATTTTCCGCGGCGCGTCGCCGCAAGGGCGGCTCGTCGCGACGCGCGGACTATTTTCCTTTGCAATATGTACACATCAGACCAGGCCGGGACCATCCCGCGCCACTAGAGAGAGGCCCGCGATGATTCCCGCTGCTTTCGATTACCACGCGCCGCGCTCGGTTTCCGACGCGGTCAAGTTGCTCGGCCAACTGGGCGCCGACGCCAAGCTGCTGGCCGGCGGCCATAGCCTGCTGCCGATGATGAAACTGCGCTTTGCCGAACCCGCCCACCTGATCGATCTGGGCAAGATCGCCGAGCTGCGCGGCATATCGCAGGCGGGCGACGAAGTACGGATCGGCGCCATGACCACCGAGGACGACGTGCTGCGCTCCCCGCTGCTTGCGCAGAAGGTTCCGCTGCTGGTCGAGGGCGCCGGCTGGATCGCCGATCCGCAGGTGCGCTACAAGGGAACCATCGGCGGCGACATTTCGCACGGCGATCCGGCCAATGATCAGCCTGCGCTCATGGTCGCACTGGATGCCTCCTTCGTATTGACGGGCCCGAAGGGCGAGCGCGTCGTCAAGGCCGACGGCTATTTTCTCGGCCTGTACTCGACCCAGCTGGCCGACAACGAGATCCTGACGCAGATCCGCATTTCCGTTCCGGCGGCCGGCAGCGGGTGGTCCTATTGCAAGCTGAAGCGCAAGACCGGGGATTTCGCCACCGCCGCGACGGCGGTGATGCTGCAGATGAAAGGCAAGGCCGTCGCCAAGGTCGCCATCACGCTGACCAATGCCGGGCCGACCGTGCTGAAGGCGCGCGATGCGGAGAAATACCTCGCCGGCAAGGCGCTCGACGATGCGAGCCTGAACGAGGCGGCGCGCCTGGCGATGGGAATCTGCGATCCGACGCCCGACCAGCGTGGCGACGCGGACTACAAGCGCGCCATGTGCGGCGAAATGACGCGCCGCGCCCTGCAGGCGGCGCATGCGCGCGCCAAGGCATGAAACCGGACATCCAGAGGAGCGACGAATAATGGCGCATGCACGCAAGGTGTCGTTCAAACTCAATGGCAAGCCTGTCGAGGCGACGGTGGAGCCGCGCGAGCTGCTGATTTACACGCTGCGCGAAAAACTCGCGCATACCGGGCCGCACATCGGCTGCGAGACATCGCACTGCGGAGCCTGCACGGTGGACATCGACAACATGTCGGTCAAGGCCTGCACCGTGCTGACGGTGCAATGCGAGGGCGCCGAGATGACGACCGTCGAGGGCCTGGAGCAGGGCGGCACCCTGCACGCGCTGCAGCAGGCGTTTCACGAGGAGCACGGCCTGCAATGCGGCTATTGCACGCCGGGCATGCTGACCCGCGCATACCGGCTGCTCAAGGAGAATCCGAATCCGAGCGAGGCGGAAATCCGCTACGGCATCGCGGGCAACCTGTGCCGCTGCACCGGCTACCAGAACATCGTGAAGGCGGTGCAGTCGGCCGCCAGGAAGCTCGCCGCCGCGGGCTAGTCCCGGCCGGCGCGAACGAACCCGTCCATACCGAATCCACCGGAGAACGCTCATGGGTGACATGTCCGATGCGAAGGAACGCGAACAGAAACTGCAGGGCATGGGTACTTCCCTGCTGCGCAAGGAGGATGCACGCTTCATCCGCGGCCAGGGCAGTTATATCGACGACGTCAAGCTCCCCGGCATGCTGTTCGGCGCCCTCGTGCGCAGTCCCTTCGCGCACGCGCGCATCAAGGGAATAGACAAGAGCAAGGCGCTCGCCTGCCCCGGCGTGGCGGCGGTGCTGACCGCCGACGACCTGAAGCCCGTCAACCTGCACTGGATGCCCACGGTCGGCGGCGACGTGCAGGCGGTGCTGGCCGACAAGAAGGTCTGCTTCCAGTACCAGGAAGTGGCGATGGTGCTGGCCACCGACCGCTACGCGGCCTATGACGGCGCCGCGCTGGTGGAAGTCGACTATGAAGAGCTGCCGGCGATCGTCGACCCGAAGAAGTCGATGGCCCCCGGTGCGCCGGTGATCCGCGAGGACATCCAGGACAAGAAGGAAGTGGGACACGGCCCGCGCACGCATCCGAACCATATCTTTACCTGGGAGGCGGGCGACAAGGCGGCGGCCGACGCGGCATTCTCCAGTGCCGCGGTCACGGTGCGCGAGGAGATCCTCAATCCGCGCGTGCATCCCTGTCCGCTGGAGACCTGCGGTTGCGTGGCGTCGTTCAACAAGGCCACCGGTTACCTGACGCTGTATGTCACGACCCAGATTCCCCACCTGCTGCGCACGGTGCTGGCGATGCTGTCGGGCGTCGCCGAGAGCAAGATCCGCGTCGTCGGCGGCGACATCGGCGGCGGCTTCGGCAACAAGGTTCCGGTATATCCGGGCTATGTCGTCGCGACCGTGGCCTCGATCGTCACCGGGGTGCCGGTGAAGTGGATCGAGTCGCGCATCGACAATATTTCCACCACCGGGTTCGCGCGCGACTACCACGGCGTGGGAGAACTCGCGGCGGACAAGGACGGCCGGATCAAGGGCCTGCGCTTCACCGCGCTGGCCGATCACGGCGCGTTCAATTCACACGTGTCCGCGAGCAAGCTGCCGGCAGGATTGTTTTCCATCTGTACCGGCTCCTACGCCGTTCCCAACGCCTATTGCCGGGTCGACGCGGTCTATACCAACAAGGCGCCGGGCGGGGTTGCCTACCGGTGCTCGCTGCGCGTGACGGAAGCCGTCTACCTGATCGAGCGCATGATGGACATCCTGGCGCAGAAGTTAGGCATCGACAAGGCCGAGATCCGGCGGCGCAATTTCGTCAAGGCGGACCAGTTCCCGCACACCACCGCGTTCGGCTGGACGCTGGACAGCGGCGCCTACCACCCGGCGCTGGAAAAGGTGCTGAAGGCCGTCGATTACGACGGCCTGCGCCGCGAGCAGGCCGCCAAGCGCGCGGATCCGAAGAGCCCGACGCTCATGGGCATCGGCATCGCGACGTTCACCGAGATCGTCGGCGCGGGGCCGACCAAGGTATGCGACATCCTCGGGGTGGGCCTGTTCGACAGCTGCGAAATCCGCGTCCATCCCACCGGCAGCGTCATCGCCCGCCTGGGCACCATGAGCCAGGGCCAGGGACATGCGACCACGTATGCGCAGATCGTCGCCACGGAGCTCGGCCTGCCGGCGAGCGATATCGTGGTCGAGGAAGGCGACACCGACAACGCGCCCTATGGTGCCGGCACCTGGGGCTCGCGCTCGACGCCGGTGTCGGGCGCGGCGACCGCTCAGGCCGCGCGCAAAATCAAGGACAAGGCGAAGAAAATCGCCGCGCACCTGCTGGAAGTGGCCGAGGGCGACCTGGAGTGGGAGATCGATCGCTTCAAGGTGAAGGGCAATCCGGGCCAGGCGAAGACCATGAAGGAAATCTGCATGGTTTCGCACACCGGCAACCTGCCGGCCGGGATGGAGCAGGGGCTGAACGCCGTCGCCTACTACGACCCGCCCAACCTGACTTTCCCGTTCGGCGCCTACCTGTGCGTGGTGGACATCGACAGGTTCACCGGCGAGTCCAAGGTGCGCCGCTTCTATGCGCTCGACGATTGCGGCACGCGCATCAACCCGATGATCATCGAGGGCCAGATCCACGGCGGCCTGACCGAGGCGTTCGCCGTGGCGATGGGGCAGCAGATTCCGTTCGACGAGAGCGGCAATCACCTGGGCAACAGCCTGATGGACTACTTCCTGCCCACCGCCGTCGAGACGCCCAGGTGGGAGACCGACCACACCGTGACCGAGTGCCCGCACCATCCGCTGGGTGCCAAGGGCGTGGCGGAGTCGCCGCACGTCGGCGGCATTCCGTGCTTCAGCAATGCCGTGATCGACGCGTTTTCCCATCTCGGCGTGACGCACATGGATATGCCCCACAGCGCCTACCGCGTCTGGCAGCAGTGCAAGGCGCTCGGCCTCAACAGGCGATGAGCGAGAAAGGGCTGACGGCGGCGCATCGATGAAAGTTCAGCTCAACCGGACGTTCCCGCTTCCCGTCTCCGCCGATACGGCATGGGTCCTGTTGCAGGACATCGTCAGCGTTGCCGGCTGCATGCCGGGAGCCAGGATCACCGACCGGGTCGATGACACGCATTACAAGGGCACGGTCGGCGTCAAGGTCGGCCCCGCGAGCCTGTCCTTTCGCGGCGACATCGAGGTGAAGGGGGTCGATGCGTCCGCGCGTTCCCTGCACCTGTTCGCCAAGGGCACCGACACGACCGGAAGCTCCGCGGCCTCGATGGATCTGACGGCCCGGGTCGAGGCGCTCGACGCGGCTTCCTGCAATCTGGTCGGCGACAGCGAGGTGTCGATGAGCGGCAAGGCGGCGAGTTTCGGCGCGCGCCTGATGGGCCCGGTGGCCGACCAGGTGCTGGGCCAGTTCGCCGCCAATTTCACCGCGCGCCTGCAGCCGGCGGCTGTGCGGGCCGCGCCCGCGCCGGCGCAAGCCCCGCCCGCCGAGGGCAAGCCGCTCAACGCCCTGGGCCTGGCATGGGCGCTCATCAAAAGCTGGCTGCGCTCGCTGTTCGCCGGGAAAAGCAGCTAGAGCGGGGCATGGGGCCGGAGCGCTCGCTCGGCATCGCGGCTTTGCGGGAGGATCTCGCGCGCGCGGGTTACATCGCCGAGCCTGGCCTGGCGGCGGCATTGCTGCTCATGCGCGATCTTGCGCGTCCCCTGCTTCTCGAGGGCGACGCCGGCGTGGGCAAGACGGAAGTCGCGAAGGTGCTCGCCGACATCAACGGCACCCGGCTGATCCGCCTGCAGTGCTACGAAGGACTGGATGTGCATGCCGCGATGTACGAGTGGAACTACCAGCGGCAGCTGCTCGCCATCAAGCTGCTCGAGCACGACGAGCGCGGCAGCGCGAAGGATCTGGCGCAAAAGGAGCAGGACATCTTCTCCGAGCGCTATCTGCTCAAGCGGCCGCTGCTCGAGGCCATATCGGACGAACGGCCGCCGGTGCTGCTGATCGACGAGATCGACCGTGCCGACGCGGCGTTCGAGGCCTACCTGCTGGAGCTGCTGTCGGACTTCCAGATCTCGATTCCGGAACTGGGAACCGTGCGCGCCACCAGCCGGCCGCTGGTGGTGATCACCTCCAACGGGACGCGCGAGCTCTCGGACGCGCTGCGCCGCCGTTGCCTGTACCAGTACATCGACTATCCCGATTACGAGAAGGAACTTGCCATCGTGCGCCAGAAGGCGCCCGGGGCCGAGGCCGCGCTGGCGCGGCAGATCGTCGCCTTCGTCCAGTCCGCGCGCCGCATGGAGCTGCAAAAGAAGCCCGGCATCGCCGAAACACTGGACTGGACCGCCGCGCTGCTGCGCCTGGGCATCTCGGTGATCGACATCGACGGAACCGAGCGCATCCTGGACACGCTGAGCGCCCTGATCAAGACGCGCGACGATCGCGCGGCATTCCCGCGCGAAGTCGTCGCACGCCTGGCGGCGGCATGCTGAGGCCGGTCCTGCCGGCGCTGGAACAACGGGCCGCGGCGCGTCTGGCGGGTTTTCCGGGCTTCCTGCGGGCCAACGGCTTCGGCGTCGGCGGCGGCGATGCGGTGCAGGCACTGCAAACGGCGCAGCGCTGCGGCGTGCTCGACCGGGACGTGCTGCGCTGGAGCCTGAAGGCGCTCCTGTGCGGCCGCGGCGACGAATGGCGGCGCTTCGACGAATTGTTCGATTCCTGGTTTCTGCCCGCCAACCGCTGGCAGGGCCCGCAACGGCGGGACGCCGACAACGGCGCGATGAGCGCTTCGCATCCCGGCGGCTCCGCCGAAGGCCGGCCGGCGGACGATGAGGATGTCCGCCCGCGCCGCGCCGCGAGCCGGGAAGAAGCATTGACGTCGACGGATTTCAGCGCGCTCGCCGAACGCGAGCACGCGCTCGAGATCGAGGCGCTGGTGCGGCGCCTGGCCCGGCGGTTGAAGCGCATCCGGCTGCGCCGTGAGGTGCGTGCGCGGCGCGGACGCCGGCTCGACCTGCCCGGAACGATCCGGCGCAGCGTGGCGAGCGGCGGAACGCCGTTCCACCTGGTGTGGCGCGATCATCGCAGCGTGCGGCCGCGGCTGGTTCTGCTGATCGACGTCAGCCGGTCGATGGCGTTGTACAGCTTTTTCTACCTCCGTCTGGCGCGGGCGCTCAGCCAGGAACTCTTCGATGTGCACAGCTTCATCTTCCACACCCGCGTGACGGCGGTGTCGCAGGCCTTGCACGATACCGATCCCTGGCGCGCGCAGGAGCGGCTGCACTTCATCGCCCAGGGCTGGGCAGGCGGCACGCGCATCGGCGAGAGCCTGGCACAGTTCAACCGCGAGCACGCACCGCGCATTGTCCATGGGCGCACGGCGGTCCTCGTTCTCAGCGACGGTTACGATACGGGCGAGCCGCGGCAGCTGTCGGACGCGCTGGCGCAATTGCGGCGGCGCGCGCGCCGCATCGTCTGGATCAATCCGTTGAGCAACCGGCCCGGGTATGCGCCGGTCTGCCAGGGCATGCAGGCCGCGATGCCGCACCTGGATCTGCTGGCGCCGGGGGGCGATCTGGCGAGCCTGCGCGCGGTGCTGCCGCATCTGATCGAAACCTTGCACTGAGGAGAGTCTGAGCATGGGGTGCCCTTTCAAGGCCAATGGCCTGTACAGCCGGATGTCCGTGGGCGCGGTGCTGCTCGCGGCCGGCGCCGGCGCGCGCCTGGGCGGACGCCCCAAGGCGCTGCTCGAGCTCGGCGGCGTGCCGCTGGTGCTGCGCCAGTTGATCGCGCTGTCGGGCGCCGGTGTCGACGAAGTGGCCGTGGTGCTCGGTCATCATGCCGATGCCATCGAAGCGGCCGTGCGGCCGTTCCCGATCACGCTGGCGCGCAATCCCGCCCCCGACGACGGTCAGGTCTCGTCGGTGCGCACGGGACTCAACGCGCTATCGCCCAGGCTCGACGCGGTGATCGTCGCGCTGGCGGACCAGCCGTTGATCGACGAGCAGGACATCGTCGCGCTGATCGGCGCCTTCAGGAAGCGCGGCGATGCATCGATGGTGGTGCCGCGGGTCCGGCGTGCCGATGGCGAAGCCAGGCCCGGCAACCCCGTCATATTTGAGGCGGCGTTGCGCGACGAGTGGCTCTCGGGTGCTGCGGACCTCGCGTGCCGGACCTGGCGGGAGAAGCATCCCGGGCGCGTGCAGTGGTTCGATACGGACAACCAGCGGTACGTCGTCGACATCGATACACCCGAAGACCTCGATCGATTCTCGGCCGATACGGGGCACCGCCTGACCTGGCCTTCTGCGCTGGCGCACGCCGCCATCGGATGAAGGCCCGCCCCGACGCGATGTGGTACCGCCTGATGCTGGCACGCGCGTGCGCCTGGGCGCTGCTGGTCGCGGGCTGGATCGGCATTGGCAGTTTCGCGCTGGCGTTCGCGCCGTCGGTGAGCGTCGGCTGCGGTCTGGTCGCGCTGTGGCTATTCGCGCTCGGCGCGGTTGCCGCCGTGGCAACCCGGGGCGGCATGCGCCACTGGACGCGCGCACTGGCGCTCTGCGTCGGCGGGGCGGTCACGGCGGCCGGATTGTGGTGGACCTTGCATGGCGGCGCTCTGGGCGCCGTCCTGCTTGCCCTTCTTGGCTGGGCCGCGTTGACGGCGCTGGCCTCGGGCGTGGTGCGCAGCCTGCGCGTGGCGCAGAGCGCCGTTCCGGAGCCGCCCATCGTTCCCGCGAGCCTGGGAGCCCTGGGCGCGGGCCTGGTGCTGGGCGACATCGGGGATCTGCCGTCGCTCGCCCTGCGCCTGGCGGTATTCGTGGGGTCCGTGGCGGTCGCGCTGCTGCTGCTGCAGAGTCGTATCGATGGCCGGCCGCGCGCGCCGGGTTGTCGTGCCGGCCTTTTCGATTGCTCCCTGCCGGCCTGGCCCGCGGGAGCCTGGCGCGACGCGCTGCAATGGCCGGCGCTGCTTTCGGGGCTGGCGATGCTGCCGATGATGGCCGCGTTGCCGCTGATGGCGGCATGGTGCCGCGCCGAATCCGTTGCGCCGCAGACGATGGTGCTGCTTCACCTGGCCGGCATGTTTGGTCCGGCGCTGATACTCCGGCGCTCGATCCCGCGCTGGTCGCCACGCGCGTTGTCCATGATCTGCACAGTCCTGCTGGCCTCCGGTGCGGCACTTGGCCTGCTCGCCGAAGCGCCGGTAAATTTGCTTGCCATAGCGGTTGCGCACGGCGCTGCCTGGGGTATCGCGTGGAGCGGCCAGCTGTGGGCGCCGGAGCGCCGCGGGCGGCAAGGCGCCTCACCGCTGCATGCGGCGGCCGGCTATGCCCTGTTGACGGTGCTCTTTGGCCTCATCGTCGAGCAGGCAGGAACGCCTGGCGTGGTCGCGGTTCATGCCGTGCTGGGCGTTGCCGCGTTTGCGGTCTGGACGTTTGAATTCGCAACCGGTCTGCGGTCCCGCAATCCGGCGGTGCGCGGGCATCTGCCCGCAGCGCGCCGCCACGAATCCGGCTAGCTTGCGGTGGATACGCTGACTCACGCGCTCTCGGGCGCGTTGCTGGCCCGCGCGACGGCACCCGGGGGCGCGCCGCCGCGCTCGATCCCGCGGCGCGTGGCCGCCGGGTTCTTCGCGGCCGCGTCGCCCGACCTCGATTTCGTCATCGGCTTTTTCGGGCCGGTGGAATACCTGCTGCACCACCGCGGCGCCACCCATTCGCTGCTGCTGCTGCCGCTCTGGGCGGTGCCGGTCGCCTGGCTGCTGGCAAAAATACTGCGCGAACCGGGCGGCTGGCGAGCGCTATACGGCGTGTGCGCCCTGTCGATTGGCGTGCACATCGCCGGCGACTGGATCACCAGCTTCGGCACCATGGTGCTGGCGCCTCTCTCGAACTGGCGGGCCGGGCTCGGCACCACCTTCATCATCGACCTGTGGTTCAGCGGCGTCATCCTCGCAGGACTCCTGTTTTCGATTTTGTTCAGAAAAACAAAAATCCCGTCCGTAGCCGCAGGCATCGTCCTGTGCGCCTATGTCGGGTTCCAGTACCTGCAGAAGGCGAAGGCGCTCGAGTTCGGCGCGCAGTATGCCCAGCGTCGCGGCATGGTGGAACCCGAGGTCAGCGCTCACCCGCGGCCGGTGTCGCCGTTTAACTGGACGGTGTTCGTGAGCGACCGGCGCGAGCACCATTTCACCCACGTGAATCTGGTCCGCAATGCGCCGCGCAGTTACCGCGAGGGTGACGGCTTCGTCGCGAAGCTGGATGCACCATACCTTCCGCTGGCGGCCGCGCGCTGGGAGGTGCGCGACCGGTTCGGCGACAATGTGCTGGCGCGGGAGGCCTGGGACTCGCCCGCACTCGCCTTCTTCCGCTGGTTCGCCTCGCATCCCGCCTACGACGGGGCGAGCACGGGCTCGAACTGCGTCTGGTTCGCCGACCTGCGCTTCCTCAATCCAGGACGCGACTGGATGCCCTTCCGCTTCGGCGCCTGCCGCGAAACGCCGGATTCGCCGTGGCGCGCCTACGAACGCCTGGACGGGGGCGGACGCTCGCCGCTTTAAGGTCGGATCACCTCGTGCAGCGCATGAAACAGGTCCACTGACGCGTCGATTTCGTCCTTTTTGATCGAGACGCTCTCGACGTTGATGCCGAGCGGAATCTCGCGCGCGTAGGGGTGGTCGAGGATGCGGCGCAGGTTGTCGCGGCAGATCTCAATGGATTTCTTCAATGGATTCGAATTTTCCAGCATGTCGCGGGCGGTCGCCTCCGGAATCCGTACCCCCAGCCATTGCAGGAACTGCATCGTCGTCTCGCGCCCGACCGGCGAGAACGTGAGCACGATGCGCCGCGGCTCGAGCCCGGCGCCGCGGCAGTCGCGCGCGTAGTCGGCGAGCAGGCGCTCGGTGGCGGCCGGGTGATACACGGTCTGCGAGATGAAGTAGCCGCAGCCTTCGATCCCCTTGGCGAGCAGGCGCGCGGCTTCGCTGCGCTCGGCGGTATGGCGCTCGGCAATCGCCACGCCGCCGACGGTGAATCCGGCCGGATGCGCCGCGGCAAGGCGAATCGCCCTGGACAGCGCGAGCGGATAGCGTACGCCGGAAGTGGGCCGGCCGACGACCGAGACAAGGGGATGGTCCGGCGCCGTTTCCTCCAGCCACGCTTTCCAGGCCGCCTCGTCGAGCGTGCCGAGCGCCTTGTAGATGATGGTAGGCATGCCCAGGGTCTTCGCGTAGGCGCGTGGATCGATCGTGCCGGTGAATGGAAACGGCCGCGCGTGCTCCGTGCGCCCGGTCTCATCCTGGATGTCGTAGACCACGACCCCGTCCAGCGGCAGTGGCGCGAGGCGCGCGGCGAGCTTGTCGGCGGCGGCCTCCACGGCCTCGGGACTGGAGCCGGAGCGCGGCGGCGTGGTGCCGTAGAGCAGCACCGCGCTACGGGGATCGAGCAGCTTCTCCCGGAGCATTATTTCAGGAGCAATGCAGACAATGCCCAGGAAAGGAGGCTGTACGCGATCGCACCGAAGACGCCCGGCCAGAAGCCCGCCACCACGAAGCCCGCGATGAACGAGCCGACAAACCAGAACATCAGCCCGTTGATCACGAAGATGAACAGGCCCAGCGTGAGGAGCGTCACCGGCAGCGTGAGCAGGATCAGGACCGGGCGGATCACCGCGTTGACCAGTCCCAGCACCAGCGCCGCGACGAGCGCC
>Ga0326597_10012522_pt1 | contig 11187 bp, 8 predicted proteins | sample RVTome_12_FD_203789 | JGI IMG/M metagenome (GOLD analysis project Ga0326597, IMG submission 203789) | Soil microbial communities from uranium-contaminated site in the Upper Colorado River Basin, Wyoming, United States - RVT100D185 | ecosystem: Environmental > Terrestrial > Soil > Contaminated >... | reverse complement strand
CCATCTCGGCGTCCCGTTCAAGGGCATCGACGTGCTGGCCGACCCGGAGCTGCGCGAGGGCATCAAGGTTTACAGCAGCTGGCCGACCATCCCGCAGCTCTACGTCAAGGGCGAGTTCGTCGGCGGATGCGACATCGTGCGCGAGATGTTCGAGACCGGCGAGCTGATCGAGTTCCTGAATACCAGCGGCGTCAACGTGAACCTCAGCGCGGCCGGCTGATACGGCCACGCCACAACGGATCGCGAAGGGCGGGCCCGGCGGTCCGCCCTTTTGCTTTGGCCGGCGGGGCGGTATTCCGCAGCCGCGAAAAAGGCGATAGACTTTTGAAAAGAGCGGTCGCGAGGGCCGCCCGAGGCGACGGGGACGGAGGATCGCATGCCGCTGGTAAAGACCAAGGGTCTCGCCCACTTCACCATTCCGGTGACCGATACGAGACGCAGCCAGAAATTCTACGAGGACGTGCTCGGCATGAAGGCCATTCAGGTCAATCACGAGCGCGGCATGGTGTTCATGGATTCGGGAGGGGACTGCGTGATCCTGACGAAGACCAACAACACGCCGATCTCCACCGCCGGCGAGCGCGACATCCACCATGCCTGGATCGTCGATCACGACGATTACGAACGGGCGGTCGCGGAGCTCAAGAACCGCAACGACATCGAGTTCCATTTCGAGGAAGACCGCCAGGGCGGCGCGGTCAACGGCCCGCGCGCCTATTTCAGCGATCCCGACGGCAACGTGCTCGAGATCATCGACCTCACCAGCTACAAGGGAGATTGAGGGAGATGCCGAAAATCCAGGGAGTCGCCCATTTCAGCATCCCGGTGAGCGACATGGAGAAGAGCCGTGCCTTCTACACCGACATACTGGGATGCCGGCACATCTCGACCGTCCCGGCCGGCCATATGTCGTTCCTCGACGCCGGCGGGGTGTGCATCATCCTGGTGAAACACGAGCCGCCGATCAACGGCAGCCTCGACGACCATAACGGCGTGCACCACTCCTTCATGCTCAAGGCGGCGGATTACCGTCCGGCGATCGAGCATCTTCAGAAGAACGGCATCGAGGTGTTCTTCGAGGAGGACCGCCAGGGCGGCGTGGTCAACGGGCCGCGCTGCTATTTCCGCGATCCCGACGGCACCGTGCTGGAATATATCGACCTCACGAGCTATTCCGGCGCGACGCGCTGATTTCGCGCAGCGGGAAGAGATTCTCCTTCCGCGCGGCCGATGCCGATTGATACGCGGGCCCGAGTACGGTAGCGATGCAATGACTCGCACTGTTCGGGACTCCTGATGTCGATTCACGTCGCGCTCAACCACAAGACCTCGTACCGCTACGACCGGCCGATCACGATGGGGCCGCAGGTCATCCGCCTCAGGCCGGCGCCGCACAGCCGCACGCCGATCCTGAGCTACGCGCTGAAGATCGAGCCCGACAACCACTTCATCAACTGGCAGCAGGACCCGCACGGCAACTACCTGGCGCGCATCGTCTTTCCCGAGAAGGTGCGCGCGTTCGAGGTCGAGGTCGACCTCGTCGCCGACATGGTGATCTACAACCCGTTCGATTTCTTCCTCGAGCCCGACGCCGAGCATTACCCGTTCGAATACGACCCTGTCACGCGGCAGGACCTCAACCCCTACATGGAAACGGAGGAACCCGGCCCGTTGCTGAAGGCGTGGCTCGAAGCCTTCCCGCGGCCGGAGAAGAAACAGACCGTCGACTTCCTGGTCGAGCTCAACCAGAGGATCCAGCAGCGGATTTCCTACGTGATCCGGATGGAGCCGGGCGTGCAGACCCCGGACGAGACGCTCGGACTCGCGCGCGGCTCGTGCCGCGACACGAGCTGGCTTCTGGTGCAGATCCTGCGCCATCTCGGCATCGCCAGCCGCTTCGTATCCGGTTACCTGATCCAGCTGGTGGCCGACGTGAAATCGCTCGACGGTCCATCCGGCACGGAGAGGGATTTCACCGACCTTCACGCCTGGGTCGAGGCCTACCTGCCGGGCGCCGGCTGGGTCGGGCTCGATCCCACCTCCGGCCTGTTCGCGGGCGAGGGGCATATTCCGCTCGCGGCGACGCCGCACCCGGTCACCGCCGCCCCGATCAGCGGCGCGATCGAACCGGGCGAGACGGAATTCGGGCACGAGATGTCGGTGACGCGCGTGTTCGAATCGCCGCGCGTCACCCGGCCCTATTCGGACGACCAGTGGCGGGCGATCGACGCGATGGGCCACCGGCTCCAGGCGGAGCTCGATGCCGGCGATGTGCGGCTCACCATCGGCGGCGAGCCGACCTTCGTCGCCATCGACTACCCTGACGCGCCGGAGTGGAACACCGAGGCGGTGGGCAAGACGAAGCGCGCCCGGGCGGCCGACCTGATCCTTCGGCTGCGCGACCGGTTCGCGCCCAACGGGCTGCTGCATTTCGGACAGGGCAAATGGTATCCGGGCGAGCAGCTGCCGCGCTGGTCGTTCGCGCTGTACTGGCGGGGCGACCGCAGGCCGCTGTGGAATGACCGGACCCTGTTCGCCGACGAGACCCGGGACTACGGCGTCACCGCCGAAGACGCGCAGGCGATGCTCGCCGGAATCGCGAAGCGGCTCGAGGTCGATACCGACAACATCGCCGAAGTGTACGAGGACCCCTGGCATTTCATGCGGCAGGAACGCAAGCTGCCGGAAAATCTGGACCCGTCGGACAACAAGCTGGACGATCCCATGGCGCGGCAACGGCTGGCCCATGTTTTCGAACGGGGGCTGGAAACGCCGACCGGCTATGTGTTGCCGATCCAGCGCTGGAACGCGAGGGACGCGCGGCGGCGCTGGCGCAGCGACAGATGGACGACGCGGTCGAAGCGCCTGTTCCTGATTCCCGGCGATTCGCCGATCGGATACCGGCTGCCCTACCCGTCGCTGCCCCATATCCGGCCGCTCGACTATCCCTACATCGTGCCGGCCGACCCGTTCGAAGCGCGTGGGCCTCTGCCCAAGCCGGATGAAACACGGCAGCCGTTCCTGCGACGCCAGGGCGGCCGGACGGATCCCATCCCGGAACCCCAGACGCCGACCGGGCAGATCGCGGGCGGCGGAACCGGGCCTGCCCGCTCCGCCCTGTCGGTGGAGCCGCGCGACGGAAGGCTCTGCGTCTTCCTGCCGCCGGTGGAGACAGTAGAGGACTATCTCGACCTTGTCGCCGCGGTCGAAGACACCGCGGCCGAGCTGGGCCGGCAGGTGCATCTCGAAGGCTATACCCCGCCGCACGACCCGCGGCTCAACGTCATCAAGGTGACCCCCGACCCCGGCGTGATCGAGGTCAACATCCACCCGGCGGAAAGCTGGCCGGAGATGGTGGAAATCACCACCGCGCTCTACGAGGAGGCGCGGCTCGCCCGGCTGGGCACGGAAAAATTCCTGCTCGACGGGCGCCACACCGGCACCGGCGGCGGCAACCACGTGGTCATGGGCGCGCGCACCAGCGCGGACAGCCCGTTCCTGCGCCGGCCGGATGTGCTGCGCAGCCTGATCGCGTTCTGGCAGAACCACCCGGCCATGTCCTACCTGTTCTCCGGCCTGTTCATCGGCCCGACCAGCCAGGCGCCGCGCGTGGACGAGGCGCGTCACGAGTCGCTGCACGAGCTCGAACTCGCCTTCCGCCAGGTGCCGGAGCCGGGCGACGGCAGAGCCATCCCGCCGTGGCTGGTCGACCGCATCTTCCGCAACCTGCTGATCGACGTGACCGGCAACACCCACCGCACGGAGATCTGCATCGACAAGCTCTACTCGCCCGACGGCCCGACGGGGCGGCTCGGGCTGGTGGAGTTCCGCGCCTTCGAAATGCCGCCGCACGCGCGGATGAGCCTCGCGCAGCAGCTCCTTCTGCTGTCGCTGGTCGCGCGATTCTGGAAGACGCCCTACCGGGGCAACCTCGTGCGCTGGGGAACCCAGCTGCACGACCGCTTCATGCTGCCGCATTTCGTGTGGCGCGACCTGTGCGACATCGTGCGCGACATGAACGCCGCCGGATACGAGATCGATGAAAGCTGGTTCGCGCCGCATCACGAGTTCCGCTTCCCGCCTTACGGTTCCATCGAACACGCGGGCATCGCGCTGGAGCTGCGCCAGGCGCTGGAGCCGTGGCCGGTGATGGGCGAGGAAGGCATGGTCGGCAGCACCGTGCGTCACGTCGATTCGTCGGTGGAACGGCTGCAGGCGAGCGTGATGGGTCTCAACCCGGAACGCTACGTCGTGGCCTGCAACGGCTGCCGCGTGCCCTTGACGCCGACCGGGACGGAAGGCGCGTTCGTCGGCGGGGTGCGGTTCCGCGCCTGGCAGCCGCCGTCCAGCCTGCATCCCACCATCGGGGTCAACGTCCCGCTGGTGTTCGATCTTTACGACCGCTGGTCGGGCCGCGCGGTGGCGGGGTGCACCTACGAGGTGGCCCATCCCGGCGGGCGCAATTTCGAACATTTCCCGGTCAACGCCAACGAGGCGGAAAGCCGGCGGCTTGCGCGATTCTTTCCTTTCGGCCATACCCCGGGAGAGGCGGCGGAGCCGCGCGATGTCGTTCGGCCGGAATTCCCCTGCACGCTCGACCTGCGATGGTCGTGGTGACCGTTCGTTCTATGTTAACGATTCAGGCTGGTATTAGAGGCGTTTTTGGCGGCTGCCGTGAGAACAGGACCGTATGTCCACGTTAGCGTCGGATTTTTCGGGCGACGTCCCGTCTGAGCGGACGGACCTGCTCACTTCGTACAAAACCATCGCCAACACCTTCGACGAGATGATGGCGCCGGACGGCTCCGTTCGGCCGCAATGGCGGGCGTTCATCGATGCCTTCGCGGACAGGTCCGCGCCGGATCGCCTCGGCGCGCGCGAATCCGCTCTCCGCATGCTGCGCGAGAACGACGTCACCCACATGGTGGGGACCGACGAAGAGCCGGCGAGCCGGCCGTGGCAGCTCGACCTGTTCCCGGTGCTCATTCCCGAAGCGGAATGGCAGGCGCTCGTAGACGGGCTGATCCAGAGGACGCATCTGCTCAACACGATCGTGAGCGATCTATACGGCCCCCAGACGCTGTTGAAAAAGGGGCTTCTGCCGCCCGCCCTTGTGTTCGGAAACCCGAGCTTCCTGCGGCCGTGTCACGGCATCGAGGTGCCGGGAGGCGTTCACCTGCATTTCATGGCGTACGACCTCGCCCGGTCGCCCGACGGCCGCTGGTGGGTGCTGAGCGACCGGACGCAGGCGCCGTTCGGCATCGGCCACGCGCTGGAGAACCGCATCATCGTCTCGCGCTGCCTGCCCAACCTGTTCAACCAGAGCAACGTGCAGCGGCTGGCCTCGTTCTTCCGCTCGTTCAGCGAGAACTGCCTGCGCCTGTCGCGCCACGACCAGCCGCTGATCGTCATGCTCTCCCCCGGCCCGCTGCGCGCGTCCTATTTCGAACATGCCTACCTCGCGCGTTATCTCGGTTTCACGCTGGTCGAGGGATCGGATCTCACGGTGCGCGACGACCGGCTGTTCCTCAAGACGGTCGAGGGGCTGAAGCCGGTCGATCTCGTCCTCCGGCGGATCGACTCGGAGCTGTGCGACCCGCTGGAACTGCGGACGGATTCGACGCTTGGCGTACCGGGGCTGGTCCAGGCGGCGCGCAGCGGCAATGTCGCCATTGCCAACGCGCTGGGCAGCGGCGTGGTGGAGAACGAGGCGCTTCTCAGCTTCATGCCGTTCCTGTGCAAGACGCTGTTCGACGAGGATCTCAGGCTGCCGAGCGTGGCGACCTGGTGGTGCGGCCAGGAACGCGAAAGAGCGTACGTGCTGGACAATCTCGACCGGCTGATCACCCGCAAGATCTTCTCGCGCAAGACGATGCTCACCCCCGGCCACGACAGCTGGCTCGGCAGCGAGATGACCGAATCGCAGCTGATGGCGCTCAGCCGGCAGATCCTGCGGCGCGGCTACGAGTATATCGGGCAGGAGTTCGTTTCCTTCTCGACCGCGCCGGTCTGGACCGGGGCCGACCGGCTGCAGCCCGCCCCCATCACCATGCGCGTCTTCGTCGCGGCGACGGAGGACGGCTATCAGGTCATGCCCGGCGGGCTGGTCCGCGCGGCGCTCAACGTCGATCCGCATCTGACCTGGCTGGAGGCGGGCGATCTCAGCAAGGACGTCTGGATCCTGTCCGAATCGCCGGTGGACACCTTCAGCCTGCTACCCCAGGCGCAGCACGAGATCCGGCTGCGCCGCGGCGGCCGAGACCTGCCGAGCCGCAGCGCCGATAATCTTTTCTGGCTCGGCCGCTATGTCGAGCGGTCGGAGAGCGTCGTCCGGCTGTTGCGCAGCATGGTCGCGCGGATGAGCGGCGAAGGCGGCGCGGGCGCGGACAGCGCGACGCGCGACAGCATCACCGCCGTGCTGGTCGCCCAGGGCCATCTGTCGGCGGCGCGCGGCCGGCGGGCCGGCGGCAAGGGCGTCGAGGCCATCGCCAACGAACTCTGGACCATCCTGTTCGATCCGGAATGTCCCGACGGGCTCTATAACATATTCCAGAATGTCCGCCGCACGGCGGCCATGGTGCGCGAACGCCTGTCTTTCGATACCTGGCAGATTCTCAAGGATCTGGCGGAGATTTCCGAAATCCCGCGGCCCGCGCCGGGACAGGAGATCCGCGACGCGCTCCAGCTGCTCGACCGGATGGTGCGCTATCTCGCGGCGCTCAACGGCATGATCATGGAGAACATGACGCGCGGCTTCGGCTGGCGCTTCCTCGACATGGGCCGCCGGCTGGAGCGGGTGCGCCACACCTGCGGTCTGGTGCGCGACCTGACGGTGCGCACGGGCTCGGGCGACGCGGCCATGCTGAACCTGCTGCTGGAGCTGGTCGACAGCACCATGACCTACCGGACGCGCTACCTCGCGAGCCCTCAGCTGCCCGCCGTGCTCGACCTCGTTCTCGCCGACGAGACCAACCCGCGCTCGGTGCTGTTCCAGCTCGACACGCTGGAGCGGCATTTCGACGCCCTGCCGCGCGAATACGACGAGACCATCCTGACTCCGGCGCAGCGCATCCTGACCGGGTTGCGGACCGACCTCCAGCTCGCCAATCCGAGCCAGCTTTCGCGGGACCGCACCAAGAGCGGTGTCCGCACCCGGCTCGACCGGCTGATGCGCCGGGTCGCGGGACTCGCGGGCGAGATGTCGGACCAGATCGCCGGCAGCTATTTCAGCCATTCGGCGGCGCGCCAGGTTTCCGGTCCCCAGCGGCTCGGCGGATCCGATGAACTATGACGTCAGCCACCGGACGGTCTTTACCTATGCCGCCAAGGTCGCGATATCCCATCACGTGCTGCATCTGCGGCCGCGCTCCCGCCCGGGCCAGCGCTGCCTCCGGTCGTCAATCATCGTCGATCCGGCGCCGAGCCTGCGGACCGAGGGCATCGACTATTTCGGCAACCCGACAACCCACCTGACCGTCCAGGCGCCGCACGAAAAGCTGCAGGTTCTGTCGAGCTTCCGGGTGGAAATCGACATCGCCGAACCGCCCGACCTCGGGCTCAGCCGGCCGTGGGAGGACGTCCTCGAACTGCTCGCGACGTCGGCCGACGCGACCGTGCTCGAAGCTGCCCAGTTCGCCTACGACTCGCCCTTTGTGGCGGGCAACGCGGCCATCCTCGATCTGGCACGGGAATCGTTCGTGCCCGGCCGTCCGGTCCTTGCCGCGACACGCGACCTGACGGCCCTTATTTTCCGCGAGTTCGAGTATCAGGGCGGGGTCACCGACGTCTCGACGCCGGTGGAGGAGGTGCTCGCCAGCCGCAGGGGCGTCTGCCAGGATTTCGCCCACCTGCAGATCGCCTGCCTGCGCAGCCTCGGCCTGCCGGCCCGCTACGTCAGCGGCTACCTGCAGACGCACCCGCCGCCGGGCAAGGAGAAGCTGGTCGGATCGGATGCGTCGCACGCCTGGATTTCCGCCTGGTGTCCCGATCTCGGCTGGATCGATTTCGACCCGACCAACGATCTCGTTCCCCGCGACGAACACATCACGCTCGCCTGGGGCCGCGATTACGGCGACGTGAGTCCGATCAACGGCTTCATGGTCGGCGGCGACTCGCACGAGGTGCGGGTGATGGTCGACGTCGTGCCGGCCGCGGCATGAAAGAACCCGCGGGGATGGCCCGCGGGTCCTGGCAGTTCCGGATTCCGGCCCGAAATCAGCGCGAGTAGAACTCGATCACGAGGCTCGGTTCCATCTGCACCGGGTAGGGCACGTCGGCGAGCTGCGGCGTACGCACGAAGGTGCCCTTCATGGCGGTGTGGTCGACCTCGACATAGTCGGGCACGTCGCGTTCCGGAGACTCGATGGCCTCCAGCACCAGCGGCATCTGGCGCGACTTCTCCTTCACCTCGATCACGTCGCCCTCCTTTACCAGGTAGGACGCGATGTTCACGCGCTTGCCGTTGACCCGGACGTGGCCGTGGTTGACGAACTGGCGCGCCGAGAAGACGGTCGGCACGAATTTCATGCGGTAGACCACCGCATCCAGCCGGCGCTCCAGCAGGCCGATCAGATTCTCCGAGGTGTCGCCGCGGCTGCGCACGGCCTCGTCATAGTCCTTGCGGAACTGCTTTTCCGTGATGTTGCCGTAATAGCCCTTCAGCATCTGCTTGGCCGACAGCTGGGTGCCGAAATCGGACGGCTTGCGGCGGCGGCCCTGGCCGTGCTCGCCGGGGCGGTATTCGCGCTTGTTGAAGGGGGATTTGGGCCGGCCCCACAGGTTGCACATCAGGCGCCGGTTGATCTTGTATTTCGCTTCGACCCGTTTGCTCATGGGTACGTGTCCTTCGAATTGTTGTCGATTTTGTCCCGATAGTCCGACCCGGCAATGCCGGCGGCGGGGCACGATGGCCCGCGTTCTCGGGAATGGCGGCGCACTATAAGGGCTCGGGCCGGAATGTCAATCCATGCGCCGCCGGCAAGCGGCCAACCGGCTAACGAGACGGGTGCTCTGTTTGCGAGACAACGGCCGTGCCGGAGTCCCCGGGGATTCCCAGCCAGACAAGGGCGGGCCCCGCCTCGTCGAACAGGGTATAGTGCAGGTCGAGCTCCCGATCGGTCTTGCAGATGGCGTTCCACAGCGGAAGGATCATTTTCGCGTCATGGGACGAATCCACCACCGCCGCGCCGGCGCGGCGGCGCAGCTTCAGGCGCCGGTAGAACGCTTTCATCGCCGTCCGGATCGCCGCCAGCGCATTCGTATCCAGGTCCGACAGGTCAGCCTGACGCTCGAAAATCACCAGACTTCGATAGGCGCCGACATGATTGACTTCCCCGGACATGCGGGCGATGGCGGTCGTCACCTGGTCCTCCGACACCCGTCCGGAAATGCGGACGACCAACAGCTCGAGATCGTTGTCGACGACATGGGAAACGGGCATCGCGGTCGCTCCAGGGCGCCGCCTGTTCGCACGACAGGCGGGCATTTCCATAGCAGGAGAAGTCTTATAGCGGGAACGGGGCACAGATGTCCCGTAGCGTATCCCGGCTCGTGCGACGGGACGATGCAATGACGCGCCCGGAACTTACGTCGGGCGCCCCAGGCGGTTTCAAGCGGGGCCCATTGGCGCTAGTGTTGCCCGAAACACGACGCACAGGGAGCCCGCCATGAATATCCAGCTCAGCTACGGCATGCCGTCCAACCCGCGCACCTGGGCGCTGCTCGACGGCACGGTGAAGCCCGACGGGATCGACCTGATCCCGAGCCACGTTCACCCGTCCGAGCTGTTCTGGCGCCAGCTCCGCTTCGGCGATTTCGACGCCTCGGAGATGTCTTTTTCTTCCTTCCTGATCGCCGTTTCCAAGGGCGACGACCGCTGGGTCGGCATCCCCATCTTCACGACCCGTCGCTTCTTCCATACCGGCATCTACGTGCGCAGGGATTCCGGCATCGAGACCCCGGCGGACCTGAAGGGACGGCGCGTCGGCGTGCCGGAATATCAGCAGACCGCGGCGCTGTGGACGCGCGGCGTGCTGCAGCACGAGTTCGGCACGGCACCCACCGAAATGGAATTCTTCATGGAGCGCACGCCCGATCACAGCCATGGCGGCGCGACCGGCTTCAGGCCGCCGCCCGGGGTGACGGTCAACCAGATACCGGCGGAGAAGAACATCGGCGCCATGATGCTGTCGGGCGAGCTCGAGGCCGCCATCCATTACGTGCTCAACGACAATCTCGTCGACCGAAGCCGCGTCGATCTCGCCAGCCACCCCGACATCAGGACGCTGTTCCCCGACCCGGTCGCGGAAGGCGCGCGGTACTACAGGAAGACCGGCATCTTCCCGATCAACCACTGCATGGCGATCAAGCGCGAGATCGCGGAAAAGCACCCCTGGGCGATCCTCAACCTGCTGAAGGCGTTCGACCGCGCCAGCGCGGTGGCCGACCAGCGCCGCGCCGATCATATCGACTACCACTACCGGTGCGGGCTGATCCCGCGCGAGGCGGCGGAAGCGCTGAAAGGTCCGGTCATCCGCAACGGCATCGCGGCCAACCGCAAGGTGCTGGAGACCGCGGCGCTGTATTCCAACGAGCAGGGGCTGACCGACCGGCTGGTGAAGCTCGATGAGGTCTTCGCGCCGAGCACGATGGAACAGTGATTGCCTGCGGCTCCGCGGCGTTTCGATGTCTTAAACCGTATGAAAGGCGATCCGGTGAATGGTAAGCTGCCTAAATGGTTTACCGTCAGGAAAGACGCATGCTGATCAGCGATGAATACCGGGCCACACAGAGGGCCCTGCATGAATCGAACCCCGGTTACGGTGTCGCATCCGTGCAGCACGCGCCGCTGGTGGCCCAGGTACTGGACCAGATAAAGCCCAAGTCAATGCTGGATTACGGCGCGGGCAAGGGGCGGCTTGGGCAAACCCTGCGGGAGAAACTCTCCTTCCCGCTGACGATTTTTCATTATGACCCGGCGGTCCCCGACTGGTCCGAGGCGCCGGCGCCGTGCGAATTCGTCGCCTGCATCGATGTGCTGGAACATATCGAGCCCCCCCTGCTCGACAATGTTCTGGACGATCTGAAGCGCGTTACGGCTGGTTACGGCCTGTTCACGGTTCATACCGGGGCCGCGATCAAGGTTCTGCCGGATGGCCGCAATGCCCATCTCATTCAGCAACCGCCCAG
>Ga0326597_10012521_pt1 | contig 11187 bp, 10 predicted proteins | sample RVTome_12_FD_203789 | JGI IMG/M metagenome (GOLD analysis project Ga0326597, IMG submission 203789) | Soil microbial communities from uranium-contaminated site in the Upper Colorado River Basin, Wyoming, United States - RVT100D185 | ecosystem: Environmental > Terrestrial > Soil > Contaminated >... | reverse complement strand
TCCCATTCATACCCGAAGACCCTTTCCGCAGCGAGTAATCCCAACAATGCAACTGAAGTGGCAACAATATAGTTCGTTGCCTGAATTCGCATCGCTTCATGGTGACGCGCGTGCGTCACCTGATCGCTGTAAAGCGAAGCAAGTTGCTGCAAATAGTCGCGCCGCTCCATCATGTTTCAAGCTTTCGAGAAATTCTTGTATCCCGGCATCAAGGTAGTGCAGCGATAACGATCCCACAACGGCAACGACATATCTTCACCTCTCCCAACGCGGGGAAGCGAATTTCGTGTTGCGATTTCGGGTCACCATTTCCCGTGGCGATGTCATCGGCCGTTCGTTGCAGTCGAAAAAGCTTGGCGTCGGGCCGTCTTGCGGCCTCGCTTCCAGAACCGCCGTTTGATGGCCCGTAGTTCGCCGCGCTTCCAGCCGAGGATACGGCGCGAGCAGCGGCTGAACGCATCGCATTCGTCTCCGCCCTTGTATCCGCGCGATCCCATCATGGCGCATCTCGAACGCGATCTTGGACACGCGACATAACACAACGCCGTAGTTCTTTCCTCCCCCGTTTACGGGGGAGGTGTCGAGCGAGCCCTTGCGAGCGAGGCGGAGGGGGCGAGCGCCGCACCGTCCCCCCTTCCGTCTGCCTCATGCTTCGCATTCGGCAGCCACCTCCCCCGTAAACGGGGGAGGAAAATTACATCGTTGCCCTACATCGCCTCCGCGCCGCGCGAGATGGCGGCGACGCCGGTGCGGCTGACCTCGACCAGACCAAGCGGACGCATCATCTCGACGAAAGCGTCGATGGTCGCGGTCGGCCCCGTGAGTTCGAAGACATAGGATTCCTCGGCCGCCTCCGCGATGCGGGCCTGGAAGTCCTGATGCAGGCGCACGGCCTTCACGCGATCCTCGCCTTTGCCGGCCACCTTGACGAGCGCCATTTCGCGCTCGATGCCGGGCGTCTCCACGGTCAAGTCCACCACGCGATGCACGGGCACGAGACGGCCGAGTTGCGCCTTGATCTGCTCGATCACGGCTTCGGTGCCCGACGTCACGATGGTGATGCGGCTCGTATGCTTGGCGTGATCGGTCTCGGCGACCGTCAAGCTCTCGATATTGTAGCCGCGGCCGGAGAACAGCCCCACGACGCGCGCAAGCACGCCCGGTTCGTTGTCGACGACGACGGCAATGGTGTGGCGATGCGTCGCCAGATCTTTCGGCATGGCGTTCATAAGGCTCCCCCCTCCCCGGCCTTCGGCCGGACCTCCCCCGTGAACGGGGGAGAAAAACCACGGTACGGCGTTTCCTCCCCCGCAAGCGGGGGAGGTGCCGAACGAGCGGATGCGAGCGAAGCGGAGGGGGGCATCACACCAACACCTTGCCTTCCTCGCTCACCTCATGCTCGTCCTCGGCCGCCGAGAGGATCATCTCGTTATGCGCCGCGCCCGAGGGGATCATCGGATAGCAATTCTCCTGCGGATCGACGCGGCAATCGAACAGCACGGGGCGCGGAACCGCGATCATCTCGGCGATCTTGGCGTCGAGCTCGCCTGGCATGTCCGCGCGGAAACCCACCGCGCCATAGGCCTCCGCCAATTTGACGAAATCGGGCAAGGCTTCCGAATAGGAATGCGAATAGCGCCCGCCATGCAGCATTTCCTGCCACTGGCGCACCATGCCCATGTACTCGTTGTTGAGGATGAAGATCTTGATCGGCAAGTCGTACTGCACCGCCGTCGACATTTCCTGCATCGTCATCTGCACGCTGGCCTCGCCGGCAATGTCGATGACGAGTGCGTCGGGATGGGCCATCTGCACGCCGACCGCGGCCGGCAGCCCATAACCCATCGTGCCGAGCCCGCCGCTCGTCATCCAGCGGTTGGGCTCCTCGAATTTGAAGCGCTGGGCGGCCCACATCTGATGCTGGCCGACCTCGGTGGTGATGTAGACATCGCGCCCCTTCACCGCCTCGTAGAGACGGTCGATGGCGAATTGCGGCTTGATGAGCGTCGAAGACGGTTTGTAGGCAAGACTGTCCTTCGCGCGCCAGCGCGCGATGGCCTGCCACCAATCGCGCAGGGCGGCCGGATCGGACGCGGCCTTGCGGTCCCGCCACAGTGCCAGCATCGCCGCGATGGCACGCCCCGCATCGGCGACAATGGGCACGTCCACCCGGACATTCTTGTTGATCTGCGAGGGATCGATATCGAGATGGATTTTCTTCGAGCCCGGCGAGAACCCGTCGACCCGTCCCGTCACGCGGTCGTCGAAGCGCGCGCCCAGGCAGATCATCACGTCGCAATCGTGAGCCGCGAGGTTCGCCTCATAGGTGCCGTGCATGCCGATGAGGCCGAGCCATTGCGGATCGGAAGCCGGATAGGCGCCGAGCCCCATCAACGTGGAGGTGATCGGAAAGCCCGTCTCGCGGACGAGCGCGCGCAGGAGCCGGCTTGCCTCGGGTCCCGAATTGACGATGCCGCCGCCCGTATAGAACACGGGCCGCTTGGCGCCAGCCATCAAATCGACAGCCCGCGCGATCGCGCCCGGATCCGGATCGAGCCGCGGACGATAAGTGCGGTGCGCGATGTTGCGCGGCCCGACATAAGTGCCTTGCTTGAACTGCACGTCCTTCGGGATATCGACGACGACGGGGCCGGGCCGCCCGGTCGTCGCGATCAGGAACGCCTCGTGTAGCACGCGGGCCACGTCGTTCACGTCCTTCACCAGCCAATTGTGCTTGGTGCAGGGCCGCGTGATGCCGACCGTATCGCATTCCTGGAACGCGTCGTTGCCGATCAGATGGGTGGGCACCTGTCCCGTGACGACGACGAGCGGGATGGAATCCATCAGCGCGTCGGTCAAGCCCGTGACCGCATTCGTGGCACCCGGGCCGGAGGTGACGAGCACGACGCCGGGCTTGCCTGTCGAGCGCGCATAGCCTTCGGCGGCATGCACCGCGCCCTGTTCGTGGCGCACGAGCACGTGCTCGATATCGGCGTCCTCGAACAGCGCGTCGTAAATGGGCAGCACCGCGCCGCCGGGATAGCCGAAAATGTGCCGCACGCCCTGATCCTTGAGCGCGCGGATCACCATCTCGGCCCCGGTCATGATGCACGCCCCGTCCGGCGCGTCCGCAGCGGCGAGCGGTTCCGATATCTTCAGGCGCTGGTCCATCGCCCCTTCTCCGTGCCCTCAACTCCAAAGCAAAAGGGGCGTCGCCGCCCCTTGCCAAATGCCGCCCCTAGCGCATGCGAGACTGTCAGTCTCGCCCGCTTGGCGGCCGTCTAAGTACGATCACGCGTCCCATGGCGGGCCCCGTTCCATCCGGGCGAGAAATTAGTTGCGTTGCAGCATGGCGTCAAGAAGTTTCAAATAGGTGACCAAGCGTTTTCGCAATTATCTTGCTTGGCTCGATATCCTCGACGCAGGTCCAGTCGGCCATGCGCTGGCGAAACCACGTCATCTGCCGCTTAGCATAGCGCCGCGTGTCCCGACGGACGCGTGCGATCGCCGCATCGAGGGGCATCTCGCCGCGCAAATGCGCCAGAAGCTGCGGCACGCCCAGCGCTTTGGCGGCGGGCAAGGACGTGTCGAGCCCGACGAGGGCGCGCACTTCATCCAGTGCGCCCGCCTCGACCATCTTGGCGAAGCGCGCGTCGATGCGCGCGGCGAGTTCCGCGCGCGGCGGCGCCAGCGCGAAGCGCGCGAGCCGCGATCCGTCGAGCACCGGGCGCCCTTTCGCCGCATGCCAGGCGGAGAGCGGGCGGCCCGTCGCTTCGAGCACCTCCATCGCGCGCAGGATGCGCTGCGTGTTGCCGGGGCGAAGCGCCGCCGCGGCTGCCGGATCGCGGCGCGCGAGTTCCGCGAAAAAGACTTCGCGGCCGACGCGTTCGAAGCGTGCGCGCACGCTTGCGCGCGTTTCGGCCGGCACACCCGGGATGGGCGCAATGCCGTGCGTCAGCACGCCGAAATAAAGCCCGGTGCCGCCCACGAAGATCGGCATGCGCCCCATGGCGTGCGCACGCGTCAAGGCGGCTCGAGCGTCTTCCTGATAGCGTCCGGCCGAATAGTGCTCGCGCACCGGAACGTGACCATAGAGAAGGTGCGGCACGCGCGCTTCGTCCGCGGCGCTCGGCCGCGCGGTCAGCACGCGAAGCTCGGCATAGACCTGCATCGAGTCGGTGTTGACGATCGCGCCGTTCAAGCGTTCGGCCAAGGCAATAGCGGCCGCCGACTTGCCGCTGGCGGTGGGCCCTGCGATAAGCACGGCGTCAACGCTCATCGCGATCGCGCCTCATGTTGCATGTTCTCGTCACCGTCGGCGCGCAGCCTCACGATCTCGACGCCGATCTTCTACACCGTATTGGGTTCGCCGCCGAACGCGCGGGCGCGCGGATCGCGGCCGAGGCGCGCCCCGGTGCGATCGCGGCCGAATGGCGCTTCGATGGCGCGGCGGCGCCGGTGCTGGCGGCCGCGCGCGCGGCGGCCGGGTCCGCACGCGTGGATATCAACGCCGTTCCGGCGGACGGCCGGCGCAAGAAGCTGCTCGTAGCCGACATGGATTCGACCATCATCGGCTGCGAATGCGTCGACGAGCTTGCCGATATGGCGGGGCTCAAGCCGCGCGTCGCGGCGATCACGGAGCGCGCCATGAAGGGCGAAATCGACTTCGCGCGCGCGCTCAAGGAGCGCGTGACGCTCCTCACGGGATTGCCCGTTGCGGCGCTCGCGCGTGTCTATGCGGAACGCGTGCGCCTCAACGCCGGTGCGCGCGCGCTGGTCGCCACCATGCGCGCGCACGGTGCGCGCACGATACTCGTCTCGGGCGGATTCACCTATTTCACCGAACGCGTCGCCCGGGACGCCGGCTTTGATGCGCACCAAGCCAACATCCTGCTCGACGACGGCAAGGTGCTGACGGGCGCCGTGGCCGATCCCATTCTCGGCCGCGAGGCGAAGCGCGACGCCTTGGATCGTGCCGCGGCAGCATACCATATCGCGCCATCGGAAACGCTCGCGGTCGGCGACGGCGCCAACGACCTTGCCATGATCGCGCATGCCGGTCTGGGCGTCGCCTACCGCGCCAAGCCCGCCGTCGCGGCGGCCGCGGCCGCGCGGATCGACCATGCCGATCTCACGGCGCTCCTCTATCTGCAGGGCTACCGCGAGGATGAGATCATCCGCGCCTGATGCGCTAAGCTCTGCCCGGGGCTACGAAGGAGGATGCCATGAAAGCGAAAGTTCTCGGCCTGCTGGGCGCCATGGCGATCGTGCTTCCGCTTCATGTTCATGCCGCCGACACCCTGCGTGCGACGGCCGGATTCCTCGATGCGGACGGCAAGAGCATCGGCACGGCGGACCTTGTTCAGACGCCGAACGGCGTGCTCGTGACGGTCGAGGTGCGGGGGCTCGCGGCGGGCGTGCACGCGGTGCATGTCCATGCGGTCGGCGCGTGCGACGCCGCCGGTGGGTTCGAATCGGCGGGCGGCCATTTCGCGCCGGGCGGCACCATGCACGGCTATATGAGCTGGGGCGGTCCGCATGCCGGCGATATGCCCAACCAGGCCGTGGGTGCGGATGGCGTCCTTCGCGTGTCCTTGTTCAATCCGAACGTGACGCTCGGCGAGGGAACGGCATCGCTGTTCGACGCGGACGGCTCCGCGATCGTCATCCATGCCGGAGCGGACGATTATGCAAGCCAGCCATCGGGCAATGCCGGAGGCCGCGCGGCCTGCGCGGTCATCGAAAAGACACCGTAGGAAGATGGATCAGCTGATGCCGAGGCGCACCGCGACGAAGGTGAGCGCGCCCGCGCGGTTGACCAGAAGCAGGACGACCTTCTTATCGGCCCGGGCATAGGCATTGACCTTCTGCATCACTTCGTCCGGTGTCTTCACGGGCTCTTGCGCCACTTCGACGATCACGTCGCCCGAGCGGATGTTCTTCTCGCCGGCCGGACTGTCGGCCTCGACGTCCGTGACCACGACGCCTTGGACGTCGGTGGCGATCGTATAACGGCGGCGCAGATCGGGCGTCAGCGGCGCGAGCGAAAGGCCGAGCCGCGTCAGCTCCTGGTGCTTCGCCACCGGCGGCATCGCGCTCGGCGGCTCGGCGGCGGCGACTTTCTCGTCGGCTTCTTCGAGCCGACCGAGCGTCACCATGAAGCTCCGGCGTTGGCCTTTGCGAACAACTTCCACGGCGACCGCCTTGCCCACGGGCGTATCGGCGACCATGCGCGGAAGCGCGCGGGAATCGGCCACGGCCTTGCCGTCGAACAGCACGACGAGATCGCCGTTCTGCATGCCGGCCTTGGCCGCCGGGCCGCCTTCGGTCAGGCCCGCGATCAGCGCGCCCTTGGCTTGCGCAAGACCGAGGCTCTCGGCGATTTCTTCGGTCACTTCCTGGATGCGCACGCCGAGCCAGCCGCGCCGCGTTTCGCCGAAGCGCCTGAGTTGAGCGATCACGTCGCGCGCGAGCGACGACGGGATCGCGAACCCGATGCCGACCGAACCGCCGGTGGGCGAATAGATCGCCGAATTCACGCCGATCACTTCGCCATCCATGTTGAACAGCGGGCCGCCCGAATTGCCACGGTTGATCGGCGCATCGGTCTGGATGAAATCGTCATACGGCCCCGCCGCGATATCGCGGTTGCGCGCCGACACGATGCCTGCCGTCACCGAGCCGCCGAGACCGAACGGATTGCCGATGGCGATCACCCAATCGCCGACCCGCGCGGTTTCCGAATTGCCGAAGCGCGCGGCGGTCAGGGCGGTCTTGGGCTTCACGCGCAGAAGCGCGAGATCGGTCTTGGAATCGCGCCCCACGATGTCGGCGGGCAGCGATGACCCGTCGTTGAAGTTCACCGTGATCTGGTCCGCACCTTCGATGACGTGGTTGTTCGTCACGATGTAGCCCGACGGGTCGAAGACGAAGCCCGAACCGAGCGAGGTCACGCGCCGCGGCGCGTTCTGATCGCGCTCCATGAACTCCTTGAAGAACTCCTCAAGCGGCGAGCCTTCCGGGAATTGCGGCGTCGGCACGTCGCTCTTGGGGCGCTTCAACATCTGGCTGGTCGAGATGTTGACGACCGTCGGCGACAGGGCTTCGGCGAGATCGGCGAAGGAGTCGGGCGCGCCCCGCGCTTGCGCGGCGCCGCCGGCGAAACCGGGCGCCGCAGCGAGCAAGCCCGCGATCGCGCCAACCTTGGCGGCGCGGATCAGGCCGAAGCCGGACATCGACATGGAACCTGCCTTCTCTCGAATCCCGCCGGGGCGCCGGGCCCCTCGAGCGCATTATGCAGCAAACGCGACCCGCACTTAACGGACCATGAATTGCTTAACCTTCATTTCCGCGTCATCGGGCGAAATTATGACGTTCGCAACAGCCAGAGAGCGCCTACGCCGGCCGCGACGGCGAGGATTCCCGCGATCCGGAGCCCGTCCTCCGGCGTGGAAAGCGCCCGTTTCATCATCGTCTTCAGCGCCCCCGGGAAGAGCGCGTAAGCGAGGCCTTCGATCACCAGAACCAGCGCCAGAGCCTGCAGCAATTCGGACATGGGACGCGTGCGATCAGCGGCGGGAGCGCGCGCTTTCCTGGCCGAAATACTGGAAGAACTCGCTGTCGGGCGTGAGTACGAACGTCGTGTCCGCGCTCTTCATGGTCGTCTCGTAGGCCAGCATGGAGCGATAGAAGGCGAAGAAATCGGGATCCTTGCCATAGGCGTCCGCGAAGATGCGGTTCTTCTCGGCGTCGCCTTGGCCGCGCAGGATTTCCGACTCGCGTGTCGCTTCCGCCCGTATGACGGTCACGTCGCGGTCGGCCCTGCTTCGGACGCGCTGCGAAACCTCCTCGCCCTGGGCGCGGAAGTCGTTGGCCTCGCGCACGCGTTCCTGCTGCATGCGCCGATAGATGGCGAGACTGTTCTGCTCCGGCAAATCGGCCCGGCGAATACGCACGTCCACGACCTCGATGCCGAACGTCTTCGTCTCGACGTTGACGTTGTTGCGGATGTCGAGCATCAGCTTTGCGCGCTCGCCCGACAGAACCGCCGTGAAACTTTGCGCTCCGAGCACGCGGCGCACATTGGAGGACAGGATCGCCACCAGGCGCGTCCGGGCGACCGCCTCATTGGAGAGCGCCTGGTAGAAGCGCAGCGGATCGACGATCTTCCAGCGCGCGAAGGCGTCGACGACGAGACGCTTCTTGTCCTGGGCGATCACTTCCTCGGCGGGCGCATCCAGATTGAGCACGCGACGATCGAAGACGACCACCGTTTGCCATGGCTGCTTCACGTGAAGGCCGGGTTCCGTGACGACGGCCTTCGGCTCGCCGAACTGAACCACGAGCGCCTGTTGCGTCTGATCGACCGTGTAAAAGACACTGAGCGCGACCGCGCCGGCCGCGACAACGACAATCGCGACGATCATGCCGAGAGCGCGGTTCATGGCTCAACTCCCTGGTTGCTGGAGCGCTTGTCGATCTCGGGCAGAGGAAGGTACGGCACGACGCCGGTTCCCGCCTTGCTGTCGACGATCACCTTGGTCTTGTCGCCGAGCACGCGCTCCATGGTTTCGAGGAAGATGCGTTTGCGCGTGACGCCCGGCGCCTTGCGGTACTCGTCGTAGATGGAGATGAACCGCTTCGCTTCGCCCTCGGCCTCGGCGATCACGCGCTGCTTATAGGCCTCGGCCTGCTGCCCGATGCGGGCGGCTTCGCCGCGGGCTTCGGGAATGATCTTGTTGGCATAGGCTTCGGCCTCGTTACGCAGCCGCTCCTGGTCGGCACGCGCGGCCTGCACGTCGCGGTACGCGTCGATGACCTGGGCGGGAGGATCGACCTTCTGCATCTGCACGCGCGTGATGGTCGCCCCCACCCCATAGGAATCGAGTGTCTGCTGCATGAGATCGCGCACCTCGGATTGAATGGGGTCGCGATTCTCGGTGAGGATCAGCTCGATTTCGTTGCGGCCGGCGACTTCTCGCATCACCGACTCGGCGACCGCCTTGATGGCGGCTTCGGGGTCCTCGACGTTGAAAAGAAACGCCCCCGCATCCTTTATTAGCCAGAACACGGTGAAATCGATGTCGACGATGTTCTCGTCGCCGGTCAGCATCAGGCTTTCCTCGGCGACATCGCGCGCGCGGTCGCTCGCGCGGCCAAGATCGGAATCGAGGCGATAGCCGACATTGACCTGGTTTTCGCGAGTGACCTTCGGCGTAAGCACCGTCTCGACCGGCCATGGCAGGTGATAATTGATGCCCGGATTGGTGCGCTCGACGAATTTTCCGAACCGCAGGACCACGCCCTGCTCGTCGGGTTCGATGACATAGATGCCGCTCGCGATCCACACCGCGATCAGAAGCAGTGCGATCAGCGACAATCCGCCCTTGCCGAATCCACCACGCGGGAAGACCTGCTTCAGCCTGTCCTGGCTGCGCTTGAGCAATTCCTCGAGGTCGGGCGGTTGCGGCTGACCCGGCGAGCCGCCGCCCCATGGGCCTCGGCCTCCGGACCGTCCGCCCCCGTTTCGATTGTTCCAGGGCATGGGCGTTTCCTATTCCCTTTTGGGGATTTCGCTTGTCCTTCCGCCGCAGGGCCGAACCTTCGCGGGTCCGGGCAGCTGCATTTCTTGGTTTCGGAGGACGGGGCGGTTATATGTGCTTCTCCTCCGCGGCGCAACGAACGATGCCGGCCTCCTGCGAGGCCCAAAACGCCAGCTGCAATTCGAACTTGGGCGTTCGCGGAGCCGGTTCAAGGGCATTCGAGGCGATTCGCCATGGCAGGTCCCGCACGCGAGGATGTGGAAAGGGCGCTCGCCGCGGTCGCGGATCCGGCGACAGGCAAATCCGTGATCGCAAGCGGGCTCGTGCAGGGCCTCGCGGTGCGCGACGGCCATGTCAGCTTCGTGATCGAAGTGCCGGCCGAACGCGGGCCGTCATCCGAGCCCTTGCGCCAGATTTGCGAAGAGACGGTCGGGAAACTGCCCGGCGTCCTTTCGGTGACGGCCGTCCTGACCGCGCATCGCGCGCGCGGCGATGGTGCGGGAGCGCCAAAGCCTCAAGCCGCGCCCGACGGGCACCGCGGCGCGCCCACGCCTGTCGCCCTTCCCGGCGTGGCCGCCATCGTCGCGGTCGCCAGCGGCAAGGGCGGCGTCGGCAAATCGACCGTGGCGGTCAACCTCGCGCTCGGGCTCGCGAGGCTCGGCTTGAAGACCGGGCTGCTCGACGCCGACATCTACGGGCCTTCCGTTCCCCGGCTTCTCGATATCCGCGAACGCCCGCGCGTGAACGACGCCAAGAAACTCGTCCCGCTGGAGAAAAGCGGCCTCAAGACCATGTCGATCGGCTATTTCCTCGACGAGGACGCGCCGGCCATCATGCGCGGGCCCCGCGTCATGGCCGCGGTCAATCAGATGCTCGGCGACGTCGCCTGGGCGCCGCTCGACGTCCTTGTCGTCGATATGCCGCCCGGCACGGGCGACGCGCAGCTGACCCTCGTGCAGCGCGTGCCGCTGGCGGGCGCCGTGATCGTGTCCACGCCGCAAGATCTGGCCCTGATCGACGCGCGCAAGGCCATCGCCATGTTCCGCAAGACGGGCGTTCCCATTCTCGGCATCGTCGAGAATATGAGCGCCTTCCTATGCCCGCATTGCGGGTACGAGAGCCACATCTTCGGGCATGGCGGCGCGCGCGACACGGCCACGGCGCTCGCGTGCGATTTCCTGGGCGAGATCCCGCTGGTGCTGGCGATCCGCGAAGGAAGCGACGGGGGCCGGCCGGTCGTCGCCGCGACGCCCGAGAGCGCCGAGGCGAAGGCATTTCTGGATATCGCCGCCGCAGTCGCCGATAAGCTTGCCGATCGAATCTCCCGTCACGCCGGCTAGTGTCGTGGTTCCGACGTTCGCTTCATTGTCGATATCGGCTTCCCAAGCGAACGTCGGGACCAAAACGACACTAGAATCCATGAATTCCTAGTGTCCTTGCGGTTCTGACATTCGTATTGTTGGTGATATCGAGATGAAACGAATGTCAGAATCGGGACACTAGTGTCGTGGTTTCGAAGTTCGCACCATTACCGATATCACGCTCCTTGCGAACTTCGAAACCGGAACGACACTAGGAATCAATGGGTTGCTAGTGTCCCTTCGATTCCGAAATTCGCCAGGAGCCTGATATCTTGATCGTACGA
>Ga0326597_10012519_pt1 | contig 11188 bp, 10 predicted proteins | sample RVTome_12_FD_203789 | JGI IMG/M metagenome (GOLD analysis project Ga0326597, IMG submission 203789) | Soil microbial communities from uranium-contaminated site in the Upper Colorado River Basin, Wyoming, United States - RVT100D185 | ecosystem: Environmental > Terrestrial > Soil > Contaminated >... | reverse complement strand
GTTGGATGGCCGCCGTGCGGGCGGACCCACCGGCGGAAATGATCGCCGTCACTCCCGTGAGCGGCAACTACTTCGCGACGCTCGGCGTCACCGCCGCCCTCGGCCGGGCGATCGCACCGGAGGACGATGAGCCCGGAGCCCCTCGCGTCGTCGTGCTGAGCGATGCGGGCTTCCGGCGGCATTTCGGGGCGGATAAGGGCGTCCTCGGACGGACGGTGACCATCGATGGGGATCCGTTCACGATCGTGGGAATTTTGCCGTCGAGCTTCCCGGGTACCGCGTTTCCAAACATTCCGCAGATCTACGCCCCGTTCCACGCGCGAGGCGTCACGGAGAGCTCGCGCGGTTATCTCATCGGACGACTGCGTCCCGGCGTGACGCGGGAGGAAGCGCAGGCCGACCTCTCGAGGATTGCCGCTCAGCGGACCGCGGAGGAGGGAGAGCGCCGGTCCATCCGCGTTCATCCGGCTACCCGGGCGTTCCCGCAGTTCGTCGAGATGATGACCGGGGTCGGGGCGTTGTTCTTCGTCGTCGCCGCCGCCGTGCTCTGGATCGCGTGCAGCAACATCGCGGTGCTCCTTCTCGCGCGCACCTGGACACGCCGCCGCGAGATCGGGATCCGACTGGCCCTCGGCGCGAGCCGCCCCCGGCTCGTTCGGCAGCTTCTCGTCGAAAGCCTGCTGCTCGCGTCCGCCGGCGGCCTCGGCGCCGTCGGGCTCGCGCTTTTCACAGCCCGATGGCTGACGCAACTGTACCTGCCGGTGCCGATGCCCATCGCTCTCCTGTTCGACTTCGACTGGCGAGTCGTCGTCTTCACCGGAGGAGCCGTGGCGGCGGCGACTCTGCTCTTCGGCCTCGGGCCCGCACTCCAATCTCTGAGAGCCGACGTCGTTTCCTCCATCAAGCAAGGGACCGGGAGATTCCAGGCGCGCGGGAGCCTGGTGGTCACCCAGGTGGCGCTCTCGACGGCGCTCCTAGCGACAGCGGGTCTCCTCGTTCGCAGCCTCGTCGCGCCCCCGGACCGCGGCTTCGATACCGACGGGGTGCTCATCGCGACCGTGAGACTTCGCGGCGCCGACGGCGGATTCTTCGAGGAAGTACTCGACCGATTGGAGGAGGCGCAAGGCGTGGCCTCAGCCGCCGCTGCGGAAAGCATCGATCTGTACAACACCGATCCGCTCGCGCCGGTCGACGTGCGGTCGGAGATCGCGCCGGAGGATCAAACCGTCTACTCGAACCGCGTCTCCAGGGGATTCTTTCGCACGCTCGGAATCCCACTCCTCGCGGGGCGGGACTTCGAAGCGGGCGACGACGCCGACTCGCCGGCGATCGGGATCATCAACGAAACTTTGGCCCGCCGCTTCTGGCCGGGCGGAACCGCGATCGGCAAACGGCTGCTCCTGACCGAGGGCACCGCGATCGAAGTCGTCGGACTCGCACCGGACATCCGCCAAGAGTCCGTCGAAGGAGAGCCCGCGCCGCCGCTTCTTTTCCTTCCCATGACTCAACGACCGGTCGCGACGGCGACGTTTCTGGTCAAGACGACGCTCGGCCCGCAGGCGGCGGCAGCGCTCATTCGTGAGCGGGTCTCCGCGATCGAGCCCAACCTGGTCGTCTACAACCTGCAGACTCTCGAAGAGCGCGTCGGCCTCGGGCTTCTCGCGAACCGTGCTCTCGCCTGGGTCTCGGCTGTGCTCGGTCTCCTGGGACTTGCTCTGGGCGCCGTGGGGACCTACGGTATCGTGTCGTTCCTCGTGGAACAGCGCCGCCGGGAGATCGGGATCCGCATCGCTCTCGGCGCGACTCCCTCCCGCGTTGTGGGGATGACGACCCGGCTGGGCATGCTCTGGACCGGGACCGGCGTAGTGCTGGGTATGGCAGGCAGCCTCGTCGCGGCGAGGCTCCTTCAGGCGTACCTGAATGGGATCCACGGGAGCGATCCGATTCCCCTGGCTGCCGCGGCATTCCTTCTGGCGGCAACGGGGTACGCGGCGTGCCTCGTTCCCGCGAGACGCGCCAGTCGGACCGACCCGATGGCCGCGTTGCGCGAGTAGCGTTCCTGCCCGCAGAAATTTCGGAAGGGAATAGGATTTTGACTATATTGACTATTAGATACGATATGACTAAAATGGATGATGCGTAAACGCACGCCGCAACCCATCCTGGCAGAACTCCGCAATCGTCGAGGCGAGCCGGTCGAGGCGTCGACGGTAACGGCGACCGACGCCAAGAAGGAGTTTGGAAGCGTCCTCGAGAGGGTCGTTCGGGGAGGGGTCGTGGTCATCACCAAGCACGATACTCCCAAGGCGGTTCTGCTTCCTGTAGAGGAATTCAACGTTCTTGCGCGTGCCGCGCAACGAGAGCTCGACACCTTGAGCGAGGAGTTCGATGCTCTATTCGCGCGGATGCAGACGCCGAAAGCACGGGCCGGGATGAGGGCAGCATTCGAGGCGTCCCCGAAGCAACTGGGAAAGGCCGCGGTCGCGGCTGCCCGGAAACGAGGCTGAAACGGCCCGGAGCCCCTGCATCTACGTTCTTGCGGGTACCAACGGCGCCGGGAAGAGCAGCATCGCCGGCGCGACGTTTCTCGGGGCAGGTGCCGCGTATTTCGACCCTGACGACGCCGCGCGCAAGATCTTTGCCGCCAATCCCGGCCTCACCCAAGCCGAAGCGAATAGCGTTGCATGGCAGCAAGGAAAGCGGCTCCTGGAGCGGGCGATCGTCGAGCGATGCGACTTTGCATTCGAGACGACGCTCGGAGGAGGTACCCTCACTGCCCTCCTCCAACGAGCGCTCCTGGCGCGAATCGAGGTGCGAATCTGGTACGTGGGTTTGACGAGTCCCGAGCTTCACATCGCGCGCGTGCGTTCCAGGGTGGCGAAAGGCGGACACGATATTCCCGAAGCCAGGATCCGAGAGCGCTACGTTAGAAGTCGTCTCAATCTGATTCATCTCCTCCCGAGGGTGACCGAGCTTCGTGTCTACGACAACAGCGAAGAGGCCGATCCACACGCCGGCGTTCCACCGGAGCCCAAAATGCTTCTTCACTGGTTTCGAGGCAAGGTCGCGAGCACGTGCGATCGGGCGCTCACCCCGGCTTGGGCCAAGCCGATCCTGGCGGCGGCCATGAAGATTGCCGACGGCGACCCGCGTGGCCGATGGTGACCCAACGGAACCGTTCGGGACCGATGCACGACGCTTGCTATAGCACCTTCAGTTGAACGAGGCGCGCGGCCGCGAGATTCACGGCGGCGAGCGCTTCTTCACTACCGATGACGCAGCTGACGAAGATCCATCCGCGCTCGCCGCGCTCGACGCGACCCACGAGCCACACGACTGCCCGACCCTGCTCTTCGCCACGTCCCGTCTTCGCATAGACGGTCGTTCCCTCCGGCCACGTCGGCGCGAACGAGTGCTCGCCGGCCGCGTTGACGATGCGCCCAGCCGGCTGGACGAGGATCCCGCGCACCGTGCGGGCGACGTCGTCGCGAACGGGAAGTCGCCCCTCGAAGAGTCGGCGGAGAAACGTCAGCTGTTCCTCGGGCGAGATCTGGAGAGAATCCCCCAGCCAGAACGACGTCAGCGGTCCGCTCGCGTGCCGGTTTCCATACTCGAACGCTTTCAGGTACGCGCGCTCCCGCTCGATGCCCAAGCGCTCGGCGATCCGCTGAAAATACCAGACCACGGAATCACGCATCGCCGAGGCGAGGTCGTGGTCGTGCTTCCAACGCTCGAAAGGGAGCGGCGAGCCGTCGTAGGCGATGGTCTCATGAGGCCCAGGAACGACTCGGGAGTCGAGCGCCGCGAGCGCGTGCGGGATCTTGAAGGTGGAGGCCGGGGTCACTCGGGTCGAACAGGCCTCGGCGGGCTCGCGCGTCGTGTGGCCGTCCTGCTCATCGTAGAGAAGAAAGCACGACTCGGGCGCAGCGCCAGACCCGCCGGCCCGAGTTGCCCCCGAGGAGAGGAAGCCGATCGCGAGGCAGAGCACGGTCCCGAGTGAGCGTGTCACTTACTTCACCCCGCTAGGACTCGGGCCGAAGGGAGAGCCGTTTCCGCCGCCGCCTTCGGTCGTAGCTGACGCGGACACCAATCTCCAGGCGCCGACGAGTCTTTCGCCGCTGTTGTGGCCGGTCGAACCTCGAGGAATCGCGAAGACCGCCAGGAACAGAATCGGCCATCTCATCGCAATGAGCTTACATCGCGCGATAGACCTCTTCCAGCTCGTCGGCGAAGTCCTCGAAGCGTGTCGTAGTCGTATTCTCGGGACGTCGACCCTCGAGTGACTTCACTCTTCCCTCGTTGAGGGCGCGCGCCATCTCGGCGTAGAGGCTCGCGATGTTCTCGGAGAGTCCCGTCTCCACGAGGGCTTTCACGAAGTCGGCATAGGGGAATTGCACGTACTGCAAATCGGGCTTCCCGATACGAGCGCCGAGAATGCGCGTCGCCTCGGAGTGGCTCAGATCGCGCGGACCGAGAAGCTCGCGGACCGTGACTCCTTGAAAGCGGCGTTCTCGGAGCGCTCGCGCCGCGGCGTCCGCGATGTCGCGTGTGGCGATCATCGGGATCGTAACGTCCGGCGCGATGGCGCCCCCGTTGATCCCCTGATGCTTGATGAGACCAAGCGTCTCCTCGAAGTTCTCGAAGAAGTACCCCGGGCGAAGGTTGAGCACGTCCACACCCTCGAGCTGCCGGAGGCGCTCCTCGTGGGCGTGGAGGCCCGCAATCGGGCCCGTCCCCGCGGGAAGATCGGCGCCGACGCTGCTGAGAAAGACGACGCGGCGGACGCCGCTTTCGCGGATGGCCTTCGCCGTCGCTTCCCCGATCCGATCCTGCAGCGCCCGGTAGTCGGTGGAACGGGAATCCGGGGGCAGCAGGGTGAAGACTCCCTCGGCGCCTCGAAAAGCGCTCGCGAGGAACCGGGCGTCTGCCGCCTCACCCGTTTGCACTTCGGCGCCTTTCTTCTCGAGAGGCGCGAGCTTCTCCTTCGACCGCGCGAGCGCGCGAACTTTCTCGCCGGAATCGAGCAAAAGCTCGGCAACTTTCCGTCCCGTGTGCCCGCTGGCTCCCATGACTGCGATCATCGTGGACCTCCCTTCGCTCGAGTCCACTATCCGGATTTCGGCCAGGATCCTCAAGGTCCGTTCGTCGCTGTTTCTTGCTCGATCGTCCAGAGCGGCAGATACTCGCCTCGATGACGGATCTGGTTCGCCCGGCCGATTCGCTCGGGGAGGCTCTCCATTTCCTGCGGATGTCCGGAGTGTTCTACTGCCGGTCCGAGCTTTCCGCCCCCTGGGCGATCGAGCTCCCGCCGTTCGAGGGTTGCCTGAGCTTTCACGTGGTGACGGCGGGCGGCTGCTGGCTCTCGGTCGATGGAATCGAAGATGGGCGGCTCGAGGCAGGCGACCTCGCTCTCGTTCCGCACGGCGGTGGACACTCCCTTTCGAGTGAACTGGGGATACCCCCGACCCGCATCGAGGCGCTTCCCCACGACCACGTGAACGAACGCTATGCGATTCTCCGCCACGGCGGCGGCGGCGCCCGCACGAGCCTGGTGTGCGGGGTGGTCCGCTTCGACCATCCCGCGGCCCATCATCTCGTGGCGCTCCTTCCCCGGGTCATTCGCGTCGAGGCCTCGAGCTCGCCGCGAATGGAGTGGATCCAGAGCACCCTCCGCCTCATGGCCGCGGAGGCGAAAGAGCTCCGGCCCGGCGGCGAAACGGTGGTGACGCGGCTCTCCGACATCCTGGTCATCCAGGCGATCCGCTCGTGGATCGAGGAAGACCCGAAAGCGCAGACCGGGTGGCTCGGAGCGCTTTCGGACCACCAGATCGGCGGGGCCCTTCTGCTCATCCACCGGGAGCCTTCGCGCCCCTGGACGGTCGCGTCGCTCGCATCCGAGGCCGCGATGTCGCGCTCCGCTTTCGCCGCGCGCTTCACCGAGCTCGTGGGCGAGCCCGTCATGCAGTACGTCGCGCGCTTTCGCATGCACGTCGCGAGGACGTGGCTGGAGGACGAAGGCGCCCGCGTCGGGGAGATGGCGGCTCGGCTCGGTTATCAGTCCGAGGCCGCCTTCAGCCGGGCATTCAAACGATTCGTCGGAGTCTCGCCGGGAACGGTGCGGCGGGAGAGAGGAGAGAAAAGTCGATGGTCGCTAAAAAGAGGAAGCCCGTCCCAAAGGCTCCAAGGAAGAAAGCCGAAAGTGTTGCGGATTACCTCGCCTCCGTCCCCGCGGATGCCCGGACCTCGCTCCTGAAGCTTCGGAAGACGATCCAGGCCGCCGCGCCCAGGGCGACCGAGGAGATCAGCTACCAGGTCCCGACGTTCAAGCACCACGGCGGCCTCGTGGCCTACGCCGCGTTCCCGGACCACTGCAGTTTCTTCGTGATGAGCACCGAAGTGATGCGGGCTCACGCCGCCGAGCTCGAGAGCTACCCCGTCGGCAAGGGGTCGATCCGCTTTCCCCCCGACAAACCGCTTCCGGCGACGCTGGTGAGGAAGCTGGTCAAGGCACGCATCGCGGAGAACGAGGCACGCGAGCGGTCACGGCGTGCATGAGTGGTTGGTTGGTGATTCTAACGTTTGGCCAGAATGCCCTCGCGCTCAACCATCGTAACTACACAACGAAGTAATGTTGGAGCGCAACGCGGCACCTTCACGTCCACGACGTGGCGCTTGAGAAAAGCGTTCGGCGGCTGGCCTTTCGCACATGGCCGCCAAAACCCACAGGGGGAGAGCATGATCCGCCGTAGACGTTTCGTCGCAGCGGCGATCCTAGCTTCGCATGGCTCACCGGCACGGAACAACCTGGTGTCACGGCACAGATGTCGACCTCCGGCGGACCTGTCGATCCGGCTCTTGTCGAGGACCTCGTCGTTGCCAACCGCATCCTTGCCACGAGGGTGTAGTCGATGCGTACCGCCATGTGAGCATCCGACATCCGAGCAATCCAAACCGCTACTTGTTATCACGCTCGCAATCATGACTTGACCTCCAGGCTTGTCGTCAACGCTACTACCGCACGAGCTTCCGCAGTTCTTCCGACATCGCACGGCTCGCCACGACTTCGGCACCGTTGCGGAGCACGATGCGCAGGCGGCGATCCTCATTCGCCCGGAAGTGTTCCACCGCGTCGAGGTTGACCACGTGCGAACGGTGGACGCGTCGGAAGCGGTGCGGATCGAGGCGCTCGAGCAACTCGCTGAGGCTGATGTGGAGCAGATAGACACCCGAGGCGGCGTGGACCTCCGCATAGTCGCCCTGCGCCTGGATGCGGACGATTGAGGGGACCGGGATTGGAACGATGCGGTCGCCCTTCCGAGCGTAAAGCCTGGTGAGAGGGCCGGGCGAGAGCGCGCTTTGCGCGCGCTCCGAGGCTGAGTCGGCAGGCTGCCCCAGCCGGGTTCTCACGCGTTGAAGGGTTGCCGCGAAGCGCTCGCGGCCGAAGGGCTTCACCAGATAGTCGATCGCGCCGATCTCGAAGGCCGCGATGGCGAAACGGTCGTAGGCGGTGGTGAAGACGATCTCGGCCGCGGCGCCCACCCTTCGGGCGACCTCGAGGCCGCTCAGCTCGGGGAGGCGGACGTCGAGGAAGAGCAGGTCGGGCCGCAACTCGGAGGCCATCTGCACCGCCTCATTGCCATCCACGGCTTCGCCCACGAGCCTCACCCAATCCACGTCTTCCAGGTAATCGCGCAGGTTCTGGCGAGCGACGGCCTCGTCTTCGACGATCATCGCCCGGATGGTTCTCATGCCGCCTCGCGAACTCCGCCGTCGGGCAAGTCGAGCCGAACACGCAATCCACCCTGCGCGACAGGCTCGAATGCCATGTGGGCGTCGCCGCCATAGAGAGCAGCCAGGCGCTCCCGAAGAAGTCGCACCCCGAGCCGAGGGCTCGCGGAAACGGCTGCTTCGGACGCCCCCGGACCGTCGTCCTCCACCTCCAAGAGGAGGCGGCCGTCCACTCGCCTCACCCTCAGGTCGAGACGACCGCCCTCACGACGCGGGCTGATGGCGTGCGTGATTGCGTTCTCCACCAGCGGCTGCAGCGCGAACGGCGGGATCGGAACGTCCATCACATCCTCGCTCGCGGACAGCGAGAGGCGGAGGCGGTCGCCGAGCCTCATTTGCTCCAGCGCGAGGTAGCTTCTGACGAACAGCCACTCCTCCCGGAAGGCCACTTGGTCCAGGTTGGCGTGATGGACGTGCAGGCCGAACCGCAGCAGCTCGCCCAACCGCTCGAGGGCGGCCTCGGCCTTCACCGGCTCGTGTCTGACGAGGCCCATCAGCGCATGGAGGGTATTGAGCACGAAGTGCGGATTGAGCTGCGAGCGCAGCAGCGCCAGCTCGGCCCTGGCGCGCAGCGCTTCGGCGCGAGCGAACTTCTCGGCACCGTGCCACGCATGTCCGATGGCGATCACCGCGAGCTGCACCAAGGCGCTGATCAGGACCTGAAAGAGAATTATGACGCGGTTGTCGGGCAGGGCGAATCCCGTTCCCACGACCCACGAATCCAGGGCCGCGAGCGCCATCCAACCGCCAGTCGCCAGGAGCGCCAACGTGGCCAGCACCACGGCGTGCGCGGTCAGGAAGGCGAGAAGACGATCGCGGCGCCAGGGAAGACGGGGCGGAACCCGCAGGCCGATCACCCCCAGGAGGGCGTTCGGCAGCAGGGCAGCTACTGCATTCCGGCCCGCCTGCGACAGGGAGGCGCCGCCAGCCAGGAATGGAGCGCCATAGAAAAGGGTCAGCGAGACGAAGGCGGCCGCGTATACCGTCCAGAACGCCCGGCGCGAGCCGAGCCTGGATTCGGCAACCGGACTCTGCACAATCGCGATTGTCCTGATCACACGGGCGGAGCGCAATCCCGAGGTCTCATCGCGCCCGCGCTGCCAAGGGTCACGCCCAACGAATTCATCGCGATCCTCCCGATCGATATCTGACTCCAGACAAGCCGGCCGCGCCAGCGCGAGTCGCCGAACGGGCCGACGGAACCGTCGAACGGGCGAGTAACAGCTCGACTCACCCATTCGCTGTTCGGCCATGGGAATCGCCCGCCCGGCGAACGAAGCTTCCGTTCCCCTCCCGAATCCTCCACCCTGCACTCAGGGTTCCGACCTAGGAGGCTGCTGAAGAATGCATCTGCAGCCTCCGCGAGCGGAGCGAGCCCGGCCGGGAGGAAGCGGCTGCGCCGAAGGCGCAGGGCCGCGGGAATCCGGCCGTCTTCCCTGCGCGAGGAGCGCGGGGAGCGAGCCGAGCGAAGAGCGAGGCGAGCACTCAAAGAGGAGGAAGAATGAAGCTTTCGTTGGTCCTGTCGGTGGTTCTGCCTCTCGTCGTGCCGCCCGAGCCGGCACGGCAGGTCTGGCTCTTCGACGATTTCGAATCCGCGGAGCACGTGGCGGCAAACGGGCTCGCATGGATTGCCCTCGGCGACGATCTGCTCGGCGGGACGTCGAACCTTGTGCTTCTGACGGTGCCGCGCGGGGCGAACGGCTCGGGCCATGCCCTTCGCCTCCAAGGAAGCGCTGGGGCGGAGCCGACGGCATTCACGGGGGCCTGGGCTGCTCTCGACGGGGAAAGCCGGCCTGTGGATCTCGGGGCCTTCGATGCCTTGCATTTCTTCGCTCGAGGCGAGGGGACGTTCCAGGCCGGTCTACGAAGCGGACCGCCGAATGCGACGGCGAACTTCATGGCTTCGTTCACGCCCGGCCCGGAATGGAAGGACTTCGAAATCCCGTTCGTGCGCCTCGCCCCCGTTGGGCAGGGATCGTCCGCCTCACGTTTCGGGCCGGAGGAAGTTCACTGGCTCGGCATCACGACGGCGCCGGGAGCGCATGGTCCGTTCCATCTCGAAATCGACGACGTGGAGCTGGTTTCACGGCGTTCCGAACGAGCGCTGCCAGTAGCTCGGCCGGTACCGGCGCGCGCCATTCGACTTGCTTTCGCGGCCGCGCCGTCGAGCACCACGTGGCGCGAGCTCGCTCAGGATCCGGCCGGCGATGGCAAGCGGCCGTCCCTTCCCGACGCGGTCTCTGTCGCTGTGATGGCCGATGACGCCGATGAAGGAAGCGAGCGAGTCTGGTTCCGCATCGGTCTCAACGACGCGCCTCCACTTCCTTGGCTCGGAGTGAACCTGGCCTTCGACATCGATGGGGATACTGGAAACGGGACGCCGTGGTGGGGCGCGAACACCGCATTCCACTTCGACCGCCTCGTCACCGTCTGGTTGTTCAAGACCGGCCTCACGTACCAGGGTGTGGCCGGGACCGCGGACGCGGCGGCCGTGGCCAAGGGGGAGTTCATGACGAACGGGCACGACCTGCAGGTCGCGCTCGATCGTGACTCGCGCGCCTTCCTGGTGGGCGTGCCACGCTCGGTCGTCGGCAGCGCCGGTCCTGCGCGCTTCCTGGCTGCGGTCGGCTCGGCCATGGCGCACAACGACGACGTCCCGGATACAGGGGCGATCCTGCTCCCGCGCTGATACGCGAAAGGATAGGCAGATGGTCATGCACAACAACCTCTTGGGCCTGTTCTTGCGCGATGTTCGCTACGCCGTCCGGACTTTCTCCCATCGCCCCACCTTCACCGCGATTGTGGTGCTCACCCTCGCCCTTGGGATCGGCAGCAGCGTCGCGATCGTAAGCGTCGCCAACGCCGTCCTTTTGCGGCCGCTCCCCTTCGATGACCCCGAGAGCCTGGTACTGGTGTGGAACCGAATGACCACCGCCAACCGTCCCAGCGCTCCCGTGTCCGGTCCCGATTTTCTCGACTACAGGAATCAGACGACGATGTTCGATGGCTTTGCGGGAGCTATCGCCGTCGAGGGGACGCTCACTGGCGAGGCGCGTCCCGAGCAGGTGATGGTGGGGTGGAGCACCGAAAACCTGTTCAAGCTCCTTGGGGTCCGTCCGTTCATGGGCCGCGATTTCGAGCCCGCGGACGCTACCCCCATCGAGCCCAAGAAATTCCTCGATCCGAACGCCAAACTGCCGCCGGGTGTCCTGCTCCTCACCTATGGAATGTGGCAGCGACAGTTCGGCGCGGATCCCCGGGTCCTGGGGAAGACCATTCAACTGGACGGCCAGGCTTCGGTCGTCGTGGGCGTTCTACCCCGCGAATTCCGCCTCTACTTGCCCGCCTACGCCGGCATGCCCACGAACATCGACGCATGGCGGGTGCTTCCCGTCGACTT
>Ga0326597_10012518_pt1 | contig 11188 bp, 13 predicted proteins | sample RVTome_12_FD_203789 | JGI IMG/M metagenome (GOLD analysis project Ga0326597, IMG submission 203789) | Soil microbial communities from uranium-contaminated site in the Upper Colorado River Basin, Wyoming, United States - RVT100D185 | ecosystem: Environmental > Terrestrial > Soil > Contaminated >... | reverse complement strand
GGTGGATCACCTCCGCGCCCGAGGCCTGGAGGATGCGGCGCATGATGTTGATCGAGGCGTCGTGGCCGTCGAACAGGCTCGCCGCGGTGACGAAGCGGATCTTGTGCTTCGCCTTGTAGGCGAGGCTTTTCGACTCGGAGAGGTCGGTCATGGCAGCGACAGCCTAGTTTACGTTTACGTCAACGTCAAATGGGCAGGGGCTCGCGTTTCGCCGCATAGGGTACCCGCATGCGCCAGCTCCTGGCAGCCGCGGCCTGCGTCCGCCGCGCCGCAGCAGTCACGTGCGCGGCGCGAAGTAGATGATCGCCATTCCGGCGAGCGCGACCGCGCCGCCGGCGAGATCCCAGCCCGTGGGCCGCACGCCGTCCACCGCCCACAGCCATGCCAGCGCAATGGCGATGTAGACGCCGCCGTAGGCCGCGTACGTGCGCCCGGCCGCGTGCGGATGCAGGGTCAGCAGCCACACGAAGAGCGCGAGCGCTGCCGCCGCCGGCAGCAGCAGGAGCGGCGAGCCGCCTTTCTTCAGCCAGAGATACGGCAGGTAGCAGCCGGCGATCTCGGCGAGCGCGGTGAGGGTGAAAAGTCCGAGGACTGCGAAGGGATGCATGCGGCGCCTCCGGTGGCAGGCCCGCATTCTGCCTGAATGCAGAAGTACCTTACGCTCGTTGACTCGCGAACGGCATGCGCAGCACGCCGGTGAGCGTCGCGATTGAGCCCGGGTCGCGCCAGGCCGGCAGACCGATATCCAGCTCGCCGCGCGGTGCCGGCGTGTAGGTGCCGAGCCAGCGGTCCCAGACCGAGAGGCAGAAGCCGTAGTTGCTGTTACGCTCCGCTTCGATCACCGAATGGTGCGTGCGGTGCATGTCGGGCGTCACCAGCGCCCGGCGCACCCAGGGCTCGAGCCAGGCCGGAAGGGACGCGTTGGCATGATTGAACATGGCGCTCGCGTTGAGCAGCACCTCGAATATCAGCACCGCCAGCACCGGCGCGCCGAGCGCGGCGATGGCGGCGAGCTTGAGCAGCGCCGACAGAAGAATCTCGAGCGGATGGAAGCGGATCCCGGTGGTCAGGTCGAAATCGGGATCGGCGTGGTGCACGGCGTGCAGCCGCGCGAGCGCCGGCACCGAATGGAACAGCACGTGCTGGAAGTAGATGACGAGATCGAGGAGCACCGCCCCGGCGAGCACCGCGAGCCACGCGGGCAACCCGGCGCGGTTGAGCAGCCCCCAGCCTTCGTCGGCGGCGAGCGCCGCGAAGGCGAGCGCCGAGCCCGGCAGCGCCACGCGCAGCACGAGCGTGTTCAGCACGGCGAGCCCGAGGTTGGCGCGCCAGCGAACGCGGCGCGACAGCCTCGGGACGCGCGCCGGCGCCGCCCGCTCCCACAGCGCGAGGGCGGCAAACACCGCGAAGAACACGCCCAGCCGCAGCGCGAGCTCGGTGTTCGCCGGCAGGGAGAAAGCCATCACGACTCCAGTAGTCAACTAATCGGTTGAATAGTAGAATAGGCACGAAACCCATGTCAAGCGACCCTGCCAAGGAGCGTCTCTACCAGGCCATCGGCCGCGTCGCCGCGGCCCTGGGCAGCGCCGGCCGGCTGCAGATCCTCGAATTCGTCGCCCAGGGCGAGCGCAGCGTCGACGCGCTCGCCGCGATGACCGGGCTTTCGGTCGCCAACACCTCCAAGCACCTGCAGGCGCTGCGCCAGGCCGGCCTGGTCAACGCGCGCAAGGAGGGACTGCGGGTCTACTACAGCATTGCCGGCGACGACGTGAGCCTGCTCCTTTCTTCGCTGCGCGGGGTGGCGGAACATCGCGCCGCCGACGTGGACAAGCTCCTCCAGGCCTGGCTCGCGCACCGTGACGAGCTCGATCCGGTGCCCGCGCGCGAAGTGCTCGCGCGGCTGAAGAACGGCCTGATCACGGTGCTCGACGTGCGCCCGGCCGAGGAGTACGCCGCAGGACACCTCCCCGGCGCCATCAACGTCCCCGTGGATCGCCTGGAGAAGTACCTGTCGAAGCTGCCGAAGCGAAAGGAAGTGCTTGCTTACTGCCGCGGGCCCTACTGCCTGATGTCCTTCGAGGCGGTCGAGAAGCTGAGAAAGCGCGGCTTCAAGGCGAAGCGCCTGGAGAACGGCTACCCGGAGTGGCGCGCGGCGGGGCTACCGGTCGAGCGCTGAGGCGTAGCATGAATCGCGGCGTGCTCTACGCGTTGGGCGCCGCGGCGCTCTTCGGCGCGAGCACCCCGTTCGCCAAGCTCCTGCTCGGCGAGGTCTCTCCCTGGGTGCTCGCGGCGGTCTTGTACCTGGGCAGTGGTGTCGGGCTTGCAGCCTGGCTCATTGTGCATGCGCGCCTGCCCGGTCGCGAACCGGTGGCGCCGATCCCGCGGCCCGACTGGCCCTGGATCGCGGCAGCGATCGCCGCGGGCGGCATCGCCGGCCCGATCCTGCTGATGCAGGGGCTGGCACGCATCGATGCCGCAAGCGCTTCGCTGCTGCTCAACCTCGAGGCGGTGCTCACCGCGACCATCGCGTGGACCGTGTTCCGCGAGAACGTGGACCGGCGCGTGTTTTCGGGGATGGTGGCGATCGTAGTCGGCGGCGTGCTGTTGTCCACGGATTCCGCGCCGCGGGGCGGCGGCTTCACCGGCGCGCTCCTCGTCGCCGCCGCCTGCCTCGCCTGGGCGATCGACAACAATCTCACGCGCCGCGTCTCGGGCGGCGACGCCGCGACGCTTGCCTGCCTGAAGGGCCTCGCCGCCGGCGCGGTGACTCTCGCTCTTGCCTTGGCTCTGGGCGCGCCGCTGCCCGCCGCCGGCGGCTGGATCGGCGCCGGCGTGCTCGGCTTCCTCGGCTACGGCGTGAGCCTCGCGCTGTTCATCGTCGCCCTGAGGCACCTCGGCACAGCGCGTACGGGCGCCTACTTCTCGGTGGCGCCGTTCTTCGGCGCCGCGCTCGCCCTCGCCGTGCTGGGCGAGCGGCCCGGTGCGGCCTTCTGGCTGGCGGCGGACCTGATGGCGCTCGGCGTATGGCTGCACTTGTCGGAGCGTCATGTGCACGAGCACGTGCACGAGCCGCTCGAGCATGCACACGAGCACGTGCACGACACCCATCACCAGCATGCGCACGATTTCGCCTGGGACGGTCGTGAGCCGCACGTGCATGCGCACCGGCACGAGCGCATGGTGCATTCGCATCCGCACTATCCGGACCTGCACCACCGCCACTCCCATTAGCGGCGCGCGAGGCTCTCGATGATCGGGCAGGCGACCTTGCCGCGGCGCCGGTCGCAGCGTCCGATGAGCTCCTGGAGCACGCCGCGCAGCCGCTCAAGGTCCGCGACGCGGGATTCGACCAGCGCGAGCTTCTCGGCGGCGAGCGCGCGCGCCTCGCCGCAGGTCTGGGGATCGCCGAGGCGCATCAGGCGGCGGATCTCGGCGAGCGAGAAGCCGAGCTCCTGCGCGCGCTTGATGAAGCGCACGCGCGACACCGCGGCGTCGGAGTAGCGGCGCACGCCACCCGGGGGCCTGGCCGGCTCCTCGAGCAGCTTCAACCGCTGGTAATACCGTATGGTCTCCACATTGACGCCGGCCGCCTCGGCGACTCCGCCGATGGTGAGAATCGGGCTCATGGCTTGCAAACTCCTGGAATGGCGGGCTTGACTCCGTACTCGACTCCGGAGTTTAGAGTGCATCCCATGCAATTGGTTGCGGAGAGCAATATGGAGGCTCAGGCGAAAAGAGACCCGTTCAGCAGGACGACCCTCACGGGCGGGCTTGTGGCCGGAATCCTCGCGTCGGTTTGCTGCGTCGGGCCGCTCGTGCTGGTGATGGTCGGCGTGAGCGGCGCCTGGATCTCGAATCTCACGCTGCTCGAGCCCTACCGCTGGATCTTCATCGGCATCGCGCTCGTCTTCATGGCGCTCGCCTGGCGGCGCATCTACCGGGCGCCGGCCGCGGCGCAATGCGAGCCCGGCACGGTGTGCGCCCTGCCGCAGACGAACCGCGTCTACCGCGTGATGTTCTGGGTGGTGTTCGCGCTGGTGCTGCTCGCATTCGCATTCCCCTATTTCGCACCGCTGTTTTACTAGGAGGTCGTGGACATGAAAGCGACGTCGATCCTCGCCGTGCTCGCGCTCGCCGCGGGTATCTCGCTGCCCGCCGTGGCCGCGCAAAGAACCGTCGTGCTCTCGGTTCCAGGCATGAATTGCGCGGCCTGCCCGATCACGGTGAGAAAGGCGCTGGGAAAGGTGGCCGGGGTGCAGAAGGTGAAGGCGACGCTCGAGCCGCCCGAAGCGGTGGTCACGTTCGACGACACGAAAACCAGCGTTGACCGGCTGACCGAGGCCACCAAGCAGGCGGGGTACCCGTCGAGCGTCAAGGCGGAGCGCTGAGATGAGCGACCTCTCTCTCGAAGTGAGGGGCATGACCTGCGAAAGCTGCGCGCGGCACGCCGAGCAGGCGCTCAGGGCCGTCCCGGGCGTACAGGCGGCGGAGGTGTCCTTCAATGACGGAACCGCGAAGGTTTCCGGCGACGGCACGAGCGAGTCCCTGATTTCGGCGCTCGCCGGTATTGGGTACAGCGCAAAGATGCTGGGCGCGGCGGGGGACGCCTCCGGCACTGGCAAAGGCGGCAGCACGAAATTGCACGTCGCGGTCATCGGCAGCGGCGGGGCGGCTTTTGCGGCCGCGCTGCGCGCCGCCGACGAAGGTGCCGCCGTGACCATGATCGAGGCCGGCACGCTCGGCGGCACCTGCGTCAACGTCGGCTGCGTGCCTTCCAAGATCATGATTCGCGGGGCGCATGTCGCGCACACCATCGCGCATCACCCGTTCAGCGGCGTCGGTCGCCAGATACCGGCGGTGGACCGCCGTGCGCTCGTGACGCAGCAGCAGGCGCGGGTGGAAGAACTGCGCCATGCCAAGTACGAGGCCATCCTCGAGAGCCGCGCCGAGAGCATCCGGCTGCTGCGCGGCATCGCGCGCTTCGAGGACGCGCGCACGCTGAGCGTGGCGCTGCCTGGGGGCGGCACGGAAACGTTGCGCGCCGATCGCATCCTGGTCGCCACCGGCGCCTCGCCCGCGATTCCCGACGTCCCAGGCTTGAAATCCACGCCCTACTGGACCTCGACCGAGGCTCTGGTCGCCGAGGAATTGCCCGGACATCTGATCGTTTACGGCGGCTCGGTCGTCGCCCTCGAGCTCGCGCAGGCGTTCCAGCGGTTGGGTACCAAGGTGACTTTGGTAGCGCGCTCCACGCTGCTATCGAAGGAAGATCCCGCGATCGGCGCGGAGCTTCTGCGCGTGCTCGAGGCCGAAGGCATGCGCGTGCTGACCCACGCGACGCTGCGCAGCGTGCGCTTCGAGGGCGGCCGCTTTCTCGCGGACACCGGTGCCGAGCAACTGGCGGGCGACCGGCTGCTGGTCGCGACCGGGCGCCGCGCGAACACCGCCTCGCTGGGCCTGCAGCGGGCAGGCGTGCGCACCGACGCGGCCGGAGCGATTGTCGTGGACGATCACATGCGGACCTCGGCCGAAAACGTCTATGCCGCGGGCGATTGCACGAACTCGCCCGAGTACGTCTACGTGGCGGCGGCCGGCGGCACGCGCGCGGCAATCAACATGACTGGCGGCGACGCGAAGCTCGATCTCTCAGTGTTGCCGGCCGTGGTGTTCACCGATCCGCAGGTCGCAACCGTAGGCTTGAGCGAGGCGCAGGCGCATGCACGCGGCATCGAGACCGAAAGCCGCACGCTGACGCTCGACAACGTGCCGCGCGCGCTGGCGAACTTCGACCATCGCGGCTTCATCAAGCTGGTCGCCGAAAAAACCACCGGGTGGCTGCTCGGCGCGCAGATCCTCGCCGCCGAAGCGGGTGAAATCATCCAGACCGCGGCGCTGGCGATGCGCGCCCAAATGACGGTCGACGACCTGGGCGGGCAGCTCTTTCCCTATCTCACCATGGTGGAAGGGATCAAGCTCTGCGCGCAGACCTTCACCAAGGACGTGAAGCAGCTTTCCTGCTGCGCGGGGTGACACGTGGACGCCATCGATCTGGGTGCGCTCGCCGATCGCTTCGTCGCCTGCTTTCCCAAGCTGAACGCGGAAGGACGCAAGGTATTCGTCGCGCTGTACCGCGAGCTCTCGCTCGGCGAGCCCGTCTCGGCCCGGCAGCTCGCCGGGCAAGCCGGCGTAAGCTTGCAGCGGGTGAATGCGCTGCTCGATGCGGTGCCCGCCGTATACCGCGAGGACGGAAAGGTGACCGGTTTCTGGGGCCTGACTCTGCGCAAGCTGTCCAAGCATCGCTTTCACACCGGGGATCGCACCCTCTACACCTGGTGCGCGTGGGACGCATTGTTCATCCCGATGATTCTCGCCAAAACCGCCTATGTGGAATCCGAAGATGCGCACACGGGCGCCCCGATTCGCCTCACGGTGGCGCCCGACCGGGTGGAGACCGTCGCGCCGCGCGGCACGGTCGTTTCCATGCTCGAGCCACGCGAAGACATGCTGGCGGACGTGGTGACGCGGCTGTGCCACTACATCCACTTCTTTGCGTCGCAAGCGTCGGGCCGCGCCTGGACCAAGAAACATCCCGGTACAGTGCTGCTGTCGCTGGAAGACGCTTTCGAGCTCGGCCGGCGCACGAACCAGATGCGCTACGGCGAAGCGCTGCTGAACGCCTCGTGAGCGGACTTTTCAAGCAGCTCGGCAGCATGCTGGGGGTGTCGTTTGCCGCCGTGTGCTGCCTGGGCGTGAGCTGGGCGCTCGCGGTGCTGACGGCGGTCGGCGCCGGGTTTCTGATCAACGACGCGATCCTGATCCCGCTGTTCCTCGCGTTCATCGCGCTGAGCCTGTGGCTGCTGTGGCGCTCGCTGCGACCCCGCGGTGAGCTGCGGCCGCTCTATCTTTCGGCGGCCGGCGCGGTGGCGGCCGTCGGCGGACTGTTCGTCGCTCCGGCCGTGGTCTACGCGGGACTCGCCGCCATGGTCGGCGGCAGCTTGTGGGATTTCGCCCTGCGGCGCACTGGCGGCGGCACGACCCGATCGTCCTGAATATCGGCGTGAGGCGGTTCGCGGGGTATCCTGCGCGCTCGCACCTCGCACGCCGCGCCCCGCATGCAGACACCTGACCAACCGGTATTGAGGGACATCGTCCTCGTCGGCGGCGGCCACAGCCACGTCGGCGTTCTGAAGCGCTTCGGCATGAACCCGCTGCCGGGCGTGCGCCTGACCATGATCTGCCGCGATACGCATACCCCGTACTCCGGCATGCTGCCCGGCTACATCGCCGGGCACTACGCGTACGACGACGTCCACATCGACCTGTCGCGGCTCGCGCAGTTCGCCGGCGCGAGGTTCTACCGCGACGAGGCCGTTGCACTGGAGCGCCGCGCGGGCAGGGTGATCTGCAAGGGCCGCCCGCCGGTGCCCTACGACCAGCTCTCGATCAACATCGGCTCCACGCCGCGCCTGGACCACGTGCCCGGCGCGGCCGAGAACGCGGTGCCGGTGAAGCCGATCAACGGCTTCAACACGCGCTGGCGAGGGCTGCTCGAGCGCGTGCGTCGGCACACGGGCAGGACGCGCATCGCCGTGGTCGGCGCCGGGGCCGGCGGCGTCGAGCTCACGCTGGCGATGCAATACCGGCTGCGGAACGAGCTGCGCGCGCAGGGCCGCGATCCCGACGAGCTGGAGTTCCACCTGCTCGACAACGAACCCCGGATCCTGCCGACGCACAACGCGGCGGTGCGCCGCGCGTTCGAGCGCGTTCTGCGCGCGCGCGGCGTCGCGATCCACCTCGGTGCCGAGGTGGACCAGGTGTCCGCGGGCTGGCTGCGGACCGCGCGCGGCGAAAGGCTGGAGGCCGACGAGATCGTCTGGGTCACGCGCGCGGGCGGCGCGCCGTGGCTGCGCGATACGGCGCTGGAGCTGGACGCGGACGGCTTCATCCGCGTGACCGACACGCTGCAGACGGTCACCGACCCGAGCATATTCGCCGCCGGCGATGTCGCGAGCATGATCAACTACCCGCTCGAAAAAGCGGGCGTGTTCGCGGTGCGGCAGGGGCCACCGCTCGCCGAGAACCTGCGCCGCGCGGTGCAGGGCCGGCCGCTCGAGCCGTTCCGCCCGCAGGGCCGCTGGCTTGCCCTGATCAGCACGGGCGACCGGCACGCGGTGGCCTCGCGCGGGCCGCTGTACCTTCGGGGCGACTGGGTGTGGCGCTGGAAGGACTGGATCGATCGCCGGTTCATGCGCAAGTTCAGCGAATTCCCCGAGATGAACGCACAGCCCGGCGCCGCGCCGGCCGCGGTGCGGCTCAACGAGGACGAAACCGCGCAGGCGATTTCCGCCATCGCGATGCGCTGCGGCGGTTGCGGCGCAAAGGTCGGCGCGACGGTGCTTTCGCGCGCGCTCGACTCGCTCGCCCCGGTGCGCCGCGACGACGTGCTGATCGGACTGCATGCGCCGGACGACGCCGCGGTGGTGCGCGTGCCGCCGGGCAAGGCGATGGTGCACACGGTGGATTTCTTCCGCGCGTTCATCGACGACCCCTATATTTTCGGCAAAGTGGCCGCGAACCATGCGCTCGGCGACATCTTCGCCATGGGCGCCGAGCCGCAGTCGGCGACCGCGATCGTCACCGTGCCCTCGGGGCTGGAGTCCAAGGTCGAGGACGTGCTGCACCAGATGATGTCCGGGGCGGTCGAGGTGCTGAACGAGGCGAATTGCGCCCTGGTCGGCGGCCACACCGGCGAGGGGCGCGAGCTCGCCCTCGGCTTCGCCGTCAACGGCATGATCGACGAGGCGCTGGCGTCCGTCCTGCGCAAGGGCGGGATGCGCCCCGGCGACGTGCTCGTCCTCACCAAGCCGATCGGCACCGGCACGCTGTTCGCGGCGCACATGCGGCTCGCCGCGCGCGGCCGCTGGATCGACGCCGCGCTCGCCTCCATGGTGCGGTCGAACCGGCTCGGCGCGCAGTGCTTGCTGCAGCACGGCGCGACCGCGTGCACCGACCTGACCGGCTTCGGCCTGCTCGGGCACCTGGTGGAGATGACCCGGCCCTCGGCGGTGGACGCCGAGATCGAGCTCTCGGCGCTGCCGGTGCTCGAGGGCGCCGAGGAGACGGCCGCCGCGGGGATCCTGAGCTCGCTTCAGCCGGCCAACGTGCGGCTGCGCCGGGCGCTGCGCAACCAGCAGGAGATGGTGAGGCATCCGCGCTACCCGCTGGTGTTCGATCCGCAGACCGCCGGCGGCCTGCTCGCCAGCGTGCCGTCCGGGCGGGCGAACGCCTGCGTGCAGGCGCTGCACGCGCTCGGTTACCGCCACGCCGCCGCCATCGGCCGCATCCTGCCGCAGGGCGAGGCGCCGGAGCCGATCCTGCTGCGGCCGTGAAAAACGCCCCGGCAGCTCAGCCGGCGCAGCGAAAACCCACCATGTCGAGGCCGATGTCGGGTGGATTGCCATGGCGATAGCCCGCGCGCAGGCCGTAGGCATCGTTGCCCCAACCGCCGCCGCGCAGGGCAACTTGACCGTCGCGTATCGTGTACGGGCTCGAAGTCCACTCCCAGACGTTGCCCGCCATGTCGAGCAGCCCGAACGGCGATGCCCCCCTCGGGTAGCGGCCGACCGGAGCGGTGCGAAGGAATCCGTCGGTGGCATCCGGAGCGCAGCAGGCTGCGGTGCCGAAGTTCGCGTAGCGCTCGCCTTGCTGGGCGGGCGGTTCGTTGCCCCAGGGATAACGCCTGCCATCGCGGCCGCGCGCCGCGAATTCCCACTCCGCCTCGGTGGGCAGGCGCAGCCCGCGCCAGGCGCAATACGCGGCCGCGTCGCTCGCGCTCACCTGAACGACCGGATGCTCCTCGAGTCCCGCGATGCCGCTGCCGCTGCCCTGGGGACGGCGCCAGCTCGCCCCGCGCACGCGGCGCCAGCGGTCGGTCCACACGTAGCCGAAGCCGCTGCGCTGCGCGTCGGTGCGATGCCCGGTCGCCTCGACGAACGCGGCGAACTGCCGGTTCGTCACCTCGTGCTGCATGATGCGAAAGCCGCCCACGGCGACTTTTCGCGGCGCCTCGTCGCGCTCGCCCGCCGGATCGCCGATCGTGAACGTCCCGCCGGGAATCGCGACGAGCTCGGCCGCGCTCGCGACGCCCAGCGCGAGGCCAAGACCGATCGCTGCCGCACGCATCGGGCAATTGTCGCGCAGCTCGCCGTGGCGCTGCCGATTGCCTTGGGGAGCGCGGGGGCGAACCCGGCGGAAGCGTGGATTCCACCGGTCGTCGAAATCCCCGCGGGCGCTTTCATCGCCGGCTCGGATCGAAGCGAACGCGAGCTCGCCTACCGGCTCGACGAGCGCGCCTACGGCGAGCCGGTCACCCGCCGCGAGCGCTGGTACGAGGCCGAGAGGCCGCGCCGGCGCGTGAGTCTGCGCGCTTACGCCATCGCCGTCACGCCGATCACCAACCGCCAGTACGCTGCCTTCGTCGCCGAAACCGGCCATCGCGGGCCCGAGGCGGACCGCGCCACGTGGACCGCGTACGGGCTCGCCCATCCGTACGAGCGCACGCGCCGCTACGCCTGGCGCGAAGGAAAGCCACCCGCCGGGCGCGAGGATCATCCGGTGGTCCTCGTCAGCCTGGCCGATGCCGTGGCGTACGCCGAGTGGCTATCGCGCAAGACCGGCACGCGCTGGCGACTGCCGAGCGAGCTCGAATGGGAAAAGGCGGCGCGCGGCACCGACGGGCGCGCTTTTCCGTGGGGCGCGGAGTTCGATCCCGCGCGCCTGAACAGTCACGACGCCGGTCCGTTCGATACGACGTCAGCGGGCGTCCACCCGGGCGGCGCGAGCCCCTTCGGCATGCTGGACGCGGCCGGCCAGGTGTACGAGTGGACCGCGACGCTCGCCGCGCCCGGTCGCGCGATCGTCAAGGGCGGCTCGTGGGACGACAAGGGCTGCGGCGTGTGCCGGCCCGCGGCGCGGCACGCGAGGCCGGTCGCGCTCAAGCACATCCTTATCGGCTTTCGGCTGGTGCGCGAAGCGCACCGGGACAGAAATAGCCACTCGGGAGAACTTCACGGCCAGACTTGACTCCGTATAGTGGAGGTATCCGTCATGACAGGCATTTGGCGCAGCACGCTTCTCGCTCTGGTTTTGGCGCTGATGTCGGCGAGCGCATTCGCGGCCCAGGCCTACA
>Ga0326597_10012517_pt1 | contig 11188 bp, 9 predicted proteins | sample RVTome_12_FD_203789 | JGI IMG/M metagenome (GOLD analysis project Ga0326597, IMG submission 203789) | Soil microbial communities from uranium-contaminated site in the Upper Colorado River Basin, Wyoming, United States - RVT100D185 | ecosystem: Environmental > Terrestrial > Soil > Contaminated >... | reverse complement strand
TGGTAGTACGGGGGATGATAGGCGAAGGCGTCACGCAGGTGCGCGGGGTTTCGCACGAGCGAACAACCTGCTTCCAGCGGGGCGTAGAGCCACTTGTGGGGATCCACGGCAACAGAGTCGGCCTCGCTGAGCGCCAGAAGGTCCGCCGGAGCGCCTGGCACGGCGGCGGCGAACCCGCCATATGCGCCGTCCACGTGAAACCAGAGCTTCCGCTCTCGGCAGAGCGCTGCAATGTCAGGTAGCGGGTCAATGGCGCCCGTGCTGACGGAACCAGCCGTCCCCACCACCATGAAGGGTACCGCTCCGTCTCGGGTGTCGGTCTCGATCTGGTGTCGTAGTGCGCCGACATTCATTCGCAGAGACGCGTCGGTGGGTATCCACCGGATCGCATCGGTACCGAGCCCGGACAGATCCGTCGCCTTCTGGATCCACGTGTGCGTCTCTGCGGAGCCGTAGACGATCAAGCGTTCGCCTGAGGCACCGACCACACCCTGCTCACGCACGTTCCACTCGGCCTTGGCGGCGCGGGCCGCCAGGAAGCAGACGACGTTGGCCATGTTGCCGCCGCTCACGAACAGCCCGCCGCAGCTCGTTGGGTAGCCGATGAGCTCGGCGATCCAGCGAATCGTCTGCGCCTCAACCTCACTGGCCGCTGGCGAAAGCATCCAGCCGCCGACATTCGGGTTCAGGGCCGAGGCCAGAAGGTCGCCCAGGATGCCGATCGGCGCCGGGGGCGCCGTGATGTACCCGAAGAAGCGCGGATGCTGGTTGAAGGCCGAGTGATCGAACAGTTGCCGCGCCGCGCGCTCGAGCAACGGCCCGGGTGCGGTACCGCCCTCCGGAAGCGAACGGTTCAGGTCGAGCGCATCGCGCACCTCAGAGGGTGTTTCGTTCGGCGTGACGGGACGCCCTGGCACCGAGGCCAGCAGGTCCGCCACCTGATCGACGAGCGCGTGCGCGTGCACCCTGAATGCAGCCGCGTCCATGGCCAGAGGCGCCTGCCGCGATCGCGTGTCCACGTCTGCGCTTCGAGCGACCTGGGGTCTTTCATCGCCGGTCATATTCGTTCCTCACCAGTTCCAAGAGTGATCAGTCCCGTAGCCCCGCGAAGAGATCGGTCTCCCGCTCGCGTCCGCCATTGACCAGACTCAGAGCCCGATAGAACGATTGCCAGCCCCACAGTGCCTCGTGGCTGGCTTCGGAGACGTCCTTCAGTTTGGCGTAGGCGGTCACCTGGGACTCGTGACACGACACCGCCTTCCAGACCGTCGTCGGCCACCAGCGGCGTGTATCGATGACCGTGGTCAGTGCCCAGTCCGGCCAGGGGGTGGCCTGTCGCTCGACGCCGTCGACAGTGGATACCAGCTTCCGAAACGCCTCCTGGTAGGCCGCCCACGTGGAGGATGGCCACGCCATGTAGTACAGCTTCGATACCGCGTGCGTCTCGCGGACGCCCGCGTCGAACGCGGCATCGGCGGCCGCCACTACTGCAGAGAGGGCGAACTGCGAGATGGCGATATGGTCCGGGTGCCCGTAGCTGCCGTCGGGAGCAAACGTCAGCATCACGTGCGGACGAACCCGACGAATGTGGAACGCTATCTGGCGGATGGCGTCACGGACATTCGCCTGATCCAGGAACTGGTCGCGATAATCGAGAATCGACAGGTCGCTGATACCAAGCGCGCGCGCTGCCGCTCGGAGTTCGGCCTCGCGGATGGCGGCCAGCGCGTCTTCCCCCGGATGCTCGGGAGTATTGCGGGCGTGGCCCCTGAAGCGCCCGCTCTGGCCCCGCGTGGCCGTGACGAGCGACGTCTCGACCCCCTCGTCCGCGTAGCGCGCCAGTACCCCGCCAAAGCCGAGCGACTCATCGTCAGGGTGGGCCAGAACGGCCATCAGTTTCAGGTGTCGCATATTTGTCTAGCCGTCAGCTCGCGGAGGTCTCCCCGACCCCGTAGTGGACGAGCACGCGCCGCACGGTCAGCCCCTGCACCAGGATCGAAAAGACGACGACAGCATACGTGCAGGCCAGCAAGTAGTCACGTGCTGGAAATCTCGGCAGCGACAGCATCATGGCGACCGAGATGCCGCCGCGCAGGCCGCACCATGTGAGTATCGGGACGATGCCACGGCGGTAGGGGCCGCGAAGGCTCATGGCGGTGATCGGAATGCTCACGGAGGCGAAGCGCGCGGCGAGCACGATCGGCACGACCAGCAGGCTGGCGACAATGGCCCCTGGACCGGCCGAGACTGCGAATACTTCAAGACCGATCAACAGGAACAGTACCGCGTTGAGGATCTCGTCCACCATCTGCCAGAACGCGTCTACGTGCTCGCGGGTCGTCTGGCTCATGGCGAACTTGCGGCCTGGATTGCCGATGAGCAGACCGGCCAGCACCACGGCAATCGGTCCCGACACGTGGATCCAGAACGACAGCGTGTACATGAACATGACGAGCGCGAGCGTGATGAGCAGCTCGAGCGAATGATCGTCGATACTCTTGAGCGCGCGATAGCCGACATAGCCGAACCCCAACCCGAGCACGGCGCCCCCGATCACTTCTTGAAGAAAGAAGCTCGTCAAGCCCGTAGCGCTCATCGTGATAGCCTCCATCTCGCCTGCTCCGGAGAGCCCCGAGACCGACACCAGCGCGAAGAACACAACGACGGCGATGCCGTCGTTGAAGAGCGACTCACCGGCGATTTGCGATTCGAGGCCGCGCGGCGCATTCAGCTCCTTCAGCAGCCCCATCACCGCGATCGGATCCGTCGGCGAGATCAACGCCCCGAACACCAGGCAGACCACGAAGGCGACATCCACGCCGAGAAGCCTGAAGGCCCACCATGTCAACGTGCCCACGGCCAGCGTCGACAGCAGCACCCCGACCGTAGCGAGCGCGCCGATGGTCCACTTGTGCTCGAGCAGGTCTTCGAGATCGATGTGCAGCGAACCGGCGAAGAGCAGGAAACACAGCATGCCGTGCATGAGCGCCTCGTTGAAGTCGATCTCGCCGAGAAAGCCGGCCAGCACTTCCCGCAGGCGCCAGCCTGGAACGGCCGCATCAGCGGCCACCACGATAAACGAGCTCACCAGCGCAACGGCCAGCGTACCGGTGGTGGCAGAGAGCTTCAGGACGCGGTGATTGATGTACCCGGTGAGGGCGGCGATGGCAATCAGCACGGCGGCCGTGTCAAACGCATTCATGACGCTCAGGCCAGCCTGTGCCTTGCATCCTTCAGCATCGCGATCAAAGCGGCGCGCGCTTCCTCCGGCGTGCTGACCGGCACGTCAAACGCCAGACGAACGGGTCGCGGTCCCTCCTTGGTCTTGGCCGACATCTCGAACCCGTACCGGTCGACGCCCGTCATGACCGCCGCGCTGATCTCGGTGGCCTTTGAAAAGGCCTTGCAGTAGAGCACCATCGCGTCGGCATGGTCGGCGTTCATGTGTGCAATGGTGCCGGCAGCCGACGGACCGAGGGGATCCGGCTCAGCGGCCTGCCACTCGGCCTCGCCCACCCACGACATCCGACCGTAGCCTCCGATGTAACGAACTGAAGCCACGTGGAGCTTCCAGAACGCGAAATCGCGGAAGTCGGCGTAGTACGCCGCATTCGGATGCGACGCCAGAAAGGCGGCGCGAGCGCTGCCCCCCTCCCCCTCGACGCGCGTGCAGGGACCGAGTATCGTGACGCGCCCGTTGGCGAGGGGATCAATGGCGCCGCCCTCGGCGACCAGCAGCGACGCACGAGGGTCCCGCTCCAGGTTCTTCGTGTGCTCGGCGAGTCGGCTGATGAGGAAGACCGGGGCTCCGTTCTCGAAGGCCACGGTCACGAACGAGCCGTAGGGGTAGCCGGCCGGCTCCAGCGCAAGGGTACAGAGCGTCCCGGTCGAGATCTGGGCGACCAGTGTTCGCGCGCGCTCCGCGTGGGTCGGCGTCGCGGTCTTGATGTCGTACAGCGGCTCCGGCGCGTCGCCCGACGGCCGGGCGTGTGCATCTTGGTTCATGGTTCTTCCTGATCTGACGTGCGCGCGTCAGCGACGGCACCAGTGGTGGCCGGCTACTTCCAGCCAGTGGACTTGCGTGTAAATCGCGCGGGCAGCGCCGGTTTAGCGGGTGCCGGCTCCGGTTCCGGCTCACCGGCCGCGGCGCTGATCTCTCGTTCCAGGTCTTCGTCGTTTGGCAGACCTGCGAACTGGTCCGCGAACATCACCGACTGTTGCGACGGAATCTCGAACCTCTTGCCGCAGCCCGTGCACGTGACCTGGTCATCGAGGCGGAGCAGATAGTCGCGCACCTTGGCGAACTTGGCCCGGTCCTCTTCGCTGGCCCCGGCCGGCAGCCGGTCCTTTTTTGAGCGCCGGGTCCACCGGACGCTGTACTCGCCGGTCCGCCGGCACTTGGGGCACTGATACCGTCCGGGCCGGGTTTCCGGTTTTTCCGTAAACAGGTCGCGTTCATCGAGGGCCATGCCGCTATGGTAGCAACGAACGGGGACCCTGGGGGCCTCTTCATCATGGCGTGCCCCGCGGTGTGATCGAAGTGCGCGTGACTCGGGATCATGATCTTGATGTCTGACGTCTTGAATCCCAGCCTGGCCACGTTGTTCGCGATCACGTCGTGCATCTCCACCATCCCGGTGTCCACGAGGATGTGGCCCTGCGGCGACGTGACGCCGCGCTTGCCTTTATACGTTCCAGAGTTGAACCCGGAAGCGTAGGCAGCCCGTGACACCAGGAGAAATCGGTGGCGTCGCGTCACTGGTGGCGAACGGGATACGGATCTCGACGTCGCCGTTCTTCAACTGAACGGGGTCGATCTCGGTTTCGGCTTGTCCGACGTTGTCGCTTTGCCAGTCGTACGTGACTTTCCACGCGCCATCGGGGTTCGCCGGCGGCTTCAGCTCGATCACGACCGCGTCCTGGAACAGATACTGGCCTTCGTAGTGACGATCCATCCAGAACCTGCGCTCCACCTCATAGTCAGGAACCCGTATCCCGATTTGGAGCTGATATGCCAGCGTCTTCCTGTTGGGATCCACGCGGAACTGATTGGCGAGGAACAAGCTCGAGAGGTAGACAGAGCGATGTTTGGGATTCTTTCGAATCTCAACATGTGTGCGACAAGCGACCGAGTCTTCCTCCGCGACGCGGCGTGTGAGGAACCATCGCTTGCCACGCGGCGAGGCGTGTACTTCGATCAGATACAGACCATCGACCTTGCCGGCCTTATCGTCGGCCTGCAGCTCCTCGGGCACGCTCACGTCCTTGATGTCCAACCACATGTCGATACGCACGTCGCCAAACAAGAAGCGCACCAGGTTCTGGTACGCCTCCTCGCAGTTGACGATGCCGTAGGGGCCGGAGTGCGAGCGGTACGCGTAGGCCGTGGCGCAGGGAGTGGAAGCATTGCCCTCGTCATCAATTCCCCACACCGAAGCGTTCGCAATGCGCACGAGGCCGTCGCTTCCTTGACCAGCGAACGTGCGCGAGATTCCCGCACCGGCCTCGTAGTCACCGCGATTGGTGCCCACCATGCAGAACACCCGGTTCGAGGGGAACGCCTTCTCGGGTAGCCAATCGACTCGCTTGGTCTTCTTGTAAAGCGTCTTGAGTGTCAGATATTCGGCTATGCGCTCGCGGTTGAAGTTGTTGATGTCGTTGACCCCGAGCCACTGCGGCACGTTCACGCCCGCCAGATCGATGCCGTTGTGCGGGGTCGCGTAGGTGAAGTACTTATCGACGCTTGCGCGCGCCTGGGCATGACCCAGCGCAGGATTCTGGAGGAACGCGCGACAAACCAATCCACCCATCGAGTGTGCGACCAGGTAGCAACGAAAATCCTCTGGCTTGGTTGCATTCGCGGGATCCGCGCACACGCGCTCGCACACCTTGAGGATCAGGTCGCTGAGGCCCTTGGCGAATGACTCGATCTCCGGGGTCTTGCCTTTTCCGAGCGTGCTGGAAGCCGACTCGTAGTAGCGATGGATGATGATGGATCGAAGCGGGACTTTTCCGTCCCAATCGGGGTCGATAATATCGAGCCCATCAGAGAACACGTCGCCATAGCCATAGTCGGAGCTCAGACGGACGACTGGCGATTCGAACACGAACTTCTTCGGAGGCCGCTTCGGATCAGGTGTCGCGCGCTGAATGGTCGATCCGAGATTGAATCCACAGAACGGATCGGCGGTGGTCTCGTCGATCTCGCTGCGCGACATCGCGTATCCGCGCACGTAGATGATCGGAACGAAGCAGGTGTCCTTATCGGCCATGGCGCTCCTCTACTTTTCTCGCACAATGGTGTCGGAATGAGTCGTCTCTTGAACTCTGAGGCTCCCTCATCGCTCTCTCTTCTCGCGACATGAAGACCGTTCTGTCGTCCACTTGCAATAAACAGACGGGGGTAGAGACGTTGGGTGAAGTTTCTCACAGCCCCCGCTTGGTTGCCCCCACTCGGTGAGCGCAAGAAGAACGAGTGGCGTTTCGGGGATGTCCCACTGATTGCTGAAATGTGAAGCGGCGGCTCCTCACCGCTCGTGCTACACAGGTGGACCAAGACGGCCGACGCGATCCTCGAGACAATGCGGAGATTCGGCCTCCGCACGCTGCAGGCGCACGGATCATGCTCGGACTGTTGTTAGGAATCACCGACCCAGGGGACTAGAGACCCAGCGCGCGCGCGATCACGACCCGCTGGATTTCGGAGGTGCCCTCGCCGATGCGCAGGATGCGATGGTCGCGGAAGAAGCGCTCGACGGGAGAGTCGTGCATCAGGCCGTACCCTCCATGGATCTGGACGGCGGCGTCCGTGACTTCGCCGGCCACCTCGGTGCAGTAGAGCTTGGCCATGGCCGCCTCGGTCGCGTAGCTGCGGCCGGTGTCAGACCGCCAGGCGGTCTGATAGAGGAAGCTCCGTGCGTGCTCGATCCGGGTGGCCATGTCGGCCAGGCTGAACGACACGCCCTCAAAGGATCCGATTGGCTGGCCGAACTGCTTGCGCTCCTTCGCGTAGGCGAGCGCCGCTTCGAATGCCCCCTGCGCGGCGCCAAGGCCCATGGCCGCAATGCCGAGCCGCCCGGTATCGAGCGTGTCGAGTGCGGCCTTGAGTCCTCCCCCCCGGGTTCCCAGCAGGGCGCTGGCTGGCACGGTGCACTCCGAAAAGTGCAGTTCTGCCGTATCGGAGGCCCGCCAACACAGCTTCCCGTGCAGCGGCGCCGCGTCGAAACCGGGCGTGCCGTGCTCGACCAGGAAGAACGACAGTTCGAGGTCCCGCCCGCTGCCGCCGGTGACGGCCAGCACCGAGACGCCGCGCGAGAGCGGGTTCGACGCGTTTGTGATGAACGTCTTTGTGCCGTCCAGCGTCCAGCCGGCGTCGGACTCGACGGCCCGTGTCTGCAGGCTGCGCAGATCCGACCCGGCGTTCGGCTCGGTCAAGGCGAACGACCAGAGTCCCTCTCCCGCGCAGAGCGAGGGGAGGTAGCGATGCTTCTGCGCCTCGGTGCCGAAGTGGTAAATCGGGCCAATCCCGAGATTTCCGGCCGTCACCGTCGCCGCCTGGGATCCGTCCACGCGAGCCAGTTCCTCGACGGCAACGACATAGGCGAGACGGTCCATGCCCTGTCCGCCGTACTCCTCTGGAACGGCAATGCCGAAGAGCCCCAACGCGCCCATCCTGGTCGTGAGCTCGACAGAGAACGCTTCCCGTTCGTCCAAGTCCCGAGCCAGCGGACGGATCTCAGCTTCGGCGAAAGCGCGGACGCTCTCGCGCAAAAGGCGATGGTCGTCGCTCAGTTTACAATCCATGAGACGGTCTTCGCCCTAACCGCCGGCCGGCAGCCACGCCAGATCGAGAATCGTGTTCGTGGGGCTCTCGGTCCGGAACCAAGCGCGCACCGGCATCCCGATGCGGGGCGTTCCTTCGAGGAGATAGGACATCGGCTTCGTGCAGACTCCGTCGATCGCGACCGAGATGAGCGGACGCGGTGTCGAAAGCTTGAAGAGCGCCCCCGGGTACTCGATGGTCGTGTGCGTGAAGATCTCGCCCACCTGAGGCAGCTCAACCCATTCGGTCCGCTGGAGGCAGTCCGGGCAATGGGCCCGCGGCGGCAACCAGGCCCGCGTCTCGCAGGCCGGGTCGACGCAACGCGTGCCGAGCAGCCGGCCCTCGCGCAGACCGTGGAAAAACGGCGTAAGCTGCCCGTAGGTGTGGATGTGGAACCAGTCCTTCTGGTACTTCACGACCAGCGGGTCGTCGCCGAGCGTCTCGAGTCCCTTGCCGACGAGGGCGTCATCCATGCGCTGACTCCTGTTCACAAGCGCGGTGTATGGCCCAGCCACGCCGCGTGACAGACCCGGTTTCATAACCTCCCTCCGCGGTCAGGACCCGTTCGGAGGTTATGGAACCGGTTCGAGAGATCACACCTTCTCCAGGATCGCCATCGACACATGACTTCCCGTGCCAGCGTGACTGACCGCGGCGCCGCGTCTGGCATGGCTCACCTGCAGATCCTCGATGTCCTCCGGCACCGTCTTGCCGAACCGGGCCCACATGGCCGGGTCGGCGTGGAACTTCGCCCACTTGTGTTGAAGCTGCCACAGCAGCTCGACGATCTGAAAGATGCCGGTCGCTCCCACCGCGTGCATCGTGCCGATGAGCCCGCCCGAGAGGTTCGTCGGCAGGCGCCCGCCCAGGTAGGCGTCGCCCGACTCGATGAAGTGCCGCCCTTGCCCGTAGGGCCGCAGGCCGATGTCCTCGTACGTCTGGATGTCAGAGATCGTGAACGCGTCGTGCGTCTCCAGCAGATCGAGTTCCTCCACTGGATTCGTGATGCCGGCCATGTGATACGCAAGATAGGCCGCCATGCGGGCCGCCAGAAACGAGCTGAACCCGGGCCAATCGCGCGTGGCCCGATACTCCGTGTACATCTCTGGCGTTTCGTTTGGCAGGAGCAGCATCTCCATGTCGCGGCGATCGGCCGTCCGCAGCGTATGCGTGCCCGAGGCGATCGCCTTGAGCGCGATCGGCTGGTCCGTGAGTCGATAAGCCATCTCCTCGTCGGCCAGCACGAGCATCGCCGCGCCGGTGCTCATGACACAGCATTCCAGAAACGCGAGCGGATCCGAGACCATCGCATTGCGAAGGACCTCCTCTTCTGTTATCCGCATCGGATTCTGCGAAAACGGGGACGACACCGCGTAGCCGTGGTTCTTGACCGCGATCTTGGCCAACGTCTCGCGCGGTACATGGTTCTCGTGGATGTAGCGCCGCGCCATCAGCGCGTAATACGAGGCGTACATCCAGCCCAGTTCCGACTCAAAATCCTTGTCAGCCGCCGAGGCGATGTAGGCGTTGCCGACCTTGGTCGGCACCTCGTCCATCCGCTCCCAACCCACCACCGGCACCAGGTTCGCGTAGCCCGACGCGATGGCGAGCGCACCGGCCAGGACCGCGTGGCCGCCCGTGGCCCCCCCGGTCTTCACCTCGATATTACCCAGCGGGTCGAGCCCGAGGTAATCATGGATCTTGGCGCCCGCCAGGAGCTGGTCGCCGAAGTGGTCGGCAAACTGCGAGTAGACGCAGAAGTTGACCAGGCCCTTGAACTCCCGCATCGACACCTTGAGATCGTTGTCACGCACTGCCATGTTGAACGCGTCGGCGCAGAGCTCGGACGCGTTCTTCTCCGGATACCGCTTCCGGAAATCGGTCATGCCGCCTGCGACGACATAAACAGGCTTTTCGAAGCGGGGAATGCGGAGATTGCCGGGCTCGAGGTGGATCATGGACGTCCTGCGCAGATATTACATCCGGAGCGCTGGCGCCACCGCGATGATTCGTACCGACGGCCTGGAGATGTGATTGCATAGATTAACCTTGATGCTTGGCCTACCCATGACAGGTGCGGAGGACCTACACCGGCGTGATGCGACCGTTGCGTGAACGAGCGAGCCTGCTCTGGGGCCGTCACCGGACATTGATCTGGAGGCTGCATTCCGCCTGGGCGCTGGCGGCCGGCATCTTCATCGTGCTGCTCGCGCGGGAACGCTACCACCTCGTGCTGTGAGTGGTGATCGCGCTGGGCCTGACATGGATATCCACGCTGTTTTTCGAACGGGTCGCTGCCGCCGGTGCCGCCGCCGGCGAGGGTGGGACGCCACCGACGCTCGTGCACGCGCTGTCGTCCTATGTCACACGGGTGCTGTACCAGGAGACGCTTTTCTTCCTGCTGCCCTTCTACGCGTACTCCACGGTGATCGGATCACCCAACATGCTGTTTCTGGCGCTCCTGGGAGGGCTGGCGGTCCTCTCGTGCATCGACCTGGTCTTCGACCGCTGGCTGCGCACCCGGCCTGTCTTCGCGCTGACGTTCTTTACCATCGTCGCTTTTGCGGCCATCAACCTGCTGCTCCCGCTTCTCGTGGGGCTCCAGCCTCGGTACTCCACTCCGGTGGCGATGCTACTGGCTCTTGGCGGCGCGGTGCCGCTGGCGCTGCGGACGGCGAGGAAGGGACTTCGTACGCGGCTCTGGCTCGTAGCGGCTGCCGTCGCCATGCTGGCGGTACCGATGGGCCTCCCTGGCGTGATCCCTCCCGTTCCACTCCGGATGGAACGAGCCACCTTTGCCTCGGGCATCGAGCGCAGCACGCTCGCACTCGCGAACACGTTCCTCGATCGCGTGTCGGTCGCCGAGACAGGCGACGCGCTCTTCGTGCTTGTGGCCGTCTTCGCGCCGACGGCGCTGCCGGCGACCGTGCAGCTCGAGTGGTGGCGCGGTAGCGAACTTCTGCGCGTGTCGCGCGAGATCGGTATCACCGCCCATGCCGCCAGCTTCCGTGTGTGGGACGCCTGGCGCCCCGCGTCCGGCTCGGTCTCCCCTGGGCGGTACCGCGTCGTGCTCCGGACCGCCCAGAGCCGAGTCTTCGGCGTGGCGACGCTGACGGTGGACGACTAGCCCCAAAACACGCGATGCCCTCGTCTCTCCAGCGCTTCTGCCACCGCTTTCTCCGCTTCCTCCGATCCCTTCCGCGTTGAAAAAGGGCCACTCCCGGTGCGGGCGGGAGCCTTCCTCTTCGTGGACCGCTTCCTCGCCATCGACGTTCAGAGTAGCTGAAACCCGGAAAAGGCCGAGAACGGCTTTTGCAATCGCACCGCCGCGCCGTGGTGCCGTGGTGCTTAGGGCCCGGCCGACGT
>Ga0326597_10012512_pt1 | contig 11191 bp, 6 predicted proteins | sample RVTome_12_FD_203789 | JGI IMG/M metagenome (GOLD analysis project Ga0326597, IMG submission 203789) | Soil microbial communities from uranium-contaminated site in the Upper Colorado River Basin, Wyoming, United States - RVT100D185 | ecosystem: Environmental > Terrestrial > Soil > Contaminated >... | reverse complement strand
GGCCGAGCTGGGAAGCCGTGAGCTCGCCGTTCTCGGGCGGAGTTACGGGATCTGCCTCGCCGGAGAGCAGGAGCACCGGCGCCGTCGACTGCGCGGGGCTGTTGAAGTTTCCGGGCACCTCACCCCGCGGCCAGAGCGGGCAGACGAGCTTCAAGCTGTCCGTCTGGAGGGCGCCGAGGTAGGTGTCCCGATTGCGCTCCGCGATCGCTTCCTCCTCGAAGAACGGGAAGTCCTCGCTGCAGACGACCGAAATCCCCATGCCCTCGGCCATGGTCTCGCCCACCCGCGCGGTTGCGATGAGGAACTGCGCCGCGAGCGGCGCGAAGTCGGAGCGGGCTGCGGAGCTCAGGAGAAGGGGAACGAGGGATGCGGTTTCTTGACTGTAGCTCAAGAGCCGGATGGCGTAGGCTGCCATCTCGCGTGAGAAAGCGAGCTCCTCCGTCTCACCCGTCCTCGGATGGCGCAGGGTCACGGGGACAGGAGTCCCGAGGCGTTCCATGACCGAGGCGAGGTCCTTCGATAGATTGGGGAAGGCCTCGCGGCACTGGGGGTCGGAGGAGCAACGGGCGATCGTAAGGTCGATCGCGCGTTGCGCATCGGCGGCCACGTCCAGTCCCAACACCTCGGTCGGCGGCACGACTCCATCCAGTATCACCGCGCGCACGCGCTCGGGGAACATCCGCAGATAAGTGAGGGCCGCCCGGGTGCCGTAGGAGAGACCGTACAGGTTGACGCGCTCGTACCCGAGCGCCTCCCGCACTTCGTCGAGATCGGTCGTGGCGATGCTCGTGGTGTAGAAGCGCGGGTCGCCCGCGAGAGCTTCGAGACAGCGAGACACCCACGGGCCGATTTTGTCCTCGTCGAGAAGCGCCAGGTCCTTCACCTCTTCGTCGGGGCAGCGGAGAGCGTTCGAACCCCCGGTGCCTCGTTGATCCACGAGGACGACGTCGCGGTCGCGATTGATCCTTCGGAACGCGGGGGCGAGCTGCGGGTAGGTCTCGGTCGCCGCCTGGCCCGGACCTCCGGTCAGGAACACCAGAGGGTCGGGCGAAGGGTTCCGGCTGACCGCGGGGACCACGGCGATGCGGAGATCGATCGAGCGGCCGTCTGGGCTCGAACGATCTTCCGGAACTCGAAGGACGCCGCATCGCGCGGCGAGCCTCGACGGCGAACCAGCGGCGCCGAGCTGGCACGGCTCCAGGGGGATCGCGGGCTCGGGCGCCTCGCTCTTCGGCGTGCAGCCGGAGACGGAGAGCAGGACCACGATCCACCCCACGCGCGCTGGACTACGCATCCAGTCTTCGAGCGATGAGAAGGGTCAGGACTTCCGCGGCCGCGACCAGCTCCTCGAGAGCAACGCTCTCGTTCGCGGAGTGGGCGACGCGCACGTTACCCGGGCCGTAGAGGACCGCGGGCATCGACGCGTAGCGGGTGAAGAGCCTCAGATCGCTTCCATAGGAGACGCCGTGCGTCGAGCTCTCGCTTCCGAGCATCTCTCGATGACAACTCCGGAGCTCGTCGAGGATCGGAGCATCGAGCGCCGTCTCGCCGGGCTCGAACTGCCCCTCGAACCATTCGACCCCGACGGGGTTCTCCGAAAGCCAGGGGTCCTCGTCGCTGACGTTGCGGACGGCAGCCTCGAACGCCTCGCGGGCCGAAGCACAGTCTTCACCCGGGAAGATGCCGAAACGGCCTTCCGCCCGGAGCTCCTCGGGAACGGTCGACGGCCAATTGCCGGCGGCGACTTTTCCGACGCTCAAAGGGGCGACGAGCTCCCCCTCGGGATAGAGCGGATGGCGGAACCCGCGGTGACGCTCGCACTCGAGCGACTCGAGAGCGCGGAATACCGGCCAGAACTTCTCGACGGCGGAGACACCCTCGCGCCGCATGGCGCCGTGCGCCGATTTCCCGCGCACGTGGAGCCGAAACGAGAGCGCACCCGCCTGGACCGGGCAGAGCTCGAGGCTCGTGGGCTCGGTGATGACCGCGGCGTCCGCGCGATAACCACGAGCGATCGCGGCGAGGGTCCCGAGGCCTCCCGTCTCCTCGCCCACGACGCTCTCGAGCAGGATCGGACGGCGGGGCTCGATGCCGAGCTTCATCGCGGCCCGGATGGCGATCGCCGCCGCCGCCAGCCCGCCTTTCATGTCGCAGCTTCCTCGCCCGTAGAGCGTGCCGCTGCGAATCTCTCCCGAGTAGGGGTCCGAGATCCAGCGCTCCCGCTCGCCCTCCGGGACTACGTCGATGTGCCCGTTCAGGAGAAGAGCCGCCGGGTCCGCCGACCCGTTCTCGACCCATCGAGCGACGAGATTCAGCCGGTCGAGACGATTGCCGTCGTCGCAGTACGCGGGGTGCAAGCGGATCCCGGGGTCGATTCTCCACAGGTCGACTTCGAGCCCGAAGGAGCGGAGTCGATCCGCGAGTGCACGCTGGGCTTCGTCCTCGTCTCCGGTGACCGACTTCCGCTTCACGAGATCGGAAGCGAGATCGTACAGGTCGTCCCGCAAGGAGTGGACTGCTTCGCGCACCGAGCTTCTCACGACACTTCTCATGCTAAGTCATGAACCCGAACGCGACAAGCTCGGCTTCCGTTATACCAGACGGCTACCGCGGGTTCCGGGTAGAATCACCCGACTCATGAGGGGAAGCGACGCGGCGGTAGAAACCCTGAAGCAGCTTGGCGTCGAGGTCATTTTTGGTCTCTGCGGCGACACGACGCTTCCGCTCTACGAGGCGCTCCACGACCTCGACCATGGGATGCGCCATATCCTCACGAGAGACGAGCGTTCGGCCTCCTTCATGGCGGACGCGTACGCGCGGCTCGGAGGAAGAGTCGGGGTCTGCGAAGCTCCGAGCGGAGGAGGCGCCACCTACATTCTTCCCGGAGTCGCCGAGGCCAACGGCTCCTCGGTACCCCTGGTCTGCATCACCAGCGATATCGATCGAAAGGACATGGGCCGGGCAACGCTGACGGAGCTCGACCAGACCGCGCTCTTCCGTCCGGTGACACGATGGACGCACATGCCCGCGGTCGCTTCCGAAATCCCTCGCACCCTGCGCCGCGCCTTCCGGAGCGCGACCTCGGGCGCCATGGGTGCGGTCCACGTCGGTCTCTCCTTCGACGTCCAGCTCGGAGACGCCGGCTCGGTTGCGATCGTGGCGGACGAACGCGCGAGCCGTTATCCCAGAAACCGCCCCGGCCCCGATCCCGACGACGTTCGGAACGCGGCGCTGGTTCTCGCGGAAGCGCGCCGGCCCGTCATCCTGGCGGGGGCGGGAGTCATTCGCTCGGAAGCCTGGGACGCGGTGAGGGAGCTCGCCCACCGCCTCGGAGCGCCGGTCGCGACCTCGATCAGCGGCAAGGGAAGTATCGCGGAGATCGATCCCTACTCGCTCGGAGTCGTCGGGAGCAACGGCGGCCTTCCGTATCGTCACGAGATTCTTCGCGAGGCCGACGTCCTCCTCGTCGTCGGCTGCAGCCTGGGCTCGGTCACGACGGAGAAGTGGACTCTCCCGGAAAAGGGCAAGGCGCGCGTACTCCAGCTGGACATCGACCCCGAGCGGTTGGGCCACAATTACGAAATCGAAGTCGGGATCGTGGCGGATGCCCGGAGGGGCCTCGAGGCTCTGCTGGAAGCATGCTCGGGATCGCAAGGGAAGATCGACCCGGAAGAGATCGCGAGGGGAAGGCGCGCTTACCTCGAGAGTGTGGAAGAGTTCCACTCGGAGGAGACCCCCATCCGGCCCGAGCGCTTCCTGACCGAGCTCCTGCCGCGGCTTTCAGATGGGACGGTGATGTGCGTCGATCCCGGAACGGGTTGTCCTTATCTCTCCGCTTACTATCGCCTTCCACACGCCGGGCGCTGGTTCGTCTCACCCCGCGCCCACGGAGCCCTCGGGTACGCTCTTCCCGCGGTGTGCGGCGCCTACTTCGCTCGGCCGGACGCCTCCCGGGTCCTCGGCATCATGGGAGACGGGAGCTTCGGGATCTCTTGCGGAGAGCTAGAGACCCTCCAGCGCCTCTCGCTTCCCGTGACCCTCGTTGTCTTCAACAACGCGGGCTACGGCTGGATCAAGGCGGGGCAGAAGGTCCGCGGGCGGAAGTACTACTCCGTCGATTTCTCCGATTCGGACCACTCCGCCATTGCCCGGGCTTTCGGGCTCGCGGCCCGAAGAGTCGAAAGCCCCGACGAGCTTCCCTCGGCGATCGAGGAAAGCCTTACCTCCAAGGGGCCGTTTCTCCTCGACGTCGTCGTCCAGCCGCTCCACGAAGCGCGAGCGCCGGTCTCGAAGTGGATCGCCTAGTCGAAGCGCTCAGAACGCCTGCATCACCTCCCGCGCGCCGATGAGCGCGAAGAGCGCGAGGATCAGAACGAGAAGTGCTTTCGTGACGCGATTGTTTCGCGGAACCGCGCTCGTCCAGGGAACCTTGCGGTCGAGCCACAGGAGCGTTGCCGCGAGAAACGGCAGGAAGAGGCTTCCCACGATGGTGAAACCCACGATGATGAAGATCGGCCGGCCGAGAAACGCGAAGGGGAGGGGAGCGAGCGAGATGAAGGCGAGGGCGATCCGGTAGGGGGTGCTCGTGACCTGGGTCAGTTCTTCTCTCTCCGACGGCGCTGCGTTCTTCCAGAGAGCATAGAAGTCGGCGTATAAATAGGGGACGCTCTGCCACACTCCGAGGAGCGAGGCGAAGACCGCGGCCCAGAAACCAAACGAATAAACGTAGAACCCGGGCGGTCCAACGATCGAGCCCAGCATCTCGGCCATCCTCGTAACTGCCTGGGAGTCGGTGAGGGGGATCCCCGCGGCGTGAAAGGCCCGGCTGGCGATCATCATGACCGAGATCCCGAAGAGGGCGGTGAAGCTGTACGCCAGGGCCAGATCCTTCCGCACGAAGCCGACGTGCTCCGGCCCCACCATGTTCTCCTCGCGCAGCCAGTAGTTGTACGAAAGGAGCGTGACCGAGCCCCCGATCCCTCCAATCAGCGACAGCAGGTAGGCGCCGCCTCCCGCGGGTATTCGAGGAACGAGGAGACCGCCGAGGAAGGCGGGAGGATCGGCGAAGGTCATCATCGCGCAGGCAATGATGCAGAAGAACATCGCGCCGATGAGAACCCGCATCGTTTTCTCGAAGCCCCTGAAGCCTCCCACGAGAACGAAGGCGCAGCCGACGAGCGAGTGGGCGACCGCGCCCCACGACTGGGGAACGGCGCCTGAGGTGATGTTCGAGATCCCGAGGCCGCAGGCGTTCGCGAGCGCCGCCGAGACCGCCACCGTCCACAGGACGAGATAGGTTCCGAAGTAGGCTCGCACCCACCAGGGCAGGTACGCCGCCCAGCTCTCGAGCGCGGTGAGGCCGGTCGCGAGCTGGAACCGGGCGACGCTCTCATTGAGGACCAGCTTGAAAAACGCGCCGAGAGCGATCGCCCAGAGGAGAGCTTCTCCGTAGCGCGCCCCTCCTACCGTGGCCGACACCACGTCCCCGGCGCCGATGCCGGTTGCGGCGACGATGAGGCCCGGACCGGCGAGACGGGTGAGGCTGACCTTGGCCCTGGAGGTCGCGGCTTTTCCTTTGGAATCCACGTCTACTGACATCGTCGTGAATTCCGATGCTAAGTCATGGACCCGGGGGCGACAAGCTCGGGCGCGGGGAATGGCGCGCTACTCGACGAGACGAAACGAGGCCGGAGAAAGCCTCCGGCCCGGTTCGGGGATGTCCGTTTCGGCGCGCAGTCAGTTCGAGGACGACCGGTAGCGCAGCTCCTGGCCGACGAGCTTCGAGGGGTCGGCGCCGGGCTTCGGCCGGAACTTCTGCACGCGGCCGTTGAACACCTCGGCGATGTAGAGGTTGCCGTCCTGGTCCACCGTCAACGCGTGGGGGCCTCCGAATTGGCCGGGGTACCGGCCGGGCTGGCCCCATCCGTACAGGTACTTCCCGTTCAAGTCGTACTTGAGGACTCGGTTCGTCCCGCCGTCCGTAACCCACAGCATCTGATCCGCCGTGATCAGATGCGCGTACGGCCGGGACACGACGGCGCCGAGAGGGTAGTCCAGAGTCGGGCCCTCCGGACCGGTCGAGAACATGTCGAGGAACTTGCCTTCCTCGTCGAAGATCTGGATCCGCCCGTGCCCGCGATCCACGACGAAGAGGCGGCGGTCGGCGGTGATGGCGATACTGTGGACGGTGTTGAACTCGTTCGGTCCGGGTTTCTTCGGGTTCACCGGAGCCTTTCCCCAGTCCTTGATGAAGTTTCCGTCCTTGTCGAACTTCGCCACCCGCGTCCCCCCGTAGCCGTCGCTGATGAAGAAGGTGCCGTCGGGGAGCCAGGCGACGTCGGTCGGTCGGTCGAAGAGCTTGCCCGCGTCGCGCCCTCGCTTGCCCTTCGTTCCGAGCGACATCACGATCTTGCCGTCGTAAGTGAACTTGTAGATCCTGTGCAGCTGATCGTCGATCACCCAGACGTGCTTGTCCTTGTCGTAAGGGCTCATCTTGATCTTGTGCGGCCCGCGCCCGCAGGGCGCCTCGAAGAGCTTGTCGTGCTGCCCCCATTGCTGGACCTGGTTCCCCTCGCCGTCGACCACGAAAAGGACGTGGTGGTAGCGGCGCTCCCAGCCGCGACGCTCCTCGGGCCCGCAGGTGGCGTTGAGCCCATCGTCGTTGCCCGTCGCCGTTCGCCGCGGATCGAGCAGGCTGTAGGGCGTCCACGGCGCCGCGCCCTGAGGAAGCGGCAGTTCCCCTCGCATCGCGATCCAGATGCGATCCGGGCTCTCGGCGTAAACGCTTCCGACCGACCCCCAGGTCCACCCGGCATGCTTGACGCCGTCCGGTCCATCCGGCAGAGGCTTCGGCCAGTCCGGCACCGGCTCGTAGTGGCCGAAGAGCTCCTGCCCTCCTCGTTCCTGAGCGAAAGCCGACGGGGTGAAAAACACCGCCGCGGAGAGAAACGCGCAACTCCAGAGTCGTCTCGTCATTGTCAATCTCCTTCCCACGCCGCCGGGGCGGCAAGAGATGCCGCACGGCGAAGACCGGCGCATTCCCGTGGCGAGGGGGACTGTAACAGGAGTGGCGAATGTCGACAATTGTTCCCGGTTGGCGCCCTTGGGAGTCAATGCGAATCGCGCGGACGACCGGCGTCCAACAAGGCCGTAAGGCACGAGGACTCGTCCGAGATCCAGGACGCGAGAGACAACGGAAAGACGGAGAGCCCGGCCCTCCGCAGCATGCGGTACCGCTCGAGGTCGAGGGCGGCTCCGAGCGTTCCCCGCTGACCGATGAGATCGATCCCGAAGACCTTCCCCTCCCGCTCGACCACGAGATCCACGATCGTTCCCGCGACGAGGAAGGCTCGGTAGACGCGAAAGCCCGAGGACGAAAGCCGGGACACCACGCGATCGAGGAACGCGTCGTTCGGGATGTCCGAGGGCTCCGGGGTGGCTTCGGCCGGCCTCGAGATCTCGCTCAGGTAGCGGGCGGCAAGGCTCCCTTCAGGCAGATCCGAGGGATCCACCGATGCGAAAACCACCTGATGGCTTCGTGCCCGGGTGATGGCGACGTTGAACACGTCGGGTTGGTTCAGGTGGCGGAAGGCCTGCGGGTGGCTTTTAGGGTCGACGGCGAGCGAGAGGAACATGGAATCCCGCTCCTCTCCCTGGAAGCCGTAGGGTGTGCCCACGAGGAGGTCGTGCTTCTCGATGACCTCGAGCGGAAGGCGCTCGGTGAGAGTCTTGACCAGATGCTCCACCTGATCGCGAAACGGCGACAAGACTCCGATGGAGTGGCAGCGTCCGCGGGGAAGAGCGCTCTCGCGCTCGACGATGGCTTCGAGCTCGGTTGCGATCGCTTCGGCCTCGGCGAGGTTTCGTCCGTCCTCACCGCGCACGCCCTCGACAGGGCGGAGCGTAACCGAGCGCAGGCGAAGGGTCGAAGGCCTCGCGGTCATGACCCGCAGGCGGCCGGCGTAGAACTCCCGGTTACTGAACGCGATGATCGAAGGCATGCTGCGAAAGTGCTCGTCAAGGAAGATCGCCCGCTCCGAAGACGAGAGGGAATCGTCGACGAGATCGAGGAGGCTCTTCTCGCGGTAGTCGAGGGCCTCGACCTCTTCCTCGCTCAGTCCTGCCTCCTCCCCGAGCAGTCGCTGGCGATCGCGCGATAGAAACGACACGTGCCGGAGCTGTTTGGGGTCTCCGGTGACGGCGGCCCTGCGGGCGCGGTAAAGCGCGGGAAGGGCGCTCGCCATGTCGCTCTGCGTCGCCTCGTCCACGACGATGAGATCGAACATCTCACGCTCGAAGGGCGCGAGCTTTCCCAGATCGCGGAACGTCGACATCCACAGCGGAAAGGCCTCGAGGAGAAGCGGAACGTTCATTTCCGCGAAGAGAGCCTCCTGCCTTCCCGACGCGCGCGCCCGAATTGCCGAGGAGAAGCGCTTGAGCTCCGCGCGGTGTTTTCGAAGAAGAGACGCGATGCGGGCTCGACGGGTCGCGTGGAGAAGCGCTCTCGCCGCTTCCACGCGATCCGTCTCCGCGCCCTCGAGACTCGAGAGGAGCTCCCAGAGAGGCCTCTCCCGATCGAGGCGCCACTTGAGAAAGCCTCCGCGGAGACGTCTCCATCGGGACGTGGGACCGGAGTCGAGCGCACCCCAGGCGGACTCGAGCCGGTTCCGTCTCAGGATCCGCCGCTCGAGGCGCGCAAGATCCCGGTCGGCTCGACGAAGGGCCGTTCTTCGCTCGGCGAGGGGGATCTCTCCTTCCTCCTCGAGCTGGCCGCTCAGCAGGAGCGTGAGATATCCCTTGAGCTCGCGGGTGTAGTCGGTCGACCCGCCGCGCAGAACGGGAGTCGTCTCCCCCAGCATCGACCGAAGCTTCGATTCCACGACGTCGAGAGCCTGCTCGGTGCGGCAAGCGACGAGGACGGAGTCGCCCCGCGCCAGGTGCTCGAGCGCGAGCGCGGTCACGGTGTAAGACTTCCCTGTGCCCGGCGGTCCCACGATGAGGGTGAGAGGATGCCGGCCCGCGGCCTCCAGCACCCGTTTTTGCGCGCGGCTCAAAACGGCAGGAATCGAGGCGAGGGCAAACGCGGGACGGGAGCCGGCCGTTGAGCCGCCGAGAGCGGCCTCGAGGGGCGGCGAGACGGCCTCGCTCGAGGCGAGACGCGAGAGCTCGAAGAGCACTCCTCGAGTGGAGCGCGGGTTCTCGACGAGAGCCATCGCCGCCGCGGGAACGCAGGCGAGGACCGAGTCGTCACCCAGGCGTCGCACGTCTCGCTCCGGCAGAAGAGCGGGAAAGGCGTAGAGGTCATCGACGCGTACCCGGGGCAGGAGCTCCCGGAAGACCTGGATGATCTCGGAGAGCCCCTCGGCTCCCACGGGGTGCGAGGGGAACTTCCGGCCGATGGACTCGAGGGCCGAGGAGGCGAGATCGTGCTCGCCGAGAAGCTCCGCGAGCACGGGGAAGTTCAGGGTCGGCTCGATGGACGATATCCGAAGAAAGCTCGCCTCAACGCCCCCTACCGTCTGGCGCTCGATGGCCGCGGGGAAGTGGAGGAGGGGGGCTGCGAGCCGACGGGGTTTTCCGTCGACCTCGATCCTGCCGACGAGAAAGAAGGCGCCGTAGACCAGGCTCCGCTCTCGCTTGTAGAGCGCCGCTTCCTCGAGCGCCTCCCGCCCGATCTCGGGAGGGACCGCGAGGGCATCCTGGATCCCGCTCACCAGCACCTCGGTTCCCGTCGCGAAGTGGCGGTGCTTCACGTCCCGGTGGAACAGATCGAAGATCGCGCTCTCGCGGTTGTCGGCCTCATGGCAGGAGCCTAGATAGCGGATCTTCGCGGCGGTGGAACTCACGAGTCGGGTTTCTCGAGTGTAGCCGATGTAGAATTCGGAGGCCATCATGGCGAAGACGGCGCCCGCGAAAAAGACCAAAAAGTCCGGCGACTCGCGCAAGCGGCTCACTCCGGCCAGAGAAGAGCGAGGTCCCATCGGAGTCGAGGTCCTCCTCGGGGTCGACGATCCTTCGGTCGCTCCTCTCGCCGCCCGGGTTCGAGAGGCGGGCGGAACTCCCATCGGGGCCTACCGCGAGCCCTTCGCGGGAAAGCCCCTGCTGGTCGCGGTCCTTCCCTGGAAATCCGTCGAGCCCACTCCGTTCCAGCGCGACCTCTCTCCCACGCACACCAAGCGTCTCGCGAAGAAGATCGAGGAAACGGGGATGTTTCTCGACCCCCTCATCGTGGTCCAGGGAGCCGACGGGAAGTTCTGGACGCCGAACGGAAGGCACCGGCATCAGGCGGCGAAACTCCTCGGACTTCGCGCGGTCACGGCGCTGGTCTCGCCCGACGAAGACCTCGCCTTCCGCATCCTCGCGCTCAACACCGAAAAGGCGCATAACCTCAAGGACAAGAGCCTCGAGGTCATCCGCATGGCGCGAGAGCTCGCCGAGCGGAAGCCTCGGGGGCGCGAAGCGGACTACGAGGCCCAATTCGAAGAGCCGGCGCTCCTCACCCTCGGGATCGTCTACCACGAGAACGGGCGCTTCGCCGGAAGCCCCTACTTCTCTTTCCTGCGGAAGGTCGACCGTTTCGCCACTTCGACCCTCACCAAGAGCCTTCGGGAGAGGGCGGGATATGCGGCGAGGCTCGTCGCGATCGACGACCGGGTCAAGGAGATCGTGGCCGAGCTGAAGAAACGGGGATTCCGATCGCCCTACCTCCGGAACTACGTCGTCGCCCGCATCAACCCGGTGCGCTTCCACCGCGCGAAGAAAGGGGACACGACGCCGCCGATGGCGATGGGCGCAGCCCTGACCCGAATGGCGGCCTCGGCCCGGAGCTTCGACGTCGCCTCGGTGCGGGAGCAGGATCTGGCGCTGGTGGCGGCGATGTCCTCGGAGTAAATCGAAAAAAACTCTTCATCGAGCCCGGTTTTCGGCTACAATCCCCACGTTATGCTAGCCGTCGTTTAGCCCCCGGAACCCTGCCGCGATCCTCCGCGCGCAGTCCGGGTCAGGCAGCGGGTCCACCGCTTCCGAGCCTCCGTTCCCAGCTTTCTTGGATTGGCGTTCGTATTCTGTTTTGGGAGAAGAACGATGAATTCGAGCGAAGAGGCAGCCGCAGACGATGTGGCGGCCGGCGTGTCGCGGGCGCCCGCGGCCGCGATGCCCGGCTTCTGGGCCTCGGTGAAAGAGTCTCTGCGCG
>Ga0326597_10012511_pt1 | contig 11191 bp, 8 predicted proteins | sample RVTome_12_FD_203789 | JGI IMG/M metagenome (GOLD analysis project Ga0326597, IMG submission 203789) | Soil microbial communities from uranium-contaminated site in the Upper Colorado River Basin, Wyoming, United States - RVT100D185 | ecosystem: Environmental > Terrestrial > Soil > Contaminated >... | reverse complement strand
TTGAGGTCCTCCCAAAAACGTGCCTCATGATCCCCCCACCTGTCAATCGGAGTGGCACTCCTGCTCCCCACAGAAAAGTCTTAAAGTAAATTCACTGTTCCTGCCCGCGATCGAATCTGGGCAAGTCCTGCCATTCGCGCGCACACCACGTATGCTCTCTGTTACACGCAGTTCCCATGCCTTGCCCCCTGTCCCGAGGCATGATCGGAAAAAGTGAAAACTCGCCAATAGGCTGGTAGCCTTTTTTGATTTTTCGCGGAGACCCCTTTCTATACCAATGGTCATTTCCCACAATAGTCGACGGACTGCTTTTTTCGGTATATATACCGATGGGGCGAGTATCTTCCAAATCCATCACACATGCTGTAAGGTTACCCCCTATGCAACTATACAAATCGGGAGATATTGCTAACAAATTCTTTCTATACAAATCGGGAGACAAAACCGAATAAGTCTTAGCACATGGAGAGATAACAAAACCAATTCACTTTTCGCCGAAAAGTGGTCCGAAAAAATTACTACCTATACGGCGATGAAATGGCCTGTTTTGTATCCCGATTTGTATAGAAAGAATTTGTTAGCAATATCTCCCGATTTGTATAGTTGCATAGGGGGTAACCTTACATCATGTGTGATGGATTTGGAAGATACTCGCCCCATCGGTATATATACCGAAAAAAGCGGTCCGTCGACTATTGTGGGAGATGACCACTTGGTATAGAAAGGGGTGTTTGCGTAGAAAAAATGAAAAATGGCTGGAAACATTTTTTTGGGCAAATGTGTGTGGCGTGGCGGTTTATTGATCGCCGGCGGGATTGACGCGGAGGCTAACGTCGTACTGGACGACGGGCGGGAGACTGGCCTCGTCGCCGGGCACGGGTGCGTCGCTGAGGTAGTGCACGGCAACGGTGGCGCTCGTGAACAGGGTCCGGTGCTTGGTAATGGCCTGCACGATGCTCGCGGCCGTTTTGTCAGTCAGGTCTTCGGCTCGGATGCTGAGCACAATGGTGGACGGCGGCAGCGGCATGGCCGTGGCATTCGTCAGCAGGCTGGCCGTGCTGGCGGGCGCTGCCGTTGCTGCGGGAAACAAGTGCTCAATGGCGCGAAGCTCAGCGGGCACTTTGGCTGCAGCAGCAGCGGCGGGATCGCGGCGGAGTGCGGGAATGGGCTCGAGCTGGGCCAGTACTTCGTCGGCCACGGCACCGTGCTCGGCCGTGAGCCGGTTGTACGGCACCAAGCGCACGGACGGGTGCCAGGACGAGGCAATGAACCGGTTGAAATGCAGGCCGTGCGTCAGGCCACCATTGCCGTCATCCATGGCAAACCCCAGGTCCAGTCTGCCCGCGTCGCGAAAGGCGCTGACGTACGCAGCCGAATTGCCCTTGTAAAAATCGCTGGCGTCGTCGAGATCCCTGGCAATGCGACCGTCGGCGTCGTCGATGCGGCGGTTGAGTATTTCCAGGCCCACCACGTCCAGCGGCAGGTCCTGCATCAGCCGGACCTGGGCATTGTACCGCACGGCGGCCGCGCGGGCGGCCTGGGCCTTTTCCTGCGCCGTGGCGTAGTACGCAGTCGTGGGCTGCGTCAGCGGCGACGACCGCGCCGTGCCCTCGCACACGAGCACCGACGTGCCGGCGTGCCAGCCCTGTTGCCGCTGCCGGAACTCCGTCGCGTACTTGCTGCCGCGGATGGCCTCGCTGTCGCCGGCAAACCGCGGATCCGTGTCGCTGGCGTCCTGCAGCCGGTCCAGCAGCAGGCCCGTGGGCACCAGGGCCGTGTACGTGTGGGCCATGGCCTCGTCCACGGACATGTCGCGCTGCACCGTGGTGTCCAGCTTCTTGTTCGTGACGCCGGCCAGCACCATCATGGGCGTGTACACATTGCTGCGGCTAATGTGCGTCTGCATGTGCTGCAGCAGGGCCAGCTCGTCGGCCGTGGCGTGCGCCTGTTCCGGTCCATCGTCGCCGAAATTGGCCCGCCGGAACTCCCAGTACTGCACGTAAATCTCCTTGGCCACGCCCTCGCAGTCGTCGCCCTGGCCCAGCCGGGCAATCTTGTAGTCCTCGCCAATGTCAATGACATGGGCCCGCGGCAACAACCGGCCAGCGTCATTGCCACGGCCGCCGTCGCCAGCGCCCGTTTGCCGGATCACGTCGTTGCGGCGCAGCAGGCGGACGCGGCCCGTGTGCGACCGCTTGGCCGCATCGGGGCCGGGGTGATCGGCGCCGGCATCAGGTCGGGCCAGGTACGTGCGGCCGCCCTGGTTCGTGAAGTCGTCCAGGTACACCATGGCGTTGGCGAACACGGTCAGTGTGCTGGCCCACGTTGCGAGCACGGCCGTGTAGCCGGGCAGCAGTTTGCCGGGCGCAGCCTGCTGCGCTTTGGCCGCCGCCAGCAAATGCCCGGCTTCGGCGTCGTTGCGGAGCAAAGCGGCGCGCAGGGCCGCCGTGAAGTAGCCGGCCGGCGGCGGGGCCCGCGGCACGCGCAGCGCGTACGTCGAGCCCCACAACAGGCCCGCCGTCGTGTTGTAGTACGGGCAGTGCATGTGGGCCATGTACTCGGGCTTGGCGCGGCCCAGCGGCGCCGACTCGGACGGAAAGAACACGGCCAACGACTCGTCCACTTGCTGCGCCAGCCACTGCGCCGTGGCCACGGCCTGCTGCGCCTTGACCGGGTTCCGATCGTCGCCATGGAACACGTCCGTCACCAAGACGGCGCCCGGCTCACTGCTGCCCTTGATCACGGGGCTCGAGGACAGTGCGCTGGCTGGCGCAAACGCGAGGACGGTCCGCGGCTCGGCGGGGTACGGCCCAGTCTGGTACTCGGGCGGCGGCTCGATGCGCACGTTGGGCGGCACCAGTTTGTATGGGACCAACTCGTACACGGCGTAGGAGCCGCGGGACAGCGGGCCGCTGACCATGAGAACGTTCAGTTCGGCCGCGATGCGGTGCACGTTGTTGATGACGACGAGGCGGCGCTCCTTGGTGCGACCGTTGGCAATGGTCACGACGTCGCCGTCCATGTCCGTGAACGTGCGCGGCTGCGTGCTGCCGGACACGGGCAGCAGGTCCTCGGGCTCGTACCGGCCGCGGAGCACCAGGGCCCGCTGCAGCGTGGTGTTGCCGGGCAGCAGCACGGTCCAGGCCTGACTCGTGAGCGTGCGGGCCGGCGTCTGCAGCAGTTCTTTGGCCGCCCGCACCGACTGTTCCGTGACGTGGAAGCCGGCGGCATTTTTCAGTATCGTGACGAGCGACGGGTACACGAGCAGCGGCGCGGCCGTGACCATGGTACCAGCGACAGCGTGATGGTCATTGTGCACAAGCAGCTCGACTTTTTGCACCACGACAAAGCCCTTGACCAGGGGTTCGTCGCCCGTGGTCTGCCACTCGGCCCGCACGTCGCCGCCTTGGTCGCGGTGCCAGCCCTCGCGGCCCGTCGTGTCCAGCAGCTCGCTCAGCAAGAACATGGCCTCGCCGGCGCGTGTGCGGCAGGCCTGGCCGTGCTGCGTGCTCGTCTGCGCGTACGCGTAAAAGGCCAGCGACGCATCGGCCGGCACTGTCCACTGCCGCAAGTTCCGCGGCAGTTCCACGGGCTGCGTGCTCCGCGCGCCGGGCAGTGCCCACAGCCGGTCTTCGGCCACGCGCACATACTGCACGGCCGCCGGATTGAGCGGCACGTCAATGACAATGGCCTGGCCTGCCGTCGTCTGTGCCGCCAGCACCGACGTGGGCACGACGACAATGCCGTCGCTCGGGCTGTCGGGCCGCAGCACGCCGAGACCGTGCGTGGCAAACACGTGCAGCGTGGGATCGAGTTCGCTGGCGTACTGGCCCGCCTTGCCGCCGGCCAGGTCGGCCTCGTAATTGAAGTGAACGCGCAACGTCAGAAACGATGACGACGACATGATGATGCGCACTGGTGCGGTGCTCTCACGTTGTGACTGGTGCATTGGTCTTTTATGTAGTCAGGCGTGCGCGCATTGTCGGCAGTACGCTCGGCTGCGAAATGGCCGCGAGCAAAATGTACTGGGCCATGACGTGTTCCGGCACGCCGTCGCGCAGATGCGGCGCCGTGGCAATGATGTATTCCGCGGCCCGGCCGTGGCCCGACGCCAGAGCCTGCACCAGCATGGCCAAGTCCAGCGCTGCAACGGCATCCAGGCCCAGCGCCGTTGCCACAAAACGGGCAGCGTCCACGTGGTCAGCCGCGAGCGCGGCGCGGAACATGGCCAACAGCAAGACACTAGTACTTGCCCCCGCTGCCGTCGGACTTCTGCTGTCGAGTGGACGCCAGTCGCGGCCGAGACGTTGCAGCAGCACTTCGGCTGTTTCGATGCTGCCCGCGACTGTAATGGTGTGCGCCATGGCCGCCGTCAGGCCGGGTTCGCTGGCCCGCGGCGCCAGCACGCTTACTACGCGGGCGTGACCGTTGCGCGCGGCGGCCATGAGGCCATAGTCAACGACATCCTCGGTAACGGGGCCGGGCACGGCGGCCACCGTCAGGGGCAGGCCGTGCCAAGCCGCATTGACCAAGATTTCGTCGTTTAGGTGGCGCTGCTCGTCCGTCGCCGGCGCCGCCGGCACCAGGGCCGTGGCCAGCGCGGCGTCCAGCGACATGACCGATGCAATCTCTGTCTTGGACAGCAATGGCCGCAGCTGTTCCCAGGGATCGCGCCGCCGCTCGCCGCCCATGCTGAATGGCCGTATCACGTTGATGAACATGCGTGACACGTCATCGCGCGCAAACTCAGGTCGAGCGTCTGCCGGCATGCTGGCCAGGGTCGCAACCAGCACGGCCATGGCCCGGCTCGTGCTCAGGTACAGCACGACGCTCTGCATGGCCGCCAGCACGCGCTTGCCGTCGCCGCCGGCCAGCAGCAAGTTGACAATGAGCAAGTTGTTCAGCGCCGCGGCGCCACCGAGCAGGGCGCCAATGCCGCGCGTGGCCGGTCCTGCGTCCGGCGGCCGGGCCAGGGCCTGCTGCAGCGCGGCCAGAAAATCTTCGGTGCCGGCCCGGCCGGGCGACCAGTTGGCCAGCACGTAAAACACGGCCTCGTCCATGTTTTCCGCGGCGGCCTCGGCCAGCAGCACGGGCCACGGCACGGGAACTCGTCGCCTGTTGGCTTGCACGGCATCATCGAGTGCACCGGGCCCTTGTTCCACCAGGATCCGCACCAGGCCGTACTGAAACTCGGCAATCTCACCGGCGGCGTCAGTGCCACGGCCACCGGCTTCGAGTTCGGGCTGCCGTGGTCCGCGCTGCCCGTGCGCAAGAGAGAGTGTCGCGGCTGCTGCGGGCATGGCCATGAGCTGCTGTCGTACGCGATCGAGAATGGTGCGGTGCGGCCAGGTCAGTTCGTCGGCGGCATTTTCGGGCAATGCACTGTGCAGCGTTCGCAGGGCTTCGGTTCGGCGGTCCGCGTCCTTGTACGCCGACGAACTGGTAAGCAGCACGAGCAAGTTCGTGTCAAGCGAACGTATGGTGGCGCTCATGATTTTCCTGCCACCGCCGTCGGCGCCAGCGGCCAGCAAAATGGTGGCGGCCGTGGCGTCGCGCTCGGTGATGGCGCGCAGCAGGGCCGGCTGCCCCGTTTTGGCGATGATGCCGTCGGGCAAGTGCGCGGCTAAGTGGCGCAAGCCAATGTACCGCTGTGCATCACTCTCGCGGGCCCGGGCCGCCGTCCAGCTGTTCAGCAGCCAGTCGCCGGCAACCAGTACGAGAGCTTCGTACTCGAGGCTATCCAGCAGCTCGGCGCTGAGCAGCCTGGGAATATCACTGGCCTCGAGCATGCTGGTCGTGGAATTCGCAGCGATTTTTTGTCATTTATAAAGCTCGCAAACTGGCGTGGGTACTGGCAAACCGCATGATGAATTACTTGGTCGTGCTGCTGTCGGCTTGCCACGTCGAAGCCATTGAATTGTACCGCGCCTTTGCTACCTCCGCATTGGGGCCGACGCCGTCATACGTGTACCAGGGCAGCGTCACTGATTGGCAGCGCGTGCACAATGGCATTTCCGAATATTACCAGCGGACATTCCCGTACGCCGTGAACGCGACGCTACAGCAGCCGCTGCGTGTTGACAGCAGCGTGGTGCTTTACGATGGCACGGGCAACACGGATAAGAATCGGCCATGCTACGTGCTAGGGATGTGGCCAATGCAATTGGCGGCAAAAGAGCAAGACCCTGTGCGGTACAACCAATTGCAGCGACTCATCATGGCCGTGAACAACCTGGGCCAGTACAATGTGACATTCGACGTGCAGTTGCAAAGCGTATGGGCCAAATTCGCCGACTACCTGGGTTCGCATGTATTGGTTGCAGTCGCCGTGGCGCCGGACGCCGAGCAAACTGGCGTGCTGGATGGCGTGGTAGCTGGAGTTGCCACGGGCATAGCCACGAATTACGTGAACAACCCGGACGAATACAATCACCCGGTATCGTACGCATTCCGGTTGGGCGACATTTTGTGCCAGTACTACAGATGCGTGAATTTGACTGGTCCCGGACCGCCTCCGTGTGCCAAATGTCAGATGTACTTGCACGCGGAGAGCCAGTACATTGTGCACAAGAACACGGATTACACGACGCCCTGGCTCAGCGTATCGTTTTCGGCAGATGCCGACGCGAACTTCGTCAGCATTCGCGTGGTCGGGGGAGGGAACGTGTACGCAGAATGGACGTCGTTCAGCGTGGCCGACGTAGTGGATGCCGGGTACCTCATTCGGGGCAATAATCTGGGCGTGGCCATTGGTGGTGTCGTGGCCTCGGCCAACATTCGCAACCTGCGCATTTTCAGTTCGGCCATTTACCAGCCAGACTCACCGGCGCCCACACCGGAACCCACGCCTGGGTCGCCGGCACCCCCAACACCAGGTCCGCCACCACAGCAAACAACTCAAGCACCCACGCCTGTGCCTACACCAGACCCGCCGGCCAACCGAACCACGACGTACGTGTCGTCGTCGTCGTCGACAAGTAGCGGGCCAGCATCACTACCACTTAGCACGACTGCTCAGCAGTCTGCCGCCAGCAGTTCCGGGTCGTCTGGTAATTCCGTTGGCTTTGTGGCGACAACGCTGGCCATTGTTGCTTGTAGTTTCGGCGCGGCCATGATCTTGATACTGCTGCGCCGTCGCCGCGGCAACACCGGCCAGCCGCAATACGAATTGACGGACATGCAAGCGTCGGAACCGCTTCGCCCAATGCACGTGCGTCCACGGAACGAGTACGCCTCAACATTAACGGCATTTGCACAAGACGATGACGACGACGACTCTGTACTGGTGTACACGGTACCTCCGCCGCCACTGCCACAAACGTACCAATCGTACGCCCAAATCAGCGTGTCGCCAATAACGAGCGGAACGGGCTACGGCACGCCGGCCGCGGCAGTGGCTGCATACGGACAAACGAAGCTGGTGATGGCGGAAGAAGCGGGAAATCGCCAATCAGCCAAGTTCTAGAGGACTTTACTCGTACCACTGGGTTCGCTGCCGCCGCCGGCGCCGTTGCTGCTGCACGACGGTTGCTGCACGTTGTAATACGGCGGAACTCCATGGAACGCGCCGCCGCCTCCACCGTAGAAGTGGCCCGGCATTGTTTGTGGCAACTGATAATAGCCCGTGTACCGGCCGTACCCGAATGTCACGACGCCGAGCATGCTGGCCACGTACAGGCCGCAGGCCACGTAGAACAGCAGCCGACCGACGGACCACAGCGAGTCCGTGACATTGATGCCGCCAATCGTGCAAATGTCATTGTGGCAAATGGCCATCCAGTTCATCAAGTCGTAAAATGCCCCGACTTCGGCCGACTGCAGCAGAATGCGCTCGGACCGCTCGCAGTCGTTGAAGCCCTCAAGCCGCGATCGCGTCACGGAGTCCCGGCACGCGTCCGTCTGCAAGTACACTTGCGCCTTGCCGCGGGCCGTGACGCGCTCATTGTAGAACTCCGTGTACGGACCCACGAACAGCCGCCAACCATAGGCAAAGGCAAACGTCAGCACCACAAACACCGCGAACCACGTCAGCGCGCCGAGCACTGTTCTTCGCTGCCTCCCATCAACTTCGTAGTGCAGCGGCATGTCGCCGTCCGGACGGGCGTATGGACAGTCGTGCAGCATTGGCATTTTATACAGATCTGTGTTCCATGGCGGTGCGTATGAGACTGTAGAAAATGCGGGCCGCCGTCTCGTCGTCGGCGTCGTGCGAGCCATCTTTGCTCAGGGCAAAGGCCCAGCCCTCAATGGCCACAATGCCGGATGGCAGCGGGTCGTCGGCGCCCTTGTTCGTGTACCACAGCGTGCGCCAGCCCACGTCGGCCTTGAGCAGGTCCCGCGTGTCCGTGTCCATGATGCACGGGCGCAGCACGTCGCTGCCATTGATGCCGGTGACGGTGCCGCCGAACGTGGGCATGTACACGAGCCGGTCCGTGCGAAATCGTTTGCGCAGGTCCTCGGCCGACGCCGGCGGCGCCAAGTACACGGAAAACAGCGGCAAGTCTTCCGGCGGGCCCAGCGCCACGGGAATGGTCAAGTCGTGGCCGTAGCACTTGTTCATGAACAACAGGCTCCGGTACTCGTCATTGACGTGGTACACGGGTTCCGGCCCGGTCGCGGCCCGCCGCACCAACTGCAGCAGCGGACCGCCCAACTCCTCGAGCTCGTACGTGTCTGTGCGATTGGCCGCCTCGACGTGTTTGTCGCCAATAATGGCGTCGGCGTCGGCCTCAATCAGGCCATCCTTCACCTGTTGCCAACGCTCCTCCGGCGTGTCCGCCACGCCGGCCGTCATCTCCTCGTCCGTGTCATTTCCTTCGTGTGGCAATGCGGCTACCTCGGTAATGCGCATGGCCACGTGTCCACGTGCGTGGTTTTCGGCAAATTGCTTATACCACTGTTGCGCGTGTGCATGTGTTTTACGTGGCACGATCGTACACGGTGCGACCGTTCATCAGGTCAATGCAGGCCTGCGCGCACCACGCCGCCTCGTTGTGCACGAGCATGGCCCGGGCCTGGCACGCGTCGTCGCGGTACGAAATGCGCACCGTGTTGGCCCGCACGTTTTCCACGTCTTCCGTCCGGCCGGGAAACAGCATGCGCTGACTTTCCGCGACAATGCTCTTGTCCGACGCGGCCGCGGCCGCGTCGTTGTCAATGACGGGATTGTACAGGTGCACGAGGCCGCCAGCGCCGGCGCGTCGAATGGCGAGGTACCGGCGCCGCGTGCCCACCATGGGGGCGCACATGCAGGCGGCGTCGCTGCCGGCGAGCAGCGCCTCGGCCGTGATGCGCAGCCGCGCGAGCGACGGTTGTTCCGCCGGCGAGACGATGCGCTGCAGCGAGCCGCTGGCCAGTTCGCCGCACGTCAGTTCGGCGCTCACGGCCGAGAAATCAATGCCGGGCTCGCCGTGACGCGCCCACGACGGCCGCGTGGCATCGGCCACGTACGCCGCCTCGTCGGCAAACGAGCCCGCGTACCAGGCCACCAGCAGGCACAGACCCACCAGGCCGCACGCCGCGCGCCGTAACACGTGCTTGTGGCGCCACCACCACTCCAGCACGGGCTCCCACCGCAGGAATCGCTCGCGCAGCCACAGTTCCGCGTGGCCCCGCCATTCCCGCACCCGAGACTCACGAACCAATACAACCGGAGTAGCGGCAGCGGGAGGAGGAGGCGGCGGCTGCTGCTGCGAGTAATCAGCGTAAAAATAATCTCCGTGATCGCCTGGGCGGACGCGTTGCCGGAGCTCTGAGGAGCGCGTCGTCTCGGTAGTCAGTGCCACGGGCGACATCAGCGGCGGTTCATCCGTGCTCAGTCCCAGAGCCGTGGACATGTTCGGGGCATCGCCGTCGTCGTCGTAATTGCCGCCGCCTTCGAGCGTCAACAGGTCATTGGCGTCTTGGCTCATGGGCGAATGCTGCGGGGATTATTGGCACATTGAACATTGTATACGGATTTGCCGGCAAAGATTTTACACGTGCTGTTGCTGCTGTTGTTGCTCAAGCCAGGCCAGACCTTCCGCTCGCTGTTTTCGCATGTCGGAAGGGACAGAGTCGGTCATGCCGAGTTTGGCATGTACGAGTGCCTCGGCCACGTTTACAGTCGGCCATTTGTCGTACATCCATTGCATTACCGTTATGTGCCCGAGGTACGTGGCATAATTGAATGCCTCTTGCACATCCTTCATCGTAATGCCGCCCGGGTCGTTGTCGAGGAACCACTGCATCACCGAAACATCAGGTTTCTGTGAGCCAGCGCGAAATGCCTCATGGTTGTTGTAACGCAGGTCTAGCTGTGCGCCGAATGTAGTCTTGAACCAATTCATGAGTCGGATGCGACCGCTATTAGCTGCCCAGTAAAACCCCTTTTGCATTCGAGCCTGTGTTAGCTCTGTGTTTGCATGCAGCCACTTCAGCATTTCCAGATTTCCACGCATGACAGCTTGTTCAACCGCATATTTGCCAATGTCTCCGTCCAAGTTCAGCGCCATACCATATTTCTCGTATAACCACTCCACGATTGCCAAGCGTTCGTGTACGGCGGCAATAAGAAAAATGAACCGCGCCATATGCAACCTTCTGTCTGGAGTTGGTATCATGTTCATCAGGACCTCGGCCAGGACCAAGTTGCCGGCGGCAACAACTGCCTCCAGTGCAGATTCCAGGAAACTTTCCGGTTCGTCATCTACTGGCGTGTGCTGCTGGGTGATAAGTATCGTTTGCCATTCCTGAGCGTACGACATGCAGGCAAATTCGTGTACACGTTCAATATCTAGCGTTGAAATTTTCTGGGGCCATTTCATCATGCGTTCCAAGTCATTCTTGGCAGCGTATGACTCAGTTACGAGAATGGCGTCGACCGTGGCATTGTTAATGTGTTCCGCCAGTTTGACCGGCGCGCTGGTGCCGTGCATCTCAAATGCCTGCTCGACAATGCTCTCAAACACAAGGTAATGGACCGGGACTATGTCGGCTATTGGATGCATGGTGGTTTTACTCGTACTCTTCCCAATAGCGCAAATATACGCGAATAACGTGGCGCGGCGGCGGGTCCAGGTCGCGCGTGTCCCTCACGAACTCTGACCACGGTGGCGGCGCGTGCATGCTGCCGAACATCGTCTGCACGTTGCCGGGTCCATGGTCGCGAATAAGTCGCCGAACACGAGGCCAAGTTACGTCGTCTGTACCA
>Ga0326597_10012510_pt1 | contig 11192 bp, 15 predicted proteins | sample RVTome_12_FD_203789 | JGI IMG/M metagenome (GOLD analysis project Ga0326597, IMG submission 203789) | Soil microbial communities from uranium-contaminated site in the Upper Colorado River Basin, Wyoming, United States - RVT100D185 | ecosystem: Environmental > Terrestrial > Soil > Contaminated >... | reverse complement strand
AAAGCGCCTCAGAGCCGCACTGGGACCTTTCCCGGCACTATACCGCGTCAAACTTCCTCATCCACTCACAGTCAGGTCTTCTGTCAGCGGACCGAAAAACGGGCGGTTTAGACACGGGCTGTTAGCAGAGCAAAGATTCCCTCGAACTGTATCAAACCGGCAACGTCTACCTCTCCCTCTCTGCCGTCCTCAAAGCGAAGACGCAGCCGGTAATCCCTTGTTGGCTGCACTGCGACGATGTCTTTTAGCATATTTATCATTTTCGCCCCAGGACGGGTGCTGGGTAAGCTCGGAATACCGGATCAGCAGTGACAATGGTCAGCCCATGCTCGATGGCCTGACACACCAACATCCGATCGAATGGGTCGCGGTGTGCAGCAGGGAGCGTGGCAAGATGAGAGACACTGGCTTCATCGAGAGGCAAGCTCGCGATCCGGTGCCGCGCCCGCTGTGTCGGAAGATACTGTGCCGGGGGATGCGGCAAGGGCAGCTTGCCCAGGGCATGTTTGATGAGAACCTCCCATAGGGAAACCACGCTCAAATAAACCTCGTCCCCGCACCCCGAATCAGGTCGCGCCAGTCCGTAGGCAACCGGGCATCCCCAGTAATAAACCAAAGAAAGATTTGGGTGTCGAGGAGAAGCCTCATGTGCTCTCAAAGGCATGCAGAATGTCTTCGGGTAAAGGCGCGTCAAAGTCCTCTGGGACCGTAAACTCGCCGGCACATAACCCAAACGGGCGTAATATCCCAGGGCGCCCTTCGACCGGCTTGACTTCCGCTACCGGTTGTCCTGCGCGCACAATAATGACCGTTTCGCCCGCTTCGACTCGCTGAAGGTAGGCGGGGAGGTTCTGTAGTATTTCTTCTACGCTGACGTGTACCATGTCGCCGATTATCCCTCAATCAGAATCCAATCGCAACCAACTAAGCTCTGGCTGCACACCGAGCGAACGCTTCCCGTCGCACTTCGGTGGACTATGTGGTTCGCGCGTTGCTCCCCACCAGCGACAGAAACTCTTCCCGCGTCTGCTGCTGGGTGCGGAAAACCCCGAGCATGGCGCTCGTGACGGCTTGCGAATGCTGCTTCTCGACGCCGCGCATCATCATGCACAGGTGCCGCGCTTCGATGACGACGCCCACGCCCTGCGGGCGCATCTTTTCCATCAACGTCTCGGCAATCTCGGTCGTCAGCCGCTCCTGAATCTGCAGCCGCCGCGAGAACGCATCCACCAGGCGCGGGATCTTGCTCAGCCCGATCACTTTCTTGTCCGGGATATAGGCCACGTGGCACTTCCCGAAAAACGGCAGCAGGTGATGCTCGCACAGGCTGAACATCTCGATGTCTTTCACAATCACCATCTCGTCGTAGGTCACCGGATAGAGCGCCCCGTTCAGGATCTCGTCAATCGGCTCCCGGTTGCCGCTGGTCAGAAACTGCAGCGTCCTGGCGATGCGCTCCGGCGTTCCCTGCAGCCCTTCGCGCGCGGGGTCTTCGCCCAGCGCGGCTAGCATGTCGCGGACAATCTCCGGCAGCGACGCCGCAGGCGCAATCACGCCGTGCCCGGCCCCGCCTTTTGTGTGGAAATCTATGCCTTCCGATTCCTTCATTCCGTCTTCTCCTAAAATAATGCTGTCATCCCGACGAGGGACCTGCACTTCTCCTCACCCTCGGTACTCAAAAAAATTCGAGCTGGTCTCCTCCAGCCTCACGCGCTCCAGCCGCGCCCGCCGGGCCGATTCAATATCGGGCCAGCCTTCCGCCAGGAGCCTGTGAATCTCCACGCAAAGGTTCTCCGTCGTCGGAACCTGCTCGCGGAAGTTCGGCTGCTCGTTCAAGCTGCTCTCGTGCAGCGGCTCCAGAATTCTGTTCTGGACGAACGCATCCAGTTCGGCCAGGTTCACGGTCATCCCCGTGCGTGGGTCCACCGGGCCGGCCACCGTCACTTCCAGAAAATAATTGTGCCCATGCCCGCCCGGATTGTTGCATTTGCCGTACAACTCGCGGTTCTCCCCGTCCGGCAGCGCTGGGTGATGCAGACGGTGCGACGCGGAGAACCAGTAGCGCCGCGTCAGATGCACCGAATCTGTTGTCATCAATTTGCCTTTTCTCTGCATGGCGGTACTTTTCTCTTGGCTTTTCCCATTCACTACTCACCACTCACTCTCCGGTTCCGTTCCCCTCCGGCCCAAAGTAATCCACAAAGAGATCCGGCGTCTCATAGAGCCGGATGCGGTGCAGGCGGCAAAATGCCAGCTTCGGGGCCAGCATGCGCCAGATTTCAAGCGCCAGGTTCTCCGTCGTCGGGATCACGTGGTGAAACACCGGCACCTCGCGGTTCAGGAAGCGGTGGTCGAGCACGTCCAGCACCTCCCGCGCCATGACCCCTTTCAGGTCTTTCAGGTCCACCACCATACCGGAGCGCTCGTCGATCTCCCCCCGCACGGTCACTTCCAGCACGTAGTTGTGCCCGTGGCCGTGCGGGTTCGCGCACTTGCCGTACAGCCGCTGGTTTTCCTCGGGCGTGAGCGCCGAACTCTGGTAATAGTGGGACGCCGAAAACTCCGCCCGCCGCGTCAGGTAAATCATCGTTCTCCCATACTATCGTTTGTCATCCCGAGGAGCGAAGCGACGAGGGACCTGCACTTCCGTCCGGGCTTCAGCCACTTTGAATCGTTTCATGCTCTCCGGACTCCTACGCCGCGGCCCGGTAGCGTCTTCCCTTCCACCGGATTTCCTCTTGCCCGGAATGGCGCAGCGTGGAATTCCAAAGCACCAGGAGAAACAGCGCCACTCCCGGCAGCAGCAATACGGATCGAGCGCCCCGCTCCTTGCCGGGCAACCCTCGCCAGTACCGCCAGTGCTCCCAGGTCAGGTAAGAAAGCATCCCCGCGCCGGCCCCTGCGGTCCATCCCGACCCGAGCAGCAGCAACGCTGCTCCTCCGGCCGCGGGAAGAAGGTAGCGGAGGGCATATTGCCCTGTCGCCCGTCGTATGGCCCCGTAATCTTGATCGTAAAGCAAGAACAGGTTTTTCGTCCAGCCTTCCCGCATTTCGCCGAAGCACCGGTACATCCGCGTCTTCACAATGCCTTCGCCCGGTTCGAACCGCATCGGAACCCCTGCCTGCTTGGCGGCTCTGGCCAGCGCAACGTCCTCCAGAAGCGAGCCGCGGACCGCCCGATGCCCCCCCAGCGCGTCATAAGCTTTCCGCCGGACCAGAATGTATTGTCCGTTGGCAGCCGCCATCGAGTCGCTGGGGTCGTTCACGCGGTCGAAAGGGTACAGCTTGGCAAGCTGTTGATAAACGATTGGGATGACGGCTTTCTCCCACCAGTCCCGAGTTTCCTGCTCGGGGGAAAGGGAGATCCAGTCCAGACCTTCCCGCTCGGCCCGTTCGATGATCCCGGCCAGTTTGCCTGCCTGGTGCCGGGTGTCGGCATCCGTAAAGAGCAGCCACTCGCCCCGCGCCTGCTCGGCCGCCGCATGCAGCGCGTGCGTCTTGCCGAGCCAGCCCTCCGGCAGCGGAGGCACGCAAACCAGTTTCACGGCCGAATTCATGGAGGACGCTGCGGCGGCCAGCTCTCGGACGATGGCTGCCGTCCCGTCCTCCGACCCGTCGTCTGCCACGATGATTTCGATCTCCCGCCCCTCAACGGGACCCTGCCCGCGCAGCGAGCGCACGCACTCCCCGATATTCGCCTCTTCGTTCCGTGCCGGGATCAGCACCGACACGTAAGGTCCTGTCTTTGAGGGCGCCGTCAAATTCCCTCCTCCGAACGCTCCAGATTCGTTATTATAGTAGCAGGTGTCCCTATGACCGACCGGCAACAGTTCGTCGCCAAGCTCACCCTGCTGGGGTGCGTAACTTTCTTTGTCATCTTTTTTTCGCAGCCCCGCGGTCAGTACTCCGCTCCCGCGCTCGGTGAGTCGGTCCCGAATTTCACCCTGCGCGATGAAACCGGCAAGGTCGTCGCGCTCAGCCAATTTCGCGGCCAGATTGTCGTGCTCAACTTCTGGGCCACGTGGTGCCCTCCCTGCATCGATGAGATGCCCTCGCTCAACGAATTTGCGGAGAGGTATCAAGGCAAAGGCATCCAGGTCGTTGGTGTGAGCGTGGATGAAAACGCCGAAGCCTACCAGGAATTCCTCGCCTCCAATCAGATCAAGTTCGTGACGCTGCGCGACCCGGCCCACAACACCAGCGACCTCTACGGCACCTTCCGCTTTCCCGAGTCCTACATCATCGGCCGGGAAGGCCGTCTGGTTCGCAAGGTCATCGGCGCCATCGACTGGGCCAGCCCCAAGGAGTTCCAGTACTTCGACGACCTGCTGGCTCAGCCCGGCCAAGGAAGTTAGACCCGCCTCCCCCATTTTCGTGTAGACTATTGCCGTTCTCTGGAGCCGTTCTCTGGAAATGATTGCCGAATCCGAGCCGCAACCGCGAGGGAGCGGTGGTTCTGGGTCGAAATCACATCCTTGGGTGTCATCCCGAGCGAGCGAAGCGACGAGGGACCTGTACTTCGTTTCTTGGGGAATCTAGACCGTTTTCAGAGTTCGTGTATAGTTTCTGGCCGGGGTAGCCACGGCACGTCTTGTGTGGGGCTTCTGCCCCGGAGGTTTTCCGTTCGCTTTCAGGGTAAGCAGGTGAATCTTTTCAGCCGCTGGCTGCGGCAGCCCCAAAGTGTCTTGGCGCGCAAGTTCCTCTTCCAGGTCCACCTGTGGATGGGGATCGGCCTTGGCCTTTACATCCTGGTCATCAGCGTTTCCGGCAGCGCGATCGTGTTTCGCAACGAGCTGCTGAGCGCGTTCGCGCAGCCGGCTCCGGTGTTCACCGGCCCCGGCGAGCGCATGACTCCCCAACAGATCGAGCATGCGGCAAAGCTCTCCTACCCCGAGCACGACGTCGACCGCGTGCTGCCGGGCCGCGACCCGGACCAGGCGGTTCTCGTCTGGCTCGTCCGCGGCAGCGGCCGCATGCAGCACTTCTTCCACCCGTATACCGGCGAGGACCTCGGCCACGCCCTCACCCCCGGCTATCGCGCCGTCTCCTGGCTGATTGACCTGCATGACAATCTCCTCTACGGCTTCACCGGCCGCGCCGTGAACGGCATCGGCGCCATCCTGACCACTATGCTCTTCTTCACCGGAGCCGTCATCTGGTGGCCCGGCGCCCGCAAGTGGCGGCGCAGCCTCGCCCTCGACTGGAACGCCAAAGGCTCGCTCTTCCACTGGAGCCTTCATAGCATGCTGGGATTCTGGCTCTTCGCTCTGCTTCTGCTCTGGGGCGTCTCCGGCATTTATCTTGCCTTCCCGAATCCGTTTGACAATCTCCTCGAGCGCCTCGACCCCATGGACCAGGCGGCCACATTCCCCCGCTTCGGCGACGACGTTCTCTACTGGCTCACCCGCCTGCACTTCGGCCGCTGGGGCGGCATCCCCACCAAACTCCTCTGGACCCTCCTCGGCCTCGTCCCCGCCGGCCTGTTCGTCACCGGCGCCTACATGTGGTGGTGCCGCGTCCTCCGCCCCACCCTCGGCCGCAACCAGCAACTTCCACCCGTCTCCAGCACGCCCGTTTCTAATGAGCCCGCTCCCGCCGAGCCCGTCTCGCTCGAACCCCAATCCCCCCTCACCGGCACCCCCGCCTGAATTTTCGTTCTTGCTTGCGGTCATCCTGAGGAGCGCAGCGACGAAGCACCTGCACGTGGCTTGTTCCGCGTAGCCACGGCAGCTCCTTTGTGCCGTGGGCGTGCTCTTCTCCGTAAGGGCACGGTTTGATACTGCCGGTAGTATCACTTTTCCCTCGTTTCCTGCCGTTTCCCCACCCGCTCAACTTGGCAATCCACTCCCCATTCCCGGGCCGGTTTTCGCGCCAGTTTCGGAGATAAATGCCCGATTTTTATCCAACCGAGACTTCCGAAAGAGCCGAGAATACCGAGAGAACCGAATCCGAGCCGCGACCCTGAACGACATATTGATGTCGTTCAGGAGCGGAGGCTGGAATTTTCTTGCCATGCAATCTGCCCAATCGTATCCGGGCGGTTGCTAGAGCGTTTCTCTTGTTGCTGTAAATCGGCGGGTCTGTCGCCCCTACGGGGCTTGCTCGGATCAGCGCCCAGGAATCCCACGGCTTGCGCCGTGGGCCACAGGATAGCGCCCCTACGGGGCTTCCTACGGATGAGCTACAGCAATGAGAGAACCGCTCTAACTTCTAACTTCTAACTCCTATTGACTGCGCGTTTCGGGCCTTGGCGTTCAGTTTGAGGCACCCCTATGTTAGAATCCTTCCAGAACGTAAGGAAAGGAAGCCTGCCATGTCCGACCGAGGCCAGATCGTTCTTGACGAAGCTCTTTCCCTCCCTCCAGAGGAACGTTTGAAGGTCGCCGAGTTGCTTTTGTCAAGCCTTGATCCCATTACCCAGCAAAGGATTGACTCGCTCTGGGCGGCGGAGGCGGAAGACCGCCTCGACGCACTGGGTCGCGGCGAAATCGAGACGACCTCCGCTCGCGAAGTGTTTGACGAACAGAAGAAACAAGGCAGTTGATGCAGGTAGAGTTCTTGGCGCCCGCCCGTGCCGAGTTCCGCGAAGCCATTGCGTTCTATAACGCCCAAAGGGCCGGCCTAGGGTCAAGACTTTCCGCAGAAATCAAGAAGGCCATCCAGCGTATTCTAAGTATCCAGAGGCGTGGTCTCTTATTTCAAAAAAGGGCTCGGCGCTGCAGGGTGAATCGGTTCCCCTTCGGGGTCATCTATCAGGTTCGAGAGGACACTCTCCTCATCGTTGCGGTGATGCATTTGCATCGGGAACCGGATTCGTGGAGACACCGGCTTGATCAGTGAAGAGAAGATCAACGTGGTTGAGCGCCTTCTGCTCCAGTTTCTGTGCAACGGCGGGAGCGGGATGCAAGCGCGGGAAGAGATGATCTCGCGGTTGCGGGGATGTGCCTTCCGGAGCGTCGAGCATCAGGTGCTGTTCGATTGCCTGCAGGCGATGCCGCTTGGCCGGCCGGAGCTGGTGCGGGAACTGCTTCCGGCGAGGCTGGTGCGGGCGGGGTTTCCGGATTTCGATCTTGCGCCGTTCTTTGAAGCAGGGGAAGCGGGCGGGGTGAGTGACGAGGACGCCAGGGAGTTGTGCCGGGAATTAACGGGGTAGCGAGCGACCGAACGGGCTATGAACAGGCGAAGTGCAGGTCCCTCGTCGCTGCGCTCCTCGGGATGACAGGCAAAGAGGGATGACACCTCATTATACGATTCGGAAAGACTCTCACCGCGAGGGGAGGAGATGCTAACGATGAGAAACCGATCACAGCTTTTGTTGTTAGCTCCGGTCCTGTGCGTTCTGGCAGCTTTTTCGGCCGCTGTACGGGCGCAGGAGCCGGGGCCGGCTCCGGTGGTGATCGCCGGGTGGGAGGCGACGTACCGCCTGGACCCGCGGTTTGATGCAATTGTGCCGGCCGATCTGAAAGTGGAGAGAATCGCTCAGGGCCTCGGCTACGTAGAGGGTCCGGTTTGGGACCGCAGGGATGGGGTTCTGCTCTTCAGCGACATGCGGCGGAACGCCATCTACCAGTGGGACCCTGCGGATGGCAAGGTTTCCGTCTTCCTCGACCGTGCCGGGTTTGCCGGGACCGATGCGACGGGAATCGGCGATGAAAGCACGGCGGGCGGCGAAGTGTACTACACGATCGGCCCCAACGGCGTGACGCTGGACCCGCAAGGAAGGGTTGTGTTCTGCGCCGTGGGGGACCGGCAGATCGTGCGCGTTGAAGCCGACGGCCGGCGCACCGTCTTGGCAAGCCAGTATGAAGGAAAGCGGCTCAACGGCCCGAACGATCTGGTGATCAAGTCGAACGGATCAATTTATTTCACGGACACGTTTGCGGGACTGCGGGGAAGGGAAAAGAACCCGAACCAGGGAGTCCCTTTCATGGGCATCTACCTGCTGAAGGGAGGGGAACTGAAGCTGCTTCTCGACGACAGGAATCCCAACGGGATTGCGGTAGATCCCAGCGAGAAGTATCTCTATGTCAATGACAGCCCCACGCATACCATCTGGCGGTATGAGATCCAGGGGGATGACACCATCGGCAACGGTGAGATTGTCGTCGCGTTGAGTGCTCCACGCGGGCCGGGCGGGACCAAGTTTGATCGGAACGGAAATATATACGCCTCCGTGGCCGGAGGTGTCTGGATTCTTGCGCCCGACGGCAAGCAACTGGGAGGGATTGTATTTCCGCAGTACATATCCAATATCGGGTTCGGAGACGCGGACGGGAAAACACTATATGCGACCGGCCGCACGGAAGTGTACCGGGTCCGTCTCAAGATACCCGGCGGCGGGTCCTAGCGATTTGCATGGTCTATTCGCAGGTGGATGAGAGGCCAAGTGCAGGTCCCTCGGCGCAGCGCAGCACGGGATGACAACCGAGGGGGCGTTGTGGCAGCATGGTGGCGGTTGGCGGAAGCCGCGCCGCGGGCCGGATGGCGAGATTCACGGCGAGATTCCGGGCGAGAGAAACGGATGTCTATCTGGAAACTGTTCGGCATCGGCGAAACGAGCCAGGCTTCGGGAGGCGAAAGAAAGCTCGGAGCGGCTGAGACGGAGACGGTCCGAAAGATCGTGCAGGCGCTGGACCAGCTCGATCCGAAGCAGGCGCGGTACATCGCCGCGTTCGCGTACCTGCTGGGGCGGGTGGCGCACGCGGATCAGCACATCAGCGAGGAAGAGACCCAGGCGATGGAACGGATCGTGCGGGAGCGGGCCGGCTTGCCGGAGGAACAGGCGATCCTGACGGTTCACATGGCGAAGGCACAGAACCTGCTGTTCGGGGCGACGGAGAATTTTCTGGTGACGCGGGAGTTCGGCAGGATCGCGAGCCGGGACGAGAAAATTGAGCTGCTGCACGACCTGTATGCGGTCTGCTCGGCGGACCGGACGATCTCGGTGGTGGAAGACAACGAAATCCGGAAGATTTCGCGGGAGCTGCGACTGGACCATCCGGATTTCATCGCGGTGCGGCTGACTTATCGCGATCAACTGGCCGTGCTGCAAGACCGGTCCGAGCAAAAAGAGCCGTAGGCGGCGAGGCCGAATGGAAGCTGGTTTCGGGGATCGGGGCGAATTGAGAGGGCCGCGACGGTTGTGCTATACTGCGTGCTGGTCGAAAGCGCGGAGGTCTTCCTTCCTCGCCCGCCCAAGTGCCACAAAACCGGGGCCGTAGTTCAGTTGGTTAGAACGCCTGCCTGTCACGCAGGAGGTCGCGAGTTCGAGTCTCGTCGGCCCCGCCATTCTTCTCAGTGACTTACGCAGATTTCCGATCACGTTTTCCATCCAAAAACCTCGAAAACGTATCAAAACCGTATCAAAACATCCCAGCTGCGACGTACCGTATCAAAACCTTACCCAGCAGACACGGTTTCGCTTGCGTGGCGGTTGAGTTTTGCCAAAGCCTCCCGTTTCATCTGGAGCTTCATCTGGGAATACTTCTTGAATACTTTGGCGTTCGACTGGCGGAGAAGTTGAGTGACCCACTCGTCCGCGACGCCGCCAGCGCTCAGGCGGGTGGCGTGCGTGGAGCGTAGGTCGTAGATGCGGAAGTACGGGACTCCGGCTTTGCGGAGAGTTCTCTCCCATATCTTCCTGAAGTTTTTCTGGTATGCAGTCGGCTTTGTCGGACTGGGAAAGAGCCACGGACCGGGTCCAGCTATTTCGATCTGGCTGCGGAAGGCTTCAGCGGCGATGTCGGTCAAGGGCACCTCGGCCACTCCGGTCGGTGTTTTGGAATCCTCCACAAAGACGACTTTGTTGGCCAGGTCAACTCGATCCTTGCGCATGGCGGCGAGCTCCTTATAAATCCGTAGCCCCGTCTCCGTGATGATACGGATTATGTTCCGGAGATAGACGCGAGCATAGCGCTCGATCTTCTGCTGCTCTGACCACGTCATGTAGTGCGGCCGAAACAAGCCTTTGAGGATTACCGGAAACTCCACACCAGCGCAGGGATTGGCTGGGCAGAGCTTCTTCTTTACGGCAACACTAAAGACGTGTCGAAGCACTCGAAACTCCTGGTGTACGGTAGCAGGCTTGAGGAGGCCGGCCTCGACGATGCCGCTCTTGCGGCGGACTCTCTTGTGCGATTCGAGTCGCTGGCGCAGATGGACCTCGATTTGCGTAGGGCTGATCTCGGTCATCTTCATCGGTCCGAACACTGGCCGCAGACTCTTGAGCGCGCATTCGTTTGCTTCGTGTGTCTTCGGGGCTCGAATCGGGGGCTTAGAGTAGTTGGCCAGGAAAAAATCTGCCCATTCCCCAAAAGTAAGGTGTTGGCCCTTGCGCAGGGCATCCAGCGAATTATCGTCTCTGGCCTGAAGCCGCTCACGTAAGCACCGTTGGGCTTCCTGCCAGTCTTCTGTCTGTGTCGATTCCAAGCGGCGCCGCCCGGCCTTATCCCGATAGCGCATCCACCAAATATTGCTGTCCCTCCGTCGATAGACGACGCCATCATGTTTACTGGGTCTCGCCATTCTCCACCTCCTGTTTGAAACTTGCGCGGAAGGGCTCCAAATCCGATTTCAAGAACCGGATGTTTCGGCCCATCACGCGGAGATGGGGAATCTGCTTTCGCTCCACCCAAAGATATATGGTTTGAGGGCTGACACCAAGAAATATGGCAGCATCCCTAACGGTCATGGGGAATTCAGGGTTCGGCTGTTCGGAGCTCCCGGCCGTCATCCCTCCCAGTTGTCCTTCGGTGCTGATGTGAGCCATTCTTACCTTCCATTACAAGGTGCTGGGAACTCATGTCGATCTCGCTGCGGGATTGATGGTTGGAAACATGTCCTCCCGTCCATGTGCTAGGACACTATAAATCTCCGCCAGTGGCAGCGGAATTTATCAAGGATTCTGAATGGGTGTTTGCTGGGAAGGAAACTTACAGATCGCTGACATCCAATCCTGAAACCGCATCGGCGGCAGCATTATAACTGTCGCAGAGCCTCAAAATTGACCGTTTCCGCCTCAACAAGGCGTTCTGTTGACATATGACAGATGCTTCCAGCCGCCCCCAAAATTTCTCACTTCGAGGAGTTCCTTCGGCCTGAATCCCACGGGCTAGAGCATTTCTCCCGATGGTGTATACTATGAAACGAGTTTCTCTGGCGATCCAAGAACACCATGGCAAAGGCGTACTCGG
>Ga0326597_10012509_pt1 | contig 11193 bp, 9 predicted proteins | sample RVTome_12_FD_203789 | JGI IMG/M metagenome (GOLD analysis project Ga0326597, IMG submission 203789) | Soil microbial communities from uranium-contaminated site in the Upper Colorado River Basin, Wyoming, United States - RVT100D185 | ecosystem: Environmental > Terrestrial > Soil > Contaminated >... | reverse complement strand
ATGCTCGTCGGAATGGCGCGGGGGCTGGCCAAGGCCCAGCTCTTCCAGGAGACGAACCCGGAGGCGGCCGTCCGCATCCACTGGAAGGTCTATCCCCAGAGCGCCCCCCGCGGGGGCATCACCGACACGGCCGTGAAGAGCGAGGCCAAGGTCATCTCGGTCCGGCGCCAGATCCAGTCCAAGAACGCCTTCGGCACGAACCGCTACGGCGACGTGCCCAAGGACAAGCTGGAGGAGTTCCAGGAGTACCTGCTGACCTCGGGTCTGGTGAAGCAGAAGATGGATACCAACCGTTTCTATACGGGCGATCTGATCCCCGAGATCAACAGGTTCGACGCGGCGGCCGTCGTCCAGCGGGCGAAGTCCTTCACCAAGCCTTGAGAGGAAAGACGTGAAGGCGGCGGAGGTCCTCAGGCTCATCGCGCGGAACCCGGGGAGGGCGATCCGGTTGAGACCGGAGATCGCCCTGATCCCCCTCGTTTTCGTCCTGATGGTGGGCGGATGGGAGGCGGCCGTGCGCGGGCTGGGGGTGAGCCAGCTCATCCTTCCCGCCCCTTCCTCAATCGTCTTCGCTCTTTTTCAGGGATTCTCGAACGGGCTGCTATGGTACGGCTTTCTCGTGACGCTTCAGGAGATCGTTCTCGGCTACGTCCTCGCCGCCGTCTCCGCCTTCCTGCTGGGGGCGCTGATCAGCCAGGTGCGCATCGTGGAGGCCACGCTCTACCCCTACATCGTGGCCTTCCAGACGCTGCCCAAGATCGCCATCGCCCCCATCCTCCTCATCTGGGTGGGCTTCGGCATGGCGAGCAAGGTGGTGATCGCGGCGCTGGTGGCGTTCTTCCCCATCCTGGTGAACACCATCGTGGGGCTCAAGTCGACCGCGCCGGACAAAATCGACTTGATGCGCTCCCTGGCCGCCTCGCGCTGGAAGATCTTCCGCCTGGTGCAGTTGCCCGAGGCCCTTCCCTACATTTTCGCGGGGCTCAACGTGGGTATCGTGCTCGCGGTGCTGGGGGCGATCGTGGGGGAGTTCGTCGGGGCAAAGGCCGGCCTGGGTTACCTCATCCTACAAATGAATTTCGACATGGACATCTCGGGCATGTTCGCCGTCTTGGTCATCTTGGGGCTCATGGGCATCGCGCTCCACCTTCTCGTCGCAGGCATCCGCCGGCGGGTGATCTTCTGGCAAAAGGACAACGCGAACCTGCCTTGAGGATGATGCCCTGCCCTCCAGCCCCGCCGGCCTTCATGCCACTGGAGGGTTGTCGCGCAGGCCCTCCGATCCCTCAAACACGTGCGCAGCCGCGTGTCTTTTCCCGCAAGACGGCCTCCTCGGCGCCTGATGGTCCACCAAGGTGGACCGCCCACCCGTCCCCTGAAGCGACTTCGCCCGGGTCGTGGAGACCTTCGAGGCCAAGAACGTCTCCTTTCCGCGCCGGTCACCCAGGCCTTCAACACCCAACCTCGATGGGGAGGCTGGCGCTCAGCGCCCTTCTCTCCTTCGCCCAATTCGAGCGCGAGATCGCCGGGGAGCGCCTCCGCCCTCAGGTCAGGCTGTGAGCATGGTTTCATCAAGGACTTCGTCCTGGAAAACAGGATGGGGCGGTCCCTTCGAAGGGCCGCCCCATATCAATGGGTGGAGGGCGCAGTCCGCTGCGAACCTTTCTCCGCCGACTCCTCCCTGAGACGCTCGACTATTCCTTTCCTCGCTGGGGTCACGCGGGCGTTGCTGGAGGCGGGGTAGGCGGCTCAGGCGCCCTCCCGCTGGAAGGGATAGATCGAGCCCAGGCCGAGGAGCTGCGTCAGCTCATCGAGCGCCCGGCGGTTCTCCTCGATGAGGGCAGGATCGGCCAAGTCGTCCGGATGGAGGTGGTCACGGTAGCGGCATCCTACCCAGGCGACTAGCTTCTTGTAAAGGTCCTCGGTGAGAAGCACACCCGGATGCACGCGGGCGAGTTCGGCCTCCGCGAGCACGACGCGCAGGCGCAGGCAGGCAGGCCCGCCCCCGTTCTTCATGCTCTGACGAATGTCCACGAAACGGACCTCAAGGATGGGGTTCTCCCCCTGGACGATTTCCTGGATGAGGTCCCGCGCCCGGCTGCTCCCCTCGCACTCGGCGGGGACGACAAGGCACATGCCGCCCCCGGGGAGGCTCACGAGCTGGCTGTTGAAGAAATAGGTCTCGACCGCTTCCGCGAGGGAGAGTCGCTCCGGGGGAATCTCGATGAGGAAGGGCTCTCCGCCGCACGCGGCGAGCCCGCGCCGGATGGCCTCGGCCGCCGGCTCCGCGTAGGCTTGGCCGTGAAAAAGAAAAACGTTCTCATTCCCAAGGGCGACCACGTCGTTGTGGAAAACGCCCGCGTCGATGGCTTCGGGGCGCTGGCGCAGGAGGAGCACCCGCTCCTCCCGTAGGTGGTGCAGGCGGGCGATGGCGGCCGATGCTTCGCGGGTCTGCCGCGCGGGATGGACGCGGGGTGAGAGCGCTGGAGGATCCTCCGCGCTGACGCCGTAGACGAAGATCTGCAGGCCGGGGCTTCCGTGCGTGGGGGCGAGGCGCACGTGGTTCGCCGCTCCCTCGTCGCGGAAGTAGACGCCCGAGGGAAGCGGGGAGTGGTGGGCGAAGCTCGCCTCCACCGGGAAGATCGCACGCAGAATTCGGGCCGTCTGGCCGGCCTCGAGCGAGCGGTGGAGCTGGCTCACGAGGTTCGCCGGGGTGATGTGGACCCGTCCGTCCTCGGCGTCCGTGCTGGAGGAGACGGTGGCCGCGTTCGCAGCCCACATGCTCGAGGCGCTCCAGCAGGCGGCGAGGAGGCGGGGCGCCCGCCGCTGCGCCTCCTCGAGGAGGCGGGCCTCCGTTCCCTCGAAGCCGAGGCGGCGGAGCATCCCGAGGTTCGGACGCTCCTGAGGCGGGATTACCCCCTGTTTCAATCCCAAGCCGAGGAGGAGCTTCATCTTGCTCAGGCCCTGGAGGGCGGCCTCCCGGGGGCGGGAGACGCTCATGCCGTGGGCCTGAGAGGCGAGGTTGCCGATGGAGAGGCCCCCATAGTTGTGCGTGGGGCCCACGATGCCGTCGAAATTGACCTCGAAGGCCATGGCGTTCTCGCGGCCTCGGCGGCGAATGGCCTCAGACTTTCCTGGGCCGCAGGGGAGCATAGCGCACTGGGTCGCCGACATGCAGATCCAGGGCCGAGGCTACCGCCTTAGGGACGCGGACTCCCCCTCCAGGAAGGGGGGCGATCGTCCCCAGGCACGCCCGGAAGTCCAGGGAGGTATTGGCCAGAATACAGGTCTCTCCGGAAAGTTCCTCTTCTGACATTTCCCCCACAGCCTCCTTGCGGCTCTCCTGGATGGTGCGGATCTCGTCCAGCGTCGCCTGAAGGATGGGGCCCCCCTCGAAGATATCCACCATCCCGCCGAAGCGGAAGCCCTCGCCCTCCAGGAGGCGGAGCGCCGGCCGCGTCTCCGGGTGCACCTGGCCGATCACCTCCTGGGCCTCCTGTGGAAGGAGCGTGATGTAGATGGGATGGACGGGCATGAGTTCGGCGATGAAGCGCTTGTCCTTCATACTCAGGTAATCGGCTTTGGGATAGTCGATGTCGAAGAAGTGCCGTCCCAGAGCCTCCCAGAATGGAGCGCGCCCCAAGTGGTCGATGACGCCCCGCATTTCCGCGATGACAATCGGCTCGAAGCACTCACGGAATTCCGCCATGAAGACGAAGCGCGCGAGGGAGAGGAAGCGCCCAAGCCCGCCCCGGCGGTACGGGGGCGCCAGGAAGAGGCTCCCGATCTCGGAGGGGCCGCTGTGCTCCCGCACGAGATGAAGCACTCTGCGCTCACTCCTGATCCCGAGGATTTTTGACTCGCGCACGTCGGTTTCGAGCCGGTAGGCGTAGAAGGGCTCGAAACCCCCTACCTTTGAGATGACCCCGCAGGTACCCATAAGCCTCGCGGCCTCCTGATCATCGAGGACGAATAGGTAAGTCTCCCCCCCGGGCTTGCGCGGCTGCCGCCGGAAGCTGTGGAGAGACTCGAGGATGCGCTCCTGGAGGAGCTCGCGGTCGCTCGGCAGGGTTGTGAGCCCGAAGGTGGTGCGGTCGAGCAGCCGCACGAGGGGTTCGAGGTCCGCCAGGCGGATGGGGCGGAGAACGATCATGGCGAAAAGAAGGCCTCCGTCAGAAGCGCGTCCATCCCCGATTCCTTCCTTCCCTTTGGGGCCTTCGACCTTCCACCTTAGGGGAGTTCCGGTGGATGCCCTCTCCTGTGCTCCGCAATCGGCCCCAATCTGCTTGCACGGCCTCGGGAGCCGGGGCGTTTGGGGCCGGGAGGCTGCGCGCCGGCCTGGGGTACCACGGCCGGCGGAGAAGCAGCTCGACTCTATGAGAGCGAAAACTCCTCCAGGATCGCCGCCATGTACTTCGCCCCCTCGATCAGATGCTCGATCTTGATATTCTCGTTCGCGCTGTGCGTCCGCGCCGTCAGCTTGCCCACGCCCGTGCTCACGGTCGGAATCTTCAAGTAGCGGATGACCGACCAGACGGGGGTGCTTCCCGAGCCGAAAGGGTTGATCGGGGGGTCTTGGCCGTAAACCCTTCGGCAGGCCCTCTCGCAGGCTCTTACGATGGAGCTGTCCGGATCGCTCTTGGATGGGAATGAACCGTGGCCCATGTTGGCGATCTCGATGTCCTCGAACCCATGCTTATCGAGGTGGCGGCGGATGCAGGCCAGTATCCGGTTGGGATCCTGATTGGCGACGAGGCGGCAATCCACTTTGGCGGTGGCATGGCCTGTAACGATGGTCTTGCGCCCCTTCCCCGTATAGCCTCCCCATATCCCCGCGATGTTGAGCGTCGGCTGCGTCAGATGGCGCTCCGGGAGCTTATCATCCGGCAGATCCAGCAGGAACCGGCGTATCTGGAATTTCTCTCGCCGGAGCGCGCCGGCGTAGGGTGGTATCCTCGCCAGTATTTCCTTCTCCCGCTCGGTGAGACTCTCCACGTCGTCATAGAACCCTTCGACAAGGATGTTCTCATCCCGGTCTTTCATGGTCGAAAGCGCCCACACCAGCCGCCACGCCGCATTCTCATAGATCTGGGCGTTGCTCGAATGGAAGTCCACGTTCGCCGTCCGGCACCTGAGCTCGATGTAGAGGATTCCCTTGTTGCCGAGAGCGAGGACAGGGACGTGTTCGGAGAAAGCGTCCTCCCAGATGCAGGCATCGGCCCGGAGAAGGTCCTTGTGTCCCTCTACGAAAGGACCGATCACCGGGCTGCTCATCTCCTCGTTTCCCTCGATCATGTACTTCACGGCGCAGGGCAGCTCCCCCCGCACCGCCAGGAACGCCTCCACCGCCGCAAGCCGGCTGATGATGTTTCCCTTGTTGTCCGTCGCTCCCCTGGCGTACAGGTGGCCATCGCGGGTTGTCGGCTCAAAGGGAGGACTCATCCATTCCTCGATGGGGTCGGGCGGCTGGACGTCGTAGTGGTTGTAGTAAAGGAGCGTCTTGGGCCTATTCCCTTTCATTTCCCCATAGACGATCGGATTGTGGGTGGTCTCGAAGTGCTGGGCCCGGAAGCCCGCCCGCCCCAGCCGGGCCTCGAGCAGGAGGGCCATTTCTTCGACCCCGACATGGGTGGTCGAGATGCTCGGCTGGCGGCACAGTTCGCAGAGGTCCGCTACCGTTTTCTCCGCGTGCGCGCTGATGTAGGCGAATACATCATCCAATCCTTTGCCGTTCATGCCGCCCTCTCCGGTTTGGAAATCCAAGGCCAGTCCACGCAGGACAGGTATGGCCGGTTGCCAGGGGAGAGCCCCTGCGGCTCTCCCAACTAATTGCCCGGTTTCTTCACGGCGATCTCCCAGGGGAACAATGTTTCATCCTGGCGCGGCTGGAATTGGACTCTCTTCCGGAAGGCGTATACATCCCGGAGCTTCCAGAGAATCTTGTGCATCGCCTTTTCTTCATCATGTCGGTCACTTTTTCATAGGCCGCCGCACGCTTTGAAGCGCTTCTCGATGCTCGCATTCCTCGGTGCGCAGTAGCCCTCCAAGCTGATGCCCATTACCGCCTCCTTGACCGTGCAGATGCCTACCGGCTCCGCGGGCCTGGGCCGAAGCCTCATCCGCCGCCGCGCCGCTGGGAGAATTTCCGCCCGAAAATCCCCGCGGCGATGACGTTGCGCTGTGCCTGCGTGGTCCCCCCCCCGATGGTGAACATGCGGGCGTCCCGGGCCATGCGCTCTAAGGGGAGCGCGCGGGAGTAGCCTGCTGCCCCGAAGATTTGCAGCGCGTCGTTTGTCACCTGGATGGCGATTTCCGCCGCATACGTCTTCGCCATTGCTGCGTAATGGGGGTCGGGGAAGCCGGTCCCAGGATCCAATTGAACGGCCGCGCGATGCAGAAGAAGGCGCGCCGCCTCCAGGCGGATCTTCGCGTCTGCCAGGATCCACTGCAGCCCCTGGAACTCCGCGATCGGCCGGCCGAACTGCTGCCTCTCTTTGGCATACTCGACGGCCAGGTCGAATGCCCCCTGGGCGAGACCGAGCGCAACCGTTCCCGCCCCCACCCGCTGGGCGTTATAGGCCGACATCAGCCGCCCAAAACCGATGGTCAGCAGGTTTTCCTTGGGCACCCGGCAGTTCTCGAAAATCTCCTCGGACTCGGGGATTCCGCGCAGTCCCATCATGTAAGCGCGATCGCCGATGCGGAACCCGGCCGTTCCTTTTTCCACGATTAGGCCGCCGATTCCTTCTTCCCGCCCGTTGCGGATGATCTTCGCGAAAACCAGATTCACATGGGAGACGCCCGCCCCCGTGATCCATTTCTTGTGGCCGTTCAAAATGTAGTGGCCGCCGTCGAGGACCGCCGTGGTCTTCATCTCGGTGGCGGCCGTCCCGGCCTGCGGCTCGCTGATGACGATGGCCGGCTTGTCTCCCTTCACGACCATGGGGAGGAACCGCCGCTTTTGCTCGTCGGTTCCGTACTTGCAGATGGCTCCGACCACGCCGAGGTTGCTGTCCACCACGATTCGGGCGGTGATTCCGCATGCCTTGGCCATCTCCTCTATCACCAAGACCGGATCGATCATCGGACTGCCCTGGCCGCCGTAGGCTTCCGGGATCACCATCCCCATGAAGCCATGCTCCGCGAGCGTCGCGACGTTCTCATAGGGGTATTCCTCGGTCCGGTCCCAATGAGCGGCCTTGGGGGCCATGGCGGTCCGGGCCACCTCACAGGCTCTGGCCCGGAGCTTATTTTGCCCGTCGTCCAACCCGAAGTGCATGATGGGCTCCTTCCGGCATCGGTCAAGGTGTCGGGGGAACTCGATCGCGGGCCCGCGCGAATGGCGGCCCCCTACAGAATTTGGCCGTCGTACTCCGCTTTGTCGATCAGTGCCTCGATGAGTGAAAAGGTCTTCGCCTCAAGGGCCCGGCGGCAGGCGATTTCCAGCTCGCGGCGGTTCCGGACCGTCACCCCCTCGCCTCCGAAGGCGCGCGCGACGGCGCAAAAATCGGTCGCCGGGAAATCCACGCCCAGATTCTTCAGTCTGGAGCGGCGCTGCTTGAGCTCGATGAGCGCGAGAGACCGATCGGCGAAGCATACGATCGCCACCGGGAGGCGGAGATCCCGCAGCGTCGCGAGCTCGCCCAGGAACATCTCGAGCCCGCCGTCCCCCGTGAAGCACACCACGGGCCGATCGGGGCGGGCGATCTTCGCCCCGATGGCGCCGGAAAGGCCATACCCCATGGTGGCGAGGCCGGTGGACTGAAGCAGCCCATGCGGCTCATATGAGGACCAAACCTGGCTCAGCAGTATCCGATGCGCTCCCGTGTCGGCCGTCGCGATGGTCTCCCGGGGGAACGCTTTGCGGCACGTCTCAATCACCGCGTGAGGACCCCAGGCGCCCTCCTCCAGCGGGCGCATCGAAGCCTCGGCCTCGCGCCGGCAACGACCCGGCAAACTGTCCTTCCAGGCCGCCGCGCTCCGCTTCGGAAGAAGGCTCAGAAGCCCGGCCAGTTTGGCGCGGACATTTCCGGCGACCTCCAGCCGAGTGCGGAAAACCTCGTGCTCTTGTGGGGCCCAGCCCAGCGAGGCGGAGCGCGTGTGCCGCTCCCAGGGCTGCCCCCAGGCCTCGCGGACCTCGACGGGGTCGAATCCCACGCAGAGGATCAAGTCCGCGGCCCTGACCACCTTGAACAGCGCCCGGTCGGCGACCGTGGAAAGGGAGGACGCGCCAACCACCAGGTTATCATCCTCCGGAACGACGCCCTTCGCTTTGTAGGAGGTGATGACGGCCGCGCCCGTCGTGCGGACCAGCCGCCTCAGCTCTTCGTGGGCGGCATGGCGCAGCACACCGATTCCCGCCAGGATCAAGGGGCGCTCCGCTTCCGCCAGCCAGTCCGCGAGCGTCTGGAGATCGGCTATCCCATGATTCGCCGGCGATCCGTCCGTCTCGGCCGGAGAGCCCTCGGCAACCTCGGAGCCGGCGAAGTTGACGGGGATGTCCATATGAACCGGCCCAGGCACGCCGCTTGAGGCGAGGCCCACCGTCTCGTCGATCATCGCCCCGCTGCACCCCTGCGCGAGCGTGATGCTGCGCTTGCAGATCGGGGAAAACAGCGCCGCGTGATCGAGAACCATGTGCGTGGAGGCTGAACGGGGATCGATGGCGCCGGTCAATATCACCATGGGGGTCCGGTCGAGGCGGGCGTTCGCCACGGCGGTGGTCATGTTCGTGGCCCCGGGCCCGAGTGTCCCGATCAAGACGCCGGGTGCACCGGTGAGCTGGGCGACCGCATCCGCCATGAAACCACCCGCGGTCTCATGCTTGACGAGGTGGAACGCGATCCCTTCCCGGGCGAGAGCATCCACCAGCGCGAGAACCTCGGCGCCCGGTATCCCGAACGCATGACGGACTCCGGCCTGGGAAAGGGACTGCGCGACCCGGGCGGCCACGGTGGCCATGATTTCTCCTGAGGAGCCATTCAGCCGTATTGAAGGATCATCCCGGTCAGCCCGCAGTCGATCCGGCCCGCGACTTCGACGCACCGCGAGCTGGAAGGCGGCATGACCACCCCCACGATCCCCTCCCGGTAATACCGCTCGAAGGGATAGCGCTTGAGGACGGCGCGGCCCCCGACGAGACGCATCGCGTGTTGCGCCACCTTCGCGCAGATCTCGCACGACACGTACTTCGACTGCATGACGGCCTTCACGGTGTCCTGGCTGGCCATTCCGTCCCCTTGTTCCTTAACGTAGCACGCCTCGTACAAGAGCATGCGCGCCGCGCGGAGCTCGGAGCCGAGAGCTCCGATGTCGCTCTGATAGAGCGGATCGTGGCTCAGGGGCTCGGGATTCGGATCATACCGGGTGGTCTTCACGTAATTCACCAGTGCCTCGAAAATCCCCTCGCCCAGCCCCAGGTAGGCGGCGGAGAAACCGAGATGGAACATGGTAATGTCGATTCTCCCCAGGGCACCAATGAAATTGTCCCCTCCGAGCACATCCTCTCCGGGAACAAATGCGTTCTCGAAGACAATGTTGTCGCTCGCCGTGCCGCGCATGCCCATCGCGTCCCACACCACCTGGACCGACGCGCCTCCGGCCTCCTTCGGAATCACCGCGGTCATGATCGCCTCGGCCGCCGTCTTCTTGCCCGCGAGAAATCCCGTCGTGAAGTAATAATCCGCGTGTTCTCCAACCGTGGCCGAGATCTTCGTGCCGTTCAGGTAATAACCTCCCTCGGCCGGCGTGAAAATCGTTTTCAACGTGACCAGGTGGCGGAAGCTCATCCCCCGCTCGGCGGTAACCGAAGAAAAGAGTTTCCCCTTCTCGGCGATCTCGGGGAGGATGCGCTTTTTCTGGTCTTCGCTGGCCAGCCGTTCGAAAAGGGATGTGCACGTGGAGTGCATGTTCCAGGACATGGCGGTGGAAGGGCACACCTTCCCGAGTTCGAGCAGAACCAGGTTGTAGGTGAGCGGGTTCGCCCCCGCCCCGCCCCAATCCTTCGGAGCGCAGATGGCATTCAGGCCCGCATCCCGAAGCCCGTCGAAATTCTCCTTGGGAAAACGTCCGGTCCGGTCGATCTCTTCCGCGCGAGCTGCGAACCGGGGGGCGAGCCCCTTCACACGCTCTACGATGTCCGCATCGTACTTGAGGTCCATCAAAGTGGCCAAGCCCATCGCGCACCCCCCTCCAGCCCTGACCCGCTCTGCGCTCTACCCTCGCTGTGTTCGCCTTCGTCCTAGCCGCCGGTGGCCTCATCTATCAACCCTCGGGCGACTTCTTTCGCTTTGCGCGCAGACCCGACCTTCCCGGCGACCTGGGCCGTGGCGATGGCGCCCCTAAGGAGCAGCCCGAGCTGCTCCGCCAGCCCGTCCGGATCTCCCGCGCCCGCCTCGGAGGCGAGGCCGCGGATATAGCGGCAGACCTCGCTCTGATGGCGGACGGCAATCTGATGAACCGGGTCGTTCAGGGCGGGAAACTCGCTGGTGGCCTTGAGGAACGGGCAGCCGCAGAACGATTTCCTCCGGAAGGAAACCTCGAGGACATCGAACATGGCGAGGAGGCGTTCGCGGGGCGCAGCTGCTCTTTGCTCCACGGCGGAGACAAACCATTCGCGCCACCGCCGGTCCTGCAGCCGAAGCGTTGCGAGGATCAAATCGTCCTTCGATCGGAAATGCTTGTAGAGGGTCATCTTCGCCACGCCGGACTCGGCCAGGATGGTGTCGATTCCCGTGGCGTGAAAACCGTGCCGGTAAAAAAGGCCGCAGGCGACCTCGATCAAATGGTCGCGCTTCGAGGTGAGCATGCCGGATCCCCCGCGTTCTTGCGGACTGAATAAAGCCGGTTGCCTAACTATACAGACCGTTCTGTATTTATGCAACCCAGAATTCGGCGACGCCGGCAATCCCTTTGGTTGCCCGGGCAGCCCGTCAAGGGCTTATCCTGTGCAGCGAAATCTCTCCCGCCCTCAAAAAGAACGGGCGGTCCTCGCCGGGAACCGCCCGCTTTGCATTTGGTGGCGGCGGGAATCGAACCTTCGAGCCCGCCAGACGAAAAACCCAAGCGGGGCGTGGTCTTTCCCTCGTTTATCAACCGCTTGGTGAAATGCCCTCATCCGACGCTATAGGACCAAATCCCGTCCCGCCCCATCGTGCGGGCTTACGGCACGATAGCGGCACCTGTAGGGTGCTC
>Ga0326597_10012508_pt1 | contig 11193 bp, 10 predicted proteins | sample RVTome_12_FD_203789 | JGI IMG/M metagenome (GOLD analysis project Ga0326597, IMG submission 203789) | Soil microbial communities from uranium-contaminated site in the Upper Colorado River Basin, Wyoming, United States - RVT100D185 | ecosystem: Environmental > Terrestrial > Soil > Contaminated >... | reverse complement strand
TTGCGCCGAGGCGTTGAGAGTGGTGAGGGTCCACACCCAACATGCCCCCGCTCCCACCAGGAACACCCCGGCCAATACCGCATTCGGGGAAAGGCCCACCCCAATCCCGAAGACACCAAACAGAGTCATGGTCAGCGGAACCGATTTGCGGCCGAGACGCTCCACGACCTGGCGGCGAGTGAAGGCGGCGACGATGGCACCCAGCCCCATCGCTCCCAGCATCAAGCCATATGCGAACGACCCACCGCCGAGGCGAACTGTATGGCTCGGCAGGACCGTTTGCACTACAGCCGATGTGAGGGCGAACAATGCGCCGATCAGCAGTATCCGGCGAAACGGTCTCGTATAACGGGCATAGCGAATCCCGAGACCGATAGCGGTGGAGAGCGGCGTTTGGTCCCGGGCCAGAGCGGCCTGGCCGCGCAGGCTCATCCACCAGAGGACGATGATGACCAAAAGGTAGGAAAGCGCATTGAGGCCAAAGCCGTACTGAGCACCGATGGTGGCGACCAGCAGCCCTCCAAGCACCGGTCCCACCGTACGGGCGACGTTGAAAGCCACCGAGTTAAGGGCGACAGCACTCGCCACCAACTCCCGGGGCACGAGGTCGGGGACCAGGGCCTGCCAGGCAGGAAGATTGAAAGCCCCTGCCACCCCCATCACCAGCCCCAATCCGAGCAGTCTCCCGGGCGTGACCTGACCCGTGAAGGTGATCAGTGCCATGAATGCCGCCGCCGAACCCATCACTATCTGGGCCACGAGCAACACCCTGGTGCGATCGAACATGTCTGCCACGGCGCCCGCCACCAGCGCCAGGGCAAGAAACGGGAGGCTGGTGGATGCACTGATGAGGCCGACCCAGGTGGCCGAGCCGGTCAACTCCAGCATCAGCCAGGCGGCAGCCGATGACTGCAAGAACGTCCCAATATTGGAAAAGATCGAGGCACCCCACAGCGCCCGGAACCGGGGGATTCGGAGCGGCGCCACGGAGCTCACCATGGATCCGAGTGTAAGGAGGCGTGTTCAGGCGATCGGTGTTGGCTCGCCGCCGGTGTATCGCTGTACCACCGCCACGGCCGTCACCACAACCAGGCCGCCGATCACTTGCCACAGATCCAGCATTTGCCCAAGCCACAGCCAGGCGGTCCCGGCGGCGATCACCGGTTCCAGGGTGGCGACCACTCCCACCGTTCCCGCATCGACCCGTTTCAGGGCGCCCACCTCGAGCAGGAACGGTGCGACGGTGCCGAGGGTGACGAGCCATATCAGTTCAGCCACCACTACCGGATCGCCCGGGGGCAGGCGCACGGGCACGGAGGCCAGCAGCGCCAGAGCCGCAAAGCCAAACCCGTATGCAGTGACCGTCACCGCCGGAAGGAACCGGCCCAGAAACCCAGAAAGTATTAGATAAGCCGCGAATGTGACCGACGCCAGTAAGGCGGCCCCCAAACCCACCAGGTCGAGCCTGTCCGTCTCCCACACCCGGGAGATGAGAGCCACGCCGATCAGGGCGCCAACCGCCGCCAACCATGCACGCGGGGGCACCGCTCGCTTCGAGATCAGCCGGAGCCAGGCCAGCACCAGCACCGGGCCAGTGAACTGAATCGTCACACCCGGTCCTACCCCGAGTCGGCTGATGGCTGCGAAGAAGGACACTGTCACCGTGGCAAGGATCACGCCGAGTGCCATCAGAGCGAGCAGCCGTCCTCCATGGCGGGTTGCCCGTCGACGATAGGCCAGACCTCCAAGGATGAGAGCAGCCAGAATCGAACGGATCTGGGCGGTGTTGGCGGGAGGGACCGCAGTCAGGAGATCCGCTGCTATCGCCCCGTTGACTCCGAAGAGGAGGGCGGCGAGGGCAGTCATGACGATGCCGCGCTGCTCCCGGTCCAAATGTGGTCTGGGAGCGCGGTTCAAACTATCGGTAGAACGGCGTCACCGGGCAGCAGCCGACCCGCAGTCAGGACCCTGGCGTAGACGCGGGAGGATCCGGGGTGGCGACTCTGGTGCATCCTCATGAAGTCGTTGTCCATGAACCATCCGGCGTTCTTGGTACAAGGGGTGGTGTAGCCACTGATCTCGATGGCGACATCGTCTCCCAATCTCCACCTGGCCCCGGGCGTCATCAGTTCCCAACCGATCCCGGCGATTGTGAGGTTCTCGCCGGCTGCTCCCGGAAAGATCGGGTGGCCCTCGGCCTGCATGGTCTCGATGACCTCCAGCGAGAATAGGCAAAGGCCGGCATCGGGTCCGCCGTGATGGACGCGATCGTCATGATCGTCGCCGATGATGCCCCAGCGGGTGACGTTCGCCCCGTCGACCGGAAGCTTGGGGACCCCTCCTCCTGACAGGTTGATCTGATGAATGGTTCCGCTCACACGGCCACTTCGTGAGGTAACGGAAACCAGCGGAGCTGTTCGGCGTCGTCGTCGAGCAGCTCGTCTACGTCTTCTGAGATAGATGCGGCCACCGTCATCAGGCGTCGGGCTTCGAGCATGTAATCGTGGTAGGGGTCGTCGGGGGCAGTCAGGCGCTCTCCCTGTTGACCCAGTGTTCCCTCGGAGTAATCAATCTCATGCAACGACATCGGAGGACGCGGCAAGCCGAGTCGGTGACGCCAGAGCGCCGTGTCCGACTCAAACCGATAGTGGGGGAGCAAACGCCAACCGGCTTCGGCTACCAGATGAACCGCATCGATGATGTATTGGAACTCTCCCTCGCTGATGAAGTAGTTGAAGTTGACCCTGACCCATCCCGGCTTGATCACCTCGCATCCTTTGCCGATCTGCGTCTCAAATCGATGACTGGTATCGAGATCGATGCCTAGAAGCCGGTGACCGTATGGCCCTGCGCACGAACAGCCACCGCGGGCCTGTATCCCAAAGAGATCATTGAGAAGAGCGACGACGAAGTTGTGATGTAGGAATCGGTCACCGTACCGAACGACAAACGACACGATCGAGAGCCGCTCGGCTTTAGGGTTGCCGAGGATCAGCAGGTTGGGGTTGGCCGACCACGAATCGATGGCGCGGCTGATGAAGCTCTCTTCTCGGCGCCGGATCTCGGACACTCCTACGGCCTGCTTTAGTTGGAAGACGAGCCCCGCTCGGATTGACTCGACGATGGCGGGAGTTCCGCCCTCTTCGCGGTGCTCGGGGTCACTCACGTAGCGATGTTCCTGTGAGTTGACGTAGGCCACGGTTCCCCCGCCTGGAACCGCCGGCACTCGATTGGACAGCAGGTCCTTGCGCACCACCAACACCCCTGGGGTTCCGGGTCCACCAATGAACTTGTGGGGAGAAAGGAAGATGGCGTCTTTGTAATCGAGATTGTGGTCACCGGGAGAGCGCATGTCGATCCCCACGTAGGGGGCGGCCGCGGCGAAGTCCCAAAAGGAGAAGGCGCCATAGCGGTGTAGCAGCGTCGACACCGCCGTGGTGTCGGTGATGATCCCGGTCACGTTGGAAGCCGCAGAAAACGATCCGATCCGCAGAGGTCGGTCGGCAAGCTCGATGAGCCGCCGCTCGAGATCGGCCAGATCGATATGGCCGTCGTCGTCCTCGGCGATCTCCACCACGTCCGCTATCGATTCGCGCCAAGGCAATTCGTTGGAGTGATGCTCGTATGGACCCACGAACACAACCGGACGCTGATCGTCAGGTATCGACGCGGAAAACCCGAAGCGGTCATCGAACATAGCCGGGACTCTTATCCCCAGGATGCTGATCAACCGGTCAACGGCGCCGGTCGAACCCGAGCCCGCAAAGATGACGGCATGCTCGGGACCGGCTCCAACCGATTCGCGGATGATTGCGCGGGCATCTTCCCGGAAACGGGTGGTCTGTAGACCCGTGCCAGAAGTCTCCGTGTGAGTGTTGGCATAGAGGGGCAGCACGGTTCCTCTGATGAAGTCCTCGATGAAGGCCAGCGACCGTCCCGAGGCGGTGTAGTCGGCATATGTCACCCGCCGTGCCCCATAGGGAGTAAGGATGGCGGTATCAGAACCGATCACGGACGACCGGATCGTGTCGATCAGTCGCTCTACCGGATTCATTCCTAAAGGCTACCCCTCACCTCGGGTCTCGGGTGGAGCGACTTGCGGGCGGGTGGAGCGAGAGCCGGAGAAGGCCTGCAAAGCGAACAGCATCAGGACGATGGGGGCAAAGCGATAGCCCCGCGTATAAAGAAACCACCCGGCCCCGGCTGCCACCAGCAGACCGATGATGGCCGCCAGCATCCGGCCCCGATCCGGTATCCACTTCTCCAACAGCTCGGAGAGGATGTGCCACCCGTCGAGGCCACCGATGGGCAGCCAGTTGATGAGACCCCAGGCGATGGTGACGTAGATGAAGGCTCCCAGGACGAAAACCCCCCACCACCCCTCGTTGGCGGCTGTTCCCAATGCGACTTGGAAAGGACTCACGATCACGATTGAGGCTTCCCGCCCCAACAGGCCGGCGCGCACCATCAGATAGAGAACTCCGGCCACCACGAATCCGAGCCCGGCTCCGGCCGCGGCGATGAATATCTTGCGCGACCAGTTGATTCGCCCTTGGGGGTCGACCCAACTGGTGGCTCCACCCAGGCCATGGAGGGTTATCTGTTGAACCACTCCGCCGTTCTGACGGACAGCAAAAGCATGGCCGAGTTCGTGGATGATCACGGAAGCGAACGCCGCGGCCACAAATGAGAGGATGCCCTGGGCGCCGATGGGCGAGTCGAGCAGGAACACGCCGAGTATCAGAAAGGTGGGGCTGACATAGATCGGAAACCCGAACAGCCGGAAGCGCAGCATTTCGCGCCAGGGTAGGTTCAGATCGTGAGCGACGAGACCACTGTCACCATCGGCGGCGAAGCCCTGAGGATCAGCAGCCCGCGCAAACTCCTCTTTCCCAAACAGGGCTGGACCAAGCTCGACGTCGTTCACCATTTCCTGGCGGTGGCACCGGGCGCCCTGCGGGGGATCTTCGGACGACCCACGATGCTCAAGAGGTACATGGAGAGCGTTGAAGTCGATCCCATCTACCACAAGCGAGCGGAGAAGAACTCACCGTTCGAAACGGTTCAGATCACCTTTCCCTCACAACGACCGGGGATGATGAATGTCCCCAGGACCGAGGCCGATGTGATCAGGCTGGTGCAGCGGGGGTGCCTCGACTTTCACCCCTGGCCGGTGCGGGCCGAGGACATCGATCATCCCGACGAGCTTCGGATCGATTTCGATCCCACTCCGGGGTACGACTTCACCCATGTGCGCCAGGCGGCATTGGCTGCCAAAGACCTGTTGGAGGAGGTGGCGCTGGTGGGCTGGCCCAAGACCTCCGGAAGCCGTGGCATCCATGTCTATGTCCGCATCCTCCCCGAATGGGACTTCTACCAATGCCGGCGATCTGTGCTCGCTTTGGCCCGCGAGTTGGAGCGAAGGCTTCCCCAACTCGTGACCACCAAGTGGTGGAAAGAGGAGCGCAATGGCATCTTCATCGACTTCAACCAGATGGCCCGCGACAAGACTGTTTCATCGGCCTATGGCGTCCGGCCCACCGGTTACGTCTCTGCCCCGCTCCGATGGGAAGAAGTGCCCCATGTTGTGATCGAGGACTTTCCGCTCGACACCTTTCGGAAACGTTACGAGGCGGTGGGGGATTTGACCGTAGGCATGGACGCGGCCGCCGGCCGGCTCGACACTCTTCTGGAGTGGGTGCAGCGGGACGAAGAGAACGGGATCGGAGACGCACCCTGGCCACCCATGTACCCGAAGATGCCGGGAGAGCCGCCGCGGGTGCAGCCATCGAAACGGAAAATGGAGGCCTAACGGAGTTGAGGGTTGTTAGATCCCGACGACCTCGGCGAACCCCAGACCGGAGGGGCGTTCCAGTTGGTCCATCGTGCAGGAGGCAGGGTCTTTGTCGGGGCGCCAGCGGTGGAATCGGGTTGCGTGCCGAAACCTGCCCTCCTCCAATTGGTCGTAGCTGACCTCGACCACCACCCCGGGTGTGATCGGCACCCAGGTGAGGTCTTTGTCGCCGGTCCACCGGCTCACACCGCCGGGGGCACGAGCCTCTTCCCCAAAAGAGCCCTCGGCTCGCAAAGCTTGGAAGTTCTCGAAGATCTCTCCACGGTCGACATCCCCAAACCCGGAGCAGTGGCCAATGAAGTGGAGCTCACCCTGATCGTTGTAGAGGCCGAGCAGCAGCGAGCCGATCTTGCCGCCAGCCTTGTGCTCGCGGTAGCCGCCGACCAGGCAATCGACCGTGCGGCGATGCTTGAGCTTGATCATCGCCCGCTTGCCATGGACGTACCCTTGTCCCAACGGCTTGGCGATGATCCCGTCACAACCAGCCGGTTCGAACTCATCGAACCATCTGCGGGCGGTCGTTTCGTCGATGGTGGAGGGAGTCAGATTCCAGGGATAGGAGAAGCCGGCAGCCAGCTCTACCAAACGGGCCCTTCTCTCAGAGAAAGGACGGTTGCGCAGGTCCTCTTCGTCAAGGGCCAACAGATCAAAGGCGACAAGTTGGGCAGGGGTCTCATTGGAGAGGAGCTTGATGCGACTGGCGGCAGGATGAATTCGATGTTGGAGAGCGTCAAAGCTGGTGACATTGTCAATTGTCACCACCACCTCACCGTCCACCACCGTATGTGCGGGCAGACCGGCGATAGCCTCCGCCAGCTCCGGAAAGTACCGCAACAACGGCCTCTGGTTGCGGGAATCGAGCCGGGGACTGGAACCGCTCCACGAAACCGCCCGGAAGCCGTCCCACTTCGGCTCGTACGCAAATTTGCCCGCCGGCCAGCTCTCCATGACCTTGGCCTCCATCGTCTCGATCGGGGGCGCGAACGGCCAGGTCATAGGCGAGCACGGTACTCGTGACCCGGAGGCATGTTTTTTCTGCAGGGCTCTAGGCTTGCCCGCCGATGGCCATCGATATCGCCGGTTTCGTGACCGACCTCAAGGATCACGCGATCGAACATGGATTTCACGTGCATGACGAGCGCCATTACATGGAGACCTACTCGCTCCGGCAGTCCTGGGAGGTTGATGTCCACCCCGAGGATGCCTGCGGAGGACCTCTCGATCTACATTTGAGCCTCGATGTCGAGCCACGGGTCTTGCTCTCGCTCCAGGACCGCATCGACGAGATGGGTGACGATTGGGAAGAGCCCGAGGACCTCTACCGCTTGAGCCTCTACTTCAACTGGTCCATGCCCAAACTCTCGACCCCTCCCGACCTGCTGGTGCTCGGAACCGACCTGGCCGGGATCGGAGGAGTCGGTCTCCCCATCGAGGTCACAGCCATCGACACCATCGCCTCGATCACGGACGCACCCGAGCGCAGCCTGCAGGTGGTGGGCAAGTGTCAGGTATCCCTGGTCGATGTCTTCATGGCGCGAGAGCAGCTGTGTGAGGAACTCGATCGGGCCAAGGCCGTGTCCGAATACCTACTGGAAAGAGTCACGGGCTGGTTGGAGCTCCCGGGCTGACAGCTACATCACCGGCCCGGTGGTACCCCCCACAACCAATTCAGGCTGAAAGAGGTGGAGGCCGCCTCCGCTGCGGCCGTGTAGCTGATTGAACAACAACTCGGCCACCGTGCCGGCCATCCTTCCCAGGGGTTGTCGAAGCGTGGTCAAAGGGGGATCGGTGTAGGCGGTTATGGGGGTGCCGTCGAAGCCGACCACCGATACCTCTGCCGGCACCTCCTTGCCCCAGGCGCGGACACCCGCGATTGCTCCCAGCGCCATCAGGTCGCCTCCGGTGACCACCGCAGTAGCACCGCCTTCGAGCAACTTGGCGACTCCGGCCTGGCCGCCTTCGATCGTGAACAGGCTCTCGGACACCATCGACTCGTCGCTGGGGATTCCGCGTTCGATCATTCCCTGGCGCCAGCCGGCGACCAGCAGTTCGGCACTCCAATAGCGACGGGGGCCGACCAGACATCCGATCCGGCGGTGACCCAGATCGATGAGATGCCGGACCGCGGTTGCACCGGCGCCAGCCATATCCACCGAGACCGAAGCCATCGGGCATTCGCGGCCCATCCCGTTGACCAACACCACCGGGAGGCCCTTGTCGCGAAGAATCTCGTAGGGCGTGTAGTCGAGATTGACCTGGCTGTAGCGACCGTTGATGACGACCACCCCGGCCGCGTCAGCGTTGAGAAAGTGATCGAGGAAGTCCTGTTCGTTCAGGGTCTCGGCGGTAGAAGGGCAGACCATGGCCAACAACCCATGCCGGGCCAACCGCGACTCGATCGCCTCGGCCAGGGCGGGGAAGATGGGATTGGACAGCTCGGGAGTGATGATCCCGACCACTTTGGTGCCGGGGGATGAAGGCATCTCCTGATAGCCCAACTCGGCCGCTGCTTCCAATACCTGGCGCCGAGTCTCGGCCGACACCCCCGGGCGGCCATTGAGAACCCGGCTTACCGTCGCTAAGGACAACCCGGTCAAACGGGCAACTTCATGAAGTTTGGGACGCACGGTCGGCAGGTTAGCGCCTCTTTGCAGGACGTTTGCATTTTTGCGCAAACTTGTTGCAAAGAGTCTGGGAGGCTGTTTAGATAGCTCTTGGGCGCCTGGGCGCTCAAGCCAAAACCTGGAGGAGGACGCATAGTGAAGCGGCATTACCTGTCGCTGCTTGGAGTCCTGGCCCTTTTCATCGCCGCATGTGGTGGAGGAGCCGAGACGACGACAACCCAAGCAACGACGACTACCACAGCAGCTACAACGACCACTACGACCGAGGCCCCGACAACCACGGAAGGCGATACGACGACTACCACGGCCGTCGTTCGTGCAGACGCTGATCTTGTCATCTGGGCAGATGACACCCGGGCCCCGGTGATTACCCCATTCGCCGAGCAGTTCGCGGCCGACAACGGGGTCACGGTGGCAGTTCAGGAACTCGCCTTCGGAGACATCCGCGATCGGTTGATCGTGGCAGGCCCGGCTGGAGAGGGACCGGACATCATCATTGGCGCTCACGACTGGCTAGGTCAACTGGTGGCGGCCGGAGTAGTGGCACCCCTTGATGTGACCTCAGTTGAGGATCAGTTCAGCGAAGCGGCCCTGGCTGCGTTCAACTACGAAGGTCAGATCTTCGGACTGCCGTATGCGGTTGAGAACATCGCGCTCGTGCGCAACACCGACCTAGTCCCCGATGCCCCCGCAACCTTTGAAGATGTGGTGGAGATCGGTCTGCAGCTCACTGAGGATGGGACCGTGGACACACCGTTGGCCCTGCAGGAGAATGGCAATGGCGATCCGTTCCACAACTACCCGATCGTGACCGCTTTGGGTGGATATGTCTTCGGCCGCAATGCCGACGGCAGCTATAACCCTGACGATCTCGGCATCGACAGTGAAGGCAGCCTCGCGGCGGCCCAATATTTCAGCGAGTTGTCAGAGCAAGGCGTCGTGAACGTCGACCTCACGTATGACATCATGATCGAGAAGTTCAGCACCGGGATGGCGCCTTTCGCCATCACGGGCCCTTGGGCACTTAGTAGCTTCGAGGATGTGAATTACGTTGTTGAGCCAATACCGCCTGTGCAAGGTGGTACGCCGCAACCTTTCATCGGTGTTCAGGGATTCATGGTCTCGGCTTTTGCCGAGAACCCGCTGTTCGCCTCCACCTTTGTTCTCGATTTCATGGCCACCGAGGACGCCCAGTTGGCCCTGTTCGAGGCCGGCGGCCGGCCGCCTGCACATAACGGTGCTTTTGAGACCGTGGCAGCGGCCGATCCCAACATTGCTGGGTTCGGAGAAGCTGGGCAGAACGGTTACCCGATGCCCGCCATCCCCGAGATGAGCTCCGTGTGGCAGGCTTGGACCGATGCGTACGAACTGATCTTCACAGGGGGCGATCCCGAGGAGGCATTCACCAACGCGGCCGCGCAGATTCGAACATTGATCGAGGGTTGAACGATCCATGACCCCGATCGGGAACGACGGTACGAACGAACTGCCGCCCGATACGAGTAGGAACGGGCGCCGGGAAGGATTTCTTTCCCGGCGCCCGTCCGATATCTGGCCCCTGATCCTCAAACTGGTCTTACTCGGACTGGTCAACGCCTTCGCGGTCGCCAGCCTCCCAATCATGCTGCGTCAGGATTTCTGGCCCGGCATTGCCACGGTCGTCATCGCCACGCTCGCTCTTGACTACGCCTATCTCAGCAAACGGGCGCTGCCGGCCAAGTATCTGATTCCGGGAACGATCTTCGCGGTGGTCTTTCAGGTCTACCCGGTCCTTTACTCTGGTTATACCGCATTCACCAACTTCTCCACGACCAACCGCCTTACCCTCGAACAGGTCCTCGATCAGCTAACGAGCCGTACCTCCAACGTCCCCGGTGCCACCCGTTACCAGCTGACAATCCTGGCCGGGGATGGAGGGACCGGCGCACTGGCCTTCTTTCTCACCGACGAGTCGGAAGCGCAGTTCCTTGGCACTTCCACGGGACTCGAGCCTGTACAGCCGGATCGGGTGGTTTTTGATGAGGATGGCGACGTGTCGAGCGTCGACGGTTTCCGCGCTCTCACCATCCGTGAGATTGCCGACCGTCAGCGAGAGGTACAGGACGCTTTTGAAGTGCCAACCGATGACGGCGTCATTCGTGCCGTCACACTGAGTTCGGCCGCCGTCTACGAGCGTCTCTTCGTCTATGACCCGGTCGCGGGGACGCTGACCGACACGGAGAAGGGACTGGTGTACGAACCGGTGGAGGGCCAGTTCACAGCTCCGACCGGCGAAACCCTGCAACCCGGATTCCGGACAGTGGTGGGATTCTCCAACTTCATCCGTATCTTCACATCTGAAGCCATCCGGGGTCCCTTCCTCAGGGTGTTCTTATGGAACTTCGCCTTCGCCATTTTGTCCGTGGTGTCGACCTTTGCGGTCGGACTGGGGTTGGCATTGGCTCTGAATCATCCGAGCATGCGGGGAAGGCGCATCTACCGATCGGTGCTTGTGCTGCCCTATGCGTTGCCGAGCTTTATGACCGCACTCATCTGGGCAGGAATGTTCAACCAGGATTTCGGCGTCATCAATCGAACCCTGGACGCCAGCATTCCGTGGCTCAGGGATCCGACCCTGGCCAAGGTCTCGATTCTGATCGTAAACCTGTGGCTCGGCTTTCCCTACATGTTCTTGATATCCACAGGAGCACTCCAATCGATGCCTGAAGAACTCAA
>Ga0326597_10012507_pt1 | contig 11193 bp, 13 predicted proteins | sample RVTome_12_FD_203789 | JGI IMG/M metagenome (GOLD analysis project Ga0326597, IMG submission 203789) | Soil microbial communities from uranium-contaminated site in the Upper Colorado River Basin, Wyoming, United States - RVT100D185 | ecosystem: Environmental > Terrestrial > Soil > Contaminated >... | reverse complement strand
CTCGTCGGAGAGCTTGGCGCAACGCTCGAGGAGGCGGCTGTGGAGATAGAAGACATCTCCGGGGTAAGCCTCACGTCCCGGCGGACGGCGAAGCAGCAGGGAGATCTCCCTGTAGGCGACAGCCTGCTTGGAGAGGTCGTCGAAGACGACGAGGGCGTGCTCGCCCTTGTACATCCAGTACTGGCCGATCGCAGAGCCGGCGTACGGAGCGTACATCTGGAGTGCGGGCGCAGCCGAGGCAGGAGCGTTGACCACGACCGTGTATTCCATGGCTCCCGCCTCTTCGAGAGCGACGACGATCTCAGCCACCGTCGAGGCCTTCTGACCGATGGCGACGTAGATGCACTTGACCGCATCAGGCGTGCCCTGGTTGGTCTTCTGATTGATGATCGTATCGACGAGAATCGCTGTCTTACCCGTCTGGCGGTCACCAATGATCAGCTGTCGCTGGCCACGGCCGATGGGCGTCATGGCGTCGATGGCTTTGATCCCCGTTTGGAGGGGTTCGCTCACCGGCTGGCGTTGAACCACCGAAGGGGCCTGGGTCTCGAGCAGACGACGCTCCGTGGTCTCGATCGGGCCCTTCCCGTCGACGGGGTTGCCTAGTGGGTCGACCACCCTTCCCAGCAGGGCGTCTCCGACGGGAATCGAGAGGACGGTGCCGGTCTGCTTGACGGGGTCACCTTCGCCGACGTGGCTTGCCTCTCCGAGGAGGACGACACCGAGGTCGTCCTCGTCGATGTTCAACGTCACACCGGTGAGGCCCCCGGGAAACTCAAGGAGTTCGGAAGACATGACGGATGGAAGGCCCCTAACACGGGCGACGCCATCGGCGATGGACGTCACATAGCCAACAGTCTCCTTCCCGGTCTCCGGCTTCCAGCCCTCGAGCTGGGAGCGGAGGGTAGAAGTGATCTGATCGGCGGTAATTGTCAGGTCAGACATATATATCTCCTCAGCGACCCTGAACGGCATGCCGGAGCGAGTCGAAACGGTTGGCGATCGAACCATCAATGACGGTGTCGCCAATCCGGGCGACGATTCCGCCTACCACGGACTCGTCGACGATGACTTTCACTTCCAATTGCTTGCCGGTCGCTTTGCCCAGTGCCGCGGCAAGACGTTTTACGGTTTCATCATCGAGCGGGATCGCAGACCGAATCTCCGCTACAGCGTGATCCCGGGAGGAAGCAGCGCCCTCGACCAGAGCCCGGGCAATGGGGGCGAGCTCGGAAGCACGCCCCTGATCAACGAGAAGTTGGACCAGTCCCACCGTGAGCGAAGAAGCCTTCCCTTCCAAGAGCTCGTCGACGATTGCGGATTTCTTATCAACGGGAAGCTGGGGGTCGGTCAAAGCCGAGCGAAGCTCCGGCGCGTTGTCCAGTGCCTCGGCGATGGAGAACAGTTCGCTCTCCACGACGTCGAGCAACCCTTCAGCCCGGGCAACCTCGAGGAACCCTTTTGCGTATCCGTTGATCCGATCGTCCATCTAGAGCTTCTCCAGGTCGGCCAGATACCGATTCACCAACGCCTCGTGGGTCTTTGCATCGAGCGACTCGCCGACGATCTGGCTTGCAAGGTCGACCGAAATCGAACCGACCTGCTTTCTGGCGTCGGCAAGGGCGCGGTCGCGTTCGGATTCGGCTTCTTCGCGCGCCTTGGCAAGAATCTGTTCGGCGTCGGCTTCAGCCCTGGCCAACAGCTCTGCCCTCATCTGCTCTGCAGTGGCGCGGGCGTCTTCGATCACCCGGTTCCCTTCGGCTTTGGAATCGGCGAGCTGCGCCTTGTAGTCGGCGAGCAGGCTCTCTGCCTCCTGTTTCGCCTTCTCGGCTGCCGTCATCTGTCCGGCGACGGCTTGTTGGCGCGCTTCGAGGGTCTGGTTGATGGTGGGCAGAGCCCATTTCCAGACGAAGAAAAAGACAATGGCGAACGCGAGGATGCCCGCGACCAGCTCTGCGGGCTCGGGCAGAACCAGGCTGAGCCCGGAGCTCGTCTCCTCCGTGGCCGTAACCATGATTGTGCTGAGCACGTGCATTACGCGCTCGCGATGAAGAAGAGAACGAATCCGATCAGGGCCAACGCCTCGGTGAGTGCGATGCCCAGGAACATGGTGGTGCGTATCGTGCCCTGCATCTCGGGCTGACGAGCCATCGCGCTGATGGCGTTGCCCGCGATGATCCCGATCCCGATTCCGGGTCCGACTGCTCCGAGGCCATACCCGATCAATGCGATGGCCCCCTTGAGGAGCTCAATATTGCCTTCCATTTCTTTTCTCCTTAGTGCTCGAAGTTGATCGACGACTCGATGTAGACGGCTGTCAGCAAGGTGAAGATGTATGCCTGGAGCGCTGACACCAGCAGCTCGAGGACGAACATGAACAGACCCAACGCCAGCCAGGGGACGGCGATCAGGCTCTTAGCTCCGATCTCCCCGACCGAGGCGATGAAGATCACCGCCGACCCGAGGAGCAGGGTGAGAAGCAGGTGGCCGGCTACCAGATTGGCGAAGAGTCGGATTGCCAGCGTGATCGGCCGGAGGAAGAAGATCGACACCAATTCGATCAACCCCACCAGCCAGCGCAGACCCAAGGGCACGTGCTTCGGCCACGCGGTGTCGATCAGGTAACGGAGCTTGTTTTTTTTGAATCCCAGGAACATGAAAATGACATACGTGACCAAGGCGAGAAAGAGCGGGATCGCCATCCGGGAGGTGATCGGGAAGTTGATCAGGGGGGTCACCTCGAACAGGTTCCCGACCAGGATGAAGAGGAAGATGGAGAGCAGATAGGGTAGGTACTTGCGGGAGTCGGGCCCGATGATGTCCCTACCTATATCGTCCCGGACGAACCCGACCAGACCCTCGACCGCAGCGTCGAACTTCGACGGGACCAAGCGACGATTCCGGAGCCCGAAATAGAGCACGGCGATGGTCACCAGCGCGGCGAGGAGCATGAGGAAGGTGGTGCGGGTGAACTCCAGCCCGCCAACCGTGAACCAGGTGTCAAACTCGAAGAGATCCGTGACCTTGGCCGGAGCGCAGATCACCTCGTTGACTACATCACACTCGGTGGCGAGGATCATCTGCGCCAACTCGGCTCCCTTTCTCTGCCTTTTGTCATCGACACCGCTTCCCACGTCAGAAGGGCGAAATAGGAGATCACCGCCGACAAACCGAACGCCAGACGGTCCACCTCCACCAGGTTGGCGATGAGGTAGACCGCGCCGATGAACAGGACGAGACGTAGGAAGAAACCGATCAGAGCGGCGACATGATAGGCCTGGAGGCTGATCCTTGCCGAATTCGAAAGGATCGCCCCGGAGAGCATGAAGTTGGCGATGACCACCACGATACCGAGAGCCGCGCTCCAGGCCCCGTTCCATCCCCGGAGCAGGCCGAAGAAGAGGATGAGCGCCGGACCGACGTACACCCCTCTCGCCACAGTGCTCCGGGCCAGGTTGGCCTCGATAGCTGGTCCGTGCTCAATATCCATTCCCGGCCTCCTCGAGCCTCTTCAAGTAGCGCCAGATGTTGAGGAACCCTGAATACGAGCCGAGCAGGATCCCCACCACCACCAGCCAGGGGTCGGTACCCAGCCATATGTCGGCGACGTATCCGAGCAACGTCCCCGAGAGGATGGAGGCGGTGAATGAGCCGCCTTGAAGCCAGCCTTCGTTGACGGCGCGCCCGACTTGCTGGTGAGGAGTGTCGTTTTTCATCCGTTGAGAATTCGATCGAACAGGGTGATTGTGAATTCCTTCACAAAGACTAGAGTTGGCCTTTCTTGTTTGCAAAATCGAGCCTAGATGGCCACATTCAGACATGCCCGGAGAAATTCGTCGGATAAGGGGTGAACTCGCTGGCCAGCTCACCGATCCTTTCTCTCACCTCCCGCAGGGCGGTCTCGTCATCCCTTTCCTTCAGCGCCCGAGCCATGAGGCTGGCAACCTCGGAGACCTCGGGCTCCTTCATTCCCTGCGTGGTCACCGCCGGAGTGCCGATGCGGAGTCCTGAAGCACGATAAGGCGGGCGGGGGTCGTCGGGGATGGTGTTGAAGTTGAGGGTGATCCCCTGCTCGTCGAGCAATCTTGCTGCATCCTTCCCGGTCAGGTCTTCGTCGACCGACCTGAGGTCGACCAGGAAGAGGTGATTGTCGGTCCCGCCCGACACGACTCGAACTCCCTCGTCCTGCATGGTCGTGGCCATCGCCCTGGCGTTCGCCACGATCTGCTCGGTGTAGTGGTGGAATTCGGGCTGCGCGGCCTCACGGAAACAGACGGCCTTTGCCGCAATCTGGGACTCGATCGGACCTCCCTGGACATTGGGAAAGACCGCCTTGTTGACGGGTGTACCGAATTTCTCCCGGGAAAGGATCAATCCGCCGCGCGGCCCACGGAGCGCCTTGTGGGTGGTACCCGTCACGACATCGGCGTGCGGGACAGGCGAAGGGAACGATTTGCCGGCCACCAGCCCGATGAAGTGCGCGGCGTCCACCACGAAAACCGCCTCAACCTCGTCTGCGATAGCGCGGAATCCTTCGTAATCGAGATTCCTCGAGTAGGCGGAGTATCCGGCGAGTACGATCTTCGGACGATGCTCCAGCGCCAGGCTCCGCACCTGGTCCATGTCGATCAGCTCGGTCGCGGGGTCGACTCCGTACGCGACGATGTTGTAGTACAGACCGGAGAAGTTGACCGGCGAGCCATGGGTGAGGTGCCCGCCCTGGTCGAGGCGCATCCCGAGAACGGTATCCCCGGGCTCGAGCAGCGAAAAATATACGCCCATGTTCGCCTGGGCGCCTGAGTGTGGTTGGACATTGGCATGCTCGGCACCGAACAGGGACCGGGCCCGATCGATGGCGAGTTGTTCCATCTCGTCGACCACCTGACAACCCTCGTAATACCGCCGGCCCGGGTATCCCTCGGCGTACTTATTGGTGAAGACCGAGCCTGAGGCGGCCATTACCGCCGGAGAGGCGAAGTTTTCCGAGGCGATCAGGTGGATGTGGGAGTTCTGTCGCTCCAGGTCCTTGCGGATCAATCCGGAAATTTCAGGATCGACCAGTTCTATGGGTTCCATCGAAATCATGAGGACGACAGTAATAAGGACCCCGGCCGATCGCGCGTGACTGTTCCGCGTACCGGCCGGCCGTGGTCAACCGCCCAGGTGAACTGCTCCTTCGCGAAGCACCACGATCTCATCGCTCGTGGTGTCGACAACAGTCGACGCCACACCGGCCGGGCACGTGCCTTCGACATAAAACGCGACTCGATCGCCTAAAACTGCCTTAGCCTCCACGTGGTTGTAGGTCTCCGCTCCGTTGCTGACATTCGCCGACGTGACCGCAAGAGGACCAGTCTCGTTGAGGAGCCCAATCGTCGTGGGATGATCCGGGACTCGAACACCCACGGTGCGGCTCTGCTCGTCGCCCACCCAGTTGGAGAGAACTACGCGAGGGCGAACGATCAGGGTGAGCGCTCCCGGCCAGTATCGCTCCGCAAGCTCACGGGCAGTGTCTTTGATCTCAGCCACAGTGTCAGCCTGCTCTACAGACGCCACGAGTAGGCCGATCGGTTTTCCGGCTGGACGCCCTTTCAGCTCGAACAAACGTGCCACGGCCCGTTCATTGAACGGGTCGATTGCCAGGCCGTAGACAGTGTCGGTGGGAACGCCGACGATTTCGCCACGCACAAGAGCGCGTACGGCCTGCTCGTAGCTCACGGCTTGACCCCGAGGACAAAACGATCCCGTCCGTTGAGATCCCGACGGATGACGACAGGTATCCCAGGAAATGACGAAGCGGCAGCGATACCCTGCTTCTCCCCGATCTCACAGACGACAACTCCCCCGGGTCGGAGCCACTGGCTCGCCGAGGCTCCAATCCGCTCGATGATCTCAAGACCGGACTGGCCCGAAACCAGGGCGACCCGCGGTTCGCGTTTCACGTCATCTGGAAGGCTGGCGAACTCCGATTCGGACACATATGGCGGATTGGCAACGATCAGGTCCACCTCGCCAATCAATGAGGTGGGAAGCGGGTCAAAGAGATCACCGTTCGCGAGATAGATCGAATTATCGGTGCGGGCCATGTTCTCGGCCGCGACCTCGATTGCATCCGCAGAGATATCAGTCGCGAATACCGCTGCAGTCGGGAAATGTTGTTTCAAGGCGAGAGCCAACGCGCCAGAACCGGTGCAGAGATCGACGATGACCTCAGGGAGGCGCACGATTCTGGAAGCTATCTCGAAAAGGGTTTCTGTTTCCGGTCGGGGGATCAGGACCCGTTTATCGACAACCAGCTCCAGTGACCCGAATTGAGCCGTTCCCTCGATGTATTGCAGCGGCTCGCCGTCAAGGCGTCGTTTGATCAGATCATCGATGGTTCCGTTCACACCGGCGACGGCTTCGAGCCGGCGCAGTTCATGATCGGGCAAACGGTCCATGTCTCAAGTCTTACAGAATGGATGGTTCTAACGGTACCAGCCAAGCAAAATGGGGTGTGATGGCTTTCGGAAGCCTATTTGTGAGACAATTCGGAAGTCGCTCCATGCAATCGGAAGTCGCTCCATGCAAAACGAAGAATCCGACCGCTCAGGACCAAAACGAATCCTCGTTGCCGACGATGCCGAGGCCATAACAACACTCCTGGTAACAGCCCTCGAAATCGCCGGATACGAGGTCGTTGTCGCGGAGAATGGCCAGAAAGCCTACGAACTGGGTACCACCGGAGAGTTCGACCTCGCCGTGATCGACCAATTGATGCCCGGCCTTCTCGGCACCGAGATCCTGCAACGTTGGCAAGGGGAAGGCGTCGACATGCCGGTGATAATGCTCTCTGGCGTGGAGGATGACGAGGTAGTCGTGGGCAGCCTCGATTCGGGCGCGATCGATTATGTCCACAAGCCGTTCCGGCTTCCTGAACTGATGGCAAGAATCCGCAAGAACCTCCCCTAGGAGTCCGTTGGATAATGCCGTTGCATGCATTGTTCAACGGGCTCCCAAGGCCCGCCCCCGGCGGCCACGGTCCGGATATCTCTCCTCAACTCGCACACATTTCTCCCGATATTCCTTAGATAAATGAACAGTTTTCATATCGCGATAGCCGCGGTCACCGTCATGTTCGCTGTGAGCCTGATGCTGTTGCTCGCAGTGGTCGTGTTCAAGTGGGCAAACGGACGCCGGCTTGAGGCGCGGGAGAATCGGCGGGCAGCTTATCTGAAGCTCCTCAGCCAACATGTCGCAGCTCCTGGGTCCATCGCCGAGATTTCAGTAAAGGAAGCCGACGACGCCGCCTTCATCGACGCACTGATCGACATCAGGCACGCCCTCTCGGGAAGCCCCGCCGACTCTCTTGATGGAGTCATCGACCGCGTGGGGCTGATCAGCCACCAGGCAAAACGGCTCAGCTCCCGATTCCCCCTCGGCCGCCGCCTCCGGGCTGTGGTCTCCCTCGCCGAGATAGGTGATCCGAAAGCTGCCCCCATTCTGATGCACCACTTGACGGACAGGGTCCCCGAGATTCGCGTCCAGAGCGCCCGGGGCCTCGCCCGAATGCGCCACACGCCGGCGATAGACGTGATCCTCGACAGGTTCCATGACGAGACGCCGTGGGTTCAATCCAGATTCGCCGAGACCCTTGCCCTCTACGGAAGGGATGCGGTTTGGCCCCTGACCGCATGGGTTCGCGTCAACCACAATTATCGGAGAGACAAGGGTGTCACCGAAATCATCCGGATACTCGGGATCATCGGTGACTCCGAGGTCGGCCCGGGCCTTGCTGAGCTGTTGTACACGGCGGAAGACCCCGAGGTCCGGATCGCAATCATCGAAACACTCGGCATCATCGGCGGACCTCTCGCCCTGCGGCCTCTACGACGGATGATCCAGTCGGCCGACTGGAGAATCAGGGCCAAAGCGGCCACGGCCTTCAGCAGGATCGGCGACTCATCGATCAATCCGATCCTCCGTGAAGGGCTCGACGACCAGTCATGGTGGATGAGGCGGAACTCCGCTGCAGCTCTCGCCAGTCTGCCTGGTGGCATCGACTTCCTCTACGAAGCGATCGGTGCCGCTGAGCAGTTCACCCGTGACGCCGCGGCCGAAGCACTTGCCGACTGTGGTGAATTGATCGCAGCTCGCGACCGACTGGAGTCCGGCGAATCGGATCCACGAGACGCCCAGCTCATCAGCTACATGCACATTCCGGAACCGGTGACGTCATGATCCTCGAGATCATGGAATGGGTCGGATACACGATCCTGGCCTATTTCGTTCTGATGCAGCTGTACATGGTCTACCTGGCCGTGCGCTCGGCACTTGTCTTACGACGCTCCCACCACCTGGACCGTTTCGGCCGGGTCGGAGAGATGCTCTCCAGTCATCGAGTTCCACCTGTGTCGATCGTCATCGCCGCGTACAACGAAGAAAAGGGGATCGTCGAAGCAGTCCGCTCTATGGCCATCGTCGGGTACCCGCGTCTCGAAATCGTCGTCACCAACGACGGGTCAACCGACGACACCTTGCGCCGTCTCATCGAGGCCTTCGACATGGAGAAGGTGCGGATCCCCTACCGCCCGGATCTCAAGACCGAACCGATCAGGGCCATCTACCGAACGCATAGCCCGATCCGAATAACGGTGATCGACAAGGAAAACGGCGGTCGGGCAGACGCCCTGAACGCAGGTATCAACGCCGCACGCTATCCGTACGCTCTTTGCACCGATGCCGACGTCGTCCTCGACGCATACTGCCTGATCAGATCGATGCGCCACGTGGTCGAAGACCGTGAGCGCACCGTCTGTGTGGGTGGCAACGTAAGGCCGCTGAATGGATGCAGCCTCGAACTGGGACATCTCGTAAAAGCGACTGTTCCCAAGAGGATGATTCCGCGTATGCAGGTCCTCGAGTACCTCCGGTCATTTGTTACGAGTCGTCCCGCCTGGTCCGCGATGGGTGCTCTTCCAATTGTCTCCGGGGCTTTCGGTGTTTGGAAAAGATCTGCCGTCATCGCCATCGGGGGGTTCGAGGTCGGCCACCTCGGCGAGGATATGGATCTGACGATGAGAATGCACAGATACCACCTGGCGAAGGGCATTCCCTACCGGATCGTGTACGAACCGGCCGCCGTCATATGGACGGAGGTTCCGGAGACGACCCGGGTTCTCAGACGACAGCGGATCCGCTGGCAGCGGGGCTTGATCAGATCGGTGAGAGACTTCCGCCCAATGACGTTCAATCCTCGCTACAGGGCGCTGGGAATGGTGACATGGCCGGGCATGGTCCTGTTCGAGTATCTCGCACCGATCGTAGAATTCAGCGGATGGATCATCGTCCCGACCGTGCTTTTCATGGGGGCGATCAACATTCCAATGATGTTCGCTCTACTCGGGCTGGCTTACGGTGCTGGAGTAGCCAACTCATTATTGGCGATACTCCTGGACGAGTCGTTCGGCTTCTACCACAGCCCGAAGGACATCGCACGGCTTGTGGTCATGGCCCTTGTCGAGAACCTGGGTTTCCGGCAGCGTACGGTCGTGTGGAGAATGCGGGCTTTCTTCGGGGGCAACGCCACCAGGATCTGGGGCAACATGGAGCGGCGCGGCGTGGGGAATCTGGGTGTGGAGCACTCCTGACCCCTTTGCGATTCAGGCATCTCCTCCATCGGCGAGCAGTCTGGCTTGCTCGTCGGCGGCTAGTGCGTCGACAAAGTCGTCCAGCTCTCCCTGAAGGACATATTCGAGACGTTTGATGGTGAGCCCGATCCGGTGGTCTGTAACCCTGTTGTCCTTGTAGTTGTATGTGCGGATCTTCTCGGAGCGACCGCCCGTGCCGACCTGGTCCCTGCGGGCACCGGCAACCTCTGCCTGCTGGCGTTCAAGTTCCATCTGATACAGGCGCGCCCGGAGGATGCGGAACGCCTTCTCCTTGTTCTGAAGCTGACTCTTCTCGTCCTGGCAGGTCACCACCAATCCTGATGGCTCGTGGGTGAGGCGGACTGCCGAGTCGGTGGTATTGACCGACTGGCCCCCCGGACCCGTGGATCGGTAGACATCCACCTTCACGTCGTTCATATCCAGTTCGACTTCCACCGCGTCGGCTTCAGGCAATACAGCGACAGTTGCTGTCGACGTGTGGACCCGCCCCTGAGACTCGGTCTTCGGCACCCGTTGAACCCGGTGAACCCCGGCTTCGTATTTCATTTTCGAATATGCGCCGCGACCTTTGACCGCGAAGGTGACCTTGTCGTAGCCCCCGGCCTCGTTGGGCGAGGCGTCGATGATCTCGGTCTTGAAACCATGCTTGTCTGCATAACGCAGATACATATGAACAAGATCTCCGGCCCAAATCGAAGCCTCATCGCCGCCTACACCCGCTCTCACCTCAATCAGCACGTCCCTCGCGTCATTCGGATCCTTCGGCACCAACGCCGCCTTGATCCGCGCTTCGAGCTCGCCGATCCCGGCGGAGAGATCCTTTGCCATCTCTGCCATGTCGGGGTCCGATGACATCTCTTTGGCGTCGGCGAGATCAGCAGTCGCCTCACGCCAGCGGCGGATGTCCGCAACGACATCCTTCAGGTCAGAATGCCTCTTGCCGAGATCTGCTAGTTGATCGGAGTCTGCGAGAACCTCGGGGTCGCCCAGCATGTTCTCGATAGCGACGAACGCGTCCTCGATTTCCGCGAGACGTCTCGAGAAGGCTTCGTCGATCACAGTCCATCCTCGAAAGCAGACTCGAAAACCTCTCTCCTTACCTCGATCGCCGCGTCGGGGATCCCACCACGGGCCGTTGCCTCTGCGAAAGCCTCCTCATCGAGGGCGACGACGAGGCTGGCAATGGCCACCTCGATTTGATCATCCACCGGAACTCTGGTTGTGAGCTTCTGGAGCCAAAGGCCCGGGGCCGCCAACGCGTTAGCGAGAAGGCCGTCACCTCGCGTTCCCGAGAAGCGAAGGAGCTCATAACTCCCGGCTGCGATGAGCGGGATGCCGAGTAGACGTGAAGCGACCAGGAAGACCCACCCGTGTTGGCCAAGGAATGAGAAGAGGAGGATCGACCCCAGGACAACAATCATGAGAAAGCTGGTGCCGCATCGCGGGTGCTCGGGGGGATACCGTCGGACGGACTCGATACTGAGTGGCTCGCCAGCCTCATAGGCGTAGATCGACATGTGCTCGGCACCGTGGAATTCGAAAA
>Ga0326597_10012505_pt1 | contig 11194 bp, 9 predicted proteins | sample RVTome_12_FD_203789 | JGI IMG/M metagenome (GOLD analysis project Ga0326597, IMG submission 203789) | Soil microbial communities from uranium-contaminated site in the Upper Colorado River Basin, Wyoming, United States - RVT100D185 | ecosystem: Environmental > Terrestrial > Soil > Contaminated >... | reverse complement strand
CAGGTCCCGCACGTAAGCGCCAATCGCAAGCGATGAGGTGAGTCCGGGCGATTCGATCCCGTAGAGGGCGACGAGGCCTTTCACGCCGTGGTCGCGCTCGCCCTGGATCATGAAGTCGGTGACCAGTTTACTGGGGCCGCCGATCTTCGGGCGGATGCCGGTGTAGCCCGGTTGCAGCGCGCCGTCCTTCAGGCCGGGGTAGTAGTGGCGGATCGCGGCGTAAAAGTGCGCCTCGCGGCTCTCGTCGAAACGGTAATCGACGCGGTCGATCCATTCGAAGTCGGGTCCGAACTTGCAGCGCCCGCCAAGATCCACCGTGACGTGCACGCCATGCCAGTCCGCCCGTGCGATCGGATAGACGTGGCGGCTGAACGGCGATTTTCCGGTCAGCGTGTAGTAATGTCCGATCGCATAGTACGTGGGCGGGATCATCGCGGCCGGAATGCCTTCGATCCGGCCCGATACGTCCTGCGCGTAAAGTCCCGCGGCGTTGATCACCGTATTGCATACCACCGTCATGGGCTCCGCGCCGCCGACGTTGAGCAGGATGCCGTCGCCGGTCACACGGCCTGATTCGACGCGGCTGTTCAGCGCGAGCGAGGCGCCGCGGTTTTCGGCATCGCCAAGATAGGAGAGCATCAGCGCATGGCTGTCGACGGTTCCGGTGGAAGGTGACAGGAAACCCGCAACTGCGGCAACTTCGGGCTCCATCTGCTGCAGCTCCCCGCGCGTGAGCATTTGCAGATCGTCCACGCCGTTGGCTTCCGCCTGCCGCATGTATTTGCCGAGTTCGGCGACCTGGGCGTCACCGGTAGCAACGACGATTTTGCTGGTGCGCTGGTGCGTAATGCCGCGCTCGGCGCAGTAGCGGTACATGCGCTGCTTGCCTTCGACACACAGGCGCGCCTTGAGTGTGCCGGGCGCGTAAAAGATTCCGGCGTGGATCACCTCGGAGTTGCGCGAGCTGGTATGAGTGCCGATCGCATCCTCGGTTTCGAGGATCACTACTTCCTGGCCGGCCAGCGCCAGTTCGCGCGCGATCGCGAGGCCGACCACGCCGGCGCCGATCACTGCACAGTCGATTTTTTCAGGCATTTGAGAAAGGCTTCAACGCAAAGGACGCGAGGGGCGCAAAGAAAAATCAGAACTATTCTTGGCGTAATATTAACATCCACCCGACTGGCATGTATTCGATAATGTCCAAAACGTGGGATCCTGATTTCGCCGAACGCTCGCCGATGTTCGAACCGCTGCGCGCGGCGGCGGGCGCGTTGCGCGGCCCGTATTGGCCAGGCTGCGATGAGCTGAACCGCGTCATCGCGTCGCACGGCCGGCCCATTACGAATGCCATCGGCCGGCCGCTGCGTTTTGTAGCCCAGCAGCTGCGGCAGAAAACATTCGAAGACAAGTACGAGCCGCGCATCTTTCTGCGCGGCGAAGTGCAGGTGCGCTCGTGCAACTGGCACGATTTGTTCAATGCGCTGGCGTGGCTGACGTTTCCGGCCGCCAAGGCGGCGCTCAACGAGCGCCATTACCGGGAACTCGAACCGCAGCGGGCGAGCGGCGCGCAAAACCGCGGCCCGGCACAGGATGCGCTGACGTTGTTCGACGAGGGTGGGGTGATCGTCGCCGCGAGCGATCCGGCCCTCGCGGCGCTGTTGACCGGCTTCGAGTGGAAGCAATTGTTCTGGCAGCGCCGCATCGAAGTGCTGCAACGCATGCGCTTTTACCTGTTCGGGCACGCGCTCTATGACAAGGCGCTCGCGCCGTTCACCGGCGTGACCGGCAGGGGCGTGATATTCGGGGTCGAGGACGCGTTTTTCGCGTTGCCGACAGCCGCGCAGCTCACCGCACTCGACGCGCGGCTTGCCGCCCATATTCGTGATGTGGCGCGATTTACGGCGACTCGCGAGCTTACGCCGGTGCCGGTCCTCGGCGTTCCGGGCTGGTGCGAGGATAACGCGCGCGAACCGTATTACGACAACCCGGATTATTTCCGGCCGGCCCGCGCGGGAGGCGCCGGGCCTTCAGCACCCTGAAACACGTTTGCGTTACGTAACGGAATCGCGCCGGCGTGTCATGCGCCGGGTTATTTTTGCGGGTCGCCGCTCACGGAAGTGCGGTTGCGGCCGCCTTTCTTGCTGACATAGAGCGCCTGGTCGGCGCAGTTCATTATGGTCGCGAGATCCCTGCCATGATCGGGGAATGTCGCCACCCCGGCGCTCACTGTCGTGGCTACCTTGGAGCCCTGGGCGTTGAGCGGGGTCGATGCGATGCTTTTGCGGACGCGCTCGGCGACTTCGAACGCGCCGTCCGTCCCGGTTTGCGGCAGCATCAGCACGAACTCGTCGCCGCCGTAGCGTGCCAGCACGTCGGTCTCGCGCAGCCCCTGCTGGATGCACGTTACCGTCAGTTTGAGCAGCTGGTTGCCGGTCTCGTGTCCGAAGTTGTCGTTGATTCCTTTCAGACTGTCCGAGTCGACCATGACGATACTGTAAGGTTGCCGGTAGCGTATCGATTGCTTGTGATTGTGATTCGCAAGCGCGGTGAAGGCCCGCACGTTGTAAATACCCGTCAACTCGTCGGTCTCGGAAATTTCCTTGATGCGCGTCATCGCGCCGCGCATATCGGCCGACAGCATGGTGGTGATATAAGCGACCAGCAGCATCGGCGCGAGCTGGGTCACGAATGCGCCCACGGTGCTGGTCGAAGCGAGCGATCCCATAGTCCCCGCATACCACAGAAAAACGTAGCACGCGCCGATCAGCGCCACCTCGAGCAGCGTGCTCAGCGTGCCGAGTGTGAGCGCGCTGATGATGATGGTCAGCAGATAGAGGTTGAGGAGCGGGCTTTCGAGGCCCCCGGAGTGATAGAGGACCCAGGTGATGAAAGCGATCATCACCCAGGTCTCGACCGCGAGCTTCCAGCGCGATTCGCTGCGGGCCAGACCGAGGTAGCGAAAGACGACGACGCAAACACAGTACGCCGTCAAGCCCAGATAAACCGCGGCGGTGCTCTCGTCCTCGCGCCCCTGCACGATCTGGTACAATAGCACCAGGATCACGAGCAGCCATTCGATTTCGGCAACCGTGCGCGAGAAGCCTTTCAGCTCTTCGCTGCCGCGTCCGTCCGCGATGGCCCGCCCTCCGCCAACAAAGCTCTCATTCATGTTTACCCTTTCGCGGCGGTTTCGCCTTCAGCTACCGTGAAACCTCTTTAGATCCGAATCGGGTCATGCCGTCGCGCGCATCTTAACGCATCTGCCCTGAAAAATCACGGCGCGGCACGGCCTGCCGCCGAGGCGTGAAAAACGCTCTTGTTTCGAACACCGCCGCGGCAAATCCCTTGCCGTTGACCCGGACATTGCGTTTGAGCACGAAGTCGAAAAGCAGGGGATTGTGCTGCCGGATCTCGGTGAGTACCGGTGCCATGTGGGCGTGTAAAATGGGCTGGCCGCGAGTGCCACGGTGCGGTGCCGTCCTCGCGGCAGCTGTGGTCGAACGCGAGCAGCAGCAGCTTGACGCCCGGCCGCATGCCGTCGACGAGGTTGTGCATGCGCTCGATGTAGCTCTGGTCGACGCGGCCCGGCGCCTGGTACAAGGTGCGCGTGGCAGTCCCACACGTTCGCCGCCTCGATGCCCGACCACGCCGCCTGCACCAATTCGTGGTTCGCGAGACGCGGTGGCAGCGCGGCGCGGCACGGATTGGTGATGCCCTGTTCCGGCCACAGCCGCCACGCGGCTGCAGCACCAATGCCGGCGCCGATGCCCGCGAGCAGCGCTCGCCGCTTGTTTATTGTTGCCGGATGCATGTCGGTCCCGCCTGTTATGATAATCCGGTAACGCCATTGCGAGGGGAGGGAAATGACGCAAACGGTTGCGTTGCCGTTATGGCTGTTCGTGATCCTGCTCGTGCTCGCGGCGTTGGCGGCACTCGAGTGGCTGCTGCTGCCGGGGGTGCGCTGGTATTTCCGGCGCAAGGTCGCCCGCGTGATCGAGGAAATCAACGTCCGCCTCAATATCGACCTGCCGCAGTTCAAGCTCACGCGCCGGCAGGTGTTGATCGACCGGCTGTTCCATGACGCCAGGGTGCAGGCGGCGGCTGAAGCGTATTGCCGCGAGCGCGATGTGCCGCGCAGCGTTGCGATGCAGCGGGTCGATCGTTACGCGCGGGAGATAGTTCCGGCATTCAACGCCTACCTCTATTTCCGCATTGGCTACTGGATCGCCAAGCGCATCGCGCATTTTCTTTATCGCGTGCGCCTTGGCTACGCTGACAGCGCCGCGCTCGCCGCGGTCAATCCAAAATCGGCAGTGGTGTTTCTGATCAACCATCGCAGCAACATGGATTACGTGCTGGTCGCATTTCTGGCCGCGGAACGCGTCGCGCTAAGCTACGCGGTCGGCGAATGGGCGCGGGTGTGGCCGCTGCAATCGCTGATCCGCGCGATGGGCGCGTATTTCGTGCGCCGCAACTCCGGCGACCCGCTCTACCGCACCGTGTTGCAGCGCTACGTGCAGATGGCGACGGAAGCCGGCGTGCCGCAGGCGGTCTATCCGGAGGGCGGGCTTTCGGTCGACGGCCGGCTGCGCGCGCCCAGGCTCGGACTGCTCGATTACATGCTGAAAACATTCAATCCGGATGGCGAGCGCGATCTGGTATTTATTCCAGTCGGCGTCAACTACGACCGCGTGCTCGAGGACCGGACGCTGCTGCTCAAATCCGATGCCACGCGGCCGCGCCGCGGCTTCAGTCACGCGGTTGCGGTGGCGCTTGGGTTCGCGGGCAGCCAGCTGCGGAACATGGCGCTGGGCCGCTGGTATCGTTTCGGCTACGCGTGCGTCAACTTCGGCCGGCCGATTTCGATGCGCGATTATGTGCGGCGGCAGGGTTTTGACTTCCGCACGCTCGACGACGGGGAACGGCGCCAGCGAGTTGCGGCGCTCGGCGCCGCGCTGATGGATGCGATCGGCAGTATCACCCCCGTCCTGCCGGTTGCGCTGGTCGCGACGGTGCTGCTGCGTCATCCTGAAAACCCGGTGAGCGAGCTCGATCTCAAGTCGGCGATCCACACCTTGATGCTGAAGCTCGAACGCAGTGGCGCGCATATTTACATTCCGCGCGCCGATCACGACTATGCGATCACGGTCGGTTTGCGCATGCTGACACTGCGCCGCGTGGTGACGGCGCATGACGGGCTTTATACCGTCGCGCGCGGGCAACTCGATCTGCTGGGTTATTACGCCAACTCGATCGCTCATCTGGTCGAGCGGGCCGATGGCGCGGGACGGTAATTGCGGACAAAAAAGGAGAATCCAGTGAATGCCGACGAACGCATGACCGGCTCGATCATCCACGATACGCCAGTGGCGGCGACGCAAACCGGGGAGTACTGGGGCAGCGATGCGATTGCCGCGATGCTGCGCGAGCTTGAAGTCCCGTATCTCGCGTTGGTGCCGGGTTCGAGTTACCGTGGACTGCACGACAGCATCGTCAACTATCTCGGCAACCGCAATCCGCAGATGGTACTCGCGATCCACGAGGAGAGTGCGGTCGCAATTGCGCACGGTTACGCGAAGGTAACCGGCCGCATGATGACTGCGGCCGTGCACGCGAACATCGGACTGTTGCGCGCTCCGATGGCGATCTACAACGCGTGGTGCGACCGCGCGCCGGTGCTGATCCTCGGAGCGACCGGCCCGTGGGACGCCATGAAACGCCGGCCGTGGATCGACTGGCTCCACACCAGCGCCGACCAGGGCGGGCTCATCCGCAACTTCACCAAATGGGACAATCAGCCGGGGTCGCCGGAGGCGGCGATGGATGCGCTGCTGCGCGCCGCGCAGATCGCGCAAACTGCGCCGCGCGGCCCGGTATATGTCAACTTCGAGGTGGCGATGCAGGAGGAAAAAATCGGGGCGCTGCCGCCGCTGCCGGACGCGGCGCGCTACCGGGTGCCGCCGGCGGTGCGCCCGGCCGCCGAGCTCGTAGCGGCCGCGGCGAAGCTGCTCTCGGGGGCAAAGCGTCCCGTCATTCTCGCCGGCCGCTGTTCGCGCAGCCTGGATGGCTGGAAGGCGCGCGTGGCGCTGGCCGAAAAACTCAATGCGCCGGTGCTCACCAATATCAAACTCGCCGCCGCGTTTCCGACCGATCACCGCCTGCATGCCGCGCCGCCGGGAGCGTCCCTCACGCCGGAGGCGAAAGCGCTCGTTGCGGCGTCCGACGTGATTCTGGCGCTCGACTGGCTGGATCTCGCCGGTACGCTCAAGCAGGCCTACGAGGCGAAGCCGGTCGAGGCAAAAGTAATTCAGGTTTCGTGCGACGCGCACAGTCATCGCGGCTGGAGCATGGATCATCAGGGCCTGCCGCCCGTCGATCTGTATCTGCTGTGCGAAACGGATGCGGCGGTACCGCTGTTGCTGGAAGCCACCCACGCGCGCCGGGCGAGCGCGGCGCTGCCGGAGGCGCCGCCGTTGCCGCCGGTTCCGGATGCGGTATCGTTGCGTGGCGTAGGCGCCGCGCTCGAGGTCGCGACGCGCGGGATCGATGTCTGCTACACGCGTTTCCCGCTGGGCTGGAACGGCGCGTACACGCAGTTCCGCCATCCTCTCGACTATATCGGCCATGACGGCGGCGCCGGCGTGGGTTCGGGTCCGGGCATGACGGTGGGCGCGGGGCTGGCTCTCAAAGGCAGTGGCCGGATTCCGATCGGGTTGCTCGGCGACGGGGATTTCCTGATGGGCAACACCGCCATCTGGACCGCCGCGCACTACCAGATCCCGTGCCTGATGATCGTGTGTAACAACCGCTCGTTTTACAACGACGAGCGCCACCAGGGGCGGATGGCCGTCCACCGCGGCCGGCCGGAGGAGAACCGCTGGATCGGTCTGCAGATCGGCGATCCCGATATCGATATTGCGGGGATGGCGCGCACGCAAGGTGCGCTCGGCATCGGCCCCGTGACGCAGTTGGCGGAACTGCGGCCGGCGATCGAACGGGGGATAGAGGCGGTTCGCTGCGGCCAAGTGTGCGTGATCGACGCGCGCGTGCTGCCGGGCTATGACCGCGGAGCCTGAGTTGCGGCGCACGCGCCTTAACAAGTCCCTTGTGACTTTTACCCTACACCTTGATTTGAAATAGCTATTATAGTTTGGTATCTTGCAGCATCAGCAGCGTTCAGATTCATCCTTTTGGGAAAGGTGTTAGGTGGAAAAGCGCCGTAATGATTACGACGTGACCGACAGCGTCAAGACCACGGATCCTGCCGCGGTCGCAGCAGAGGTCCGTCGTATCTACCTGAGCTGGTACGAAAAGCCCGGCGCCGACAGCCTGAATCAGCCTTTTGACAATTTCGCTGCGCTCTACCGCGGCGAACACCCGGATTACCATGCGTGCGATACCGGTTATCACGATATGCAGCATGTGCTGGACGTCACCTTGGCGATGACGCGGCTGCTCGACGGATATCAGCGTGTCGGCCGGGAACGCCTCGACGAGCGCTTGTTCCGGCTGGGAATCATCCTCGCGCTGTATCACGACGTTGGTTATATCCGCAGCCGCAAGGACACGCGGCATCGGCAGGGCGCCGAATACACCTTGACTCATGTTTCGCGCGGCGGAGTTTACCTGCGCAATTATCTGCCGCGGATCGGGATGGCGGACCTCGCGCCGATCGCGGCGCGCCTGGTGCACTTCACCGGCTTTGAAATACCGGTCGACAAGATCACGCTGCCGGCGGATCCGATTTTCAAAGTCATCGGCAACCTGCTCGGCACGGCCGACATCCTGGGGCAGATGTCCGACCGCTGTTATCTCGAGAAATGCCACGAGCGGCTTTATCCGGAATTCGTCGCGGGCGGCATCGCAGTGCGCGATAACGGGAGCGGCGAGAAACAGGTGGTGTTCGAGTCGGGCGCCGATCTCGTCCTGAAAACTCCGGGCTTTTACCAGCACGCCGAGCATCGACTTGACAACGTCCTCGGTGCCGTTCACCGCTACGCCGAGAAGCACTTCGAAGGCAACAACCTTTACGTCGAGGCGGTCGAGAATACCGTCAACTATGCGCGCACGCTCACCAGGACCGAAGATATGGCGCGGCTGCGGCGCCTTGCGCCTGAAGCGTCGGAAGCGCCTGAAGCGCCAGCGACAGAGCAGGTGAAACCGAAATCTGACTGACGGTGCCGTTCAGGCAACGGTCAGCACGATCTTGCCGATATGCGCGCCGGACTCCATCAAAGAGTGTGCCTTGGCGGCCTCGGCAAGCGGGAAAACCGCATGCACGACCGGCTTGATTTTGCCGGATTCGATCAGCGGCCAGACCCTGGCTTCCAATTCCTGCGCGATGCTCGCCTTGAAAGCGGATGAGCGGGTGCGCAGGGTGGAGCCGGTGTACGTCAGGCGCTTCAGCATGACCGGCATCAGATTGAGCTCGACCTTCGAGCCGAGCGCGAAGGCCAGCTGTATGATGCGCGCGTCGTGCGTGGCGGCCTTGAAATTGCGCTCGATGTTCGGGCCGCCGACGATGTCCAGGATCACATTCGCACCGCCCTCCTGGCGCAGGATTTCCACGTAGTCCTCCTGCCGGTAATCGATCACACGATCGGCGCCGAGATCGCGGCAGATGCTGCAGCGTGCTTCGGGGCTGTCGGTGGCAACCACTTTTGCGCCAAACGCCTTGCCGAGCTGGATCGCCGTCGTGCCGATGCCTCCGGCTCCGCCGTGGACCAGTAACGTCTCGCCGGCCGCGAGGCGGGCGCCCATGAAAACGTTGCTCCACACGGTGAAGAAGGTCTCCGGAAGACTTGCCGCATCGCGCAGCTCGATGCCCCTGGGGATCGGCAGGCAGTGACGCGCATCGACGGCGCAGTACTCGGCGTATCCGCCACCATTGGTGAGAGCGGTCAGCTGGTCGCCAATGTTCCAGCGCCGAACCTGATCGCCCGCGGCCACGATCGTTCCGGACACTTCAAGACCGGGCAGGTCCGGGGCGCCAGCGGGGGGTGGGTAGAGCCCCTTGCGCTGCATCAGATCCGGACCGTTGACGCCCGCTGCCACGACCTCGATCAGCACTTCGCCCGCCTGGGGCCGTGGCAGCGGGCGGGTTGCAACGCGCAGTACTTCAGGTCCGCCCGGCGCGCTGATTTCCACAACCTGCATTTGCTTTGGCAATTCACGGCTCATCGGATTTTCCTCACGGGTTGCTTGCTCTGAACATGCGTATTCGTTCTTTCAGTCCCGGCATGCTGGCCGATTGAACCAGGGCAGCCATGTCTGCGGCGCGCGTGTCAGCCACGGTTTGTTCATAGAGCCGCGCAGTGGCCGGGTACGTCAGGAGGCCCGCTTCAGTGCGTGCGGCACCGATCAGTGCCGGCCATTCGGATTGCGCGTTCGCCTTCTGCGGCCGGTTCAGCGTGAGATGCGTGACGTGGCCGTCGTGCTGGCGCAGTAACTCATTATCCATAGTGCTGCGATATACTAGCACGCGACCGCAATTCGCGGTTCACGCAAAGAAAATGCCACGACCCCTGCGGCACACATGCCGTAGGGCATCGGCCGACGGCATTTTTCGGGAAAGGAAGGTATGGCAAGGGCAAAAGGCATCAAGGAAGTTGCCTACGTCGATGTGCGCAACCATGCCGCGGCGGACGGGCTGCAGCCCGTCGCGTGGCACGATTGCGCCGGCGGCGGGCAGGTGGTGGTCGAGCGCGACATCGCGTACGTCGGCAACATGCGCAATCCGCACGGCACGCTGATCATCGATGTGAAGGATCCCAGGCATCCCAAACCGCTGGCTGAAATTTCGATGCCGCCCGGCACGCATTCGCACAAGGTGCGGGTGCACGGCGACATCATGGTCACCAACCGCGAAATCCTCGGCATGCATGCACTGAACAGCGAATCGCCGCCCGCGGGCTACTTCGGCGGTTTAAGCATCTACGACGTTGCCAATCCTGCCAAACCGAGGCTGATCACCCACTGGGACACGACCGACGGGCCTGGCGCCACCTATGCGCGCGGCGTGCACCGCTTTGATTTCGACGGCCGCTATGCATATATTTCGCCGACCATGGACGGCTACGTGGGCAACATCGTGATGATCCTCGATCTCAAGGATCCCGCGCGGCCGCAGGAGGTGGGGCGCTGGTGGATGCCGGGGCAATGGACTGCGGGCGGGGAAAAGCCGGCCTGGAAAGGCGATGCGCACAAGTGCCACCATCCGCTGCGTTTGGGCAACCGTTTGTACACCAGTTACTGGCAGGGTGGGCTGGTGATCCTCGACATCGAGGACGTGAGCAAACCGAAATTCGTGTCGGGGTTAGATTGGAGTCCGCCGTTTCCGTGGCCGACCCACACCGCGCTGCGCATCCCGTTCCAGATCGACAAGCGCGACTTCATGCTGGTGTCGGACGAAGACGTTTTCCGCCAACCCGAAGCGCCGCCGTATCCGGCCGCGTTTCTGTGGATGGTCGATATCTCCGACGAGAAACATCCGCAGCCGATTTCGACTTTCCAGGTCGAGGACATGCCGTCCGAGCCGCAGCCGCGTATGACGGGTTGCCACCAGCCGTGCGAGAAAGTCACGGGCACTGAAATTCCGGTGGCCTGGTTCGCCTACGGGCTCAGGATCATCGATATTTCGCGGCCCCACGCGCTGAAAGAAGTGGCGTATTACCTGCCCGACGTGCCGCAAGGCTCGGAGCGCGTGCAGAGCAACGACGTGACCGTCGACGATCGCGGCCTGATCTACCTGCTCGACCGCGTGCGCGGGCTGCACATCCTGGAACGTGCCTGAAATGAACATCACGATACTCGACGATTATCACGACACCGTCCGGACGCTCGCTTGTTTCAGCAAGCCGGCGTTGGCGTCGGCTTGCGTGGCAGAACGCTGGGTATCTACGGCTACGGCGGGATCGGCAGTGTTGCCGCGGGCTACGGCAGGGCGTTCGGCATGAACGTGCTGGTCTGGGCGCGCGAGGCGACCATGGCGCAGGCGCGCGCCGACGGCTATGCGACGCCGCCGAGCAAGGAGCAATTCTTCGCGGCCTGCGACGTGATCTCGCTGCACATGCGGCTGGTGGATGCCACGCGCGGCATCGTCACCACCACCGATCTCGCCCGCATGAAGCCGAGCGCGCTCCTGGTCAACACCAGCCGGGCGCCGCTGATCGCACCGGGCGCGCTGGTTGCGGCG
>Ga0326597_10012504_pt1 | contig 11194 bp, 10 predicted proteins | sample RVTome_12_FD_203789 | JGI IMG/M metagenome (GOLD analysis project Ga0326597, IMG submission 203789) | Soil microbial communities from uranium-contaminated site in the Upper Colorado River Basin, Wyoming, United States - RVT100D185 | ecosystem: Environmental > Terrestrial > Soil > Contaminated >... | reverse complement strand
CTGCCCGGCGACGACGTGGTTTAGAAACTCTGTTTGAAGCGGGTCTCCAGGAAGCCGCCGAGCTTCGCGGTGGCTTTGAATTGGGGAATTGGGTCCAGTTCCTTGAAGGCCGATGTGAAGGCATTCGACAGGCTCCACATCGTTCTCGCCCGGAACTCCTCATACTGCGGCTCATTTCCGCCGATTCGACTGAACTTCGGCTTTGATATTGGAATGCCAGATTCATTAAATGTGGCGTTATCGTATAGACATCCCCATTTCGTCTCTTCTGTGGCTGTGCAAACTTTGCACTGGCAACGACCGGCTGCAGATGCGGCGGATAGGCGCTGCCCGTGTTGTGAAGTGACTCCTTGAAGGTTGAGGTCGAACCTATGGGCGCACGGATTGCAAAAAGCCTGCAAGCTTCGCCGTGGCTTTGAACTGCGATATCGGCTCGAGTTCTTTGAATGCTGAAGTGAACGCGTTCGACAGACTCCAGAGCGTGCGTGGTTCAAATTCCGGGTGGGTGGGCCGGAAATAAAGTTCATGGACTTGCCGGGCCAAGTGTTTCGGCGCTTCCAACTCCGACTCGATGAACGCCTGGTAGATAATCAGCTTTGCCGTTGCGGTCGAGATCTGCTTCGCGCGCCATTCTTCGACCTGCTGGCGCATCGGCTCGAAGTTCCGCTGCATACGGTCAACGCCGACCGCCAGACTGTCTTGAAGCGAGAAGTTCTTCGAATGTTTCGCGAGAACGGGCGTAAAATCCCCGCTGAACGCCATGTTCGAGCAGACAAAGACGCGGTACCCACAAGTCAGGGCGAGCCGCATGGTTTTGTCGTGGCTGTTCCGGATGCCGATCGCGAAACGGCACCCCTGGATCTCTGTCTCGAGGTCCAGGACGCCGAACATCTTCATGCCGTCCGGAGAGACGGCGTATTCATCTTGCACAACGCCGATGTGGCGGAAGCCGAGAGTTTCAACCAGAGCCTGAACGACTTCGTGATGTGGAATCGGACGATGCGTCTCCGTTGACGGTGGGGTTTGCACCAGGGCGAGCGCTTCCCGCGGAATCGTCCTGCCCTGATAACCGATGAGCGTACTGGTTTCTGACACGATTTCACCTCCTGTTAATGGGATTTGAGAGCGGCGCGGGACAGACTAGATCGTCCGCGTCACTCTATCGGAGAAACTCTTTGTCGGATTAACTCACGAATGGCGCGCGCACCAGCCGCTTCGCGGTTTGTTGAGCAGCGACAAGAACGAACTGCGCGGCCCTCAAAATGCAGAAGTTGGATGTGCCGACAGATGATCCAATGTCATGAGTAGATACTCTAGACGATCCATGGGAAGCCATTACGTGACAAGCCAGGGAATGGTAAGCTCTATCTTAAGTAGAGGAGGTTTGCTGTGCCCACAGCTTTTCGTAGAGAACCCTCCCGCACGAAACGACGAACGGCCAAAGTCAAGCAAAGGCGCCCAGCTCGAGCACATTTGCTTATCATCGAATGCGAGTCGATAAAGCTAGCTGCCGATGGGCTGAACCTTGGCAGCGCCTTTGGACATTTAGTCAGAACAATGTTCCCTCAGAAGCGGATCGCCGTCGTTCAGACATCCTCCGAGAGTAGACTGAAGGAAGACCTCGCCGAGACTTTCGCAAAGCATGGCCGTTTCCGGTCTATTCTCGTTGTTGGTCATAGCAACGAAACCGAGCTCGCATTGACGAGCAATGGACGTTATCCATGGAGTGCCGTGGCCAATTGGCTCCAGATATTCGAACCGGAATTCCTATTCTTGGCAGCGTGTAAGGCAGGCGGATCCGATTCGGTTCGCGATCTGTTCAAACCCATCGACACGCTTCGCCAAGTCTACGCGTCTCCGATCACGCTCTATAAAGATCAAACACCGCCCCTCGCCGTTCTCATTCTGACCTTGCTTCAGAATGGCAGGATCGATCAAGATGAGTCGAGTGCCTTAAGGCTGGCTCATTATGTCCTAACCGGAGGGGAACTCTTTCGATGGAGACGCAACGAGACCGGACCAGGCGAAGAACTCAGAGGACGTTTATGGGATGGTGTTGCGGCTGCGCTTGACCTCGGACCTTGGAATCTCCTCAAGTCTTTGTTCCCCGATTTCGAGAAGGGTCGTACCAGTTCACCCACTGCCTGAATCTATTCTTACGATGCTGGCTGGTCGGCTTTATGGGGGTTCGCTCGACTCGCTTCACTTCCGCCCCGTTCTTGAGCTGGGGTCTTCGGGATTTCACGCCGCAGCATTCTTGTCAGTACCCTTGATGCCCGGCTTCCAGTCTGCTAGCCAAAACCAACGGTGAAACTCAGCACAAAGATTGCAATCAGCACTGTGATTGCGTGCATGGTTCGTCTCCCATCCGGCTGCTACGTCTCGGCTAAACTGCTGTGTTTGTTTACGCCAGTGAGCCTGGCGGAACGGAGTGCAAGCCAGCCGCAGGTGTTGTTGCGTTCCCTTCGGTCATAGTGGCGTCCTCGCTCGGCAGTGCCTCCTTGGGCAGGTACTTAAGCGCCAGCCAGCGGAACATGTAGTCCATCAGGGATTTTGCATACCCGATTTCAGGATTGCCGGTAAAGCCGCTCGGCTCAAAGCGCGTGTGGCTGAACTTCTGGCAGAGTACCTTGAGCGGAACGCCGTACTGCAAGGCCAGAGACACGGCTGTGGCAAAGCAATCCATGAGACCAGAAACGGTTGAACCTTCCTTGGGCATTGTGATGAAGATTTCGCCCGGAACGCCGTCCGCGTAGAGGCCCACTGTCAGGTAACCCTCCTGACCGCCCACCGAGAAGTGGTGTGTGAGGGCCTGCCGCTCGTCGGGCAATCTGCGGCGGAAGGGTTCTTTGACATCGGAACTCGCGCCATTGTTCTGATCCGTGACTTGCGATACTACTGCTTCAGACACTTTCGACTCCTTTTACCCATGCCGCCCTCCAAGGCGGCCTCAATCGGTCTTCCCTGAACCTGCGCGAACCTACCGCAGAGCTTCCTGAACACATGGAACTGTGACTGGCAAAACGGCGCTTGGCCGCCCGTCTTCCCGACGCGCGGCGCTGTTACCATCCACGAGATAATGGCTGTGCCGGCAGCCGGTACAACATGCCCCCTTCGCGGCCCCCAACATTGCTGATTCAAAAGCACAGGGGACCTCCATCAGTTCCCCGCCGGGTGTATAGAACTGGGGCAGCACTGACCCGGCGCGCGCCTTGTCACGCCCCCACAGTTCGAGATTCAGGTATCCGTCCAAGCCCTTAAATAGCACTTCGGTTTCAATGCTCGGTCGCCGGCCATTTCGGACCTCCCCTACCGAGTGCCTGCTGATCAGCACCTGATACGTGTGTCCGCTTCTGAAGACCTCCACGCGGGCAAGCGTTGGGGCCACAACCACTGCATGAACGCCGTTGACGCCTACAGCGTCGAGCGGATGAAGATACCGGAGCGGCTCCCCATCTGCACCTGCGAAGGTCACGTAGTGCCCGATCGCGGCAACCGCACCGCCAGCTTCAACGCCACGGACCACATAGCGCTGCGCCAGGTGCTGATGCTCGAGGCTCACTTGGGCAGGAGCAAAGATGCCCGCCTCTGCAAAGCTGCGCCACACGCGCTTCGCTAACCTCAGTCCGGGAGCCGTCTTGGTGGTTTTCGAAACTGTCATGGTCAACCCTCCTTCACGCTGAATGTGGATAACGAATGGGACAGCCGAGCGCATCCCGGATCATCTCCTTGGTGCAACCCGCCCAACACTTGTAGAAGCGCGGATCTTCGATGCGGATCGAGAGGTTATCGCCGCCGCGGTCATGCCCAGCCTCCGCGCAGGATGGGCACTGTGTCATGTAGTTCCTCCCGACCCTGCGAAGTTTGCTGTTGATGTGGTCGAGGATATGAAATTCTCGACCGCCCGATCCGGGGCGCGCCCACACAGCCTCACGATTGCGCCGCTGTCCAGCCAACTCATCCGGGATGTTTGTGTCGGCGATGAAGCGATGCAATTCGTCTTCCGTCACCTTACGCAGGCGCTCCAGGTAGTCCATCTGCTTTTCGAGCGTGTAATCCGCGCCGTAAAACCAGTAGCGGCGTTTGGCTCCCCGATGGATGCCCAGTGGCCCGCGCATTGCGTTGCCAAACTCACCCGCTTTGAGCTCGTCGTGCTTGGGAAAAACCTCAATGCCTTCGGCAAGTCCAGCGCCTTTGATCCGGACTCCCAGACGGATAGCTAAGTTATAGATATAGATCCTGCACTCTCGCGCCAGGAGTGGCTGAGCGAGGAAGATCCAGAGGTGCCCCCCGCGCTTGCTCATCTCCAGGGCCGCTTTCACGCCATCCTGACCCAGGTAGTACTGGAGTTTGAGCAGGTCATCCATAGCGTCTTTGTAATCGGCGTCGATAGCGACCCACTTGCACCGCTGCGTCGTAGGGTTGATGGCATAGAGGGCAATGGTAATGTCGCCTTCGAGGTGCTTGCAGATCGTAACGTCGTTGAGACTCACCGGCTTGCCGGTCCCCTTCTCGGTTGGACGGTAGTAGTAGTGGCGGCCGCTTTCGTGGTGCGGTTTCATAGACTGCACCGTATAGGCGCGCCGATTTGCAAACATCCGGACGTAGTTCTTGACCAGTTCCGGGCTGGCCTTAAGTAACAGACTCATGGGGTAAGCCTTGGGCACGGGATGTTAATAAACCCGCTGCATTGTCGCTGTCAAATAATCGGGGATTGACGGTAGTCGAGCTTGCAAGAGAACATCGTCAAGGGCAAGGAAACAGAGTAACTGCAGGTCCAGCAGTAGGATGGGGGCGCATCAACTCCGCCTCACTAGGCGCAATTGAACCGACACCGTAGGCGGTCACCGGGCTGGACATACCACTTCCCGTCACATTCCAGAAGCCACGGCTGCTCGACCAGTCTGAGGAAATGGGATTCTTTGACAAGTCTCTCGAAGTCAGCCTCGTTGTAGCCTCCGAATTTGTTGTCTTCGAAGTCCACCCAGAACCAAGTCCCACTTCTGCGGTCGTAAACGTAGAACGCTCCAGATTCCGAGTCGCCCGGAACCACCAGGAAAACAAGAACAGCCGCAGGGAACTGAATCCACCGAACAACTTTGGGCTGGTCAGTGGCTTCCAGGAGCCGAGCCATAGCACTTTCCAGGTCTGGTGCTGGCCTTCCTTGGTCATTGTGCAGCCGAAGAATAGGATCGACGTTCATCTGTCCAAACATGGCACTTTCTCCTTCGAAAATAACCGTAAGTTACTGAAAGTACGTCGAGCCGCCCCTTCGGTTATTTTCATTGTTTGTTGTGACCCGCAGGGTCATGGGCTACTCCTTTCGAAGGTAAGGATTTGCTCTGTCACTTCTCTCGCAGTGAGCACACGTCAGTTCCATGCTGTCGAAACTGTGGGGCGTGTTTTGGAGGTTAACTAACGAGGGGTTGGAAGAAAGCGTTTACTGCAAAACACTTTACAAACTCTTTACATCTCCGGCGATTTTTACAAAGTCCTTACATCCATCCCGAAGCAGTCCAGTGTACTCTGCCCATTTGCGAGCAATTCTGGCAAAATGAAAAGATGGACGTTCAAAGGTGACGGATTTGGGAGGCGGGAAGATGATAGAGATGAGCAGCGCCAGGTCGAAATTCACAAACAAAATATTTGTCTTCATAATTTCCTTCTTTGTGATCCTCGTCAGCTCCCGTGGGCTGCCAGCTTCGGCGCAGGGGACTACCGCCGAAATCCTGGGGACGGTGAAGGACACGACCGGAGCGGTCCTGCCCGGCGTGTCCATCGCCATCGTCAACGTTGCTACGGGGCAGGAACGCAACGTCACCTCGGACAGCAGCGGGAACTATGCGGCACCGGGCCTTCCGGTCGGTGGATATTTGGTCAGAGCGACCTTGCCGAATTTCAAGACCCAGATTCGGGACGGCGTTGTCTTACAAGTGGCCGCTCGGGTTCAGGTGGACTTGACCCTGGAGTTGGGGGAAGTTACCGAGGCGATTACAGTGACCGAATCGGTTCCGCTGCTTCGCTCCACGAATGCGGAGGTTGGCGAAGTCATCTCGAATCAGCGTCTGCTTGAGCTTCCGCTCAACGGACGGCAGTTCGTGAACTTGGCATTGCTGAGCGACAACGTCGTAACAGAGCCCGGCGGGACGCGCGGCGCGGCCCTCAATCTAACCGGTCCCACGTTCGCCGTGGCCGGACAGCGCGGTGGGCACAACATGTACTACCTCGACGGCGTTTCTCTAACCGACCAATACTTTAACAACCTTTCGATCGCGCCGTCCGTGGACGTCGTCCGAGAGTTCAACATCCAGAAATCCCTCTATTCCGCTGAGTACGGCGGGAAAGCGGCGGCTGCCGTCAGCGCCGTCACTAAATCCGGAACAAACGATTTGCATGGGTCCTTGTACGAGTTCCTGCGGAATAACGGCTTGGACGCAAGGAATTTCTTCGAGCGAGACGAACCCGCTCCGCTGCGGCGAAATCAGTTTGGCGGAACCCTGGGGGGAGCGGTTCAGCAGGACAAGACCTTCTTTTTCATTAACTATGAAGGTCTTCGGGAACGCAGGGCGCAGACTCGAACCTTCTCGGTGCCTTCGCAAGCCGTGCGCGGCGGAGATTTCTCCGCAGTGGGGTCCATCCGCGATCCGTTGACGGGATTGCCCTTTGAAAGCAGCCGGATTCCTGCGGGCCGTCTCAATCGCGCGGCTCAAGCCTTCCTGCAAAACGTGCCGCTTCCAAACATTCCGGGTGCGGGCGAGGTCCAGAACTTTGTCGCTTCGCCCACGGAGAGCAACGGTCAGGATCAATTCACAGCCCGAGGGGATCGCACCCTAGGATCCAATGACACTTTTTTTGCGCGCTTCACCTTCGCCGATATGGAAGCCTTCCGGCCTTTGGGGAGTTCCGCCCTCAACGAGACGCTTCTGCCGGGCTTTGGGACGGCAATCACGACCAGAACCTCAAACCTGGCCTTGAATCATACCCATATTTTCAGCCCCTCTCTGATCCATGAATTCCGATTTGGGTATCTCCGCGTCACCGGCGGACAGGAAGGCGAGAACAACGATGTGGACTTTGGCGGAGCCAACGGGATCTTGGGGGTCACGCGCGACCCGCGCAAGTTCGGTTTCCCGATCATGAACGTCTCGAATGTTTACAGCACCATGGGAGATCCTTCCACACTGGTGAGCCGGCGGAACAACAGTTTCGATTTCTTCAGCAACCTTTCCTGGATTCGCGGCGCCCATAGCATGAAATTTGGGGGGTATATATATCGGTTGCGTTTCAATCCCCAGGATTCGCCGAATGCGCGAGGTTCCTTCGTTTTCACAAACCGGTTTACCGGGAATGCCTTCTCGGATTTCCTCCTGGGATATCCATTCACCGCCCAGGGCGGCATCGGCCGGGGGGAGGAAGACGGCCGCACCACGTGGAGCCACTTTTATGCGCAGGATGACTGGAGGGCAACGCCGAATCTGACCGTAAACGCAGGGTTGCGATTTGAAATCAACGGCCACGTGAAGGAAACCGGCAACCGTCTCTCCAACATCGAGCTCAACCGGTTTGTGATTGCCAGCGATGAGGACGGCAATATTCATCCGGACGCGAATGCCTTGCTGTCTCAGATTCCGGTGCCTTACGTGACATCGGAAGAAGCGGGCTATGATCGCTCCTTGTTCCGGCCCAGCTACCGGAGATATGCTCCCCGGCTGGGACTGGCTTGGTCGCCCGGAGGATCGGGCAGGACCGTCGTGCGGGCTGGCTCCGGATTCTTTTACAACCAGTGGGCCTACAGCGTGCAAACGGCGCTGATGAAAAATCTCCCTTTTTATTTCAACAAGAGCGTGACGGTGGACACGTTTAATCCCGGCCTGAATATCGAAGGTGTCTTGAATGCCCCCAATACAGGAAGCATCGGGGGAGCGGGCGTGGAGTATGATTTCCACACCGAATACGCGGCGTCGTGGAATTTCAGCTTGCAGAGGATGCTGTCGGAGAACTGGCTGGTGGAGGCAAGTTATTTCGGATCGAAGATAGTTGGCGCAGACGACAACACTTTTGAGAATGTCCCGATCCCCGGGCCAGGACCGATCGCGGCGAGGCGGCCGAATCCAGCGCTCAGCAGCTTCCAGGTTCTTCACTGGGGCGGATGGTCTCTGTATAACTCCCTCACCTTGCGGCTGGAGAAACGGCTTTCCTACGGACTGACTTTGAATAGCAACTACACGTGGTCGAAAGCCATGGATCCCGCATCCAGTCCCGGGGCTACTGAAAGCGAGAACAATATTGCGCAAGACGTGAGAAATCGGCGGGCTGAAAAAGCTCTTTCGAGCTTCGACCGTCGGCACCGGATGGTCTTCAGTTATTCCTATGACCTCCCCATTGGTCCGGGTCGCATGTGGAATCCGAGCTCGGGCTGGTCGGCGAAGTTGCTGGAAGGCTGGACCATGACTGGCCTGGGAACTTTCCAGAGCGGAGCGCCCTTTACGGTGAATATTCCCACGGACAATGCGAACATCGGGGCCGGCCCGGCCCAGCGGCCCGATCTGTTGCGCGACCCCAACCTGGATTCCAGCCAGCAGACGCCGGAGCGTTGGTTTGATACGAGCGCTTTTGCGACACCGGCTCCCTTCACGTTCGGCAATGCGGGCAGAAACAATGTCTTTGCCGATGGGACCGTCAATGTAGACTTCTCTCTCCTGAAGAGGACCTCCTTGTCGGAAACGTCCACATTGGAATTCCGCGCGGAGTTCTTCAACTTTTTCAACAACACCAACTTTGCCGGCGTTCCCGGTCGCATCGCGTTTACTCCGAACTTCGGTCGCTACTTCAGCGCAGAAAATCCGCGCCAAGTCCAACTCGGTTTGAAGTACCTCTTTTAGGAGAGCTTTTGGTGAGCATCTCGTGCTAGGGAAGGTATCGCGATTGGCATCTATAATAGGCCATGGATGGGCCATCGGCCCGCGCGTTTGAACGATAGGTCCCGTCAAGGCGCGCCAGCGATCGCGGCTTGTCGCGCCAGTGAATCGGCCCGGTTTTGGTCTGATTCCGTGCCGTGCCCGGCCACCCAGGTCCAGCGCACCAGCACCTCCTTTCACGCCTTGCCTTCCTTCAGCCGATGGACAGCCGCCCTCAATTTGGGGAGGTCCGGCTCCCCGAGCTGGCTCATCTTTGCGTATTGGAGTGATCCATCGCTCGCCCGTGCGATAACATCTTCGATGGACCGCTTGCTTTGCGATGCCACCCGCCGCGCCTGAGTCAGCACCTCGTTTCTAACCTGGACCAGCTCGGCCGACACCGGCCTTGTCCGGATCGAAGGCGCCAGCCGCGCTTGCTGGCTGCCGCCAGCTGCGGCTGCCCCTGCCGAACTCTGGGCTGCCTTCACCCTCGCCTCCAACATCTCGATCAGCTTGCGCAGGACCGTGGTATCAGGAATGTCGTCGGTTGTAACACCGGGCAGCTTCAGCTTTTCGCACTCCTCGCGCATTGCCTCCAGCCCGACCGTGCCGATCACAGCTTTCAACCGCTGTGTCCCACGCTGCACGTTTTGCAACCAGTCTAGAATCAGATTCAGTTTCCCGAGGTCGCTAACCTGGCTGGCGTTCTCAACACCCGCAACGGCCTGCAGAACGTGGACAAACAGCTTGCGGCCAACCGATATTGAGAGCTGCTGGATTTCAGTCATGACCTTGCCGCGATGATCGGTTCCGTTCCCTGAGTTCGCCGCTTCAGGGCAACCATTACCGGCGGCCGCGCCCGCGGTCGAACCGTGGCCATTGCCGTTGGCGATCCCGGTCCCGGTGGTTTGCGCACTCGCCCCCGCACCGTTGCTTTTCTGTGAGCCCTTCTGCGCCCTGTGTCCTTCCGGTAATGCCCATGCCGGCAGGTTGGGCAACCGGACCGGCCGTTTGAACTCATCTAGTTCAACCCAGACTTGCGGCACGCTGTAGAGGTAGCGTCCGAGCCCGAAGCAGGAACAAGCCCGCTTGAAGGCTTGGGCATCCGCACTCGTCAAAGCGTTATCGTTGTCAGCCCACTCCTCACCTGTTCCGGAGTGGCTGTTCAGTCCGAAGATTGTGACCCGGCAGATCACCATCACCTTGGCGGAAGCACAGGTCTCCTTTCCGCCGTTCTTCCTCTGGAAGTCTTGGACCACGTGCATCGAGTACTCTTGGGTCCAGCCGACCGGAGTCAAGAGTTCGTTTAGCCGGTCGGAGTAAGCGCGAGGGTCGGCGTACGCAGCCAACAATCCGCGACGCTTTCTGTCCTTGCTTTCCGACGTCGCCTTGACCACCCATTTGATGACCGAAGGATCAAAGGGCTGGGCCAGGGCCCTGACTAAATGCTCAGTCCTCTCCTTGCTGAACACTTCCTGGGGAGTCGCCGGCTGCACAGCCGGCGTTGGTAAAGCGGAAGCAACTTCTGTTTCCATGATATCGTCTCCTTTAATTTGAGTTGATAGACACGTATGACAAACTGGTGGGAAAGCTTTTTCGACGCCGATTACATCCGCCTCTGGAGCCAGCACCGAAGGCACGCCCAGACGGCACTCGAAGAGGATGGCATTTTGGCAGCTCTTGCAACCAGAGGAGGGTGGCTGGGTTCTAGACGCACGTGCGGTTATGGCCGCTTGGCTCGTCTGATTGCCGAGCGCGGGGCGACAGCAGTGGGCGTAGATCAATCAGACCAAAAAGTTTGAGAGCCTTCGGGGTTCCGGATAAAATAACGTTTTGCCAGGGAACCACCAAACCGCCGCGGGGTCAATATAATTATGCAGCCTCAGTGGACAACCCGCGCCGCCTGTTGTTTGCGCCCACTGCTCTGTTTCTTGATTCTTCCGGCGCTCCATAGTCCCGCCCAGCAGACCGCACCCTCAGAACCACGGCCGTCTTTTCGAGCGGAACGCGTGCTTCCTGCTAATTCTGACCGCCAGAACCCGTTCGGTCCTGGCCTGTTCGTCTCCATCTACGGACAGCATCTCGGTCCCGCCGCCTCCTGCACGCAGCGCCCCGACGCAAACCGCCTCGAGCCCAGGTACGATATCGGCGACGGACAGCACAGAAAAGTCGGCCGTGCCGAACCGGGCAGGCGACACAACTTTGGACCCAACATAGCGAGCTGGTTGCCATTAGGATCCCCGCCTCAAAATATTTCCGGGAAGGAATAGGTCAAGATCGCATTGAGGCGTTTGTCC
>Ga0326597_10012503_pt1 | contig 11194 bp, 12 predicted proteins | sample RVTome_12_FD_203789 | JGI IMG/M metagenome (GOLD analysis project Ga0326597, IMG submission 203789) | Soil microbial communities from uranium-contaminated site in the Upper Colorado River Basin, Wyoming, United States - RVT100D185 | ecosystem: Environmental > Terrestrial > Soil > Contaminated >... | reverse complement strand
GAGGAGTTCTTCCTCCTGGTCGAGCACGTCGAAGGAGCGGGGTACGTCCTCGACCTCGCGCGCCTCCAGGAGGGGGCGCCGCTGCGCGACCTGGACCGCTCGCGGGCGGACGCCCTGTGCGACTACCTCGTCGGGATTCACTCCGTCCGGGGGTCGGACCCGGGGCTCTACGTCCGCAAGATCCGGGAACTGCTGGGGGACGGCGAGTGCATCATGGGAGTGTGCGACAGCTATCCCCTCCCCCACGGGTTCATCACCGCCGCGCTGCTCGAGGAGATCGAACGACGTTGCGTGGCCTGGCGCTGGCGGCTGAAAGGCCGCACCGGGCGGATGCGCCAGGTCCACGGGGACTACCACCCCTTCAACATCCTTTTCCGGGAAGGGACCGACTTCACCGTCCTGGACCGGTCGCGCGGTGAGTGGGGGGAACCCGCGGACGACGTGACCGCCCTCACGGGGAACTACCTGTTCGCGTCCCTGCAGGCGGCGGGCCGGCTCGAAGGCCCCTTCGAAACGCTGTTCCGGGGGTTCTGGGACCGGTACATCGAGCGGACGGGGGACGCGGAGATCCTCGAGACGGCCGCGCCGTTCTTCGCGTTCCGCTGCCTCGTGATGGCTTCCCCCGTCTGGTACCCGTCTCTCGACGAGTCGGTTCGACGGAAGCTCTTCTCGTTCATCCTGTCGATCCTCGACGCCCCTCGCTTCGAACCGGAGAAGGTCAACGGGGGGCTCCATGCGCTCTGACCGCGAACCCGCCTTCGCGGTCTGGCTCACGGGACTGCCCGCTTCGGGAAAGTCGACGGTCGCGCGGGCGCTCGCCGCGGTGCTGGCCGGCAAGGGGATCCGGGCGGCGGTCCTCGAGTCCGATGCCGTCCGCCGGGAGATCTCGCCGAAACCGGTGTACGACGACGCGGAGCGGGACGCGTTCTATGCGACCCTTGCGTACATCGCCCGGGTGCTCGTCCTGCACGGCGTCCCCGTGATCGTCGACGCGACGGCGAACCGCAGGGAATACCGCGACCGCGCCCGGGAGGCGATCCCGCGGTTCCTCGAGGTGCACGTCCGCTGCCCGCTCGCGGTGTGCCAGGCGCGGGACCCGAAGGGGATCTACCGGCGCGGGGCGGCAGGAACGGCGAAAAACGTGCCGGGCGTATCGGCGCCGTACGAACCGCCCTTGACGCCGGAGGTGGTCGTCGACGGGGAACGGGATGACCCCGCGGCGGCGGCTCGCCGCATCGTGTCGACGCTGGAGAAGAAGGAGTTCCTCCCACGCGGTCCGGGGGACGCGACGGGTACCGGGTGAGCTACAACTCGCCGAGCGCTCCCGCGTAGGTGGCGAACGTCAAGGCGTCGAAGAGGACGAAGCGAACGAGGGAGGGGGACGCGGGTTCCGAGGAGAGGAACGAGGCGACCGTGGCAACCGCCTTCGTGGCCGCCAGCGACACCGGGTAGCCATAGATCCCTGTGCTGATGGAGGGGAAGGCGATCGACCGGCAGCCGTGCTCCGCGGCGATGCGCATCGCGTTGCGGTAGCAGGAGGCGAGCAGTTCCGGCTCCCCCTGGTCTCCGCCGCGCCACACCGGCCCGACCGCGTGGATCACGTACCGCGCGGGCAGGTGCCCGCCGCCGGTCAGAACCGCCTCGCCGGCCGGACACTCTCCCCGCTCGGCGCGGATCGCGAAGCACTCCTCGTGGATCGCCGTCCCGCCGGCGCGGTGGATCGCGCCGTCGACCCCTCCTCCGCCGAGGAGCGTCGAGTTCGCGGCGTTCACGATCGCATCGACCGCCTGGCGCGTAATGTCGCCGAGGACGAGTTCGATCACTTTTCCGGAGACGGTTTTCTCCATGGGGCACATTATACGAAAAAACAGGACCGATTGGATGCGGGAGGCGTTGCGTCGCGTGCTGCACCGCAGACCTCCCCTTCGCCGGCTTCTCCGGGACCTCGCGCAGGCGATCCCGGGCGCCGGAGGGACGGTGTATCTCGTCGGGGGGTTCCTGCGGAACATCGTCGAGGGTAGGGAGCCCGGAGACGTCGACCTACTGGTCACGGGCCTTTCGTACCGGCGCACCGGGGACGTTCTCCGGTCGCTTTCCGGCAAGGTACCGGGCATTCGAAAGGTCGTGGCGGCGGGCAGGCATTTCCCGGTGCACCGGATCGCGGTCGGTTGGGGGAAGGAGTACATCGACGTCTCGAACGGGCGCGCCGGCGGACGCCCTCGCCAGCGGCAGGCCGGAGCCGCGGCGGCAGGCGACGACCGGGAGGCCGTCGATGACGCGGCGCGGCGCGACTTCACCATCAACGCTCTCCTCTTCCGGCTCGCCCCCGGCCGCTTCGTCGAGGACGGGCACTTGCTCGATCCCTGCGACGGCATCGAAGACGTGCGCGGGAAACGGATCCGTTGCGTGGGAAAAGCGGCGGACCGGTTCCGGGAAGATCCGCTCCGCATCGTTCGCGCGATCCGGTTGAAGAACGAGCGGCACGGTTTCGTTCTCGACCCGGCCACGGCGTCCGCGATCCGCCGGCTCGGGCCGATTCTCCTATCGGCCGCGTCGCCGGACCGCCTTTCGGTCGAACTGGTCCGCTCCCTCTCCGCCGATCCCGCCGGGACGATCGACGATCTTCGGCGGTTCGGGCTGCTGAACGTTCTCCTGCCGGAGTCGGGGCGATCCACGAACCGCGCCGCGGAACGGATCGCGAACCGATACCGGTTTCTCCGGCGGTCGCTCGGGGCTCCCCTGCCGCTCCACCTGCTCCTTGGAAACCTCCTCGCGGATCTTCCCCCGGATTCGGCGTTGGCGGCCGCGCGGCGCCTGCGCCTGCCGGAACGGCGGTCCGTCGCATCGACACTGCGGTGCCTGCAGATCCTGGCGCACCCGGAGGCGTTGCGATTCCCACGGGCGGAAACCGAGGCGGCCCTCCTCGCCGCGGAGGACACGAGGGGATGTATCGCCCTCTATCGGGCGGTGCAGCGCGCCGTGCAACGCCCCGCAAGGGACCTGAACCGATTTATAAGGAAGTGTAACGCAACTCCCTTTTTTGTAACAGGAACCTGGCTTGAGAAAAACGGGTTTCCCGAGGGACCGACCCGAAGGGAAATTCTTCTTCGCGTCAGGGAGGTGACGCTCGCGGGGAAGGCGAGCCGTTCAATCGACGCGGTGCGCCTCGCGGAGTCGATGCGTTAGGAATATAATCAAATCCAGGAGCGAACCGCCGGGAAAGGAGACGCCATGAAACGCCGGGTCCGCGTCACGGTCGCTCTCGCGGCGTGCGCGCTGCTGTCCGGCTGCGCGGCATCACGCCCGGAGGTGAAGAAGGAGGAACCTCCCGGCCTTTCGGTCCGCCTTCCCGTCGCCGACGCGGCGACGTTCAACTTGGAGTCCCAGCCGTCCCTCGGACACCCGGAACTGCCGCTCTCGGTGGCCGACGAATCGCGCGGCCGCTGGCTCACCCTGTTCGAGCTGAACTACTCCCCCACGAAACCGTCGCCCCCGCCCCTTCCGAACAACGAAGAGGAGCCTTCCCGCTGACGGGAGTCAGCGCCCTCGTCCGCCGCCACCCCCGTAGCCGCGGTCGTCCCACCGGCCGCCACCACGGTCACCACCCCGATCGACAACGCCGCGTCCACCGTCGCCGCCGCGGTTGCCGCGGATCTCCTGGCCGCGCGGTCCCGAATCCGGACTCCGCGTTTCAGGCGCCCGCTCCTGCACGTTCCCCTGGCTCGGCACGGCCTCCCCCCTCGGCGTTCCGGTCCCCCGGCCTTCCCTCTGCGCGGGCCGCGCCGCGGGAACGCTCCGGGGAGGAGGCGACTGCCGCTCCACGTTTCCCTGCCTCGGCACGGCCTCCCTCGGCGTTCCGGTCCCCCAACCTTCTCTCGGCGCGTGCCGCGCCGCGGGAACGCTCCGGGGAGGAGGCGCCTGCCGCTCCACCTTTACCGGCCTCGGCATGGCCTCCCTCGGCGGTCCGGACCCCCGGCCTTCTCTCGGCGCGGGCCGCGCCGCGGGAACGCTCCGGGGAGGAGGCGCCTGCCGCTCCACCTTCCCCGGTCTCGGCATGGCCTCCCTCGGCGTTCCGGTCCCCCGGCCTTCTCTCGGCGCGGAGCGAGGCGCCGGCTGCCTGACCTGAGGGCGAACCGCCCGCTTCTCCGGTCGCACCGTGCGGGTGTCCGGCCGCGGCTGCACGGCGGCACGGGTTCTCCGGATCTCCACCTGCCGCTCGGCGCGCACGGCGCTCCAGTCGCGCCATTCGCGGCGATCCGTCCCCCCGCGAACGAAGACCCGACCGGTGTCGAGCGGGCGGTTCCATCGCCCGAGCCGGGAATCGCCGCGAGCGAACCGGGCCGGGCGGAACCGCTCCCCCGGCCGCAACGGCACCCAGCGGACATTGCGGCCCTCGGGGACGAAACGGACCGTCGCGGGCCGGAAGATGACATTGTGGTGCCGGTATCGATGCGAGCCGAAGACGAAGTTGACGGATACGAACGCGTTGTACGGAGACCAGATCCACCCGAAGACCGGGTCGGTCAACCAATACCCGCACCGGTACGGGTACCATCCCCACGGTTCGTAGGAAACCCAGGTCCAGCCGTACGGAGAGATCCACACCCAGTGGCCGTACACGTAGGGAGACCACCCCGCCGCCACGCGCGGTCGCCAGACGTATCCGTACGTCGGAAGGTCGACCCATTCGCCGTACTGCCGCAACTCGCCCACAACCACCGGCGGCGCGTCGCCCAGCGCCTCTCCCTCGGGCGGGGGGGGCGGTCCGGCGTATTCATCCTCTCCTCCGCTGTATCTGCCGACGGTGACATCCCGGCCGATCATCGCCTCGTCGCCGGCGCTCAGTCGATGCTCGTCGCCATCAAGGAGGACCACGGCCCGGCCGCGGCGCACGACCAGCCGGGTCTCGTCGCTGTCCCTCACGGTCAGCCATTGCCTCCCCGGGACGGGAAATTCCACGACCGCCCCCCCGGGAACACGCACGGAAACCGGTGCGAACTCCTCCTCGGGAAGGTCGAACCGGATCTCCCCCGCCCGCAGCCGGAACGCGGAGATCCCCTCCTGAAGGTCGCGAACCTCGAGATCGGTCCCGGAGGTCAGCAGGACGAACTGCCCGCCGTGGAACTGCAGCTCCGCCTCCGACCCGTCCGGGACGCTCACACGGCTTCGCGGGGGAACCGGGGTGTTGCTCGAGAACTCCTGCCAATCCCCGCCGTCCGACGGGCGGACCCAGACGGAGCCGTCCAGCACCTTGACCCGTGCGACGGAGTAGGCGGAGAACCCGCCCTCCGCTCCGGCTTCGTCCTGGGCATGGGCGGGCGGGACTCCGGCGAGAATGAAAGCGGCGATCGTGGCGGCGATGCTCAAGGCGGCGCGCTTCATGACACGTTCCCTCCCTTTCCTCTTGATCCTTGGACGATCCGACGCATGGCGAATATTCACCCTTTCCGCCCCGATTCGTTGAAATTCCAGGCCTGCTATACTTTAACCCCTTATACCACGACGGAGTTTCAGCGAATTGTATCGACTCACCGACCGCAACCGGTCCATCGGAGAGATGTTCTCCTCCATCGCTCCCCGGTACGATTTCCTCAACCGGCTGCTGTCGCTGGGGGTGGACCGGCGCTGGCGCCGCCTCGCCGTGGCGGATACCGCCCCGCCGACCGGTGGAAGATTCCTGGACGTCGCGACCGGAACGGCCGACATGGCGCTGGAGATATTGCGCCGGAAAGGCGCCGGGGCGTCCGTCGTCGGCGTCGACCTTTCCGTGGAGATGATGCGGGTGGGACGGGAGAAGTGCGCGCGGGCGGGGCGATCCCGGAGCGTCGCGTTCCTTCGGGCGCCGGGGGAATGCCTCCCGTTCCGGGACGCTTCCTTCGACTCCGCCTGCGTCGCCTTCGGGATCCGGAACGTGGTCGACCGCGAGCGGGGTCTTCGGGAGATGTGCCGGGCCGTCCGGCCCGGCGGGCGCGTGGTGGTCCTCGAATTTTCCTCGCCGCCGGGGACGGTCTTCGGCGCCCTGTACCGGTTCTACTTCCGGAGCGTCCTGCCGCGGATCGGGGGGGTCTTCTCCCGGGGGTCCGCCTACGCGTACCTTCCCGCGTCGGTGCTCGCGTTCCCCGAGCCTCCCGCCTTCGCCGAAATGATGCGGGCGGCGGGTTGCGCTTCCGTAACCCACCGCCCGCTCACATTCGGGATCGTCACCCTGTACGTCGGGGTGCGGTAAGAACTTACAACGTCGCTCCGCTCTCCGCATCGAACCATCCCTCGAAGAGGGGGGTGGTGAGATATCGCTCTCCCGCGTCGGGGAGGATCGCCACGATCGTCTTCCCGGCGAACTCCGGGAGCTTCGCGAGACGCACCGCCGCGGCCGCCGCCGCCCCGCACGAGATCCCCGAAAGCAACCCCTCCTCCCGGGCCAGCCGTCGGGCGAAGGCGATCGACTCGTCGTTGGAGACGGTCTCGACGCGGTCGATCAGCGACAGGTCGAGGACGTCCGGGATGAACCCGGCGCCGATCCCCTGGATCTTGTGCGGCCCGGGGACCAATGGCTGCCCGTTCCGTTGCTGCGTGATCACGGGGCTATGGACCGGTTCGACCGCAACTGAAAGGATCTTCTTCCCCTTCGTGTTCCTGATGAACCGGGTGATCCCGGTGATCGTCCCCCCTGTGCCGACGCCGGAGACGAGGACGTCGATCGCGCCGCCGGTCGCCTCCCAGATCTCCGGGCCCGTGGTCGTCTCGTGCACCAGCGGGTTGGCGGGATTCTTGAATTGCTGCGGCATGAAGGTTCCGGACGGGTCCGACGCCACGATCTCCTCCGCCTTCGCGATCGCCCCCTTCATCCCCTTCGCTCCCTCGGTAAGCACCAGCTTGGCGCCGAAGGCCTTCAGGACCTGCCGCCGCTCGATGCTCATCGTCTCGGGCATCGTCAGGATGATCCCGTAGCCGCGCGCGGCCGCAACGAAGGCGAGGGCGATCCCGGTGTTTCCGGAGGTCGGCTCGACGATCGTCTTCCCCGGCCCGAGCAACCCTTTCTTCTCGGCGTCCCAGACCATCGCGGCGCCGATCCGGCATTTCACGGAGTAGGAGGGGTTGCGCCCCTCCACCTTGGCGAGCACCGTCGCTCCGGCGCCGTCGGTGATCCGGTTGAGCTTTACGAGGGGAGTCATCCCGATCGAAAGGGAATTGTCCGGGAACCAAGTGCCCATGGGGTAACCTCCTATTGTCTATAGTCTATATAGTATTTATCGCGGCACCGGCTGTCAATGTCAACAGGAAAAACCAGTTCGGAAATCCCGTCGCGCTATCCCTTCAGGTAGACGATCAGGGAGGAAGCGAAGACGACCAGGAAGTGGGCTTCGCGCGAATCGACTGGCTCCCCGGCGGCAGGTGATTCCACCCCTTCGATCGGCAGGCCGCTCAGTGCGTGCGCCCGGCGCAGGAGGATATCGATCCCCCTCGACAGCTCCGCCGGGATCCCGGCCGCCGCCGCCGCGTGCGCCACCGATCCCACGACCAGGGGGGCTTCTTCCTCCCCCTTCCGGACCTCTCGAGCGGCCACCTCCCTCGCCACCGCCGTCACCGCGAGGACCGCCTCGCGGATCGCACCCCGGGAGTCCGGCTCGGGACGGCGGGAAAGGTGCGCCACGGCGGTCTCCAGGTGGCGTTTCGCCGCGGCCATGTCGAACAGCCGCACCGTTTCCTCGGCATTCGCCACCTCGTCGAAACCGAGGATATCCTGGTAGGGGCGGAACCGGTCGTGGTACAGGCGCACGGTCGACCCTTCCCGCTCGAGCAGTTCGTTCAATCCCCTGCGGATCAGCTTCCGATCCATCTCCTTCAAGCCGCCGGCGGCGTCCACGAGGAAGAATTCGAACAGGTCATAGACGCGGTGATCCGGGAGATCGAAGAAACGGTCCTTGAGGGCAAGACGCGAGGCGTCGTTGTCGGAGAGGGGAAGTTCGTCGATCGGTTCCTTGAAGAAGGAGAGGCAGGCGCCCCGCAATACCGTCGTCCAGGCGATGCGGGCGAAATCCGTGGAGGACAATACCCGGAACAGGAGGTTCCAGAGGGAGTTCCGCAGCGGGGATCCCGATTTGTCGCGTTCACCGTTGCCCACATTGGGAATTATACCTCCCCGGCATCCGTGGACCGGAGAGAAAAAACGCCCGGGGGAGGGGACCCCCGGGCGTTTGCCGGTTGCGTTTCCGAACGCCTGTCACGCCAGCGAAAACGGTGATCGGTTATCTATCCGCGCTCCTCCCAGTGACCGGGGAGCCATACCCGCGCGGGAACATCCTCGTAGTGGCCGGGGATCCACACCCTGCGGCCCCGGGAGTAGCCGTCGTCCTCATCTTGCCCGTAGCGGGAGTACCGCTCCACCTCCCAGTGTCCGGGGACCCACTGGCGTTCATAGCGCGTTTCGTGGCGGCCCGGGACCCAGACCTGCACCGGGGGGGGGGCGTAGTAGACGCGCGGCGGGGAGCCGTAGACCGGCTCGTAGGCGTGCGAGAGGACGGTGCCGAGGATGGCACCACCCACCAGGCCCGCGAAGAATCCGCCCACACCGGAGCCGCCATGGCCGTGGTAGCCGCCGTGACCGTAATAGCCACCCCGTCCGCCGGCCGACGCGGCCATCGGGGCCGCCAGCAGTCCTACCGCAAGCATTATGGCGATCAGTTTCTTCATGGTCGTCTCCCTTCCTTCCCGTTCGTACCCCTTCGACGGTGTGGGGACGGGGGATATTCAACCGGGAATCACTCCGCGGAGATGATGAGGATCAGGACCCCGGCCTGGTGGGGCGGGCCGCCGACGAGGACCATGCCGCCCCGTCGGAGCCCCAGGGTGGTGGTAAGGAGACTCCTCGACCCTTCGGAGATCTGTATGGAGAGGCGGACTTTGTCCCGCCGGGCCGGCAGGGGGGTCGCCCGCATCGTGCGCCGGTCGGGGAGCTCGAACTCCCCGGTCTCCCCGACCGACAGGGAGCGGCGCTTGCGGTCCATCATCCGGTAGGAGGTGTAGTTGAACATCGAGCGGAGCTTCCCCCGGATCGTCCCGAGAGCCGGATCGATCGAGGTTCCCTCGTTGGAGGCGTAGACCGCCCCGACGTCCACGGTGACCGTGTCGGCGGCGTCGGACGGGACGGCGGCGAACAGCAGCAGGAGCAGGAAAAAGAAAAGGACGGGCGCGCCCGCCCGGCCGCGGGGGTTACGTCTTGCCATCTTCGATGATCCAGATCACCCTCGGAAGGTCCTCTCCCTTGTCTACGAGGGCCACCGTGGCGGTATCGGATTCCACATGCTCGACGGCGACGTCGAACGAGCTCGGATGAAACGGAGATCGGTCCATCCGCGAAGGGTAGAACAGGAGCGCCAACAGCGCCATGGCGACGGCCGCCGGGATCCACACCCACCGCGCGACCCACGAGGATCGCCGCCGCGCTTCCCGGCCCTCCGCGATCCCGGCGCGCACCCGCGTCCACATCGCGTCGAGAGCGGGAGCCTTCTCCCTTGCCCGGATCCCGGCCAAGGCGCGAATCGCGGGTCCTGTCGCGGAGATCGCCGCATCCTCCGCGGAGCACGCCGGGCACCCGGCCAGATGGCCGGCCAGCTCCGCCTCCGCCTCCCGCGAGAGGAGGCCGTCGGCCTTCGCCTCGATGTTCCTGAGAGCCGCCCTGCAATCCATCGTCTGCCCTTTATCCTTCCCGGTGCCCCTTCAGGGCCTCTTTCAGTTTCCCGCGCGCGTAATGAAGCCGGGACATCACCGTTCCCACCGAACACCCGAGGACCTTGGCGATCTCGTCGTATGCCATCCCGTCCACTTCCCGAAGAACGATCACCGTCCGGTGGTACTCGGGGAGGGAGCCGATGGCGCGCTGGAGGGCGCCCCCCAGCTCGCGGTCCCGGGCCAGGTCCTCAGGGGTCCGCGGGTACGTGAAGGCGCCGGGCGGCGAGTCGTCCCCGGCAAGCCAGCTTTCGTCAAAGGGCACCTCCGCCGATCGTGCCGACTTCCGCCACCGGTCGATCGCCTGGTTCACGAGGAGGCGGTAGAACCAGGTGTAGAAGTTCGAACCGAACCGGAACTCCTTCAACTTGTAGTACGCCTTGATGAAGGAGTCCTGGACGACGTCGAGCGCGTCGTCCCCGTCGCCCACGATCCCGACCGCCACCGCGAATGCCCGTCCCTTGTACCGTTCCACGAGCTCGCCGAACGCGCCGTCGTCACCCGCGAGGGTCTTTCGGATCAGCGCGTCGTCGGGAGCACCGTCCTTCTCCCTCTCGTTCATAGGACGGCTACGCCCTGCGGAGTATTCACCGTGCCGAACAGGAAAATCAGTGGATTTCCCCCCAGTTCTTCCCCCGGCTCAGCGAGACGGTCAGGGGAACCGACAGCTTCGCCACTCCTTCCATCGCCTCCTTCAGGATCCGCTCGGACCCGGCGGCCTCCCGCTTCGGGGCCTCGACGATCAATTCATCGTGAACCTGGAGGATCAGCCGCGCTTCCATCCCGGCCTCGCGGAACTCCCGGTCGACCCGGATCATCGCCATCTTGATCAGGTCGGCGGCGCTCCCCTGGATCGGCGTGTTGATCGCCATCCGCTCGGCGGCCTCCCGCAGCACCCTGTTGCGGGAATCGATGTCCTTGAGGATGCGGCGACGCCCCATAATCGTCAAAACATATCCATCTTTTCCTGCTGTTGACTTCAATCCTTCAATGTATTCCTTTACGCCTGGATACCGGTCGAAATAGTGGTCGATGTACGTCTTCGCCTCCTTCCCGCCGATCCCCAGCTCGCGCGACAGTCCGAAGGGGCTCATGCCGTAGAGGATCCCGAAGTTGATCACCTTCGCCCGTCGCCGCAGCTCCGGGGTGACGGCGGACGGGTCGACGCCGAAGACGGCGGCCGCCGTCGTGGTGTGGATATCGTCCCCCTGCCGGAACCGGCGGATCAGCTCCGCGTCCCCCGACAGGTGGGCGAGCAGGCGCAGCTCCACCTGGGAATAGTCCGCCCCGACAAACAGGTTCCCCGCCTCCGCGACGAAACCGGCCCGGATCCGGCGGCCGAGCTCGGTGCGGATCGGGATGTTCTGCAGGTTCGGATCGGAGGAGGAGAGCCGCCCGGTGGCCGCTTGGGTCTGCGATAGCGTCGTGTGGATCCTCCCGTCCCGAGGGTCGATCCTCCCCGGCAGGA
>Ga0326597_10012502_pt1 | contig 11194 bp, 9 predicted proteins | sample RVTome_12_FD_203789 | JGI IMG/M metagenome (GOLD analysis project Ga0326597, IMG submission 203789) | Soil microbial communities from uranium-contaminated site in the Upper Colorado River Basin, Wyoming, United States - RVT100D185 | ecosystem: Environmental > Terrestrial > Soil > Contaminated >... | reverse complement strand
GGGTCGAGACGGCCGGTGGCGTCGACGCCCCGGCCCAGCCCGACGATCTCCACGGCCCGCTCGACATCGTCGATGCCGTCGTCGGTGGTTTCCGCGACCAGAAGCCGCACCGTGTTGGTCCCGATGTCGATCGCACCAATCCTCACGACGGCTCGCGCCATTCCGGATTGCGCTCCGCTCCGTCCTCGGTCTCGACAACGCACCGCACCGAGCAGTCGAGCGGCTCCACCCACACCGCGGTGGCCTCGCCCACGGGGTTGGGGTTGCCGGCCGCCGTGTCGGCGTAATGGGCGTGGAGACATTTCACCCCGGCGCGGGCACCGCCCACTCCGCCACCGGGGCGCGGATCGGCCTCGGCGGGCAGGGCGGCGTCGCGCTCCGCGGCGTACCGAGCATGCGCTTGGTCGAGGCGGGCACCGAACTCAGGATCACCGGCGGCATGCCGCTCCATGGCGGCGACCCCCCCGACCGACTCGATGCGCCCGATCCGTCGCGTGGCCAGGGGGCAGGTCAGCCAGTAGCGCGTGGGAAAGGGTGTCCCATCGTCGAGCAGGGGCGGCACCCTGATCACCACGGGCACCCCGAGATGGCACCGGGTCACGACATCGACCTCCGAGCGCACCGGACGCTCGAGCTGGGCTTCGACGAGCGCGCGGTCACTGCTGGACATGACGGGAGTATGGCCTCGGAGTCGTTGCCCGTTACCCGTTACCCGCGCCGCCGGCGCTGGCAACAGGAGTCGTCACAGAGACCAGAAGCACGGGCAACGGGGAACGGGTAACGGGCAACGGATCTAGCCCTCGACCAGGTCCTTACCGGTGAGGAAGTTCCAGATGTTCTGCCACCAGGGGGTCGAGCGCTCGAATGTCACGTCGGATGTGACCCCGGTGGGAACGCCGCCCTCCGGGACGATGGCCACATAGGCGATGTCGCCCGGCATCACGAGGCCGAAATGCTCGCGAGCGAGGCGTTCCACCTCCTGCGGCGACTGCAGCGCGGCGATCTCCTGCTCCAACTTGCGGTTCTCCTCGACCAGAGCGTCGAGTTGCGACTCGCTGAGGTCGACGGACCGCTGCTGGGCGATGATCTGACGAAAGGGGAACACGCCCGCCGAGGCGGCGACCAGGCCGACGACGAGCGTGACGATGAGAAGCGATCCGACGCCGAACCCGCGCTTTTCCTCCTTCACCGTGACCACCGGCGGTAGGGGGTGGTCCCGGCATAGCGGGCACCCGAGCCGAGGCGCTCCTCGATGCGGAGCAGCTGGTTGTACTTGGCGGTGCGCTCGCCGCGTGCCGGAGCACCGGTCTTGATCTGGCCGGCGTTGGTGGCGACCACCAGGTGGGAGATGAAGGTGTCCTCGGTCTCACCCGACCTATGGCTCACCACCCGGCCGTACGAGGAACGCTCGGCGAGCTGCATGGTGTGAAGCGTCTCGGAGAGAGTCCCGATCTGGTTGACCTTGATGAGGATCGCGTTGGCGGCGCCGGTGTCGATGCCCTTGCGGAGCAAGTCCTCGCTTGTCACGAACACGTCGTCGCCCACCAGCTGGATGCGTTGTCCGAGGCGCTCGGTGATCGCCACCCACCCGTCCCAGTCGTCCTCGGCGAGCCCATCCTCGATCGACACGATCGGAAAGTCGGCGACGAGCCCTGCCAGGTAATCGACCATTTCCTCGGACTTGAGGGTGCGGCCTTCGAGGGTGTAACGCCCTTCCCGGTAAAGCTCCGTGGCCGCGACGTCGACGGCGAAGGCCACCTGGGTGCCCAGCTCATACCCGGCCTCGGTTGTCGCCTCCGTGAGCAATTCGAAGGCCTGGCGGTTCTCGGCCAGATTCGGAGCGAAGCCGCCTTCGTCCCCCACGTTTGTGGAGAGGCCGCGACCGGCGAGCACCTTGCGCAGGGCGTGATAGATCTCCACGCCGGCACGCAGCGCCTCCCGGAAGGTTCCGAAGCCGGCGGGGACCAGCATGAACTCCTGGATGTCCACCGAGTTGGCGGCGTGAACCCCTCCGTTCAAGACATTCAGCATCGGGACTGGGAGGGTGCGCGCCGAGGGCCCGCCGAGATAGCGGTAGAGGGGCAACTCCGCCGAGGAGGCGGCGGCGCGTGCCACCGCGAGCGACACGGCGAGGAGGGCGTTGGCCCCGAGCTTCTCCTTGTTCGGAGTGCCGTCGAGGTCGCGCATGGCGAGATCGATCGACTCCTGGTCGAACGCATCCCGGCCAATGAGCAGATCGGCGATGTGGTCGTTGACGTTCTGGACGGCCCGCGTCACGCCCTTGCCGCCGAAGCGGTCTCCACCATCCCGAAGCTCGACAGCCTCGAGAGCCCCTGTCGATGCTCCCGATGGAACCGCCGCACGGCCGAAATGTCCGCCAGCAAGGAACACCTCGGCCTCGACGGTCGGGTTCCCCCGGGAGTCGAGGACTTCGCGGGCCCGGATCGATGTGATGGTCGTCACGGGCCCTCCTGGTGACGGAACGGTATCACGGGGTGCGCTGTAGAGAAAGGATCGGCCCAAAACGACGTCCTCTGGGAAGATCCCCCTCCCCCCTTCGGGGTACTCCCCCCGTCTCCGACGGAGGGAGACGTCACAAAACCGGCTGAGCGCAGCGAGGCCTCCAAGAGACGTCCTCCCCTGCGAAGCGGGGGAGGTGGACGAGCGCAGCGAGGCCGGAGGGGGCAGCCACACCCCGTCGCGCCGGACGAAGACCCCCCTCCAATCAACGTCCTCCCCTGCGAAGCGGCGGAGGTGGACGAGCGCAGCGAGGCCGGAGGGGGCAGCCACACCCCGTCGCGCCAGACGAAGACCCCCCTCCAATCAACGTCCTCCCCTGCGAAGCGGCGGAGGTGGACGAGCGCAGCGAGGCCGGAGGGGGCAGCCACACCCCGTCGCGCCGGACGAAGACCCCCCTCCCCCCTTCGGGGTACTCCCCCCGTCTCCGACGGAGGGAGACGTCACAAAACCGGCCGAGCAAAGCGACGCCGGAGGGGGCGGTCAGGCTAGAGATCCCTCGCGACGAGTTCATCACCCCATTCGACGCCATCGCCCACGGACTCGGTCTCGTCCAGGGCGGCCCTGATCTCCCTCACGACTTGTGGCGTGTACTCCAGCACGTCGTGGCTCCAGAACCGGACCACCCGGAATCCGGCAGCCTCCAAGTACTCCTGCCTGGACCGGTCACGTTCCGAAGTGTGTTGGGATCCGTCGACCTCGACGACCAGATGCTTGTCCAAGCACACGAAGTCGACGATGAAGGGCCCGATGATGTGCTGCCGTCGAAACCTGTGACCGAGTCGACGACCGCACAACTCGATCCACAACTTCGTTTCGCCCTTCGGCATGTTCTTTCGTTGCTGTCGGGCGAATGCTTGGAGACGAACTTCATGGTCACGCATACCCCCATCTTCTGGCGTCGGTATGACACGGGAACAACCCCAATCAACGTCCTCCCCTGCGAAGCGGGGGAGGTGGACGAGCGCAGCGAGGCCGGAGGGGGCAGCCACACCCCGTCGCGCCGGACGAAGACCCCCCTCCCCCCGACGGGGTACTCCCCCCGTCTCCGACGGAGGGAGACGTCACAAATCCGGGCCGAGCGCAGCGAGGCCTCCAATCAACGTCCTCCCCTGCGAAGCGGGGGAGGTGGACGAGCGCAGCGAGGCCGGAGGGGGCAGTCGGGACGAAGACCCCCCTCCCCCCTTCGGGGTACTCCCCCCGTCTTCGGCGGAGGGAGACGCACTCAGCTCTCCCCGCCCTTCGCCCTCTCCCACTCGGCATCCATCTGTTCCAGGGTCATGCCGGTGGGGTCGCCGGAGGTCTCGATGGCTCGGAAGCGACTCTGGAAGCGGTCGGTGGCGGCGCGAAGAGCCTGTTCGGGGTCGACGCCGAGACGGCGGGAGAGGTTCACTGCGGAGAAGAGCAGGTCCCCCACCTCGTCTCGCACCCGGCCGTCGTCGCCGGTGGCGGCGGCTTCTACGACCTCGGCGATCTCCTCCCTCACCTTGGCGAGCACTCCGTCGAGGTCCGGCCAATCGAATCCCACACCGGCCGCCCTGGCCTGAAGCTCGTGCGCCCGAGCCAGCGCCGGCATCGCACGGGGCACACCGTCGAGGAGCGACTCGCGCCCCTTCTCGTCCCGCTTGAGGCGCTCCCAGTTCGCCATCACATGTTCGGCGGTCTCGGCCTCGACTTCCCCGAACACGTGGGGATGCCGCGCGATCAGCTTGCGGCGAATCGACTCGGCAACCTCCTCGATGCCGAACATCCCCGCCTCGCTTGCGAGCGTCGCGTGGAAGACCACCTGCAGCAGCAGGTCCCCCAACTCCTCCTCGAGATCGAGGTAGGCGGGGACATCGGGATCGCCGCCCGGGGCACGCGAGGGGAGGGCCTCGATCGCCTCGAGGGTCTCGTATGCCTCCTCGAGAAGATGCCGCGCCAGGGTGTGGTGGGTCTGCTCACGGTCCCACGGGCACTCGGCGCGCAGCCGGGAGTTGGTGCGGACCAGACCCGGCCAGCCCGGCGGCTCCACATCGAGGAAGAGCGAGACGCGAAGGCCGGCGTGTTCGACGCGCAGATCCTCGATCGTGAGTTGGGAAACGGTTTCGTCGGGCGAGCCGAGGTCGGCGAGCCGGGTGATCGGAGTGGCGTGCGGCAGCACGGCAAGCAGCGCATCACGCACGGAGTCGACGGCGGCGCGTCCATCCACCTGGGCGAAGACCGTGGGTAGGTGGAGCAACAGGGGGTGCGGAAGATCGCGGGCGTCCAGCACCTGGACGCCGCGCGCCAGCGGGTCCACTCCGGAGCGGGCGAAAACCAGGTCGAGAAACGACTCGCCAGGATGGATCGCGGTGACGGCGACCTCGTCGCGGAGCATCGCGACCGCTCGCTCCCCCACCAGAGCGCTTCCGGGAACGGCGTAGACCACCGTGCCGGAGCTGCCAAGGCCCTTCACCCTGTCGACGATCGCCCTGTAGACCGCCTCGAAATCCGAGGCCGACTCGTAGAGGTCGTCGCAGGAGATCACCTCACGGCGGGCTGCAAGCTCACGGGCGGCGGGATGCTCCAAGGTGCGCAACACCACGATCGTTGCGGGATCGACGAGCAGCGCAACCACGGAGGCGAGCAGGCGGTCGAGCCCGGCCGGGCCCAGACCGACGATCTGGAGACCGGTCACCCCTCGGACGGCGGCAGGATCCCGAAAGCGGTCCACTGGCCGTACTTCGGGTCGAGCTCCACCTCGGCGTCCTGGAGCCTCTCGGTGAGCCACGCCGACCAGAGATCGTCGATCTCGCTGGGGCTCATGAACTCCTGCGGGTTGGCCCGTACGTCCTCCTCGGCGGCAACGGTGATATCGGTGACCAGGATCACGTGATACCCGAACTGGGTCTGGACCGGACCCGTGGGCTCGTTTAGGGGTGCCTCGACGGATGCCACGGCGAACTCGGTGACGTAGGCGTTGGCCAGCCGGCACCCGAGGTCACCGCCGGGAGCCGAGTCGATCGACACCTCGTCGGCGACGGCAGCGAAATCCTCCCCGCCCTGGACCCGCTCGAGTGCGGCCGTGGCCGCCTCCTCGGTGTTCACCAGGATGTGCCGCGCGCACACGGTGCTCACGGCCGTCGGGTCCGCCAAGATCTCCGCGATGATGACCGGGTCGGAGGCGAGGTGTCGCTGCGCCACTTCCCGGATCACCGCGATCTCCGCGTTGTGGCGGATCATGGCCAATCCGGCGTTGGGGATCCCCAGGTAATCGGCCGGGGTGAGGCTGCTGGCATTCATCTGATCGAGCATGGCCTGCTCGACCCCGTCGACCTCCTCCTGCTCGAGCTCGACACCAAAGTCGGCGCGTACAGCGTCGATGAGGATCGCCTTGGCGACCATGCCGAAGATCGTGGAGCGCAGGGCAGGATCGATGGTCAGCGCATTGACGCCGGTCTCGTACAGGTCGGCGAGATCGCCCTCGGTGATCACCGTGTCGCCTACGGCGGCGACCTGCGCTTCCGACCCGCCGGAACAGGCGGTGGTGGCGAGCGCGAGGGCGAGAACTAGCGTGAGGGTGCGGCGCAAGGGATTCATCCGTCTTCGGGGGGCCACATTGTACGGATGAAGTCGGCCATGCGGGTCGCCGGAGCGTCCGGCGGCAATGGGACGAAGACGGCCCGGTCCCTGAGGATGGCCCGGGAGGCGATCCGCTCGAGGCGGACCTCCTGCGAGGCGGTCAAGGCAACGGGCTCCAACCGCACCTCGCGCCGCATGGCGACGATCTCGGTGATCCCCACTCGCAGCGCCTCCACCCGCAGCCGGGCGATGTCAATGAGCACTTTCGCCCGCTCCGGGAGCGCCCCGTAGCGGTCCTCCCACTCGGTGACCACATCGTCGATGGAGCCGTGGCTCGTGGCGGCGGCGAGGCGGCGGTACGCCTCCAGGCGGGCGTCCTGGTCGGGCACGTAGTCCTCGGGCAGGTGGGCCTCCACCGGAAGCTCGATCCGCACCTCGGCAGGCGGCTTCTCCCGAGTCGAACCCGTCTCTAACTCCTCCACGGCCTCGGCGACCAACTCGATGTAGAGGTCGAAGCCCACGGCACTTATGTGGCCCGACTGGACATTGCCGAGCACGCTCCCCGCCCCCCGGATCTCGAGGTCGCGCAACGCCAGGTGGAAACCCGACCCCAGGTCGGCGAACTCACCGATCGCCTCGAGACGCCGGTAGGCCTCCTCGGTGAGACGCTGATCCTCGGGATGAAACAGGTAGGCGTAGGCCCGCTGCGACGACCGCCCCACCCGACCCCGCAGCTGGTACAGCTGGGCGAGCCCCAGCAGGTCGGCGCGCTCCACGATGAGAGTGTTCACCTGAGGGAGGTCGAGCCCTGACTCGATGATCGTCGTGGCGACGAGCACGTCGTACTCCCCGTTCCAGAAATCGAGCATCACCTGCTCCAACTGACCCTCGCTCATACGGCCGTGAGCGACGGCATAACGCGCCTCGGGAACGAGTGCCCGCAGGCGGGTAACCGCGTGGTCGATCGATTGGATCCGGTTGTGCACATAGAACACCTGCCCCTCGCGCAGCATCTCGCGCCGGATCGCCGCCGACACCGTCTGTTCTTCGTACGGTCCTACGAAGGTGAGGATCGGATGGCGGTCCTCAGGAGGGGTAGAGATACGGCTCACGCTCCGGATCCCGGTGAGCGCCATCTCCAGGGTCCGCGGGATCGGCGTCGCCGTCAGCGTCAGCACGTCGACCGACGCCCGCAGCGCCTTGATCTGGTCCTTGGCCGAGACGCCGAAGCGCTGTTCCTCGTCCACGACAAGCAGTCCGAGGTCCTTGAAGGCGATATCGTCACTGAGCAGCCGGTGGGTGCCGATCACCACGTCGACCGTACCCTCGCCAATGCCTCGCACGACGGCCTTCTGCTGCTGGGTGGTGAGGAACCGGCTGAGCATCTCGACCCGCACCGGGTACCCGGCGAAGCGCTCCGAGAAGGTCTGATGATGCTGCTGGGCGAGCAGAGTGGTGGGGACGAGGATGGCTGCCTGCTTGCCGTCCTGCACCGCCTTGAAAGCGGCACGGATCGCTACTTCGGTCTTGCCGAACCCGACATCGCCAAAGACGAGGCGGTCCATCGGGGACTCTTGCTCCATGTCGGCCTTCACCTCGGTGATGGTCGTCAGCTGGTCGGGCGTCTCCTCGAAGGGGAATGCCGCCTCCATCTCGCGCTGCCAGGGGGTATCGGGTGTGAACGCGGTGCCGGCGGCGCGGGCCCTCCTGCGGTGCAGCGCCACCACCTCCTCGGCGACGGCGGCCACCGCCTTGCGGACCTTCCCCCTGGTGCGCTCCCAGTCGGCACCGCCCATCCGGCTGAGACGAGGCGACTCACCGCCGGTGTAGGGACGGACCGCCGCCAGCTGGTCGGTGGGGACATAGAGGCGGTCCTGCCCGGCGTAGGCGATGAGCAGGTAATCGCGTTCGATCCCGCCCATTCGATTGGTGACCAGGCCCTCGAAGCGACCGATCCCGTGATGATGGTGGACGACGAAGTCGCCCGGCCGGAGATCGCCATACGACGGCGCCACCTCGCGCACCGCGGCACGAGCGCGGCGGTGGGAGCGGCGCCGGCCGGCGATCTCCTGCTCCCCGAGCACTGCGACCCCGAGATCGGGAGCGACAAACCCCCGGTGAATCCCCTGAGGGATCACCACCGATCCCCCACCGGCCGCGGCGTCCCGCCGGAGGGCGAGACCCTGTTCGCCGAGCACCCGGGCGACACGATCCGCCGCCGCCACCCCGTCCATGGCGACGACCACCTCGATCCCCCGATTCACGAGGGCGCCGATGCCGCGTGCCACGGATTCCGGGTCGCCCGCCTCGGCGTCGAGGCCCCCAACCGTCAGCGCGTCGGCGCCCGGCCGTGATGCGACGGACGGAGCCTCGAGGAGCCGTTCGGAGGGAAGGGCACCGTCGAGCGGGAGGAACAGGTCCGGATGCTCCCCCGCCTCGGGAGCACCGGTGCCCCAGGTGGGCGCCAGCGCGGAGGCGAGTTCGGTCTCCTCTCTGGTGAGATCTCGTGCCCGATCACGCGCCCGCGAGGGCTCGAAGAGCACTACCCGGGTGGAGGGATGAGCCTCCTCGATCGCGGTCGTCTCGTCGGTGAGCCACGGAAGCCAGGATTCGATCCCGGCGAACGAGATGCCCTCGGCGACCCGATCCCAGGTCGCAGCAGCCCACGGCGCCGAGTCTGCAAGCGCCCGGGCTTGCCCGGAAAGGGCGTCATCGGGGCGCACCTCTCTCGCCGGGAAGGCGACGACCTCGTCCGCACTCCCGGTGGAGCGCTGCGTCGTCACCGACACGGTCGTGATCTCTTCCACCTGATCGCCCCAGAAGTCGATACGCACCGGTTCGCGACCCTGGGCCGGGTAGAGGTCGACGATCCCACCTCGCACCGCGAACTCGCCGCGGCTCTCCACCCGGTCGGTCCGCTCGTAGCCAGCATCGGCAAGGCGCGACACCAGGCCGTCGAAGTCGACGCTCTCACCGACTCGCAGCACCACCGGATCGGTTGGAGAGGGCGACACCCGCTGTACCGCAGCCCGCACCGAAGCGACCACGACCACCGAGGCACCGGTTCGGAGAGCGTCGCGGGCGGCGGCGCGCGCCGCCATGGTGCCCACGTTCGGCGAGACGTGCTCGAACGGGAGGGTCTCCCACGGCGGCATGAACAGCGACCCGGAGACGAACAGGTCGACGTCGTCGGCGAGGTCCTCGGCGTCGCGCTCCCCCGGCACGATCGCCAGGATCGGGCCGTCCGATTGGCCGGCGATTCCGGCCAGGAAGAAGGCGCGCAGAGGCGGCGGCACCACGAGGTGCCCCGGTATGTCGATCGGCTTCTGCTCGCGCCAATACGCGGCCAACGCCGCAAGGGGGGCCGTCACGCGCGTCAGGGTAGGACTGGAGATGCACCGTCTGGTCGGCTACGGAATCGTTGCCCGTTACCCGTTGCCCGTTACCCGTGGGGGTTGACTGTTACGGGGGGATGTGGCCTGATGCGCCGGTGAGCGACTACCGCAAACTCGAGGCCTGGAGGTTGGCACACGCCACGCGGCTCGCCATCTATCGAGCCACGATGAAGTACCCGCGTCAGGAACGCTTCTCCCTGGTCGATCAAACTCGCCGCGCCGCTTCGTCGATAACGAGCAACATCGCGGAGGGAGCCGGGCACGACTCTCGGCGGGAATACGCGAGATTCATCAGCTACGCCCTCGGATCGGTCAACGAGGTAGAGGATCACCTGCTTCTCGCTCGCGACCTGGGCTACCTGCCGCCCGATGCCTGGTCCGAGATCGGACAGGATCTGGCGCGCGTTCCCTCGATGCTGACTCGTCTCCGGCAGTTCATGCGCCGTCGAGTAACGGGGAACGGGTAACGGGAAACCAGCCCGACGCCGATCTCCCAAGCGCTCTAGATCACCCCCTGCGCCCGGTACCACTTCACCGTCTCTGCCAGCCACTCTTCAGGCGAGGTGTAGGCCAGGCCCAGGTCGCGCTCGGCCCTGGACCCGTCGAAGCGGTGGCCGTGACGGACTTCACGGGCCATCGCCCGACAGTAGGGGGGCACTTTGCGGGCGAGGCGCCACAGCCCCTCGACCGTCGTCGCTCCCGCCGTGAGAGCCCACCACGGGAGGTACCGAACCCGATGCTCGACGCCGCCGACTGCAGCGAGCAGTTCCACGGCCTCGGCAACCGTCGGATTCCACCCGCTGATCAGGTACCGCTCCCCGGGCGCTCCTCTCTCAGCGGCGAGCACGTGTGCCGCGGCGGCATCGTCGATGAATACGAGGGGCAGCCGGGTCCGCACCGCCCAGCGCAGCCGGCCCTGCAGGTACCCGATGAAGATGCGGGCGCTGCCGTGAGTTCGCCCCGGCCCCTGGACCGAGGAGGGGTTCACCGAGACGACCTCGATGCCGAGCCGCCGACCCTCGGCAAAGGCAAGGAGCTCGGCCTCGTGCTTGGAGCGGGCATACGCCGACAGGTACACCCCCGGATGGGGCGTCGCCGCGGTACCCACCTCACCGCGGCCCTCCCCGATCGTGGCGGCCGAAGAGGTGAAAACCACCCGGGCCACGCCAACCGACGCCGCCGCTTCCATGACCGCCCGGGTCCCGGAGACGTTGACTTCGAGCCGCGACGGCTCACACATCGCCACTTCGCCGGCCACGTGGAACACCATCGAGCACCCGGAGAGAGCGTCGCTCCATGAGCCCGGCACCAGCAGGTCACCCCGCACCGGTGCTGCTCCGGCGGCTGTGACCGCCGCCTCGGCTTCGTCGGAGCGTGCCAGGGCGCGTACCCGGTGACCGTCGGCGATCAGCCGCCGCAGGATCCCGCCGCCCAGAAAGCCAGACCCACCGGTCAGAAAGACGTCAGACACGAGCGCGGTCGGACCGCAGCACCCGGGCAAAGCGAGAGAAGTAGTCGAAGCCCGACATCACGGTCACGGCCACCGCGGCGATCATCGCCCACTCGTCGGGATGCAGCCCGCCGTAGGTCTCGGGTACCCGGAGCAGCGCCAGGAAGATCGCCAGGAACTGGACGTTCGCCTTGATCTTCCCCCAGATCGACGGCGGCACCGCCATCCCGTCCATGGCGGCGACGCCCCGCAGACCCGAGATTGCGATCTCGCGGCCGATGATCAGAAA
>Ga0326597_10012501_pt1 | contig 11194 bp, 9 predicted proteins | sample RVTome_12_FD_203789 | JGI IMG/M metagenome (GOLD analysis project Ga0326597, IMG submission 203789) | Soil microbial communities from uranium-contaminated site in the Upper Colorado River Basin, Wyoming, United States - RVT100D185 | ecosystem: Environmental > Terrestrial > Soil > Contaminated >... | reverse complement strand
CGAGCAGCGCGATGCCCTGGCGGGACAACTCCTGAACGAGGATCGACGTCTGGAAGCGATGCGGCAGGCGGGCCTGGCGCGCGTCGCGGTCAACAAGATTCCCGAGCCGTCGGGCCTGTTCAAGGAGTTCGGCCTGGAGCGGTACCGGCCGTTCGATCTGGCGCCGGCGCATCCGGCCGCGATGCGTCGCTGGTCGGTGCTGATCCCGGGCGGGCCGCGACAGATCCGGCACCTGCTCATCCGACCCGGGCAGATGCTCCGCGAAGAGGTCCTGAACCTCGGCGGGCGCATGACCTTCGGCATCGACACCGCGTTGGGCGAGCGCGAACAGATGGTGATCGTCGTGCGGCGCGCGCCCGAACCGTCGCCGGTCAGCTACGTGGTCGAGATCGACAACCTGCCGCTGGGTCCCCCGGTGGTTCCGAAGGACGAGGATCCGCGCTTCTGGCAGGAGGACGTCTGGCTGCTCGGCAATGAACTGATCCAGCATCGCGGCCGCGTGGCGCTGGGCCTGGCGCCTTCGGGCGGCACGCTGGCGCTGGCCCGGGTCGGGTTCTTCCGCCACGAGCCGAAGCCCGGCGTGCACCTGGACACGCTCGATCCGGTCGAGCTCGACCACGACGGAATGCCCCCGGGGATCAACCGCTCCGCCTCAGGCCGGGTTCTGCGGATCGGTGAAGAGGCCTTCTTGAAGGGTCTCGGCCTGGCCGGGAACACGAGCCTCACCTACGCGCTCGACGGCCGCTACGAGATGTTTCTGGCGCGCGCGGGCATTGATGCGGAACTGGGCGTGCTGGGCTCCGCCGCGCTGGCGATCCGCGTCGACGGAGAGGAACGTTTCCGATCCGAACCGCTGCAGGGCGGCCAGGCGCCGGTACCGGTCGCGGTCATCGTCCGCGGGGCGCAGCAGGTGGTGCTCCAGTCGATCAGCAGCGAGCCGGACACGCTGCTCGACCTGGCGGAGGCCCGCCTCTCCAGGTAGGTTCTTGAAAGCCCGGCGAAATGGAGTGAGCCGATCACCAGAGAGCCAACGCAGACGCCGCGCATCTCGTTCGTGCTGGTGGAGTCCCGCTCCGGCGGAAACGTGGGTTCGTCGGCCCGGGCGCTGAAGAACTGCGGCTTCACCAGCCTGCGCCTCGTGCGCCCCCCGGATCTGACCGGCGAGGCGCGCATGATGGCCTGGCAGTCGCTCGACCTCTTGAACCGCGCCCGGCACTACGACACGGTCGAGGCGGCGGTGGCGGACGCGCACCTGGTGGCCGCCTTCTCCTCCCGCGCGCGGAGGGACGGGCGGGAGCTGCTCGGTCTCGACGAGGCGCTGCCGCGCCTGCTCGAGGCGGAGCGAAAGGGCCGGGTGGCGCTGCTCTTCGGCCGGGAGGATCGCGGACTGACGCGCGAGGAGCTGATCCCGGCCTCGTTCCTGGTGAACATCCCCGCGGCGCGGGAGCGCCGGGTCTACAACTTGTCGCAGGCGGTGTTGCTGGCAGCCTACGAGCTGCGCCAGGCCTGGTTTCGCGAGCACGGCCGCCCGTCGCGCGAGCGCGCCGCGCGCAAGCCGCTGGCCGCCCGGCACAAGGCCCACCTGCGCGAGCGCATCCGCGACGCCCTGGTGGCTCTCGGCTACGCGGAACACGCCGACCCCGGACTGCTCGAGCGGATCGTGACGCGCAGCAGCCAGGCGATCGATCGGGCCGGACTGGAGGCGGCCGATCAGGCCATGCTGCTGGGCGTGTTGAAGCGCATCGAGCGTCTGGGCCGCGCCACCCGCCCCGACCAGTGAGAAAACCACACCGGCACTTTCCGTCGCACCATTTCCTCCGGTACTCATTTCCCACTTCCACTCCGTGGCAGCTTGAACCAGGTTCGACCTGCGAGAGACGTGCGGAGCGGAGGCAGGCGGGCGGCAAAGGACGGCCAAAAAAAACGAAGTTATTCTGGCGCGGGCCCTAAGAACGCGGCTCCGGCTCCGTTGATGCGGGCGTGGTGTCCGCAGAGGATGGGCGCATGACCGACCGCCAGTGGATCCGGGACGCCCTCGATCGTTACGAGGGGCCGCTCCTGCTCTACGCGCGCCGGCTGACCGGCGACGCGGAGCGGGCCCGGGACGTGGTCCAGGACACCTTCCTGAAACTCTGCCACCAGCGCCGGGCGGCCGTTCAACCGCGGCTGGCGGAGTGGCTCTACACGGTCTGCCGCAACGCCGCCATCGACGTGCGGCGAAAGGAGCGGGTCATGAAGGTGGTTCATTCGGAGGAACAGGCCGCCGCGGGCGCGGAGGCGAACCCCGAGTCGGCCGCGGCCGGCAAGGAGCAGCGGCGCCGGCTGCTGGTCCTGCTTTCGCACCTGCCGGACAAGCAGCAGGAGGTGCTGCGGCTCAAGTTCCAGGGCGGTCTCTCCTACAAGGAGATCAGCCGGGTCACGGGGGAGTCGGTGGGCAACGTGGGCATGCTGCTGCACGTGGGCCTGAAGGGCCTGCGGGCGAGACTCCAGGACCGCGAGATCGAAGGGCAGGTGATGTCATGAACGAGCGGAACTTCGACGCGAACGATCCTCGACTGAGCGCCTACCTGATGGACGAACTGGCGGCGGACGAGCGGGAGCAGATCGAGCGACTGCTGCGGGAGGATCCGAACGCGCGGGACTTCGTCGAGGAACTGAAGCGCACGGCGGACCTGCTCGAAGCGGAGTTCGGAGCGGAAGGCGAACCGGGCCTGAGCGGTTCGAGGCGGGCCGCGGTGGAGAGGCGGATCGGGGGCGCGCGGCGGGGCCGGCTGTTCGCGGTGGCGTCGGCGGCGCTGGTCTTGCTCGCGGGCGGTGCCACGCTGTTCTTCCTGGGCCGGGGGCCTTTTTCCAGGGCGCCCGCGGGCATCGAAGGGCGCGTGACGCTGATGGCCCATTATGAAGCCGAGAGAGCAGACCTCGTGAGTGCCTCTCGGGTACTCCAAAGCTCGGCGGCCTCCGAGGAACACATCACCTACCGCGACACCGAACAATACGCGCACACCGAGGAGAACCCCTGGAAGAGCACCGGGCAGGAACCGCTCTCGACGTTTGCGATCGACGTGGACACGGCTTCCTACAGCAACATGCGCCGCTTTCTCCGCGAGGGAAGGCTCCCCCCGGCGTCCGCCGTGCGGATCGAGGAGTTCATCAACTACTTCCGCTATGACGATCCGGCGCCCGAGAGCGCTTCGGGTGACGACCCGTTCCGGTTGACCACCGAGGTCGCCTCGGCGCCCTGGGCCCCGCGCCACCGCCTGCTCTGGATCGGCATCCAGGCCCGCGAGATCGAGTGGAACGCGCGCCGGCCGAGCAACCTGGTCTTCCTGCTGGATGTCTCCGGGTCGATGAACGCGCCCGACAAGCTGCCGCTGCTGCAGCGATCCCTGCGGCTGCTGGTGGAACAGCTCGATCCGCGCGATCGGGTGGCGATCGTGGTCTACGCCGGCGCCTCGGGCCTGGTGCTGCCGTCGACCTCCTGCGAGCAGAGCGCGGAAGTGCTGGCCGCGCTCGATCGCCTCTCGGCCGGCGGCTCGACCAACGGCGGGGCGGGCATCGACCTGGCCTACCGGCTGGCCCGCGAGAACTTCATCGACGAGGGCCTGAACCGGGTCATCCTCGCCACCGACGGCGACTTCAACGTGGGCGTCACCGACCAGGGCTCGCTCGTCCGGCTGATCGAGAAACAGCGCGAGAGCGGCGTGTTCCTCTCGGTGCTCGGCTTCGGCACGGGCAACTTGAAGGACGCGACGATGGAACTCCTGGCCGACAAGGGGAACGGCAACTTCGCCTACATCGATTCCCTGGCGGAGGCCCGCAAGGTGCTCGTCAGCGAGCTGGGCGGCACGCTGATCCCGGTGGCGAAGGACGTCAAGATCCAGGTCGAGTTCAATCCGACCCGGGTCCAGGCCTGGCGGCTGATCGGCTACGAGAATCGCCAACTGGCGCACCAGGACTTCAACGACGACAGCAAGGACGCGGGCGAGATCGGCGCCGGCCACTCGGTCACCGCGCTCTATGAACTGGTGCCTCCGGACGTGCCGTTCGAATCCGCCGGCACCGACGCTCTGCGCTACCAGCAAGACGGGCGGCCGAGCGACCAGGCGTTCACCGACGAGCTGCTGTTCCTGAAGCTGCGCTACAAGCAGCCCGACGGCGACACGAGCCGGCTGATCAGCACCCCGGTCCGCGATCAGGGCCGACTCTGGCACGAGGCTTCCGACAACCTCCGCTTCTCCGCCGCCGTGGCGGCCTACGCGATGCTCTTGAAGGAGAGCCCCCACCTGAACGACTTCGGCTACGAACAGGTGATCCAACTCGCGTATGAAGCCCGCGGCCAGGATCCGGGCGGCTACCGCGCGGAGTTCCTCCGCCTGGTCCGGCTCGCAAAACGGATCGCAGCGGGCGAGACGATCGAAGAGCTCAGGGAACTCGGTTACATCGGCAAGTAAGCAGCCGGATCAGGTCAGGTCTGCAGGCGCGGGAAGCGGACGCGGATGAGCGCCAGCAGCAACAGCAGGGTGCAAAGCGCCAGCAGGGCGCGATAGCCGAACAGGCCGTCGACCAAACTGGCCAGCCAGGGGCCGGCGCACAGGCCGAAGGCCAACGCGGAGAAGGCCAGGCCGGTGGCGCCGCCCCGCTTCGCCCGGTCGGAGGCCCGCGCCACCATCACGAAACCCGCCGGGAGCACTCCCGACACGAAGGCGCCGGTCCCGAAGCGCAGCAGGCCGAGCTGGAACGGAGTCCGGATGAAGCACTGGCCGAGCATGCAGAGGAACGCGCCGCCGATGCAAAGCAAGAGCACGCGCGCCGGCGAGGAGCGATCGGAAATCGTGCTCCAGAACGGGATCGCCAGCAGGACGGCGACCGGATAGGCGGTGAAGACCGCCGAGGCCACGTGCGAGCTGTGCGCGGACACCTCTCCGAGCAGTCGCTCGACGAACAGGATCAGCGTCGGGTTGGGCGCGGCCGAGGCGACGCGCACCAGGAACATGGCCAAGAAGAGCGCCTGCAGCATCCGGTTGCTCAAGATCTGCCGCAGGTCGAAGAAGATGCCGCGCAGCACCCGGAGTGCCAGGTGAAAGATGCGTTCACCCTCGGTCCGCTGTTCGGCCGGCGCCTCACGCGGCGGCTCGGGCACCAGGCAGCGCACGGCCAGGGCCGCCAGCAACGCGAGCGCGGCGCAGGTCCAGACCAGGGCGGAGAAGCCGAGCGTGGTGGCCAGCAGACCGCCGATTCCGGGGCCGACCACGCCGCCCGCCAGGAAGGCGGATTGCAGCCAGCCGGAAGTGCGCGCCTGGTACTCCAAAGGCGCCATGACCGAGAGCAGGGTCAAGGTCGGCGCGAAGAAGCCGGAGAACATGCCCTGGCAGAAGCGCAGCAACAGGAGCTCTACCGGCGATCGGGCGAAGCCCATCAGCCCCACGAAGACCGCGACGCCGAGAAGCGCCCGCAGCACCATCGCGCGCCGTCCGATCCGATCCCCCACCGCGCCCCAGATGCCGCCCATGATCGCGGCCGAAAACGGCGCCGCGCCCACGATGACCCCGGCCCAGACCGTCAGGGAGCGGCCCTCCCGCACTCCCAGCTCGCGCAGGAACAGCGGAAAATACGGGAGCAGGATCATCATCCCGAGCGCGGCCAGGAAGTTCGCACTCCAGAGCACGACCAGGCTCACGCGCCAGTTCGGGACTCCGGCGTGCAGCACCGGTGAGGTCAGGGGGAAGCCTCCCGGGCCGAGCCCGCGAGCGGAAGCCAGAGGTCGACCAGCACCAACAGCAGCGCCAGCGCCGTCGCGCCGGCGAACAGCGCGCCGCCGGCCACGATGCCGTAGACGAACGCGTCCGACTGTCGCGAAAGCAGCCAGCAGGAGAAGTCGACCACAAGGCCCAGGGCGCTGAGCAGGATCAGCAGGCCCACCACCCCCCGATGCCAGCGCGTCCCCAGCAGCAGCACCGCGACCACCAGGGACAGGACCCCCAGGCTGGTCGAATGCGTGTGCAGCGAGGCGATCACGATCTCCTCCGAGGTCGGCTCGACGTTCTGTTCGAAGGCGACCTTCTTCACGTCGATCCAGTCCGAGAGCGGAACCTCCCGCGCCGCCTCGGGGGCGTCCTTCGCGCCGCGGTCGTGGCAACCGAGACACCGGGCCGCCAGGATTTCCGCCGGCGCCAGGTCCCCCAGGTCGAGGTTGTCGTAGTCCATGCTCAGCCGGTCGCCCTGCAACCAGTCCAGGAGCACCTGGCGGTTCTCCGCGCTCAGTTCCTGATCCGCCTCCGCGGTCGCATGCCCCTCCTCGAGCACCCTCAACAGCGGCGACGGTTTGTTCAGACCGTGATAGGCGCCGCGCACGTCGTCCAGGGACATGTCGGGTCGGCCGTCGCGGTTGGCGTAGTGATCCTTCATGTGCATGCCCGACACGAGCAGTCCGCCGCAGAGGATCAGGACCAGGAGGCTCAGCCCCAGACGGGTGAACACGTGCTGCGAACGCCAGCGGGGAATGCCTGGGGTCGTCATCGACTAGCCCCTTCTCAACAGGGCGGGATCCACTTCGACCTCGGCGCCTTGCGCCACCGCCCGGCCGGCGGCGATGCCGACCGCCGCGGCCCGGACGCCCTCCTCCGCCGAGCAGACCACCGGCGCGCCCTGGGTCACGCTCTTCACGAAATCTTCCAGCGCGTAGTAGAGCGGCGGCTGCGGCAGCCCCACGCCCTCCTTCAACTTGCCCTGCTTGGCCAGCTGGGTCGCGTCGGCGATCAGGGTGATGCCCTCCTCGTTGTGGAACTGCTGCCGGTTGGCGTACACCTCCCATCCCTGCGTGAGCGCATCCGCTTCCTTGAACAGCCAGCCGGCGGTCCAGGCGAGCTTGATCGTTCCCATGGTCCCCGCGATCTGCTCGAACTGTCCGCCGAACGAGTTGGCCAGCGTCGCCTCGTAGGACATCTGGAGGCCGTCCTCGAAAGTCAGCATGCAGCTCGCGGTGTCCTTCACCTCGCGCCCGTCGTCATGCAGGCGGATGCTGCCCGCGCCCGCGACCTTGATCGGGTACAGCCCCGAGAACCAGTGCACCACGTCGAACTGCTGGGTGCCCAGCTCCCCCACGAGACCCATCGAGACCTCCGGATCGAGCCGCCAGTTGAGCGCCTTCTCCCGCGCCGGATCGCTGGCCGGCGTCCGCCAGGAAGTCTTCTTGTGGTACTGGGCGCCGAGCGAGACCAGGTCGCGAATCGCCCCCGAGCGGACGAACGAATGGGCCAGTTTGTAGATCGGGTTCGAGCGCCCCTGCATCCCGGTCTGGAAGACCCGGTCCGAACGCCCGGCGGCCGCGAGCAGGGCCAGGCAATCCTCGGCGGTGGAGGCCAGCGGCGATTCGCAATAGACGTGCAGCCCGGCCGCGAGCGCGTCCTCGGCGATCTGCCGGTGCAGGTGCGTGGGCGTGGCCACGAAGACCGCCTGCAGGCCCCGCTCCGACTCCAGCAACGCGACGTGATCGGGATAGCCCTTGGCGTCCGCGACCCTCCGGGATCCCGAAGCGAGCCGCCCTTCATCGGTATCGCAGATCGCGCTGATCTCGACCCCGTCGATCTTGAGCAGCTCGGCCAGGATCGAGCGGCCCTGCCGGCCCACTCCGATCACCGCCACCTTCAGTTCAGAGTCCAGGACCAGCGAACCGGCCAGGCCGAAGGTCGGCATCAGGGCCAGCAGGCCGGCTCCGCCGGATTGCCGCAGAAAGGTACGCCGGGTGGTTTCGTTCATGTTGTCCATTGCATTGAGCGATCCGAAACAGGAACAGTGATGCAGGTCAGTTCGGGCGGAACCCGGAGCGGCCGCGGGCCGGCCGCGAGCAGCGCCGTGGACCAGGCGTCGGTGAGGAGCGCGGAGCGGCCGGTGACCACGGCCCGTTCCGGACCGCCTTCGGCCGGGCGGCGCGAGAGCGGATCGATCACGTGCCCCCGCCGGGCCTTGCCGTGCCCGACGGTTCGCCCCGCCCGCGAGGACACAGACAGCGCGCCATCCCGCAGGCAGAGCCGCGTGGAGGTATCCCGTATGAGCACGTCGAATCCCTCCCGGCCCCGGGGATGTCCCACGGCCACGACCGTGCTCGTCCCGCCGTGGAGCAGCGCCGCGTCCACCAGCGAGCGCTCCTCGCCGAGTTGTTCCACCAGCAGGTCGAGCACGAACCCCTTGCCGACCGCTCCCAGATCGATGGCCAGCCCCGGCCGGGTGAAGGCCACCGTGCGGGCCTTGGAATCGAGCACCAGTCCATCGGAGCCGCACGGGGCAGAGCCGTGCGGGGCGGAGCCGCACGGGGCAGAGCCGTGCGGGGCGGAGCCGCACGGGGCAGAGCCGTGCGGGAGCACGTCCTTCGCCAGGGCCGCCATGGCGAGCGCCAAGGGCTTCCTCCCGGGGTGAAACCCGAACGCGCGCATGAGCGGCGCCACGGTCACGTCGAAGGCGCCGCGCGATTGCCGATACACCTGCAGGCAGGTCGAGAGCAGCGAGAAGGTCTGGCCGTCCAGCCGCACCGGCCGCTCGGCCGCCCGCCGGTTGATGTGGGCCACCAGGCTGTCGCTTCGAAACAGCGACAGCCTGCGGTCCCACTCCTCGAGTTCCAGGGCGAGCAGATCGAGCAGCCCGTTCAACGCCCGTTCATCGGACCCGGAGAGCAGCAGCTCGAACCGGGTGCCCATGGCGAACACCGCCCGGCGCGCGATTCTATCCTCTCGAGGCCTCACGCAAGCGAAGCGGTCATGCTCTTCGGATCGAAGCTGTAGGCGTGCCCGCTCCACATCGAGCGCGTGGCCAGGTCGACCGCCACCATCATCTTGGTGGCCAGATCGATCCCGCTGACCGCCGGCTGCCGGGAACGGATCGATTCGAGCCAGTTGAGCCGCAGCGAATCCTGGTCGTTGCCGATGTCCGCGCACTTCACCGTCTGCTCGTCGACCTCCTCGGCGAAGATCCGCTCCGGCCGGAGCACGCAGTCCCGGCTGTTCAGGTACAGCGTCGCGCGGTGTCCCCGGATGATCGTCTCCAGACCGATCTCGTTGCTGGTGGAACCGGCCACGATCATCGTGTGTCCCTGCTCGAACTCGATGGTCATGTTGACCTGGTCGTGGTTCTCCATGACCTTGTCGACGTAGTGGCCGCCCGAGCCGGTCACCCGAACGGGCCAGCCCGCGTCCAGCGCCATCATCAACGGCGTCATCACGTGCACCAGCAGGTCGCCGACGATGCCGGTGGAGAACTTGCGATAGCGGCGCCACTGGGCATACACCGCGCCGTCGAACGGCTGCGGGCCGAGCGGGCCGCACCAGGCGTCCCAATCGAGATTCTCGCCCGGCACGACCGCCGGATCGATCTCGTAGTAGAGCCATTCGCCGTCCTTGGAGTTGCGGCAGTAGCTGGTCTGGCTGAAGGTCGGCTTGCCGATCTGGCCCTCCGCGATCAGCCGCTGCGCGGCCGCCCACTTCGGCAGGATCATCTTCTGCGTGCCGACCTGGAAGATGACGTCCGGATTGGCCAGCACGACCTGGCGCAGCAGCAGCGCATCCTCGAGATGCAGCGTCATCGGCTTCTCGAGATAGAGATCCTTGCCGGCGGCGATGGCATCGATCGCCATCTGGGCGTGCCAGTGCTCGGGCGCGGCGACCAGCACGCCATGCAGGTCGTCCCGGGCCAGCAGATCGTGGTAGTTCCGGTACGTGTCGACCTTGATCTTCTGCTTGTCCTCGCAGGCCTGGTGGGCCACTCCGAGCCGCACCTTGTTGACGTCCGAGAGCGCCACCACCTGGACGCCGGCCTGCCCGCCGTGGTTCAGCTCCATGAAGGAGTGGCAGTGGGCCGTGCCCATGCCGCCGGTGCCGATGACTCCCATGCGGATCGGCTCGTCCTTCTTCACCGGCAACTGCGCGCCGTGCTTCGGGATCAGGCCCCGGCGCGCGCCGATCGTCGTGCCGGAGCAGGAGGCCAGCAGCGCCGATGCGGAGGCGAGCGCCATCGACTGTCCCAGGAATCCGCGTCTCGAGGTCTTCTCGGCCGATCCCGATTCCTCCGTCGCTCGTTCGTCGGTCTGGTCATTCTGGCTCATGGCACCTCCTTTGCATACTCAGATGCGAATTCAGATCCGAATTCAGACACTCCATCCTGAACAGGGTGAATCTAAAGAGCCCGATCCGATCTGCGAAGAGGATCTTCGTGAATCCTCTGATCGGGCGATCAGGGGATCAGGGTGTTTCCTGCTCGCGGATCCGCTCCAGTAGCGCCTTGGTCTTCAGCACACCCTGGTCCTCGGACAACCTCGAGCCCTCGTACTCGATCCCCACGTGGCCGTCGTAGCCGGAATCGAGCACGATGCGCATCATCTTGAAAAAATCGGTCTGGGTCTCCCGGCCCTGTTCGTCGAAATCGTTCGACTTGGCGCTGACCGCCTTGGCGAACGGCATCAACTCGCGCACGCCCTGGTAGCGGTCGTACCACTCCCCGCCGTCGAGCTGGAAATTGCCGAAATCGGGCAGGGTGCCGACCCGGGGGTGCCCGGCCCGCCGCATCACGTCCGAAAGCCAGGCGCCGTTCGACGACAGCCCCCCATGGTTCTCGACCAGCACGTTGATCCCGTACGGCTCCGCGATCCGGGCCAGACGGGTCAGGGACTCGGCGGCCCGGACGGCGCGTTGCTCGGGATCTCCCCCGCCGCCCGCGTTGACCCGGATCGAGTGACAGCCCAGGAAGCCGGCCGCGGCGATCCACCGGAAGTGATTCTCCACCGCCAGGCGGCGGCGGTCGTCGTCGGCGTCCGCGAGTTCCCCCTCGCCGTCGATCATGATCAGCAGGCTCTGCACCCCGGCCTGCTCCGCGCGGGCCTTCATCTCTCCCAGGTACTCGAAGTCGCCGGCCCGATCCTTGAAGAACGTGTTGACATACTCGACGGCCTGGATCCCGAAGCGTTCGCGCGCCACCCGGGCGAAATCGAGGTGATCGAGTTCGCCCGAGCGAAGCTGCCGGTGGAGCGACCACTCGGCGAGCGAGATCTCGAACGACTTGCCCATGTTCCGCCTCCCTGGCCGTCTGAGACACCCGATCAACGGCGCCGGCACCAGCACGGAGCCGGCCGCACCGGCCACCATGGTTCCCGCGACCTGCAAGAATCGGCGGCGTGGCTGCACCCGGCTCACCCGCTACTGAATCGACCAGC
>Ga0326597_10012500_pt1 | contig 11194 bp, 6 predicted proteins | sample RVTome_12_FD_203789 | JGI IMG/M metagenome (GOLD analysis project Ga0326597, IMG submission 203789) | Soil microbial communities from uranium-contaminated site in the Upper Colorado River Basin, Wyoming, United States - RVT100D185 | ecosystem: Environmental > Terrestrial > Soil > Contaminated >... | reverse complement strand
TGCAAGACCCCTCCTTTGCCTGAGGCGCTGCCACGGCAAGCACCAATGCCTGCACCTGCGCCACGCCTTGGCGATGCAGAGCCTGCGCGCACGCGCGCAGCGTAGCACCCGTGGTGCGCACGTCATCCACCAACCACACGCGCTTGAACGTCGTGGGCACAGCTGAAAAGGATTGCGATACGTTCGTGAGCCGTTGCGCCCTGGGCAGCTCAGCCTGCGGGGCCGTGTCGTGCCGCTTGCGAAGCAGCGACGCCAAGGGCAGTTCCAGCGTCTGCGCCGCAAAGCGGGCCAGCAACTGCGCCTGGTTAAAACCCCGATGCCGCTGCCGGCGTCGGGTCATGGGCACAAACGTCACCGCTTCGGGTTTCGGCAGCGCCGTGGAGGCCTGAACCAACCGGGGCCCCAAAAAGCGGACCAATGCCCGATCCCCGCGGTACTTGAGGTTGCCGATCACGGCTGCCAACGGAGTTCCCTCCTCGTATAGTCCCCCACAGGCCCCGCCTTGTAACCACTCGTCTTGCCGGCACGCGCTACAAAAGCCTATTCCCCGCACCGCCAGCAACGCACCGCAGGAGCGGCAGTGGTCTGCCGGCATCGGTTGGATGGCCTGGGCGCACGCTGCACACAGCCAACGCGCGTCAATGGGGCAGCCGCACGCCGCGCAGTGCAGCGGATAGACCAACTCCATCGAGTACCGCGCGCAGCACCTCAGACCTCGCCCCAGTGCGTGCAAACCGAGCGGCACGGGCACCTCCTACACATAGGCGGCCAAATCAAACAAGCGGCAGGTATATCCCCACTCGTTGTCGTAGTACGACAGCACCTTGGCAAGCGTGTCGCCGACGACGGCGGTGGAGGTCAGGTCCACGATCGAGGAATGGCTGTCGCCAATGCAGTCGCAGGAAACCAGCGGCAGGTCGCTGACGGCCAGGATGCCTTGCATGGGCCCCGCGGCATAACGGCGAAAAGCGTCGTTGATTTGCTCGACGGTCGCCGGCTTCTTCAGCAGCACGGTCAGGTCGGTGGCCGAGCCGGTGGGCGTGGGCACGCGCAGCGCCATGCCATCCAGCTTGCCCTTGAGCTCCGGCAGCACCAGCCCGATGGCCGAGGCCGCGCCCGTGCTGGTGGGAACGATGTTGAGCGCGGCGGCCCTGCCTCTGCCCCAATCCTTGGGCTGGGCGCTGTCCACCAGACCCTGACCTGCCGTGTAGGCATGGACAGTGGTCATCATTCCCTTTTCGATGCCGAACTCCTGGTGCAGGATGTGGGCCATGGGGGCAAGGCAATTGGTGGTGCAGGAGGCGGCCGAGATGACGTGATCCTGTTTGGGGTTGTATTTCTGATGGTTGACCCCGTAGACGAAAGTGGGAACGCCCCCTCCCTTGGCCGGGGCGCTGATGATGGCTTTTTTTGCGCCCGCTTTCAAATGCAAGCTGGTTTGTTCGCTGGTGACGAACACGCCGGTGGATTCGATGACGACGTCCACCTTGAGTTCCTGCCACGGCAGCGCCGCAGGGTCCTTTTCCGCAAGCAGCAGGACGGGTCGGTCGTCGACATAGATGCCACGCTCGTCGTGGCGCACCTTGCCGGGGAAACGGCGATAGACCGAGTCATACTGCAACAGGTACGCCGCCAAGTCCGGCTTGAGCATGATGTCGTTGACGGCGACCACTTCCAGCGACCGATGCTGGTGGGCAATCCGCAAAAAAGCTCGACCGATGCGGCCGAAGCCGTTGATGGCTACCCGCTTCATCTCTCCTCCTGAAGAATCTCCAAAATGCCGTACACAACCAGTATAGCGACGCTCCAAAAACGCTTCAACGCCCGAAAAGTGCGGCCAGATCGTCAGAAGGGCCACAGCCAGGGGACGATCAGCAGGTTCAGCAGCCCCAGCAGCACCACCAGCCAGATGCCAAGCCTTGCGTAATCGCTCGCCGTGTAGCCGCCGGTGCTTTGCACCAGCACGTCGGTGCGGTGGCCTTTGGGCCACAGGAACACGAATGAAGCCGCAAGCGTGGTGGTCATCAAGAACGGTTGCGGGTTCACCCCCAGCTTGACCGCAAGGCCCATGGCCACCGGCGCCAGGAGCACGGCGATCGTCGGCGCGTTCATCACCGTCACCAGCGCGACGACCACCGCATACATCAAGCACAGGAGCAGATAGGGATTCGGCTGATCCCAGACCCCGAGCAGCGCCTCCACCAGCGCCGCCGACAGGCCGCTGGTCTGCATGGCGGTTGACCAGGGGATGACGCCCGCCAGCAGGATCAGCAAAGGCCAGTCCAGCGCGCGGTACGCATCGCGCGTGGGAAAACGCGACAAAACGGACATCACCAGCGCCAGGAGCAAAAAGCTGGTCAGGCTCGACAGCCAACCCAGACCAGCCAAGCCCAGCGCGGCGATGATGCCTCCGAGCGCCCAGCCGCTATGCTCCTGAATGATGTGGGGCGCGGCGCGTTCCCCCAGAGGAATCGCTTTGGTTTCAGGCAGCATCAAGTCGATGCGGCGCCGGTCGCCCTGGATCAACAGCACGTCGCCGCCCTGCAGCGAAACGTCGCTTACCCCCTGCACGATCACCTGCGATGCGCGCGCGATGGCAAGCACGGAAAGGCCATAACGCCTGCGAAAGTCCACTTGGCGCAGCGACTGGCCCTTCAGGGAGCTGTCCAGCCGCAGCACCGCCTCGACCAGCTCGATGTCGCCCTGGGTGATGTCCTCTTGCGTCAACTCCACGCCCGGCACCCACTCCAAACCCGCTTCCCGGCTTAGCGCAGGAACGGCATTCGGGTCCACCTGGGTGATCAGCACGTCGCCGTGAGCCAGCTGGAGCTGCGCGGGGGGCGCCAGTATCGGCTCGTGGGTGCGTTTGATGCCCAGCACCATGGCCTCCCCTCCCTGACCCCAGCGCACCTGTCCCAGAGAGCATCCGATCAACGGCGAATCGGCGCGCACCACGAACACCCTGAGCATGTGGCGGATGCGGAAACGATCCAACGGGTCCGTCTCCGCGCGCCGCCAGGGCAGCACCGTGTGTCCCACCCACGCCACGAACAGGCAGGCGAAGGCCAACAAGATCAGACTGATGCCGGCAAAATCAAGGATGGAAAACGGGGCCAACCCGTAGGACACCATCGTCCACGTCATCAGCAGCGCGGCCGAACTGCCCACCAGCCAGGTGGTGCGCCCGATCAACGCCCCGTACGCCAAAGGCAGCATCAGCTTCGAGGGCGGTACGCCGCGCTGACGCCCCGCCCGGATGGTGCTGGGCAGCAGCGCGCCGACCGCCAGCTCCTCCTGCAAAATCCCGGACAGCAGACCGGCCCCGCACATGCACCAGAAGCTCAAGCGGCCCGCGGAGGTCCCCCTGCGCTTCAGCCATGCCTCCCAACGCTGGTGCCAGTTGAGGCTGCGCGCCGAGTAGCTCAGGATCATGAAGGCCGCCACGGTCAGCACCGCGGGATTGCTGAAGCCCGCTAGCGCTTGCTCCAGCGTCAGCGCCCCGCTCAGCTGCAAGGCTACGGCAACCGCAATGACCACAAAATCGGGCCTAAAGCGGCGGCTGGCCAATAAAAGAATGCCTGCACCCAACACAACCCACGTGACGTTCATGTGCCCGTTTTCCCCTTGGGGTTGGATTATAGCAGCCAGGACCTGGCTCACCACTTCGAGATTTTCGAGAACTCAAGTCGAAAACGCCTCATGCAGCTTGAGCCCTACCTTGCTTCCTTGTATGCTGGGACATCTCAAGACAAAGGTAGCCACGATCCTCTATTGTCCCTATGACACGTAAGCTTTCATCCGAGAAGCTGTATCGCCGCTGCGACCCCGATGCGTTGGGCTTTGAAACCACCGAGAAACTCAAGCCCCTGAACGACATCATCGGCCAGGAGCGCGCGGTCAGAGCTCTGGAGCTTGGCCTGGGAATTCGCAACCATCGCTACAACATCTTCGTGGCAGGCGATCCGGGCACGGGCAAGACCTCGACCGTGAAAGCGTTTCTCGAGCGCGTGAGCGCCAAGGAGCCGCGCCCGCCCGACCTGTGCTACGTGCGCAACTTCGAAGACCCCTACCGCCCGCTGCCGCTGCAGCTGCCGGCCGGCCAGGGCGCCAAGCTGCGGGATGCGATGGATCGCATGATCGAGGGGTTGAAATCCAGCCTCCCCGCCGCCTTTGAGAGCGAAGAGTACCGCAAGCGGCGTCAGCAAATCGATCAGGGGGCCGTGGCCAGCCGCGTCAACATCTACCAGATGCTGGAATCGGAGGCGAGCCAGCGGGGCTTTGCGGTGCAACGCACGCCCATCGGCATCAACGTGATCCCCATCCACCAAGGCAAACCCCTGACCGAAGAGCAATTCAACCAGATGCCGGCGCCGCAGCGGCAGCATCTGGAGAAAGGGCAGCTCGACATCCAGCCTCTGGTGCAACACGCGCTGCACGAGGTTTCCGCCCTGGAAGAGCAACGCGCGCATCATATCCTCGAACTCAACCAGGAAGCGGCCGCGTTCTTGATTCTGCCCGCCATCACCAAATTACAAAAACGCTATGAAGATCTGCCCAGCGTGGTGGCTTACCTGAAGTCCGTGGCCGCCGATCTGATGAGGCACGTCGAACAGTTCTTCCAGCCCGAGGAGGACAAAGCCCAGAGCGCCTCCCCCAGCGAAGAAGAACAGGATCCGTTCTCCAAATACAAGGTCAACCTGTTGGTCGATCACGGCAACACGCAAGGCGCTCCCGTGATCGTCGAGGACACCGCCACCTACCCAAATCTGTTCGGGCGCATGGAGCACCGCTTCTGGATGGGCACCCTGGTTTCGGATTTTACCCTGATCAAGCCCGGCGCCCTGCACATGGCCAACGGCGGCTATCTCGTGCTCAGCGCCGACACGCTGATGAGAAACCCGCTGTCGTGGGAAGGGCTCAAGATCGCGCTCAAGGGCGGCAAGATCAGCATTGATGATCCCTCCTACCTGGTGGGACAGACCGTCACGGAGGGCTTGCGCCCCTTGCCCATCCCGCTGGACGTCAAGGTCATCATCGTGGGCAGCCCTCTGCTCTACAGCCTGATCGACGGATACGATGAGGATTTCAGGAAATTCTTCAACGTGCTATGCGAGTTCTCCGACCGCATCCCTTGGAAAGCGATGTACGTGAAGAAGTTTGGCTCCTTCATCAAAGCGCGCTGTCAGGAGCGAAACCTGCTTCCCTTTGACAAAACAGCGGTAGCCCGCATCGTCGAGCACGCCGCGCGCCTGGTCAACAGTCAGCGCAAGCTGTCCGCCCGTTTCAGCGACATCACGGTCATGGTGGGCGAGGCCGTGTACTGGGCCCAAAAAGAGGGCGCCAAGGTCGTCTCGCAATCGCACGTGGAGCGCGCGATCGAGGAGAAGCTCTACCGCGGCAACCTGGTGGAGGAGTCCATGCACGAGATCATCCAAGAGGGCAGCATCCTGGTCACCGTGACGGGCCAGGCGCTTGGCCAGGTGAACGGGCTGACGGTCTACGAGCTGGGCGACGTCTCGTTCGGCCGGCCGGTGCGCATCACGGCCACGGCGTACTCGGGCAAGGACGGCGTGCTCGACATCGAGACCGAGGCGGAGCTGTCCGGCAAGATCCACACCAAGAGCGCGTTGATCCTCAAAGGGTGGTTCGGCCACACCTTCGCGTGGGACAAGCCGTTGTCGCTTGCCGGCGGCCTGACGTTCGAGCAAACCTATGGCCCCGTCGAAGGGGACAGCGCCTCCTGCGCCGAGCTGTACGCCCTGATCTCGGCGCTTTCGGGCGTCCCGATCAACCAAAGCATCGCCATCACCGGCTCGATGAACCAGCGCGGCCAGGTCCAGCCCATCGGCGGGGTCAACGAGAAGATCGAGGGTTTTTTCAAGGTGTGCAAGGCCAAGGGGCTGACCGGCCGGCAAGGGGTCATCATCCCCGCCCAGAACGAGCAGGACCTGATGCTGCAACGCGACGTGGTGGAAGCGGTCGAGAAAGGACGCTTTCACTTGTGGTCCATCAAGACGGTCGAAGAGGGCCTGGCCCTGCTCACCGGAAAAACGGTGGGCAAGCGCGCGCGCGGCAAGTTTACGCCCGGTTCGATCTACGCCAAGGTGGACGAGCGCCTGCACGCGTTCAACAAGGCCTTGGAGCCCCCTATCCATGGCTAGCACATCGCTACAATGACTTTGTAGGGCCGGCTGTGCCGGCCCAAGCCTGCAAGGCAGCCGCCCGCGGAGCGGGCCCTACTAGCCCTGTCACCGCGGATTCGCCAGCCACAGCTGGGTCGTGGCCAGATTAAGATGGTTTTGTGCGATCGGCACCAAGGAGGAGCCATGTCCACGCAGAAGATAGCCAAACAGCCGCGCAAGAGCGCCACCACCGAGCTGCGCCGGCTCAACGAAATCAGCATGCTCGACACCGCCCGCCACTTCTACGACGTGGCAGCAGACCGCTTGCAGTTGGAGGACTGGGTGCGCAAGCTGTTGCGTGTCCCCAAGCGCAAGCTGCTGGTGAACATCCCGGTCCACATGGACAACGGCTCGGTCGAGATCTTCGAGGGCTGCCGCGTGCAGTACCACCCGCTGCTGGGACCCTGCAAGGGCGGCATCCGCTACCACCCTGACGTGACGGTGGAGGAGGTGGAAGCCCTTGCCGTGCTGATGACGTGGAAGTGCGCCGTGGTCAGCCTGCCCTTCGTAGGCGCAAAAGGCGGCATCCGCTGCAACCCGGCCATCATGTCCGTCGGCGAGATCGAGCGCATGACGCGCCGCTACGCCGCAGAGATTGCGCCCATCATCGGCCCCGACCAGGACATCCCGGCGCCGGACGTTTACACCGGCGAGCGCGAGATGGCCTGGATCGTGGACACCATCAGCATGCACGCCCACAGCTTCATGCCCGGCCTGGTCACCGGCAAGCCCAAAGTGCTGGGCGGCTCGGTGGGTCGCGAGGGCGCCACGGGCCGGGGCGGCTTCTTCGTGGCTCAAGAAACGCTCAAACACTTGGGGATGGATTTTCGAAACGCCCGCATGGTGATTCAAGGATTCGGCAACGTGGGCTCGCATATGGCCCAATTCTGCTACGACCAGGGAGCCAAGATCCTCGCCGTCAGCGACGTCAACGGCGGCATCCTCTGCGAGCAGGGCATCAACGTGCGCAAACTCAAGCAGCACATGAAAGAGCATAAGACCGTGGCGGGCTTCCCCGACACGCAAGCCATCGACAACCAGCAGCTGCTCGAGCTGGAGTGCGACGTGCTCGTCCCGGCTGCGCTGGAAAACCAGATCACCGAGGACAACGCCAACCAGATCAAGGCCAAGACCATCATCGAGCTGGCCAACGGCCCCACCACCCTGGAGGCGGACCGCATCCTCTACGACCGCGGCGTGTTCGTGGTCCCCGACATCCTGGCCAATGCAGGCGGCGTCACGGTCTCGTACTTCGAGTGGGTGCAGGACCGCGCCTTCTACTTTTGGGACGAGGGCACCGTCGACCACATGCTCAAGCGCTACATGACCGAGTCCTTCCAGCGCGTGCTCACCAGCCACCTGGACCACGGCGTCGAAATGCGGACCGCCGCCTACATCGTGGCGGTGAACCGCCTGGCCGAGGCCGCCCGCGTGCGCGGGATGTACGCATAAGCATGCCCGAATTCATCTGGGAGCCCAGCGCTGAGCTGATCAACCGCAGCAACGTCAAACGCTTCATGGACCGACACGGCATCCGTGACTACCGTGCGCTGCTTGAGCGCTCCACCTCGGACATCGAGTGGTTTTGGAGCGCGATCGAACGGGAACTGAACATCCATTGGTTCGAGCCCTACGCGCGGGTGCTGGACGCCGCCAAGGGCGTGGCTTGGTCCCAGTGGTTCGTGGGCGGCAAGCTCAACCTGGCACACCAGTGCGTGGACGCGCAGGCGCAAAAAACGCCCCAGCAAACCGCCCTGATCGGCGAGCGCGAGGACGGCACCGTGCGCACGCTGAGCTATGCCCAGCTGCAGACCGAGGTGGATCGTTTGTGCCATGCGCTCCAGCGCCTGGGCATTGGAAAAGGCGACCGCGTGGGGATCTATCTGCCCATGGTGCCGGAGAACGCCATCGCCTTGATGGCGGTGGCCAAGCTGGGGGCCATATTCACGCCCATCTTCTCTGGCTTTGCGGCCCCGGCGGTGGCCGCGCGCCTCAATGACTGCCAGGCCAAGCTGCTGATCACGGCCGACGGCTTCCAGCGCAAGGGCGCGCTCGTTTCCATGAAGGAAGCGGCCGATGAGGCAGCGGGCAAATGCCCGTCGCTCGAACACATGGTGGTCCTGGCGCTGACGGGCAGGTCCGTCCCATGGACGAAGGGACGCGATCACTGGTGGCACGAACTTCTCCCTCCCTTCGCCGCGTGCCCTGCGCTTGCGGTGGACTCCGAAACGCCCCTGATGATCGCTTACACCTCCGGCACGACGGGCAAGCCCAAGGGCGCGGTGCACGTGCATGGCGGCTTCCTAGTGAAAATCGCGCAGGAGGTTTTTCATCAGGTGGACCTGCACCCGAGGGAGGACGTGCTGTTCTGGGTGACCGACATGGGCTGGATCATGGGTCCCTGGGAGGTGGTGGGCGCCTTGGCGGTGGGCGGCACGGTGCTCTTGTACGAGGGCGCGCCCGACCATCCCGGCCCGGATCGCTTGTGGCGCATGGTGGAAAGGCACAAGGTTTCGATCCTGGGGGTGTCCCCCACGCTGATCCGCTCGCTCATCAAGCACGGCCTCGAACCGCTCACAACCCACGACCTGTCGAGCATCCGCATCATCGGCTCCACCGGCGAGCCCTGGAACCCGGAGCCCTATCGCTGGTGTTTCCAGCACGTGGGCGGAGGGCGCGCTCCCATCATCAATTTGTCCGGGGGCACGGAAGTGGGAGCTTGTTTCCTGTCGCCTTTGCCCATCACGCCGCTCAAAATCTGTTCGCTCGCCGGCCCGGCGCTGGGCATGGACGTGGACGTGTTCGACGTCAACGGGAAGCCCGTGCGGGGCGCGGTGGGTGAGCTGGTCTGCAAGCAACCCTGGCCCAGCATGACGCGCGGCGTGTGGCAGGACCCTCAGCGCTATCTGGACACCTACTGGTCGCGTTGGGAGAACGTCTGGGTGCACGGCGATTGGGCCTCGATCGACGCGGACGGCCATTGGTTCCTGCACGGTCGCAGCGACGACACGGTGAACGTCGCCGGCAAACGCGTGGGGCCCGCAGAGTTTGAGTCCGCGCTGCTGGAGCACCCCGCCGTGATGGAAGCAGCGGCTGTGGGTGTGCCGCACGAATTGAAAGGGGAAACCGTCTGGTGCTTTGCCGTGCTCAAACCTGGCCAGACTCCTTCTGAAGCGCTGCGGCAGCAGCTGATGGACACCGTGGTGCGGGTGATGGGCAAAGCCTTCAAGCCGGAGAAGGTGCAGTTCGTCTCGGAGCTGCCCAAGACGCGCAGCGCCAAGATCGTGCGCCGCGCCGTGCGCGCCGCGGCGTCGAATCAGGACCCCGGCGACCTTTCCTCATTGGAGAACCCCCACGCGTTGGAAGCGATCAGGCAGGCAAAGTAGCCCTCTGACCACGTCCCCCTCATCCCTCCATTATCCGCCATACTTATGCAGGAGGTCTATTGAGAAAAGACTCTCTTGATCGGACGCATCAGAGTGAGGGTGGGACGCTAGCCCCCGCCCCGCTCAAAGGGCTTGCCCAGCGCGGCAGGCGCGCCCACGCGTTTGAGCGAGCGACCGCTGCTGAGAAATACCAGCACGAGGATGGTCATGACATACGGAAGCATGTTCATGACCGCCGAGGGAATAGGCACGTTCTTGGTCTGCAGATAGATCTGAAGCGAGATCATGCCGCCAAACAGATAGGCTCCCCACAGCGCTCGCTGAGGTCGCCAGAAGGCAAAGATCACCAGCGCGACCGCGATCCAGCCGCGCCCAGCGGTGACCAGCGGCTGCCAGGACTTCAGCCACACCAAGGGGATGTAGGCGCCCCCGGCGCCTGCGAACATCCCGCCCAGGAACACGCACAGATAACGCACTCGACTCACACCAATGCCCAAACTATCTGCGGTTTCAGGGCTTTCTCCCACTGCGGTGATGGCTATTCCCATGCGCGTCCTATATAGGAAAAGCCAGACCAGGGGAACCAATGCCAGCCCCAGGTACACCAGCGCGTTGTGCTGAAACAGCGCCTTGCCAACGAAGGGCAGATCGCTCAGGAAGGGGATTTGCAGATCGTCGAATCCCCAGCGGTTGGCCCAGGACCAAATGGCCTGCTGGGACATGTTGGTGGCCGACCCCAGATACTCGGTGATGCCCATGCCCAGCAGCACCAACATCACGCCGCTGATCACCTGATCCGCCTTGAGCGAGATCGTCAGAAACGCATGGACAAGGCTGAATATGCCGCCAGCCAGGATGCCAATCAGCATTCCGACCCAGGCGTTCCCCCCCGTATAGACCGCGCCCATGTACCCCGCAAGCGACCCCACCAGCATGATGCCTTCCAGACCTAGATTGAGCACTCCGCTGCGCTCGCAGATGATCTCCCCCAGCGTCGGGAACAACAGCGGCGTGCCCAGCCGAATGGCGCCTGCAAGCACAGCGGCCAGGAAAGAGAACGTAAAGATCTCATCCATGTCGTTTCCACCTGATGCGATACCGAGACAGGTAGTCCCCCCCGATGATGCAAGCGATCACCAACACCTGCAGGATCAGCACGATGGCAACGGGCACTTGCACCCCTTCTCCAGTGAACACCGAGATGAACTTGATCGTCTTGATCGCCTCGCCGCCCACGAACAACGCCGAAAACGCAAACGCAGAGGGCAACAAGCCCAAAGGATGGCCCTTGGCCAGCAACGCGACCGCAATTCCCGTGTAGCCATAAGGGTTGAACAGCGGCGAGATGCCCTCAATGAGCCGATGCTGCGTTGCAGCCACCTCGCCCACGCCTGCCAGCCCTGCGATCGCGCCGCCCAGCACCAGCGTCCACAGGATTGCTTTGGTCTGGCTGATGCCCCCCAGGGCTGCGGCCCGCGGGTTGGCTCCCACCACCTTGGTTTCGTAGCCGATGCGAGTCTTCTCATAGATGAAGTGGATGAGCAACGCCACGCCCAAGGCGACGGGCAGTCCCAGATGGATGCGCGTGCCAAAGAACTCGGGGAAGTGCGCAGCAACGTCGAATGG
>Ga0326597_10012499_pt1 | contig 11195 bp, 8 predicted proteins | sample RVTome_12_FD_203789 | JGI IMG/M metagenome (GOLD analysis project Ga0326597, IMG submission 203789) | Soil microbial communities from uranium-contaminated site in the Upper Colorado River Basin, Wyoming, United States - RVT100D185 | ecosystem: Environmental > Terrestrial > Soil > Contaminated >... | reverse complement strand
TAAGATGAGGCAGGATGCCGGTCAGCGCGGCGTGAAAGATCGGTCCCTCGTAGGCACTGTCGGCGAACAGCTTTCCGAGAAAGGGGAACAGGCCGAATATCCATTCCAATTACCCTTCGCATATGCACCTCCTGTCAGAGCCAATGACGGGAGCGGCGGGCGACACGACAACTACGGATCCGCGCTCGCGGCGCAACCGGGCGAGTCGCAGAGGCGGCCAGCTACTAACACGAGCTCGCAGCTCATCGTGCGCATCGGCCTGCCCGCACCATCGTGCTCCCGGTGCCTCTGTCCCGGATGGTCTCACCATACGCTGTGGTCATGAGAACCGCAGCCGAACGTCGGCACCGTGAATCTCATACCAGTTACCAATCCGATCGAGCGCCTCAACGGCGAGATCAAGCGCCGGAGCGACGTCGTTGGCGTCGGTCGGGCATTCATTCGACTGGAAGGAATGCTAATCCTCCCAACTCCCCAACGACGATGCCATCGTCCGTCTCGTCGGGGCACTGCTGCTCGAACAGAATGACGAATGGGCCGTTCAGAGGGCCAGATACATGACACTGGAAACCATCGCCCAGATGAACGATGATCCCATCGTCAGCCTGCCAGCCGTGGCGCGCTGATCTTCCCGGCCCCTGCCGGAAAGCGCGGAGGCCAGACCTCAGTTACACGCTACGGGACACGATCGTTGTCCGTTGTCCTCCACGCGATCGCTGTGCCTGACGCGAATTTGGGATACACAAATGCTCAATTGGGGCACATTGGCGGCGCTCACATTGCCTTAGCATGGCCAGGGATTTGCACGTCATAGCAAATCAAACTGACCTTCCGGGAGGCATCCGCAATGAACGAAGAGCTGAAATATCTGCTAGGGCTAACTGCGAAACGCAAATTCAGTCGCCGCGCCTTTCTTGGCCGTGCCGCCACGATGGGCATGTCTGCGGCGGTAGCGAACACCATGCTTGCCGGAGCGGTTCGGGCCGAAGGACCCAAGAAGGGTGGCGTGCTGCGCCTCGGCCTTGGTGGCGGCGCGGGCACGGACACGCTTGACCCGGCGCTGGCAGCGGGTCACGTCCCCTTCCACCTGACCCGCCAGTTCGGTGAGACGCTTGTTAATGTCACGCCGTCTGGGGAGATCGAATATCGGCTCGCCGAAAGCATCGACAGCTCTAGCGATGCGAGCACCTGGTACTTCCGCATCCGGAAGGGCGTGGAGTTTCACCATGGCAAGACCTTAACTGCCGAAGACGCCCTCAAGACCCTTCAGCGCCATTCCGACAAATCATCCCAGTCACAGGCGGTAGGCCTGATGATGGATATCGTTTCGATGCGAGCCGACGGAGACGTTGTCGAAATAGCGCTGAGTGCGCCGAACGCAGACTTTGCGTATCTGATGGCGGAGCGTATGCTCGTAATTCAGGCGGGCGGCGGTTTCGGAAATCCGGCAGACGGGAACGGCACCGGTCCCTACAAAGTGGTAGAAGCGGCGCCCGGTGTCCGTTACCTGACCGAGAAATTCGCAAATTACTGGGATGAAGGTTCGGGCCATTTCGATCAGGTCGAGACGCTCGTCATTAACGATGCGACGGCCCGCAACAGCGCATTGCAGTCCGGTCAGGTCCATATGATCAACGGGGTTGATCCGAAGCTTGTCGAATTCCTCGGGCGATCGCCGGGCGTGCAGATCAAGAACGTCTCGGGTCGCGGACACTATGTCTTCCCGATGTTTTGCAATACGGCACCCTTCGACAATAACGACCTGCGAATGGCACTGAAATACGCAATCAACCGACAGGAGATGGTTGACAAGATACTGCGCGGCTTCGGATCCATTGGTAATGACATCCCCATCAACGCGTCTTATCCGTTGTTCGACCACACCATCGAGCAGCGCGAGTACGATCCCGAGAGGGCTGCCTTTCATTACAAGGCTTCGGGCCACGACGGCTCGCTGATCGTGCTTCACACTTCGGGGGTGGCGTTCCCCGGCGCCGTGGAGGCGTCACAGCTCTTTCAGCAATCGGCCGTTGCGGCCGGCATTCCTCTTGAGATCAAGCGCGAGCCCGGTGACGGGTACTGGTCCGATGTCTGGAACGTCAAGCCGTTTGTCGCCTCGTTCTGGGCGGGCCGTCCGGTACAGGATCAGATGTATTCGACGGCATATCTGTCGAACGCTCCGTACAATGATACTCGGTTCCACAACGAGACGTTTGACAGCCTGATCGTACAGGCAAAAGGCGAGATTGACCCGGCCAAACGGAAGTCGCTCTATGGCGAAGCCGCCCGCATCCTGCGCGATGAAGGCGGGCTGATCTGCCCGATGTTCAATGATTTCATCGATGCGCACAGTGACAAGGTTGCCGGTTGGCAGGACAACCCCAACAATGAAATGATGAACGGCTTTGCGGCGACCAAATGCTGGTTTGCGTAAAGCTGGTGGATCAATGAGTAACCCCGTCTTGATACTTGTGGCCCAGCGCGTGGCGCTGGGTCTTCTCCTCCTGCTTGCGGTATCGGTTCTGATCTTCACTGGAACGCAGCTGCTGCCCGGCGACGTTGCCCAGGCTATCCTCGGCCAGTCGGCAACCCCTCAGGCGCTGGCCAATATCCGCGAAAGCCTTGGCCTGAACGACCCTGCGCACGTCCGCTATTTCCGCTGGCTGAGTGGTATCTTGCAGGGCGACCTTGGCACCGCGCTGACAAACGGGCAGGACATCGCGACCGCGCTGAGCCAGCGGTTGCGCAACACGCTGTTCCTGGCCTTCTGGGCGGCCGCGATATCGGTGCCGAGCGCCATTCTTCTGGGACTGATCGCTGCTCGCTATGAAGGGCGCTGGCCAGACAAGCTGATCTCGGGGGCAACGCTGGCAACAATCTCGCTGCCCGAATTCGTCGTCGGTTACATCGTGATGTTCTTGCTCGCGGTAAAGTTCCGCTGGTTCGCCTCGGTGTCGATAATCCATCCTGGTATGGACTTCCTGGAGCGTCTGAACGCAATCATCCTGCCGGTGATCGTGCTGGTCCTGGTGGTGCTCGCGCATATGATGCGGATGACTCGCGCAACGATCCTGAACGTCATGCAGTCGGCCTACATAGAAACCGCCGAGATGAAGGGTCTGCGGCCTTTCACCATCGTCTTGCTTCACGCCTTTCCGAATGCGATTGCCCCTGTCGTCAACGTGGTGATGCTGAACCTTGCCTATCTGGTCGTGGGCGTCGTGGTGGTTGAAGTGGTCTTCGTCTATCCGGGCATGGGCCAGTATCTGGTCGATCACGTAGCCAAGCGTGACCTGCCGGTCGTGCAGATCAGCGGGCTGATCTTCGCATCCGTCTATATCGGGCTCAATATCCTGGCCGACGTGATCTCGATCATGGCCAACCCCAGGCTGAGGCACCCGAAATGACGCGGATACCGATTTCAGCCCTGGTCGGTCTCGTGCTCACCGGTGTATTTTTCGTTGTGGCGGTTTTCGGCGATTTCTTTGCGCCCTATGGCATGGCCGAGATCGTCGGCGATGTCTGGGAGCCGAGTTCAAGCGAACATTGGCTGGGCACGGATGCAATTGGCCGCGACCTGCTGAGCCGGGTGATTTTCGGCGGGCGGCTGACGATCCTGATCGCCACCGCGGCCACGATCCTCAGTTTCACCACCGGTTCGATCCTCGGCTTTACCGCCGCTACGATTGGCGGCTGGATCGACCAGGCGTTGTCCCGCTTCGTCGACCTTATCATGGCGATCCCCCCGCTGATCCTCGCGCTTGTGGTGTTGTCGGTCATGCCGGTCACGCCGGTTGTGCTGATCGTTGTGATGGGGCTGCTGGACTCGACCCGGGTCTATCGTCTCAGCCGCGCTGTTGCGGTTGACATCACGGTGATGGATTATGTCGAGGTCGCTCGCCTGCGCGGCGAAGGTCGCCCTTGGGTGATCTTCCGTGAAATCCTGCCCAACGCGCTGTCGCCGCTCGTGGCGGAGCTGGGGCTGCGCTTTATCTTCGCGATACTCTTCATTTCGACCCTGTCCTTCCTCGGCCTCGGCGTGCAGCCTCCGCTCGCCGACTGGGGCGGCATCGTGAAGGAGAATAAGGAAGGCCTCGTCTACGGCGTCGCCGCGGCACTTGTTCCGGCGATCGCGATCGCGGTACTCGCAATCTCGGTCAACCTTGTCGCCGACTGGGTGCTGAACCGCACCAGCAGCCTCAAAGGGAGTCGCGGTGCCTGACAATCTTCTCGAAATCCGCGATCTGAAGATCGAGGCGACCGTCTGTCCGCCTGGCGGGCGGCCGCATGATATCACCATCGTGCATGGTGTCTCGCTGAAGCTCAAGAAGGGCAAGGTGCTCGGGCTGATCGGCGAAAGTGGCGCCGGCAAGTCCACGATCGGATTGTCTTGTATGGCTTATGGCCGGGCCGGAGTGCGCATCACCGGGGGCGAGGTATTCCTCAACGGCCGCGACATCCTCAAGAGCGGGGCAGCGGACTTGCGCGCGCTCCGCGGCAAAGAGGTGACCTATGTCGCCCAATCGGCAGCAGCGGCCTTCAACCCGGCCAAGAAGCTGATGAACCAGGTGATCGAAACCACGATACACCATGGCGTGGCGAACCGTGCCGCGGCTGAGAAACGCGCGGTGTCCCTCTTCCGCAAGCTCGGCCTACCGAATCCCGAAACCTTCGGCGAACGTTACCCGCATCAGGTCTCAGGCGGACAACTGCAAAGGGCCATGACCGTCATGGCGCTCTGCCCCGAACCCGACCTTGTGGTCTTCGACGAGCCGACCACCGCGCTCGATGTTACAACCCAGATTGAAGTTCTGGCCGCGATCAAGGAGGCGATCCGCGACACCGGCGTTGCCGCGCTCTATATCACCCATGACCTCGCTGTTGTCGCGCAAGTCAGCGACGACATCTTAGTGCTGCGTCACGGCAGGATGGTGGAATTCGGCCCTGTCAAGCAGACCATAGAGGATCCGCATGAGGATTACACCCGCGCGCTGGTCTCGGTCCGCTCGATCGTGCATGAGGAAAAACAGCCGACGACCGAGCCGCTTCTGGCCGTTGAGAGTGTTACCGCCCGCTACCGCGGCACCAACTTCGACGTGTTGAAGAATGTGAGCGTCGAACTCTATCCGGGTCAGAACCTGGCTGTGGTCGGAGAAAGCGGTTCAGGCAAGTCCACGCTCGCTCGTGCAATCACCGGGCTACTGCCGCCCTCGCAGGGAGAATTTCGCTTTGCCGGCCGCATGTTGTCGCCAGAGTTGAAGCATCGCGCCCGCGAGGATCTGCGCGAGTTGCAGATGATCTACCAGATGGCCGACGTGGCAATGAACCCGCGCCATACCGTGGGCACAATCATTGGCCGCCCGCTAGAGTTCTATTTCGGTCTGAAAGGTGAGGGGAAGCGCCAGCGCATCCAGGAGCTGCTGGACGAGATCGAGATGGGTAAAGGCTTCATCGACCGCTATCCGGCGGAACTCTCAGGTGGACAGAAGCAGCGCGTCTGTATCGCCCGGGCGCTCGCCGCAAGACCCAAAATGATCATCTGTGACGAGGTGACCTCCGCGCTTGACCCGCTAGTCGCGGACGGCATCCTGAAGCTGCTTCTGGATCTGCAAGAGACTGAGGGTGTAGCTTATCTCTTTATTACCCACGACCTCGCCATGGTGAAGGCAATCGCCGACAGTATCGCCGTGATGTACCGCGGTTCGGTAGTGCGCTACGGTCCGAAATCCGACGTGCTGGCACCGCCCTTCGACGACTACACCGACCTCCTGCTCTCCTCGGTTCCCGAGACGGAACTGGGCTGGCTCGAACGTGTGCTCGCTCACCGAAGAATAGAAAGCGCCGGGAATTGACACGGCGACCGCAAGTCCTGCTGTGACCCCGATATCAAACCCGTCGATGCCGCTTTTCACATGAAGCCGGGGGTCGGTGAGCTTTGTGAGACGGCATTATGGCGAGGCCTTGCGGCTGGCTCGCGGAGCCATTCCAAAGAGAGACTTATAGACTCTTGAGAACTGGGACCGGCTGGCAAAGCCGCATTTCTCTGCGATTTCCTCGATGCTCAGCGATGTGTGCAAAAGCAGGTATCGTGCCTTGTTCAGCCGTATTCTCTGGTAGACTTGAGCAGGGACCTGTCCGATCTCTCGTTTGAAGGCTCGCTCAAGCTGCTTCACAGACATTCCGGCTTCAAGGGCGAGGTCGGCAATCAGCCACCTGTCGCCGTCGCAATTCTCCATCATGCGAAGCACCTTTCGCACGGCTGGCTCGCGGATTTGCAGGAACAGTTCAGACAGTGCGGTCTGTTCCCGCTGAGGCCGCCCTTCCTCGGGGACGTGGTTGAAATGGTTCGAGACCTTCGCCGCGAAGTCGGCGCCGTGATGATCCGCCAGTATTTTCAGCATCATGTCGATACCGGTCGTGGCGCCTGCGCAGGAAAACCGGCGCTCCGAGAACGATATCAGCCTGGACGTCGTCTTGATGTCCGGAAAGATCTCGCGAAATGGCGGAAGGTTGACCCAATGCAGGGCAACTTCGCATTTCGACAGCAGCCCGGCTCGGGCGAGAACATAGGCGCCGGTATCGGCCGAACCGATCACGACGCCATGCGCATCGAGCCAGCGAAGCCACGAATGGACCTTTGCCGAGGCGGCCATTTCCGGGCTGTAGGACGCGCAGACGACGATGGCGTCATAGGCGGCACTTCTGGGAAGCTCACAAACGGTCGCAATCGACATTCCGTTGATCGCGGTGGTGATCTCGCGTTCCCCAAAGAAAGTGAGCCTGTAGATTTCCCGTCCGGCAATCTCACTTGCGGCCCGAAGCGGTTCCGTCATGGAAAGCAGGCTCATCATGGAGAATTTCGGCGCGACGAAAAAGCCGAACGATCGAACGGAAGTGTCCATTTGAGGCCTATTTTGTCGATCTGCGGTACGTGTTCACATTACCAATGAAGTAAATGTTGGCAAGCAGTTTCGACTTTCCGATGCGACTGGGCTCAGCTGGCCAACGGAGACATGCATGAACGGTGCCGATCTTATCGCAAGAATTCTGAAGAAGGAGGGCGTAGAGTATATCCCCGCCTTCCCCCACAGCGACATCATCGAGTGCGGAGCGAAGATTGGGATCGCGCCGATCATAGTCAGACAAGAGCGGCATGCGCTTCACATCGCCGATGGCTACGCACGCATGAGCGGCGGGCGCAAGATTTGCTGCACCACGGTACAATATGGTCCGGGTTCGGAGAACGCGGTGGGTGCGGTTGCGCAATGCTATGGCGACAATGTTCCGGTTCTCCACATGCCCGGCGGCTACGCACGCCCGGACCAGGGCGTTGCGCCGAACTACAATGGCGCGCGCAACATGCAACTCATCAACAAATGGTGCGAGATCGTGCTTTGCGCGGAACGCCTTCCGCAGATGCTGCAGAACGCCTTCGCCATACTGAGAAACGGCCGACCGGGCCCGGTGACGTTGGAAGTGCCGATCGATATCTTCACCGAAGAGGTTGATCCGGCTCTGCTGGACACCTACAAGCCGCAGCGCCGCTCTGTGCCCCATGCCAATCCGAACGATATCGCCGAGTTGGCCGACATCCTGCTGTCGGCCAGGCACCCGGTGATTATCGCCGGACAGGGCATCCTTTATGCCGAGGCGTGGGAGGAGCTCGTGGCGCTGGCCGACCTCACCGACACGCCGGTGATCTCAACCCTGAACGGCAAGAGCTGTTTTCCCGAAAACCATCCGCTGTCGGTCGGTTGCGCCGGCGGCGCGCGACCTGACGGCGTGAACCGCGCGCTCGAGCGCGCAGATGTCTATTTCGGTCTAGGCACGAGCTTCACCGCGTCGGACTACATCACGCCCTTTCCCAAGGCTGGGCGCAAATTCGTTCAGCTGACCAACTGGGAAGGCGACATTTCCAAAAACTACCCGATTGACCTGGGCGTGATCGGCGACGCGAAACCCTCGATTGCAGCGCTGATCGAGGTGGTGAAGAAGCGTACCGGCGGCGTTGGCGTCAGCCGCCCGGGAGTGCGCGAGACCGTGGCGGCCGAAAAGAGAGCTTTCCTCGACAAGTGGATGGCGATGCTGACGTCGGACGAAAAGCCGATCAACCCTTACCGCGTGGTGTGGGATCTGATGCACACCGTCGATCGTCGTCGGACGGTCATAACACATGATGCAGGCAGCCCGCGCGATCAGATCACGCCGTTCTATGAGGCGCTCGTGCCGCATGGTTATATGGGCTGGGGCAAGACAACCCAGCTGGGCATGGGCATGGGTCTGATGCACGGGGCGAAACTGGCCAAGCCGGACTGGACATGCGTCAACATCATGGGCGACGCCGCCATCGGCATGGTAGGCATGGATTTCGAGACCGCGGTGCGGCAGAAATTGGGCACTCTGACCATTGTTCTGAAGAACTCGATCATGGGCGGCTATAACAGGCACCATCCGAACGCGGCCCGGAAATACCACATCGAGGAGTTGGGGGGCGACTATGCGGCGATGGCCAGGGCCTTTGGTGGTTATGCCGAAGAGGTGACAGAGCCTTCCGAAATCGTGCCGGCGATCAAGCGCGCGCTCAAGAAGAACGCGCAAGGCATTCCGGCACTATTGCAGATCATCACCAAGGAAGAGTTGAACATGGCGAAGGACCTGCCCGAGGGTGTCGGCCCGCACGTTCAGGTCTGATCGGGTTTAACACTCAGGCGCCGCGCGCATGCCTGCGGGACCATAGTCTTTCGACGGACAGATGGATACTCATGGATACTCTTGTAGCTGATTACGTGGTTGCCGGCGGTGGGACCGCCGGTTGCGTCCTTGCCGCGCGGCTGACGGAGGATCCTTGCGTATCGGTGATTCTGCTGGAGGCGGGACCGGAACATCGTGGCCTGCTGATACATATACCGGCCGCCCTGGGCATACTTTACGAAAAGGGCGCTTTTCACTGGCCCTACAAGTCTCAGCCGGAACCGTACGCCGGCAACAAGGCTCTTCCCTACAAGATGGGCCGCGTCTTGGGCGGGTCTTCTGCGATCAACGGATTGGTCTGGGCGCGCGGCAATCCGCGCGATTTTGACACCTGGGCGGAAAACGGCTGCTGCGGCTGGTCCTATGCCAAAATCGAGCCGTACTTCCGACGCGTCGAGGCGTTCGAGGACAGAAACGAACCGTCCATGGGTCATGACGGCCCGATCCCCGTGACGCGCGGCCGGCCTGAGAACGGAATTCTCACCGATGCGTTCCTGAGAGCCGCCGTGCAGGCCGGGCACAGGATCAATCCGAACCACAATTCCGGAGATCAGGAAGGTTTCTGTGCCCTGCATCGCAATATCGGAAACGGGCGCCGCGGAGATGTCTATGAGGGCTATATCCGTCCGGTCCGCGGGCGACCCAACCTGACAATTCATGCCCGCCGAATGGTGCAGCGCATTCTTCTTGACGGGCAGCGCGCGCTCGGTGTCGAGGCCAAATTCGGCGGGAAGACCGTCCGTTATCTGGCACGGCGCGAGGTATTGCTCTGCGCGGGCTCGATCGCCAGCCCGCAACTTCTGGAACTTTCCGGAATCGGCGATCCGAGGGTGCTGGAAAAGGCCGGTATCCGGCTGCGCCACGTCCTTTCCGGAGTGGGCGAGAATTTCCACACCCATCCGACGATCGCGCTGACGTTCCGTTGCAGCAAGCCGGTCTCCGTGCTGAACGCGACGCGCGGCTTCGGAAGAATCTGGGCCGGCCTGCAATGGCTTGCGACGCGCACCGGGGCGGCGGCCACCAATCACTTCGAAGCCGGCGCGTTCCTGAAGAGCCAGCCAGCGGCGGACCAACCCGATTACCAACTGACTTTTCTGCCGCTAGCCCTGAGCGGAACGACGCGCGCCATCGATACACACGGCTACCAGATCTATATCGAGCTCATCGGCTGCAAGAGCCGCGGCCACGTCCATGCCGTGTCTCTGGACGTCGAGGACCGGCCGCGCTTCCGTTTCAACTTCCTGAAAGACCCGCGCGACGTCGAGATATTCAAGCGGGCGGTGGCAACCGTACGCGAGCTTGCCGCTCAGCCGGCGTTGACTGAACTTACCGAATCCGAGCTTGTACCTGGTCGCGATGTTTGCAGCGACGCCGATATCGAAGCGTGGATTCGCAAGTGCGCCTCGATCAGCCACCACCTGGTCGGGTCGTGCAAGATGGGCCTGGCCAGTGATCCGATGGCGGTCGTCGGGCCGGATCTGCGCATACACGGGATTCAAGGCCTGCGCGTCGTGGACGCTTCGATAATGCCAAATGTCACGTCCGCCAATACTCACGCCACGACCATCGCCATTGCTGAAAAGGGCGCGGACTTGATCCGTTTCGCGCAAGGCCAGGGCCAAAAAGGGATGACAACATGAGATTCCAACCGCCGGCCAGCCATTTCATCAATGGCGAATATGTGGAGGATGCAGCGGGTGCCCCCGTTGATGCGATCTATCCGGGGGCCGGCGAAGTGATTGCAAGGCTGCATTCGGCGACGCCTGCGGTCATCGAGATGGCATTGAAAACCGCCAGGGACGCGCAGAAGGCGTGGGCCGGGAGGGAGCGTGGGCGCGTCCTGCGCCATGCCGCGGACATCATGCGCGAACGCAATTACGATCTGTCGGTCATCGAAACTCACGACACCGGCAAACCGATCCAGGAAACATTAGTTGTCGACGCGACGTCCGGCGCAGATGCGCTGGAATATTTCGGTGGGCTGGCGGGCAGCCTGACGGGCGAACATATTCCGCTTGCTGGCGGTGATTTCGTCTATACCATCCGCGAGGCCCTCGGCGTCTGCGTGGGGATCGGCGCGTGGAACTACCCAACCCAGATCGCTTGCTGGAAGGACACGCCTGCGCTGGCCTGCGGCAACACGATGGTGTTCAAGCCTTCTGAAACCACGCCGCTGTCGGCGCTGAAAGTGGCGAAGATCCTAGCCGAAGCCGGCGCGCCGAACGGCGTCTATAAGGTCGTTTAGGGTTACGGCGATGTTGGGGCGGCGCTGGTGGCCGATCCGCGCGTCGCGGAGGTGTCGCTGACAGGGTCGGTACCCACGGGCCGCACGGTCTACGCTGCTGCCGCACAGGGAATGAAACATGCCTATCCGGTTAACACAGACACCCACTACATCTTGTGTGAGGCGGGATCAGTCGTCAGACAGCGGTCGCTTGCGCTTG
>Ga0326597_10012497_pt1 | contig 11197 bp, 12 predicted proteins | sample RVTome_12_FD_203789 | JGI IMG/M metagenome (GOLD analysis project Ga0326597, IMG submission 203789) | Soil microbial communities from uranium-contaminated site in the Upper Colorado River Basin, Wyoming, United States - RVT100D185 | ecosystem: Environmental > Terrestrial > Soil > Contaminated >... | reverse complement strand
ATTTGTTCACCCGACCCTGCGAACCGACCTCTGGGGCGGAGATCGCTACGACATGTTCGCCACGGTTGCGCGCGAATACGATATCGTCAAAGCCTTCGTCGAGATCTTGTACGGCGTACTCCCCCGGTATCCCGGCCTGAAAGTCATCATGGCGCATTTCGGAGGCGGCCTCACGGCGCTCAAAGGACGCTTGCTTGCCTGGCACCAGCCCGAAAACATTCCGATTCTGGAAATGAGCAGACGGCGCGGGCTCGCGGTAGAGGAAGCCAGGGAACTGGGCCTTTATCAGGATTTCGAGGCGCGGCTGGAAAACTGCCTGTTCGATTCCGCAGGTTACGGCGGCTGGCTCCCCGTCATCGAATCTTCGTTCGAAGCCCTGGGTCCGGACCATGTATGCTTTGCGACCGACTACCCCTATGAACTGGAAAAAGTTCCGCACGTGAGAAAAGTGCTCGCGGACATCGAGAGTCTGGGCGCGAGCGCGGAGGAAAAGAAGAAGTTCTTCGGGGACAACGTGAAGAAAGCATTTCGACTCTGATCGCCGGCGGCCTTCGCGCCGGGCCCCGGACAGGCGGGACGGTAGCCCGGAACGCGGTCCTGGCAGGCAGAGGTCCGTGCACAATTATTTCCAGTGAGGTGAGTGATGATAGAAAACGAACAACAACTGATCGAGGCGATCGCGGAAATGCGCGAAGAGGAAGCCTTCGCACTGGCCAAGGCGATGCTGGACCGCGGCGAGGACCCGGTGCGCGTGCTGGAACTGTGCCGCGTAGCCATGGACATCGTCGGCAAGCGCTTCGAAAACCAGGAGTACTTTCTCCCCGAACTGGTACTGGCCGGCGAAATGCTGGAGAACATCGGCGCCATTGCCAAGCCGCTGATCGTTGAAAAATCCGGCGGCGCCGCGAAAAAACTGGGCCGGGTGCTCGTAGGCACGGTTCACGGCGACCTGCACGACATCGGCAAGAACATCGTCACTTTCATGCTCGACATCAACGGCTTCGAGGTCAAGGACATCGGCATCGACGTGCCGGTGGCGAAGTTCGTGGAAGAGATCCGCGAATTCAAACCGGCGGTGGTTGGCCTGAGCGGATTTCTTACCCTCGCGTTCGACTCGATGAAGGAAACCGTGCATGCCATCGAGGCGGCGGGACTGCGCGACCAGATGAAGATCATGATCGGCGGCGGACAGGTCGACGAGGCGGTGCGCACCTACACGGGCGCCGACGCCTACGGGAGCAATGCTGTGGCGGCGGTGACGCTGTGCCGGGACTGGATTGCTGCCTGACCTTGCCGGGTGCGGCAGTGAGTGAGCCAGGCGTGAGCGCGGGCGCGGCGGCCTATGCCGAACGCATGCAACGGGTGATGGACGCGGTGGAGCTGCGGCAGCCGGACCGCGTGCCGGTGGCGTTTTTCAGCACATTCTGGCTCGCGCGATACGGCGGCATCAGCTATCGCGAGGCCATGTACGACTATGAACGTCTCACGCAGATCACGCGCCGCGCCATGCTCGAACTGCAGCCGGACATGTACGCGCTTCCGCACCTTCTCACCGCCATCGGCCCGGTGATGGAGAAAATGGGGTACAGGCAGCTCGAGTGGCCGGGACACGGCACCGCAGAGGACGTGTCCTACCAGTACATCGACCGCGAATACATGCAGGCCGAGGAATACGACGAATACCTGCTCGACCCGACCGGGTTCTACCTGCACACCTACCTGCCGCGCATCGGCGACGCCTTTCAGGGTCTGGAAGAGCTGCCCCGGTTCCCGGGCCTGTACTACCTGCGGCTGGTCGTGGCCGCGCGCCAGTTCGCGCGACCCGCGGTGCAGCGTTCCCTGGCCGCGCTCAAGGAATCCGGCGACGAAGCCACGCGGCTGGTCGAGCATGCCGACCGGTTCGCCGATGACATGGCCGAGATCGGATTTCCGCTCGCAAACGGCGCCACCGCTGCGGCGCCGTTCGATTTCTTCGCCGATTATTTTCGCGGTTCCAAAGGCATCATGCTCGACATGTACCGCCGCAAGGACAAGCTGCTGGCGGCGATCGAGCGCGCCGCCATCTTCATCACCCGCCAGACGATCGCGACCTGCAGGGCGAGCACCAGCAACATCGTGTTCATTCCGCTGCACTGGGCCTTCGACAGCTTCATGTCGCTCGCCCAGTTCAAGCTGTTCTACTGGCCTTCGCTGCGCAAGCTCATGCTCGACCTCATCGAGGCCGGCCTTGTTCCGATGCCGCTCTGGGAAGGCGACTGCACCTCGCGCCTGGAGACGATCGCCGACATCCCGCGCGGCAAGGCGATCTACTGGATCGAGCGCGCCGACATGATTCGTGCCAAGGAAATACTCGGCGACGTCGTCTGCCTGCGCGGCAATGTCCCCGCCTCGATGCTGACCACGGGTACGCCCGAGCAGGTGGACGCGTTCTGCCGCCGCCTGATCGAGAAGGTCGGGCGGGGCGGCGGCCTGATTCTCGACTGCGGCATCGGCATTCCCGACGAGTCCAAGCCGGAGAACGTCAGGGCAATGTTCGCCGCGGCGCGGAAGTACAATCCCTGATGCCCGGCGCCGGCCACGCCGACCCGTCGCGCGTGACGCGGCCGACCGGTGCGCGCCGGAGCGTTTCGAGCGTCGCGGCGCGACACCATGCCGAGGCGCTCGCGATGCTTGGTCACGAGGTACTGATCTCGCCCGCCTTCTGTTACCGGATTCATCCGGCGAGCGTGGCCGACACCAGGGCCCTGGCGGTGGACGGTCTGATCCTGGAGGCGCCCGGACTCACCGCGGAGCCCGGGGAACGGGTGGCCGTCGCCGCTGCTGCGTGCACCCTCGGATCAGCACTGCAGGAGCGAATCGCGCAACTCTTTGCCACGCGCCGGCGCTCGCTGGCGTTGGCCTTGGAGAGCGTCGCGAACCAACGCCTGTTCCGGCTCGCCGACCGAGCCGCCGCCGCCATCCGGCGCGAGGCGCGCCGCATTGGACTGCAAGTCGGCATAGAGATGAGCCCCGGCGATGCCGGCCTGGCCCTGGAGCAGCAGTCCGTGGTGCTGACGCTGGCCGGAGCACGCGCGCACGGCATCGCCGTTGCCGCAGCGGGAATGCTCACCCCCGTGCACTCGCTGTCCCTGTTGGTCGCCCTTGGACCGAACCTGCGCAGGCGGTCCGCGGCGAGCCGCTGCGATGCCTGCGCGTCCCGCGATCGATGCGCGATGAATTGAAATCGCCCGCGTCGCGGTTCGAGGTCAGATTCGAGAATCTGGACCGCGAAGCACCCTGCATGGAAGGCGACACGATTTTCCAGAGCGCGCGCCGCGCCGGCGTGCGCATAGTCGGTGCCTGCGGCGGCCGCGGCGTGTGCGGAACCTGTATCGTTCGCATCGCTTCCGGCGCGGTCGCCCTGCGCGCGCCCCAGTTCCAGAGCCCGGCCCCCCCCCCGGCGCCGCACGCCGCATCCGCTTCTGCAACCCATGGTGCAACCCATGACGCAACCCATGACGCAACCCATGACGCACCCCATGAAGCAACCAATGACGCACCCCATGGCGCAACGTCGCGCGCTAAGGAATGGGTACGCGCCTGCCTGGCCTACCCGGCGGGCGACTGCTCGGTGGAAATTGCACCGCGCTCGATCGCGCCCGTGGTGCGCTCCGATGTCGCCGGGCGCGAAGTCGCGATCACCCCCGATCCGCTCGTGTGCGGTCACGATGTGGCGCTTGCGCCGGCCGTGATCGGACACGGCGGCGCAGATGCCGACCGCGTCCTCGCGGCATTGCGCGCACAGGGCGCCGCGCGCATCGATCTCTATGCGCTACGCGAACTGCCGGGGCTGCTGCGCGGCACCGGCTGGCAGTCGCGGGCAATGCTGCGCGGCGCAGAAGTGATAGCGGTGTGCCCGCCCGGCTCCCGCGCGCTCGGACTCGCGGTCGACTTGGGCACGACCAACTGTGCGGGCTTTCTCGTCGATCTCGCGACCGGCGCGCGCCTGGCGAGCCTGGGAATCGAGAATCCCCAGGCGGGGTTCGGCGCCGACCTGGTTAGCCGCGTCACCTATGCGGCCCGATCTCCCGCCGCAGGCCGCGAACTGCAACAGGCCGCCGCCAACGCGGTCATCGGGCTGGCGCGCGACTTGTGCGATGCGGTGTCCGTCGTTCCCGGCGAAATTCTCGAGGTGGCCATCTGCGGCAACACAGCCATGCATCACCTGCTGCTTGGACTTCCGGTCTCCCAACTCGGGCGCGCACCGTTCGTCCCGGCGCTGCGCGAGTCGATCGATGTCAAGGCGCGCGACCTGGGCCTGGCCACGGCACCGGGGGCCTATGTGCACCTGCTGCCCAATGTGGGCGGCTACGTCGGCGGCGATCATGTCGCCGCGCTCCTCGCCACCGAACACCGTTGGGCGCAGACGACAACGCTCGTCATGGACATCGGCACCAACACCGAGATTTCACTCATCCACCGCGGCGCCATCACGTCGCTCTCCTCGCCCTCGGGACCGGCGCTGGAAGGTGGGCACATCGGCTGCGGCATGCGCGCAGCCGAAGGCGCGATCGAGCGCGTGCGCATGCGCGACGGCCGCGTGGAAATCGACGTGATCGGCGGCGATGCCGAACCGGTCGGACTTTGCGGCTCGGGCGTTCTGGACGCGCTCGCGGCAGCCTATCAGGCGGGACTCATCGACCGGCGCGGCCGAATTCTCACCGGCCATCCGGCGGTGCGCACCGACGGCGAGCGCCGCGAAATCATGCTCGCCCCCGGGTGGCGTTTACCCAGAACGACGTGCGCGCGGTGCAACTGGCCAAAGCGGCGATCCGTGCCGGCATCGATTGCCTGGTGCGCGAAGCGGGCCTGGAGGCAGGCGCCATCGAGCGCATCGTGATCGCCGGCGCGTTCGGCGCCTATATCGATCGCGCGAGCGCGGTGGCAATCGGCCTGCTGCCGGATCTGCCGCTGGATCGCATCGAGCAGGTCGGCAACGCCGCCGGCATCGGTGTGCGTATGGTGCTGGTCTCGGCGGCACTGCGCGAACGGGCACGCGAACTGGCAATGCGATGCCGCTACCTTGAACTCGGGTCGCTGCCCGACTTTCAGCGTATCTTCATGAGGAGAATCGGCTTTGAATGAAACCGGCACATCGAACGCGGGCGCACCGCTGTTCACCATCATCGGCGACCGGATCAATCCGGGATTCAAGAGCACCCGGGCGCTGCTGGAAGCCGGCGACATGGCCGGCGTCCAGGCGCTGGCCAGACGGCAAGTCGATACGGGCGCCGCGGCGCTCGATTTCACCATCGGAGCGCGCGCCAAGGACGATCCGGACTACCTCGTGAAAGTCATCGGCGCCGTGCAGGCAGCCGTAGCAGTGCCGCTGTGCTTCGACTACCCCGAACCCGAAGTGCAGAAGGTCTGCCTCGAAGCCTACGACCCGCAGCGTGCCGGCGGTGCAAAGCCGATCATCAATTCCATGGCCGAGACCCGCTGGCACATGGTCGATCTGCTCAGGATCCGACCCTGCAGGGTGATGCTCATGGCTTCGGAGCGCTTGGAGGATGGCGTTGGCAAGCCGAACAAGACCGCCGCCGAGATCGCCGCCACCGCCCGGCGCGCGGCGCTGCGCCTGGTGCGCGAGCACGGCCTGGCGCTGGACGATGTCATCATCGACGTGTCGATCAGCGCTCTCATCGCCGATACGGCGGGCATGAACCGCGAGGCGCTGGCCGCGATCGGATTGATCGGGTCGGATCCGGAACTCAAGGGGATACACATATCCGGCGGCCTGAGCAACATCGCCCAGCAGCTTCCGCCCAAGGCGGCCGACGGTTCGGATCTGAAGCTGCAACTGGAATGCGCGTTCCTGACCCTCGCCCGGCCGCTGGGCATGGACACCGTGCTCGCCACGCCATGGCGCGGGTTCCGGATACTGCCCGACGACAATTACGTGCTCGGCGTATTCAGGCAGGTTCTGCAGGCCTCGGGGACCGACGTGTTGCGCCAGGTAAGAAAGCTGTACCGGAAATGACTGCCGCGGGGCGCACCGGTGGTTAGCGTCGCGGCTGCCGATACTTGGACTATTCAGGTGGTTGCGGACCAGCGCGCGCAATGAAATCGCTTTTCGCAGAACAGGCCCTGCTTGGCGACGGCTGGGGCGAAAACGTCGCCATCCAGATCGATGACGACGGATCCATACTCGCCCTGCGCACCGGGCAGGAGCCCGGCGAGGCCGAGCGCGCCGGTGGTCCGGTCATCCCCGGGATGGCCAATGTGCATTCGCATGCGTTCCAGCGCGCGATGGCGGGCCTGAGCGAGCGCGTGGGATCCGCCGAGGACGGTTTCTGGACCTGGCGCGAGGTGATGTATTCCTTCCTCGGTAAACTCGATCCGGATAATGTGTACACGATCGCCTCGCAACTCTTTCGTGAAATGCTGAGCAACGGGTACACGGCGGTGGGCGAATTCCACTACCTGCACCACGCGCCCAACGGGCGGCCCTATGCGTGCCGCACCGAAATGGCGCTTGCCCTGCTGCGCGCGGCGGCGCAAACCGGAATCGCGATCACGCTGTTGCCTTCACTCTACGCCTACTCGGGCTTCGGCGAGGCGCCGCTCAAGGGCCCCCAGAAGCGCTTCGCGACCACGCCCGAATCGCTGCTTGCCATGCTGGGCGATCTGCGCCGGAGCGCGGCAGGCAATCCGGAAATCCGGCTAGGCGTGGCGCCGCACTCGCTGCGCGCGGTGAGCCCGGCGATGCTGAAGGATCTGCTCGCGGGTGCGGCGGCCCTGGACCCGGGCGCGCCGATACACATGCATCTGGCCCAGGTGGTGAAGGAAGTGAACGACTGCCTGACCTGGAGCGGGAAGCGCCCGGTCCAGTGGCTGCTGGACAACATGACGGTGGATGCGCGCTGGTGCCTGGTCCACTGCACCAATGTCAGCACGCCGGAGGCCGAAAAACTCGCCGCGAGCGGCGCGGTGGTCGGGCTGTGCCCCACCACCGGCGCGAACCTCGGGGACGGCAGCTTTCCGTTCGCGCGCTATCGCGAAATGGAGGGCCGGTTCGCCATCGGCGGGGACATCCACATGTCCCAGACGCCGGTGGAAGAACTGCGCTGGCTCGAGTACAGCCAGCGGCTGGCCCTGCGCCGGCGAAATATCGCCGCGTCCGAATCCAGCCCTTCGGTCGGCACCTACCTCTGGCGCGAGGCGGCCGCGGGTGGCGCACAGGCGCTGGGCCGCAAGACAGGCTCGATCTCACCGGGCATGCGGGCCGACCTTGTGGTCCTGGATGCCGCGCACGTCAATCTCGCCGCCCGCCGCGGCGACGCGCTGCTCGACGCGCTGGTCTTCTGCGGCAGCGAGCGCATGGTGCGGCACGTTATGGTGGGCGGCCGCTGGGTCGTACGCGACGGCCATCACGCCGCGGAGGAAGCGATCGCCGCGCGCTATGTGAAGCTCATGTCGGCGCTGATCGAGTGAGGCCGAACTCGGTACGGTTATTTGTCAGATCTGACAACGCAAAAGCCTGCTTATCGTTATCTGGCGCGGCACCGCTATTTCATAAGTATGAGAATTTCATAGGCTGAAAAGGGGCGGCTCTTTCCGGCGCCACCTACACGTCCAGCGCCTGGAACTCCGTCGGAAAACCGTGCATGCGGCGCGCGCCGGTATCGGTGATCGGGTGATCGGGTGATCGGGTGATCGGGTGATCGGGTGATCGCGATGGTCTCGGCGAACACGCAGCCGACATCGGGGCGGGTTCCGACACCGGTTTGCGGTGCGACGACCAGCGCTTTCGAGTTCGCGCCCGGATTCGCACCCGGATTGATTCGACTATCTCTGCTGGCCGACGCGCTGGCCCGCGCGGCGCGTTCAGAAATCGCTGCCTATGCGCTGCGGGTCGATGCGAAAGACGATTCGGTGGCGGCTTTTTGCCGCCATCATGGATTCATCGCATCGACCGGCGAGCCGTTGGCGTTATTTCTGCCCCTTGCTGCCGCCGCTGTATTCTCCCGCGGCCGATCCGCCTGGAAACGCTGTGCTCGGGCGGCGGCGCTTGAGTTGCCGCTGGTCCGGTGTTACTATCTGATACACTAACTGTATCAAGTACGACATAGGAACGAACCCATAGGAACGAACCCATGAGCGCCGTTCTCGACCCGATACGCGACATCGACCTGCACGGTCAGGACAGCCGCAGACGGCTCGCGAAGATGGTGGTGCGGCTCTTCGATCACTGGCAGATCTCCGCCCCTGACCAAGCCACCCTGCTCGGGTTGTCGCCGGATTCGCGCGCAACGGTTGCCCGTTACCGCAGGGGCGATCCTTTGGCCGACAACACCGACCTGCTCGCGCGTGCAGGACACCTGCTGGGAATCCACAAGTCGTTGCGCATCCTGTTCCCACACGACCGCGACCTTGCCTACCGTTGGGTGAGCGCGCCCAACCGCAGGTTTGGCGGCCGGGCGCCCCTGGATACCCTAAAACAGGGCTACGAGGGCATTCTGGCAGTGCGACGTTATCTCGATTTCGAGCGCGGCCGCTAGCGCTTCGTGTACGCGGATCTGCTCAGGGAGGTCGCCGATTTTCACGCCGACCTGGTTCGCAATATCAAGGGGATCCGCGATTCGCAGAACCTGTTCGATGATCTGTCGGAACACTCCGAGGACCAGGCAGTCGCCATCGCGGCGGAGTCGGCGGACCGGGTCCGGGGCGAGGCGCCGCTCATCACGCGTCCGTTCGATTACGGCGCGCTCATCACCTACCCGTTCGTGAATTTCAACGGGCAGGGCACGCGCTTCTCCGATGGCCTTTCTTACGGTGTATGGTACGGTTCGCTCGAGATGGAGACGACGGTCTACGAAACCGTCCATCACTGGAGCGAATTCGTCGCGGACAGCTTTTCCCGGGAAGATCGCGAGATCGTGGGCGAGCGGCGCTTGTTCCATGTCCGCTGCGATGCGATCCTGATCGATCTGCGCGGCAAGGAACGCCGCGAGCGGCGCCTGCTCGAGCGGCGCGACTACGGCTACACACAGCAACTCGGACGCTACCTCATGGAGCAGAACCAGAACGGCCTGCTGGTTCGCTCGGCGCGCTGCCGTGGCATCAACGCCGATATTCTTGCCTCCCGTGTTCTTTCCAGCGTGCGCGACCTGTGCTATCTCGCCTACCGCATGAACCCGGCGCGGGATCTCGTGCGCGTGGAGCGTACGCCGGGGCGAAAGTGGCTGGAAATCAGGCCGAGCAGCCTGCGGTAGGGTACTCGGGGGTCCTCCAAGCTTGCGACTGCGTTGGGTACAATCTGCCTGATCATAAGGAGTGGTCCATGCCCTACCGTCCTCGGCCGCTGGATACTTCAGGGATCGCGCTCTCGCCCGCCATTCTGGAATTGACCGAGAAGCTTCGCGAAGAACGCGCACGAGCGTGACCTACGGGCTGCCGTCGATGGCGAAGTGGGGAACGCGCTTCAAGCGCGTTCTGTCGCGTGCAACCGAGGTCTACCAGGCGACGCAGGAGAAGTACCCGGGAGACGACATGCTGTTCGGTTTCGTCAACAGCGTGACGCAAGGGTTGGCGTTCATGCGCGCGTCGGAACTGGGCGTGGGCGTGCGAGCTCTGGTCCTCCACGACCCGGGGTCGCCCAGGATCTTCGGCGCAACCCGTTACTTCCTCGACAAGTGGAAGGCGTTGGGGCGGCCGGCCGACGAGATCGATCTCGCAAGCTTGCGGCGCGCGATTCCCGAGGACGCGACGACCAAAGCGGCGCGAGGCCGGCGAGTCGTTGCCGATACGAAGAAGGTTCGTGACCGGCGAAAACTCATGACGATGCTGTTCGCCGACGTCAAAGGGTTCTCCAGCCTGTCGGAGGAGCAGAGCCGCAAATTCTTCCGAGCCTTTTTGCGCGAAGTCGCCCGTATCCTGAAAGACGTTCCCAGCCCGCCTGCCTTCTGCAACACCGGGGGCGACGGTCTGTTCGTGGTGTTCGAGAAATCGACCGATTGCGCCGCGCTCGCCTCGGAGTTGACCCGCATAGACTTCGAACGACCGGGCCTGCCGCCGGAAATGTCGATCCGGGTCGGCCCGCACACCGGACCTGTCTATCCCGCCAAAGATCCGGTCATCGGGAAGAACAACTACTTCGGCGCCAACGTGAACCGCGCGGCGCGAATTGAGCCCGTCACCGCGCCCGGATGCGCCTACGCGAGCGAACAGTTCGCCGCGGTGCTGGCGGTCACGCCGGGACACAACTTCCGCTGCGAGTTCATCGGCAAGGAAGAGTTGGCGAAGAACTACGATCAGTGCCGGCTTTATCGGCTGGTCTGATCCGGGAAGCGAAGCTTGGTGCACGAGCGTCCGCGGCTTGCTGTTCAAACGCGAAGGGATGAGCCTTGCATCCATGAGCGCTGTGGCCGAAATCAAGACTGTTGCCGGTGGATTGGTGGTGTCGAATCCCGGCATCCTGGGAGGCACGCCGGTTTTTCGCGGTACGCGCCTGTCGGTTCAGACCTTGTTCGATTATCTCGCGGACGGACTCTCGCTCGATTATTTCCTGGAAACGTTCGAGGGCGTCACGCGTGAGCAGGCGCAAGCGGTTTTGCGCTACGGTTGGGAGCGCATCGCAGCAGAACTGGCGCGATGAAGCTGCTCCTTGACGTCTGCACGCCTGTGCAGGTGCGCCAGGCGTTGCCGGGCCATGACGTGCGTACGGCGGTGATGATGGGTTGGGGCGAACTGGAAAACGGAGACTTGCTCCGTGAAGCCGAGGCGGCCGGGTTCGAACTTCTCATCATCTGCGACAAGAATTTGCGCCATCAGCAGAACCTTACCGGGCGGCAGCTCGCAATTCTCGAACTGTGGACGAATCATCGCCCGACTTTGGAGAAACATTGGCCGTTCATCGGCGAGACCGCTCAAGCCATGCGGCCGGCGGAGTATCGCGCGCTTGACGCGCCGTAGAATCGAGATCGAAAGATCGGCCGGTTGGTCGCACGCTGAATCAAGCGAACCTTCGATGTGGCGTGTTTCGGCTTCGCGCGTTTATTCGGCTGCCGGCCGCAGATCAAGGACTGGTGCGGAGTTTCCGGCATTTTGGCCGCCGCGGATGGACCGCATACGCAGGACATCAACCTGTGAGAGCGTGCCAAGCGCGCCCGCGGTCGCCATGGCCCGGTCGTCGCTACCCGCCCCCGGGGGCGTAGTC
>Ga0326597_10012496_pt1 | contig 11198 bp, 10 predicted proteins | sample RVTome_12_FD_203789 | JGI IMG/M metagenome (GOLD analysis project Ga0326597, IMG submission 203789) | Soil microbial communities from uranium-contaminated site in the Upper Colorado River Basin, Wyoming, United States - RVT100D185 | ecosystem: Environmental > Terrestrial > Soil > Contaminated >... | reverse complement strand
GCCTGGCCGGCTTGCCCGTCTTCGCCGGGGGGGCGACCGGGCTCGCCCGGCTCCTCGGACCGACGGGCGGCTACCTTCTGGGCTTCATCGCTGCCGCCTACCTGGCCGGGACGCTGGCCGAGCGCGGGTGGGACCGGACTGTGCGCTGGGCGGCGGCAGCCATGGCCGCCGGGAACGTGGTTGTCTATCTGTTCGGGGTCCCGTGGCTCGCCATCTTTCTGGGGTGGCCCAAGGCGGTGACCGGCGGGCTCCTCCCCTTCATCCCCGGCGATCTCCTGAAGCTGGCGGCGGCCGCCCTCGCCCTCCCCGGGGCCTGGGCCCTCCTGCGGCGCGGCGAGGTTCGCTGAGGACTTCGGAAAGACCAGCGGCCCCTCGGGGTGTTCCCGCGAGGGGCCGCGCTGTTTTCCGGGACGGGAGGGGCTCAGGCCGGGTGCTGGAGCATCAGGGTCCGGATCTCCTTGCTGATCCGGAGCGCCTCATCGTGCGGGCGCTGCCAGACGTTGCGGCCGAAGATGAGGCCGGTGGCCCCGGCGTCCATGGCGATGCGGGCCTTCTCCATCAGGTCGGCATCCGAGATCTTCGAGCCGCCCGAGACCAGGACCATGGTCCGGCCGGCCGCGCGGACCACCCGCTCCATGGCCTCCTCCTGGCTGACCCGCAGGGTGTTGTAGGGTTTGGGGGCGTCCTTGTCCTTCTCGGGGTCCAGGACGGGCATGTTCACCTTCACCACGTCGGCCCCCAGCTCCGCGGTGACCCGCGCGGCGTACTCGATAGCGTAGAGGCTGTCCCGCCCCCCCTTCTTCTTGATGGCCTCCCCCCGGGGGTAGGCCCAGATGATGACCGGCATCCCGAAGCGCTCCGCCTCCTCGCGGACGGCCATGAACTGGACGAAGTCCTCGGGCTGGGCCGGGGAGCCGACGTAAAGGGTGTAGCCCACGGCATCCGCTCCCAGCCGCACCGCGTCCTCCACGGAGGCGATGCAGGGGGAGAGGGCGTGGCTGTCGTCCGGGATCTCGGTCTTGCCGTTGAGCTTGAGGATGAGGGGGACGGTTCCCTCGAATCCCCGCATGTGCTTGGCCGCCAGCCCCACCTGAAAGACGATTCCGGAGTAGCCCCCCTCCCGGGCGATCCGGAGCTGATAGTCGGGGTCGAGGCTTTCCGGGTTCTCGAAGAAGTCCCGTGGCCCGTGCTCGAGGCCCTGGTCAATGGGCAGGAGCAGGAGGGTCCCGTTGCCCGGTCCGTGCTCGTACAGAAGCCGCCGCAGCCGGGTCCGCTTGCCCACGCCCAGGCCGAGGTCATCCAGCGTTGCCCGCCGTACCCGCACCTTCATGAGACTCCCTCCTCTAGAGGCCGGCCAGCCATCACGCGTTCTACTGTAGCACAGGGCGGGGCCCGGAGCGCCAGCTTTCGCGTGAGGCCTTTCGCCTTGACCGGGGCGGAGGCCCCCGCTATCCTCCCGCCGACCGGCCCCGCGTGACGGGCCGCCCGCGCGAGCGGCGCCAGGGGACGCGGATGACCCGTTTCGTCAAGTCGCATGGCCTCGGCAATGACTACCTGGTGCTGGAGGAGGCCGAGGTGGGGTTTCCCCTCACGCCGGCGGCGATTCGGCTCCTCTGCCACCGCCACTACGGCGTCGGCTCCGACGGGGTCCTGCTCCTGACGAAGAGCCGCGCCGCCGATTTCGGGCTGCGCATCTTCAACCCGGACGGGAGCGAGGCGGAAAAGAGCGGAAACGGCATCCGAATCTTCGCGCGCTACCTGGCGGACGCGGGCCACGCCCGGGCCGACACCTTCACGGTCGAGACGAAGGGAGGCGTGGTGCGGGTGGCCCTCAGCCGGGAGAGGGGGCGGATCACCGGCATCGCCGTGGACATGGGGCGGGCCAGTTTCCTCAGCGGCGACATCCCGGTGTGCGGGCCGTCGCGGGAGGTCATCCGGGAGCCGCTCGAGGTGGACGGGGAGCGCCTCACCGTCACCTGCGTCTCGGTAGGCAACCCCCACTGCGTCGTCCTGGCGGATGCGCTCGATCCGGCACGGGTCCGGCTTCTCGGGCCGAAGGTCGAACACCATCCTGCGTTCCCGAACCGGATTAACGTGCAGTTCGCCCGGGTGCTCGGCCGGGGGAGGGTGGCCATCCTCATCTGGGAGCGCGGCGCCGGCTTCACGCTGGCCTCCGGCTCGTCCGCCTGCGCCGTGGCCGCCGCGTGCCGGAAGAACGGCCTGACGGACGAGCGGGTGACCGTGGAGATGCCCGGCGGGACGCTGGCCATCGAGGTGGCGCCGGACTTCAGCCTGCGGATGACCGGACCGGCGGAGCCGGTCTGCGAGGGGACCCTCAGCGCCGACCTGGAGGCCCGCTTCCGGGCCGGGTGGGAGCCCCCCGCCGGGTAGGGCCGGTGGGCATGGACGAGATCTACCTGGACACCGAGAGCCAGCGGGGGCCGGAGGAGGTGCCCGGGGGCTGGGACAACATCCCCGCGTTTGGCCTCGCGGTGGCGGTCACCTGGGATCCGGCCTTCGGCTTCCGGGAATGGTTCGAGCCGGACGCGGTTCCCCTGCTCCAGGAGCTCTCCCGCTTCCCCCGCCTCGTCACCTTCAACGGCAACCGCTTCGACCTCCCTCTCCTCTCGGCCTACGGGCCCACGCTGGCCTTGCCCCCCAAGTCCTTCGATGTTCTGGCGGACCTGCGCCGCCGCCTGGGGTTCCGGGTGAGCCTGGAAGACTTAGCCCGGGCGACCTTGGGGCGGGGCAAGGGGGGGAGCGGTGAGCAGGCCCTCCGCTGGTGGCGCTCCGGGGACCCGGCCCTGCGGCGGAAGGTAGTGGAGTACTGCCGCCAGGACGTGGAGGTTCTGCGGGACTGTGTGGGGTACGGGCGAGAGCACGGCTTCGTCTTCATCCCGGGGCCCGACCCGGCGGCTCCCAAGCAGCGCGTCTACGTGGCGTGGGCGCCGGCGTAGCTCGGGGAGCCCGCGCGGCCATCCCCGGGATCCCGGGTGAGACGGCGGGGCGGAACGGCGGGCCTCGTCACGCGATGCGCCCTCGAGTCGAGCCGGCGGGCGCGGCCGGGGGAGCCGGGCGGGGGGATAGGCGCGCGAAGCGGGCACCGGGAGGGATCGGGCTGGTCCTGCGAGGCTACGGCACGATGGAGACCGGGCGGGGGCAGGGTGCTGAAGGGTCGTCCGTGTTCCGGGGGGGAAGGCGGCGGAGGCTACGAGCGGGGGGGCTCGCGCCGCCGGGCCGCGGCCTTCCGCTCGAGCGCCTCCTCAAAGGGCGTGGGCTCCCGCAAGATCGGGACGTATTCGCCGTCCACCAGGCGGTGGTTCAGGACCACCGGAATCCAGCGGATCCAGTCCTCGTGGTCCGTGATCATATGGGATTGCAGGTCCCCCGTGCTCAGGTCCACGCGAAAACCGGTCGGCAGCGCGCAGAGCATCTCGTAGGCTTCGACGGAGATGGGGATGCAGACATCTCCCAGGGGGATGTCCGAGCGCTCCCGGGAAAACCCCTGAATCATCCCGTCGTCAGTATGGTAGACGTACGGCATGCTTCCGTCACCATGTCCTAGGTCGCGGCCTGGAGGATCTGGATGTCCTCCCGGGCCCGGAGCTGCTGGAGCCAGGCGCTCAGGATCTGCTGCTCCTTCTGGGCCAGGAGCCTCCGGTGCCAGGTGGCCTGTTCCTTCTCGTACGCGGCCATGTCGGGCGGGTTGCGCTTGAGCAGGCGCAGGACGTAAGAGGCCGTCGCGGTCTCCACGACCGGGCTGACCTGCCCCACCTTCAGCCGGAAGGCCGCCAGGCCGAATGGCTCCGCGTCAGGGGCCGCCACCACCGCGCGGCCCAGGGTGAAGGCTTCGGTCTTCTTGACGGTCGTTTTGGCGTCGGCGGCCACCTTTGCCCACGGGGTTCCGGCCGTGACCGCCGCCCGGAACTTCTCCGCCGCCTCCCGTCCCTCCCCCCCCGCCGGGAAGGCCACGTACTCCACGACCACCTGCTCCTGCGCTGCTCGGAACGCTGCCCGCGCCTCCGCCCTGGACACCTTGGCCGTGCCGCGGATCATCTCGACCATCTTTCGCCGGAGGAGGTCCTGGCGGATCTGCTCCTCGAAGGTCTCGGGATTCAGCCCGTTCAACCTGAGCAACTCCAGGTACCGCTCGCGGCTGAACTTCCCCTCCTTGGCGAAGACCGGCGTGGCCCTGATCTCCGCGATGAGCTCCCCCTCGGTGACCGCGAGCCCGACGCGCTCGGCCTCCCGGAGGATCAGGACCCGGCTGATGAGGTCCTCCAGGACCCGCTGCCGCAGGTTGATGGTCTCGAAAAGGCGGGCATCCGCCTGCTGGCCGTAGAGCCGCCGGAGAAACTCCTCCTGGCGCTTGTAGGCCTCGGCGTACTCGCTGCGGAGGATCCGGATGTCCCCGACCGTCGCGAGAACAGCGGGGTTGCCGGTGTCGGCCCGGGAGCCCATCCCCCAGTAGAAAAGGGTCCCGATGAAGGTGATGATCACCAGCCACATGACGGGGACGAAGATGGTCTTGAAGGAATTCCTGAGGGCGCGCATCATGGCGGGCCAGGCCTCCCCCGGGGGCGCGGGACACGCATCCCCGTTCGCCCCCCCCGAGTGCCCCCAGGATACTGGAAGGGCCCTCGGGGCGCAAGGGGGGTGGGAGAGCCCCTTGTTTTTGCGAATTGGCTGTGGTAAGTGTCGGCCCACGGGTTCCGGGCATAATTCCTGCATGATTTTCGGATCGGAGAAGGGGTAGGGACACCCTCTGCGGGGGAGGACTCATGATCTTCAACTGGTTCTACGGGCTGTTCTCCAGCGACCTGGCGATTGACCTGGGGACCGCCAACACGCTCATCTACGTCCGGGGGAAGGGGATCGTCCTCTCGGAGCCGAGCGTGGTGGCGATCAAGAAGGGGACCAACCAGGTCCTGAAGGTGGGGAAGGAGGCCAAGGAGATGCTGGGGCGCACGCCCGCCAGCATCGTGGCCATCCGCCCCATGCGGGACGGGGTCATCGCCGACTTCGACGTGACGGAGCAGATGATCCGGGCGTTCATCGTAAAGATCCACAACCGGAAGGCGCTGGTGCGCCCCCGCATTGTCGTCGGGGTCCCCTCCTGCATCACCCAGGTTGAGAAGCGGGCCATCCGGGACTCGGCGGAGCAGGCCGGCGCCCGGGAGGTCTACCTGATGGAGGAGCCCATGGCGGCCGCCATCGGCGCCGGCCTCCCGGTGCAGGAGCCCTCGGGCAACATGATCGTGGACATCGGTGGCGGCACGACCGAGGTGGCGGTGATCTCCCTCTCGGGGATCGTCTACAGTCAGTCCATCCGGATCGCCGGCGACGAGATGGACGAGGCCATCATCCAGTACCTGAAGCGGAAGTACAACCTGCTGGTGGGGGAACGGACCTCCGAGAACATCAAGATCCAGATCGGCTCCGCCTATCCCTTCGACGAGCCCCGGAAGATGGAGGTCAAGGGGCGGGACCTGGTGGACGGCATCCCCAAGGCCCTCACGGTGACCGACAGCGACATCCGGGAGGCCCTCCACGACCCCATCTACGCTGTCGTGGACGCGGTCAAGACCGCACTGGAGCGAACCCCCCCCGAGCTGGCCGCCGACATCGCCGAGAAGGGGGTGGTCATGGCCGGCGGCGGCTCCCTCCTGCACGGCCTGGACACCCTCATCTCCCTGGAGACCCACCTGAAGGTGAAGGTGGCGGACGATCCCCTCTCCTGCGTGGTCCTGGGCGCGGGGAAGGTCTTGGACGAGCTGGACCTCCTGAAGGTCGTCTGCCTGGAGTCGTGAGGATCGCCGGTCCGCGTCGGCCGGCCGCAGGCCCGACCGGGCCGGCACGGCCTGCGTGGGCTCCCGGGCGGTCCTGGCCCACCGGTCAGGCGCTTCACCTGTCCTCGCCCCGCATCCTCCGTGTGGCGCCGGGTCGGTCGGCGTAGAAGAGGGCGGACGCCCCGATGCTCCTCCGGGTCATCCTCCGGTACCGTCGCGCCGTCATCCTGTCCATCGCGCTCCTCGTCTCCTTCCTCTTCATGACCCTCCAGGTCCGCCAGGAGGGTCCCCTGGTGGATCTGGTGGAGCGGGGCCTGGTCCTCACCGTCACCCCGTTCCTCAAGCTGTACGCCGCCGTCACCGGGACCACTTCCCGGCTCTGGGCGAATTACGTGGACCTGCGGCGGGTCCGGGGCGAGAACCTTCGACTGCAGGAGGAAATGGCAGCGCTCCGCGAGGAGGTCCGCCGCCTGGCGGAGGCCGGCCTGGAGAACTCCCGGCTCCGGCAATTGCTGGATCTGCCCGCGGGCCGCGAGTTTGACCTGGTGGCCGCGCAGGTCATCGCCAAGGACACGACCAACTGGTTCAAGACCATCATGATCAACAAGGGCTCAGAAGCGGGGGTGCAGCGCAGTCTGCCGGTCATCGCCACGGAGGGGCTCGTGGGCCGGGTCGTGGAGGTCATGCCGTGGACCGCCAAGGTCCAGCTCCTCACCGACCCGGTCTCCTCCGTGGGGGCGCTGCTGCAGGAGCAGCGGGGGACGGGCCTGGTGACCGGCGACCTGGGGCAGACCGCCACCGTGAAGTACCTCCCCCTCATGGCCGAGGTGCGCGTGGGGGACGTGGTCCTCACTTCGGGGATGGGCGGGGTCTTCCCCAAGGGGATCCTGATCGGGACCGTGACCGCGACCCACCGGAAGAGCGGGGCGCTCTTCCAGGAGGCGGCGATCCAGCCGAGCGTGGACTTCGGCCGCCTCGAGGAGGTTCTGGTCATCACCCGGGAGCGGGGCGCGGGGTCGCCGGGGGCTCCTGGGGCGCCCCGGGGGGGGGACCGATGACCCGGTTCCTGCTGGGGCTGCTCCTGGTGACGCTCCTGCAGACGACCCTCGCTCACCGCCTGGGGGTGGCCGGGATCCGCCCGGACCTCTACCTGCTCTTCCTCTTCTTCCTCTCCTTCCGCGCCAGCCCGGAGGTGGCGACAGCGATGGGGTTCCTCCTGGGCCTCTACCAGGACGCCTTCTCGGGGGCCCCGTTCGGGCTGCACGCCTTCGCACTGAGCGCTGGGGGCTTCGCCCTGTCCCTGGTGGCGGAAGGGGTAGACGCGAGCCGCGTTTTCCCCCGGCTGGTCCTCCTGGCCGGGAGCGGCCTCGCCGTCGGGAGCCTCACCCACCTGCTCCTCCACTTCTTCCGCCTGGGCCCGCCCGTCGGCGCCCTCCTGACCGTGGTCCTCCCCACGGCCCTGTACACGGCCCTGCTGGGGGCGGCGATCCTGGGCGCCCGTCAGCTCAAGGCCCGCCTGGAGGTCCGGCTGTGACCGCCTGGCACACCCTGAACCCGGCGCCGGCCATCCAGCGCCGGGCGGGCCGGCTCATTCTCGTGGCGACCGCTGTCGTTGTGGTCCTGGTCCTGCGCCTGTGGCATCTTCAAGTGTTGGAGGGGGACCGGTACCTAGCCATGGCCCGGCACAACCGCCTCCGGCTCCGCCTGGTGGAGGCCCCCCGGGGGCTCCTCTTCGACCGCTACGGGCAGGCCCTGGTAGACAACCGCCCCTCCTTCGACGTGTACGTGGTGCCGGAGGACGTGACCGAGCCGGAGAGGACGATCGATCGCCTCGCGTCGCTCCTGGGGATGCCGGCGGAGCAGGTGGCTGAGAAGGTGGCAGCCGGGCGGAGCCGCCCGTTTACGCCCCTCCTGCTGAAGGGAGGGGTGCCCGAGCGGACCATGTTCGCGCTGGAGGAGCGCAAGCTGGACCTCCCGGGGGTGAGCCTGCGGGTCCATCCGATCCGGGCCTACCCGGCCGGGAGCCTGGCGGCCCACCTCCTGGGCTACGTGAGCGAGGTGAACCAGGCCCAGCTGGCCCGGGAGGAGTTCCGGGACTTCGCTCCCGGCGAGCCCTTTGGCCAGGCCGGTGTGGAGCGCCGCTTCGACGCGTTCATCCGGGGAATCGACGGCGGCGAGCAGATCGAGGTGGACGCCCTGGGGCGCATCACCCGCCTCGTGGAGCGGATGGAGCCCCAGTCGGGCTTCAACCTGGTCCTGACGATTGACCGGCGCCTGCAGGACGCTGCGGAGAAGGCCTTCGCGGGCAAGAGCGGAGCCGTGGTGGCGATGGACCCGCGGACCGGGGAGATTCTGGCCTGGGTGAGCAACCCGGCCTACGACCCCAGCCTCTTCACCAAGCGGATCTCGGCGGAGGAGTGGGGGACTCTGGCCGGCGATCCGCGCCACCCGCTCCAGAACCGGCCCCTCCAGGGCCAGTACCCGCCCGGGTCCATCTTCAAGCTCGTGGTGGCCGCCGCGGCCCTGGAGAGCGGGGCCATCACCCCCTCCACCCTCCTGGACTGCCCCGCCTCCTTCAGCCTGGGCAACTTTACTTTCGACAACTGGAAACGGGAGGGGCGCGGGGTGGTGGACCTGCGCCGGGCCATCGCGGAGTCCTGCAACACCTACTTCTACCAGGTGGCGCTCAAGACCGGGATCGAGCCGATCGTGGAGATGGCGCGGGAGTTTGGGCTGGGGGCGGAGCAGGGCCTGGGGCTCGGGGACGAGGGCCGGGGCCTGGTCCCGACGCCGGCCTGGAAGCAGCAGGTGACCGGGGAGCCCTGGTACCCCGGGAACACCGTCATCACGGCCATCGGACAGGGGATGGTCCTTGCGACGCCGCTCCAGGTCCTCACGATGGTGTCGGCCATCGCGAACGGGGGAATCCTCTACAAGCCCTGGGTCGTCAAGCGGGTCGAGTCCTGGCAGGGCGAGGTGGTCGAGGAGTACGGCCCCGAAATCCTCCGCCGCGTTCGGGTGAGCCCCGAGACTCTCCGGATCCTCCGCGACGGGATGTGGGCGGTGGTGAACGACGAGCAGGGGACGGGACAGCGGGCCCGGATCCCCTGGATCGAGGTGGCGGGCAAGACGGCTACGGCCCAGGTGGTCCGGAAGCAGGCGAGCCAGGACCGGCGGGGGCTGAAGGACCACGGGTGGTTCGTCTCCTACGCCCCCGCCCACAGTCCGGAGATCGCCGTGGTCGTCATCGCCGAGCACGCGGGGTTCGGGAGCGCCGCCGGCGCGCCGGTCGCAAGGGCCATCCTGGAGGCGGCCTTCCCCCTCGTCACGGTGGAGGTTCCCCGGGGGCAGCGGCCGCCCGCCCCGAAGGCCGCCGTGGCACCGCCCCCCCCGGAGCCGGTGTTCGGGGACTAGCCGATGGCGCTGGACCGCCGCCTCATCCAGAACTTCGAATGGCGGGTCGTCCTCACCGCCTTCCTGCTGGCGGGGTTGGGGATCCTCTCCATATACACCGCTACCGCTACCTCCATCCTCCCGCTGAAGCAGCACCTCTACCTGCGCCAGGCCACCTGGTTTGTCGTGGGAGCGACGCTCCTGGTCGTGGCCGTGACGCTCAACTACCGGACGGCCGGGCGGTTCGCCTACCTCCTCTACGGGCTCGCGATCCTCTCGCTCCTCTTGGTCCCCTTCTTCGGCCGGGTGGGGCTCGGGGCCCAGCGCTGGATCAAGCTTGGCTTCATCGCCTTCCAGCCCTCCGAGGTCGCCAAGATCGCCCTGGTCCTCTGCCTGTCCCGCTACTTCGAGGACCGCAAGGAGCGCGTGACTTCCCTGCGAACCATGGGCGGGGCCGCCCTGCTGACGCTGGCGCCGGCGCTCCTGGTCGTCCGCCAGCCGGACCTGGGGACGGCCCTCATCCTGCTGGCGGTGGGGGTCAGCCTGATGCTCCTGGTGGGGTTACGCCTGCGGGTCGCGGTTCCGGTGGGCGTGGGCCTTCTCGCGCTGGCCCCCGTCACCTGGACGTTCCTGAAGGCCTACCAGAAGCAACGGCTCCTGGTCTTCCTGAACCCCAACCTGGACCCGCTGGGAGCCGGCTACCACGTGGCCCAGTCCAAGATCGCCGTGGGCTCGGGCGGGCTGTGGGGAAAGGGGTTCATGGCAGCCACCCAGAGCCAGCTCAACTTCCTCCCGGAGAACCACACCGACTTCATCTTCGCCGTGCTGGCGGAGCAGTGGGGGTTCGTGGGCTCGGTGGCGGTCCTGGGCCTCTTCTACTTCCTCATCACCAGGGGGCTGGAGATCAGCATGGAGGCCAAGGACCTCTTCGGGAGCCTCATGGCCCTCGGCATCACCATCACGATCGGCCTGCAGGCCCTGCTGAACATCGGGATGGTGCTGGGCGTCATGCCGGTGGTGGGAATCCCCCTGCCCCTGCTTTCCTACGGCGGCTCCTCGATGGCCATGACCCTGACTGCCATTGGCCTCCTGGTGAACGTCCGCATGCGCCGCTTCATGTACTAAGGCCGCTCCACGTAATGCGGCCCAATCCTGACAGACCGTGCTGCCGCGGGTCCTGTCGCCGGCGTGCCCCACTCGCGGCCGGGCGTCGTCACCCGCTCAGCCCCTGCCGCACTTCGCGGAATTGCGGCAGGAGGCCGAGGGGGTCCCACGCGGCCCGGCCGCTCGGGGGCCGCGCCCGGCGCCACCCGCGGCTCGGCTGCAATCCTTGGTGCAATTCGTTGGACCGGCACTAATACAAACGCATTTGCCGGTGTTACTTTCTCGAACACCCTGTGCCCCTCTCCCTTGCTCTCTCCCCGTGGGGAGAGGGGGCTGGTGAGGGAAGAGGCCGGCGTTACCTAACACCAATTCCCGCGTTTGTATTAGTACTAGAGGGAGTTTCTCCTTCCATCGGCGCGGGCTGGCCTCCGGCCGCTCGGACGGGTTGGCGAGTCGGCCGGGCCCTCGGTGGTTACCCGCCTCTGCTCCTGAACAGCGACCCAGTATCGGGGCCGCGGCGCTCGTCGCGCTCAAGGCGCCGCGGCGGCCTGGCAGGCTGCCCATGCCGGCTGATCCGGGAGGGGATCGGCGTCCGGCTGCTCGGGGGACCCGGTCTGGGGTTGGTGTGGAAACAGCGGTGCTTGGGGGGGCTGGCCAGGGACCGGCCAGGGGAATTTCGTATTGTGAAAAACCTCGCAAAGCGCGTGAAGAAAATGGCTTGACAGGCTGTCCACATGTGGGTAACTTCGGCCGCACCTTCCGAGTTTCGTATTCACTTTCCCTGGCTCCCGAGCACCGCGGGGGATGCCGGGTTTCGAGATCACCCGTGAAGCCCCCGGGGGGTAAGGAATCGCCCGGAGGGGCGGGTGTCTCCGGTTGGCCAAGCGCTCTCTTCTTCCCCGAAAAGAAAGC
>Ga0326597_10012495_pt1 | contig 11198 bp, 8 predicted proteins | sample RVTome_12_FD_203789 | JGI IMG/M metagenome (GOLD analysis project Ga0326597, IMG submission 203789) | Soil microbial communities from uranium-contaminated site in the Upper Colorado River Basin, Wyoming, United States - RVT100D185 | ecosystem: Environmental > Terrestrial > Soil > Contaminated >... | reverse complement strand
CGGGCTACGCGCGGCTCTACTCCGGCCGCACGGGCAGGCTGCTGTTCACCTTCCTCGGCAGCGCGCCGGACGACCAGTTCGGCGTCGCGCTCGACGTCCTGACCGACCTGGACGGCGACGGGCTGGCGGAGCTCCTGTTCGGCTCCTGCGAGGACGACGCGGCGCAGTCGCGCCCGGGCTCGGCGCGCGTCGTGCCGGGCGGCCTGGTGCTGTTGGAACGGTACTGCGTCGCGGCCCCGAACTCGGCCGGCGCGGGCGCGCTGCTCGGCCACGCCGGCACGCTCTCGGTCGCGCGCAACGACCTGGTGCTCTTCGCCGACGGCTGTCCGCCCGAGCACTTCGGCCTGTTCTACTACGGCAGCCAGGCGCCGCAGATGCCGTTCGGGGACGGCTGGCGCTGCGTCGGCGGCGATGTCTTCCGCCTGGGGGTGGTCGGCACGGGCGCGGACGGCAGCGCCAGCTTCGCGCTCGACCTCGAAGAGCCGCCACAGCCGGCGGGGCGCATCACCCCCGGCTCGACCTGGCACTTCCAGTTCTGGTACCGCGACATCCCGGCCGGGATGAGCGGCTTCAACCTCTCCGACGCCCTGACGGGGATCTTCGCGCCGTAGTGCCCGGTTCCGCGATGAGAGCCGCGGACGATCTGCGCGTCACACCGCGCCGCTACGGCGACCGGCGGTTGCGTCTGTTCCGCGCCTGCGAGCGCGCGCTGCGGCTGGCGGGCGGCCGGCGCTGGTACCGCGCCCGGCACCTGGCTCGCGGCCGCTTCACGTTGCGCGCGGAGGAGATCGCCGTGCGCGACCTGCCGCGCGGGCTGGACGGCCTGTGCGTGGCGCAGCTCTCGGACCTGCACGGCGGCCCGTTCGTCGGCGCCGGCGACCTGGACGAGGTGGTCGCGGCGGTCAACGCGCTGCGGCCGGACGTGTGCGCCCTGACCGGCGACTTCATCACGCACCACTGGCGCGAGGCGCTGCCCCTGGTCGCTGCGCTCGGGGGTCTCGTCGCGCGCCACGGGACGTTCGCCGTGTTCGGCAACCACGACTACAAGGACCGCCAGGAGGGGCGCATCGTCGCCGCCCTGGCGGAGCGCGGCGTGCGCTTCCTGCGCAACGACTCGGCTGTGCTCGACACGGGCGACGGCGCGCTGCGCATCACCGGCCTCGAGGACCTCGAGCAGGGCCGCGCGCTCGACCTGGCCGCGGCGCGGCGCGGCATGGCGCCGGGCGATCTGGAGCTCGTGCTGTGCCACAACCCGCTCGGCGCGTCGGCCCTGGCGCGGCCGGGCTGTCTGGCTGTGCTCGCCGGGCACAGCCACGGCACGCAGGTCGACCTGCCCTTCCTGCGCGAGCTCGGGCCGGCGCACCCCGGCCTGCGCGTCGAGCTCGGGCCGACGACCCTGATCGTCAGCCGCGGCCTGGGCGTGGTCGGGCTGCCCTGGCGCCATCGCTCGCCGGCCGAGGTGGTGCTGGTCACGCTGCGGCGCGCGCCGGGGGGTCGAGGCGGCCGTGCAGGGTAGCCTGTGCCTCTCCAGGGGCGTGCTGTACGTCGGCGTGCAGGCGATGACGGCCCACGTGCGCGCCTTCGACCTCGACGGCGAGCCGCTCGAGGCCGGTTTCTCGTTCCGCGCGCCCGACGGCGGGCGCGCCGCGGTGTCGGGCCTGGCGCTGGACGAGGACCATCGGCTGTGGGTCGCCGACGCGGCCTCGCGCAGCTTGCGCGCCTTCACGCTGTTCGGCGCCGAGGTGGCGAGCGTCGCGGGCGTCGCGAGCGAGCGCGGCGACGGGAGCGACCGGCGCGGCGAGCTGGGCGTGCCGGTCGACGTCGTGACCTGGGGCAGCGACGAGGCGCAGGAGCTGTGCGTGGCCTCGGGCGGCGAGCGCCGCCACGCGCTGCAGATGCTCTCGCCGCTCACCGGCCGAGGGGCCTCGCTGCGCTCGCTGGGGGACCCGAACGGACGCTTTCGCGGCCTGCGGCGCGTGGCGCGCTCGGGGCGCTTCACGTGGGTGTGCGAGCCGGGCGCGGGCCGCGTGCAGGTCTTCCGCGACGGCGAGTTCCACTTCCAGTTCCGGCTGCCGGTCGCCGGGGGCGCGGCCTTCGAGCCGCGCGCCGTCGCGCTGCTTGCCGACGGGCGCGCCGTGCTGGCCCACGGCGGGGAGCACAGCGCGTTGCTCCTGGTCGACGCCTCCGGGCGCCTGCTCGCGCACCTGGCCGCGGCCGGCGACGAGGAAGGCAGCGTGCGCGAGCCCAACGACGTCGTGGTCGAGCCGGGCGCCGACGACCGCGCGACGCGCGTGGCCGTCATCGACAGCGACGGCGAGCGCATCCAGGTCTTCACCCTGGGGGGCCGCTGCTACGGGTCCTTCGCGTCCCTTCCGGGCGCGCCGGCGTGAGCGCGCTTGCGGCCCCGGCGCCCATCGGCTGAGATGATCGGCATGCGGCCGCGTCGCGACGACCGGGCCGTTCGGGCCGGGAAGGCGCCGCTGCTGCTGCTGGCGGCGGTCCTGGCCCTGGGCCTGGGCGTCCTGCTCCTGGTGCTCGCCCGGCCCGAGGCCGGGGAGGGCGCGCTCGACTCCGGACGCGCGCTGCCCGATCGCACGACCGCGGCTGCGGGCGGCGCCGAAGGGCGCGGCGCGGCGGCGGCCGGATCCGCCGGCGGGCCGGCGCAGCCGCGCCTCGGCCCGGGCGCCGGGCGCGCGGCAGCCCTGGAGACGGGTCCGGGGGAGTCGGGGAGCGAGGGGGTGCCCGCGCTCGAGCGGCCCTGGAGCGGCCGCGTGATCGAGCGCGCCACGGACAGGCCGCTGGAGGGTGCGCGCGTCCTCCTGCGCAACGGGGGGCTCGAGGTCGAGGCCACGACGGACGCCGCGGGCGCGTTCGAGCTCTGGTGGAGCGCAGACGCGCCGGCCGAGGCCGAAGTCACCTGCGCCGGGCACGCGCCCGCGCGCCGGCCGCGGGTCGCGCTCGACGAGCCCGGGACCTTCCGTCTCGACCGCAGCGCGACCCTGGCCGGGCGCTTGCTCGGCCCGGGCCCGGCCGAGATGGCGCAGGCGCGCGTGCACCTGTGGAACGTGCACGCCGGCGGGCCCCGCGGCGAGCGGCTCGAGAGCGCGGTCGGCGCCGACGGGCGCTTCGCGTTCACGGAGCTCGAGCCGAGCGAGTACTCGCTCGCCGCGCAGGCCCCGGGCCGGGGCATGGGCTTCGCCCACCGCCGTGCGCTCGCGGCGGGCGAGCGCGCCGACGTCGTGCTCGAGCTCGCGCGCAGCGCGGCCCTGCGCGGCCGCGTGCTGCTCGAGGGCGTTCGCACGCCGGTCGCCGGCGCACGGATCGAGGTGCGCCCGGAGCGCCAGGGGGTCTGGGGCGCGGTCGAGCGCTTGTTCGCCCTGACGGCCGAGAGCGCCGAGGACGGCAGCTACGTCGTGGAGGGACTGTCGGGCGGGCGCAGCAACCTGGTCGTGCGCGCGCCCTGGGGCACCGAGCAGCGCGTGCAGCTCGACGTCAGCGAGGGGGGCGAGGCGCTCGAGCGCGACCTGTTCCTCGGCCGGCCGGCGAGCGTCGCCGGCACGGTGGTCGACGAGCGGGGCGCGGGCGTGGCCGGCGCCCTGGTGCAGGCCGGCGCCGCGATGGAGCTCTTCGTCGCCGCGCCCGCGAGCGAGGACGGGCGCGCAGCGGGCGATCGCTTCCAGGTGCGCTGCGACGCGCGCGGCGCGTTCCGCTTCGAGGCCCTGCCGTGCGAGCGCGCGCTGCGGGTCGTCGCGGTGGCGCGCGACGTGGGCGCTGCGAGCGCAGCGGGCGATGGCTCCGGGCCGCTCTCCCTGGGGGTCGAGCTGCGCCTGAAGTCGGGCGAGGAGCGCGGCGGGCTGCGGCTGACCCTGCGCGCGCCCCTGCGCCTGCGAGGCCGCGTGACCCGCGCCGACGGAACGCCGCTCGCCGATGCGCGCGTGCTCGCTCATCGCCGCGTCGGGCAGCGCTCGGGGGTCTGCGCCCTCGACCGCACGGGCCAGGACGGCGGCTTCGAGCTGGCGGGCCTGCTGGCGGGCGAGCACGTGGTCGAGGCCGACCACCGCGATTTCCTGCGCGCGCGCGAGACGGTCGTCCTGGATCATGACGCGGCGCCCGAGCTGGTGCTCGCGCTCGAGGCACCGCTCACCGTGCGCGGCCTGGTGGTGGACGGAGACGGCGACGGCGTCGGCTTCGCGCTGGTGCGCGCGAGCTGTCCCGAGCTGGCGGGCGATGGCGCGCAGCGCGACCCGGGCGTTTCGGCCCGCAGCGACGCCCACGGCCGCTTCCACCTGATGCGCCTGCAGCCTGGCCGCTGGCTGCTCGCGGCCAGCGCCTACGGCCACGTACCGGACGGTGGCGAGACCTGGGTCGCGCTGCCGGGCGAGTCCTTCGCCGTGCTGGAGTTGGCGCGCAAGACGCCGCAGGAGCGCGCCAGCGTGCGCGGCCAGGTGGTCGTGGAGGACGGCAGCCCGCCGCGCGAGCTGCGCTTCGACGACACGCGCGGCGGAGCCCTCGACCTCGACGGCGGCCGCTTCCTCCTGAGCGGCGTGCGGCCCGGACCCCTGACACTGACCGTGCGCGCCGCGGGCTGCGTCGCCCTGCGCGTCGGCCCGCTCGACCTGGCTCCGGGCGCCGAGGTCGACCTCGGGCTGATCGAGCTCCTGCGCGGGACGCGCCTGAGCGTGCAGGTCGCCGACGCGGCCGGTGCGCCGCTGCGCGGCGCGCGCGTGCGCCTGGCCCCCCTGCCGGAGGCGCGCGGCGGCCTCGGCCAGGGCGCGCGGGCGCCGCGACTGGTCGAGCTGCGCCCCGGGCGCTACGTGGCCGACGGCGTGCGTCGAGCGACGTGGCGCCTGCGCGTGGAGCGCCCCGGCTTCCGGCGACACGAGCGCTCGCTCGAGGTGCGCGAGCTGCCCGCGCAGGCGGTGCGGGTGGTGCTGGAGAAGGGCGGCGGGTAGAACGCGCGCATGGAGCGCGCGGCCGCGATCGACCTGGGAACGCAGACGGCGCTGTTGCTGGTGGTCGAGCGCGGCGCGCGCGGCGAGCTGGTCGTGCTGGCGGACGAGTGCGCGCCGGTGCGCCTCGGCCAGGGGCTCTCGACGCGCGCCGAGCTCGACCCGGCGGCGGTCGAGCGCGCGCTGCGCGCCCTGGCCGGTTTCAACGCGCGCGCGGACGAGCTCCGGGTTCCGGACGCGCGCCGCCGCGCCGTCGCCACGGCGGTCCTGCGCCGGGCGCGGGACGCGGCGACCTTCGTGCTGGCCGCGCGCGAGCGCGCCGGGGTCGCGCTCGAGGTGCTCTCCGAGGCGGACGAGGCTCGCCTCGGGCACCTGGCGGTGGTGGGCGACGGCGCCGAGGCGGGCGTGCTGGTCATCGACGTCGGCGGCGGCAGCACCGAGCTCTGCGCGGACGCGGGCCGCGCGCGGGCCTCGGTGCCGCTCGGGGCGCTGGTCGCCGCCGAGGCGCTGCCGGACGGAGGGGCACGGCCCTGCGCCGACGAGCCGGCCTGGCGCGCGCTGAAGGTCGAGCTGCGCTCGGCCTTCGCGCGCGTCCCGCGCGAGCTGCGCGCCTGCGCGGCCGGGGTCGTGTGCCTGGGGGGCACGGCCGGCAACCTGGCTTGCCTCGACCAGCGGCTCGCGCGCCACGACCCGACGCGCGCCGAGGGGCACCGCTTCGCCGCCCCGGCTGCGCTGCGGCAGGCCGAGCGTCTGGCAGGCCTCGACCTCGCCTCTCGGCGCGCCCTGGCGATCGAGCCCGAGCGCGCCGCGACCCTGCCGGCCGGCCTGCTGTGCCTGCACGCGGCCCTGGAGCGGGTCGGGGCGGGCGAGGCGCGGGCCAGCGGCCGCGGGCTGCGCTACGGCCTGGCGCGCGAGCTCCTGGGACCCGGATGAGGATGAGGATCGGCCGCTGGCGCTGCCGATAGGGGGCTCATCTCCGCTGCCGCCCCCGCACCCGCTCCCCCACGATGATCTCCTTCCGTCGCCGCGTCCCGGCCCTCCTGGCCGGCTTCGCGCTCGCCGGCGTGTCCGCCGCGGCTCCGGCCGCGCCGCAGCAGCGCGTGCCGCGGGTGGCCTTCACCTGGGCCGTGGAAGCCGAGGATCTCGGCCAGGTCTCGCTGCCGGCCGGCTGGGGCGGGGGCTGGGTCCCGGGCCCGCTGGGCACGAGCTACCGTCCGGTGCCGAGCTTCGGCGCCGACCCGACCTTCGAGGTCGTGGTGCGCGCGCCGCAGTCGGGCCACCCGCTGTACGCCGAGCGCTTCCTGGTGCAGTTCCCGGCCGACTTCCTGCTACGGCCGTTCCAGGAGCGCGCGCTCGTGATCGGCTGCCACTCCTTCGGGGTGAGCGAGAAGGAGATCTTCCTCTCCACCGACCTGCCCTACGAGTGCGCGCAGCGCGGCTGGATGCTGCTGGCGCCCTACGGCCTGAACGACAGCAGCTTCGCCAACGTGCAGAGCCAGGCCTCGCTGCAGGCGATCGTGCGCATCCTGCACCAGTTCGTGCCGTTCAACTACCGGCGCGTGTACGCGGTCGGATTCTCGATGGGAGGGCTCACGGCGCTGAGCTTCGCGATGCGCCACCTCGACCCGCGCGGCGTGCGCGTCGCCGCCGCGGTCGTGCACACGGCCACGCTCGACATGGTGCAGGAGTACGAGGGGGCGGGCCCGGGGCTCCGGGCTCTCCTGGCCAACTCCGTGCACTTCGGCGCCGGGCCGGAGCTCGATCCCTTCGCCTACGAGCGCGTCAGCCCGGCGCGCTTCCTCGCCAGCGGCCTGGTCGACCCCGAGCGCGCGCCGGTCACGAACCTCTTGCACCTGCCGATCGTGTTGCACGCCAACCTGGCCGACCCCGAAGCCCAGCTCGTGGCGGACATGGCCGAGCTGAAGAGCTACCTGCTGCTGCGCGGCGCGATCGTGCACGAGAGCATGGTGTACGACCCGGCCGCGGGGCACTCGTGGAGCACGCTCGATCTCACCCTGGCCCTCGACACGATCGCCCCGGCGAGCGCGGCGGGGGCCACGCCGCCGGCGGTCGAGCTGTTCGCCGACCGGCCCGGCCGCTGGCACCACCTCGAGCTGCGCGCGCAGACGCCGGGCGCGCACGCGCGGCTGGAGCTCGAGCTCGCGCCGGTCGCGGTCGAGACGGTCAACTCCTTCGCCCTGCTCGCGACGCACGACCTGGACGTGCTGGCGCTCGAGCTGCAACGCCTCGGCCTCGATGTCGCGCAGCCGCTCGCCTTCCTGCACGCCGCGGCCGACGGCAGCGCCGACCAGCTCGTGCTGGTCGGCTACGCCTCGGCGCCGGCCGCGGTGCTGGTCGACGGCGTTCTCGCGCCGTTCCAGCTCGAGCACGACCCCCAGACCGCCGAGCTGCGCGTGACCCCGACCGCGGACGGTCACGCCTGTCGCGTCGACGTCACGCCTTGACGCCGCCCGCGACGCCAAGCAGCGCAGGAGCCGACCAGCCCGAGGACGCGCCGAGTGCGCGTTGCGGTCGTGGCGGGAGCGCGTTCAGTGTCCCGTTGGGTGGGACCGCGCCGGACCCAGGGGTGGAGGCGGACGGCGCAGCCGCCCGCCCGGCGGGGGTGGGTGGGCGGGTTGCGGCGTCCGACGCCGCCATCAGGAACAGGTGGGCGGGTTGCGGCGTCCGACGCCGCCATCAGGAACAGAGGGGGCCGGCAACCGAAGTTGCCGGCCCGAGGGAGAGAGGAGTCACCATCAAGCTTCCCGGGTGCCAGCGCCGCTCGCAAAGCGCAGCACCTCTTGATGGAACTCACTTGCGTTGCCAATCAAGTCGTTGCTAGGTAGCAGTAGACTAGGAGATCCGCGCCGGCTTTCTGCAAGATATCACGGATTTTTTGGTGCCGCGGGAGCCCCGTTCCGGGCGAGCGCCGTCCGTTCCCTGGACCCCCCGGTCGCAGCCTCTCCCGGGCCTCTCCGGGCGCCCGCCCGAGGCGTTTTTCCGAGCCTCCCGCCAGGCAGGCCGCGGGTCGCTCAGCCCTCCGGCGGCGGGTCCGCGACGGGGTCCGTTCCGAGCGCGCCGCCCGGGAGGTCGCCGGCGCTCGTGCTGCGCTCGAGCATCCTCGAACGACCCCGGGTCGAGCGCGAAGCCCTCGTCCTCCTGCAGCCCGCGCGCGCGGCCGGCGCGCATCGCGGCGTCGCCGCGCCCGAGCCGAGGGCGCCGGGAGCGGTCCTCCTCCAGCGGCGGTCCTTCCAGGTTGCGAGAGGTGCCGGGTAGCGGCGGCGCGAGGAGCTCGACCAGCTCAGGCGTGGGGTCGGTTTCGCCGTCGAACAGGGGGATGAACCGGCGGAGCGGTCCATCCCCCGCCGCTGCAGCGGACGGCCTGGCGGCCGCCGTTGAGCGGCGGGCGAGGAGCGCGAGCAGACGCTCGAGCGTGTCGAGCTCCAGGTCGCCCGCATCGAAGCCGCCCAGGGTCAGGGCCAGCCCGCGGCTCGCGCCGCCCGCGACCAGCAGGCGCGCTCCGTGCGGCAGCCCAGCGTCGAGCTCGCCCGCGGCCACCGCTTCGACCAGCTCGGCGCGCGGCAGCAGGTCGCGGCGGCCGCGCGCCACGTGCTCGCGCCAGCCCGTCCAGCCCGTCCAGCCCGTCCTGCCTGTCCTGTCGCGCCGCCACGGCGCCGCCGCGCGCGCCCAACCGGGGCGCGCGACGGCCGCGAGCAGCACCCGGTCGCGCGCGGGCTCGCCGCTGCGGGAGGATTCCCGCGCGAAGGGACCCGCGCGAGCCGGAAAAAGGCGGACGGGAACGGCGCCGTGGCGCATCATGGAAGGCATGGTCCCCGCCGGGACGGATCCCCTGGCCGGCTACTTCGACTACAACGCCTCGACCCCCGTGCACCCTTTGGTGGTCGAGACGTTGCTCGAAGAGCTCGAGGCGCACCCCGCCAGCCCCGCCGCGGCCTATCCCGCCGGGCGCGCGGCGGCGCAGGTGATCGCGCGCGCGAGAGAGACGATCGCGTCCGCCATCGGCGCCCGGCCGGGCGGGATCCGCTTCACCTCGGGCGGGACCGAGTCGAACAACTGGGCCCTCCTCGGAGTGACACGCGCGCACGAGCGCGCGTGCGCGGCGGACGGGAGCGCGCCCCGGCGCCACCTGGTGGTCAGCGCGATCGAGCACAAGTCGGTGCTGGAGACCGCGCGCGAGCTCGAGCGCGAGGGCTGGCAGGTCACGCGCGTGGCGCCGCGCGTATCCGGCGCCGTGCACCTGCGCGACGTGCAAGCCGCGCTGCGCGAGGAGACGCTCTTGGTCTCCGTCATGTGGGCCAACAACGAAACCGGCGTGGTGCAGCCGGTGCGCGAGATCGCCTCGCTGTGCCGCAAGCGCGGCATCCTGTTCCACACCGACGCGGTGGCGGTGCTCGGCAAGCTGCCGGTGGACGTGGGCGAGGTCGAGTGCGACCTCCTGAGCCTCTCGAGCCACAAGCTGTACGCGCCCAAGGGCGTCGGCGTGCTGTACGTGCGCGCGGGGGTGGCGGTCGCACCGCTGATCCACGGCTGCGGCCAGCAGGACGGGCTGCGCAGCGGGACCGAGAACACGCCCGGGGTGGCCGCCCTCGCGCGCGCCGTCGGCCTGATCGCGGAGGGCGCCTGCGAGCCTCGCGAGCAAGCGCTGGAGGTCCTGCGCCAGCACCTGTGGTTCGGGATCGCCGAGCGCTTCCCGGGCGCCGAGCGCAACGGCGAGGGCGGTCTCCTGCCGAACACGCTGAACGTGGCCTTTCCGGGCTGCGACGCGGTCGAGTTGCAGACGGCGCTGGGCCGCCGGGGCTACAGCGTCGCGACCGGCTCGGCCGGCTCGGGCGGCGCCGCCTCGCACGTGCTGCTCGCCATGGGCGCGAGCCCCGAGCGGGCGCGCTCGAGCTTGCGTTTCAGCCTGGGAGCGGGCACGACCTTGGAGGGGATCGAGGCGCTGCTCTCCGATCTCGAGCAGAGCGCGCGGGCCGCTGCGACGGGCGCGCGCATCGAGGTGAGCGGTTGACCGGCCGGCCCGTCGCCGCGCTGTGCGGCGCGCTCTCGGCCGAGCTCGGGCGCGACCCGGCGGGTCCCCGTGTGGCCGGACTCCTGTCGGCCTACTCGCGCGAGCAGGCCGACTGGAGCGCCTTCGCGCGCTTCGACGCCGGCGGCTACACGCGCAACCTGGTCTTCAAGGACGGGCTCTACGAGCTCCTGGTCGTGTGCTGGAACCCGGGGCAGGAGAGCCCGATCCACGACCACATGGGACAGCGCTGCTGGATGGCGGTGCTCGCGGGCCGGATCGAGGAGCTGCAGTACGAGCGCGCTCCGGCCGGCCCCCCGATCGAGCGCCGCGCCCTGACCTTCGGGCGCGGGCGGACGGCCTTCATCCAGGACGAGATCGGCCTGCACCTGGTGCGGCCGGCCAGCGAAGGGCGGGCCGTCAGCCTGCACCTGTACTCGCGCCCGTTCGCGACCTGTCGCGTCTTCGACCCCGAGACGGGCGAGGAGCGAGAGCGCGCCCTCGGCTACCACAGCGTGGCCGGCGCCCTGACGGCCGGCGCCTCGGCCTCCTGAGCCTCTAGGGCCGCAGATGTCGACCGGCGTTCAAGAACCGACTCGCTCGCAAGGGCGTGCAACCGGCGCCGGAGGCGCCGCGCCGCCGGTCAGACGGCGGGGAGGGGGAGGCCGCGTGTCGCGGCCGGATCGGGGGATGGTCCGCCTCCCCCGCCAACAGGATCAGCGCGGGCCACGCGACTCCCATTGGGTTGCGGGCATCAGCCCGCGCTGAGGCTTTCCGTGCTGAGCCGGGTCTTCCGAGCCCCCCCGGAGGGCGAGCCGGCGGCTCGTCCACCCCCCCGGTGGGCGCGCCGCCGACTCTCTCGCGTCGAAGATCTCTCCCGGCGAGCCGTCTCTCGCTTCGCGATCCTCGACCTGGGGGGTCTCGGATCATGGCGCCTCGGGCCGGTCGGAGGGGATCGCGGCCGGCGCTTCCCGCCCGGCCGGGGCGAACCCGGTCGGGGGCGGTCGGCGGCGCGCCGCGACAACCCTGGAAAAGCAAAGCGCGGGGCGACGAGCTCGGGTTTCTCCCGAAAACCGTCCGGCGTCCCATCCCCGCCCGCTCCTTGACCGTCCCGTCGCCCCCCGATAGCCTGCCCGACCCTCCCGCGGGCGGTGTAGCTCAGTTGGTTAGAGCAGCGGAATCATAATCCGCGTGTCGGGGGTTCGAATCCCTCCACCGCTACC
>Ga0326597_10012494_pt1 | contig 11199 bp, 10 predicted proteins | sample RVTome_12_FD_203789 | JGI IMG/M metagenome (GOLD analysis project Ga0326597, IMG submission 203789) | Soil microbial communities from uranium-contaminated site in the Upper Colorado River Basin, Wyoming, United States - RVT100D185 | ecosystem: Environmental > Terrestrial > Soil > Contaminated >... | reverse complement strand
GGGCGAAGAATCTTGATGAGGCCATTGCCATCGGCAATGCCACTCGCTTTGGTCTGGGGTCGGCGATCTGGACCCGCGACGAAGCTGAGATCGAGCGCGCCGCCAACGAGATCGACGCCGGGGCGACCTTCGTGAATGCCATCGTGGCCTCGGATCCGCGGCTTCCTTTCGGCGGCGTGAAGGCGTCAGGGTACGGACGGGAACTCTCCATGGACGGCCTGCGCGAGTTCGTGAATCGCAAGACCATTTCGATCGCGTGATGCCGGCCGGTGCAGGAGTGGTAGGATGCTCCGGTGATCGAATTCAGCGCCCTGGACTGGATTTGGAGCCTCGCCTTCCTCCTCCTCATGGTCGGCGGTGCCTTCTTTTTCTACCGGCTGGCGCGCCGCTCTGAGTCCGACTTCTTCTTGGCCGGGCGCAGCTTGCCATGGTGGCTGCCGGCATCGTCCGTCTTCAGCACGCACACGGCCACCGACACCCCCATGTGGGTGACCGGCGTCATTTACGCCCACGGCCTGCGCGGCCTCTGGTACACCTTCTTCACCGCCTGGACGGCCATCGGTGCCTTCGTCTCGGCCCGCATTTTTCGCCGTTCGCTGGCCTACACCCAGGCCGAGTGGCAATCCTTGCGCTTCGGAGGTCTGGGCGCTGAACTGCTGCGGGGCTGGCTGGCCGGGTGGCAGTTTTTCATGAACATGTTCATCCTCGGCTGGGTCGGCATGGCCATGGGCAAGGTCTGTTCTCTCGCATTCGGCTGGCCTATCTGGGCCGGTCTGGTTCTGCCGTCCGCCATCACCGCCATCTACACCCTGGCCGCCGGCTACTGGGGGGTGGTCATGGGCGATTTTCTACAAGGCATCGTGGCGGTCTTTGCCATCGTTCTCGTCTCCCTGGTGGCCATCTACGCCGCCGGCGGTCCCGCGGAGATCACCGCGCGCATTGCCGAAATGGGGCAGAGCTGGCGCCTGGATCCGTTCGCGTTCACCGGCTGGAGCGAAGGGGATTTTCCGGCGTTGTGGTGGCTCACCATGCTGGTCATCGCGGTGGTGGGCGGCTTTGGTATGGGCACCAGCATCGACTGGTACGTGGAAGCCCAGCGCATCCAGTCCTCGCGCTCGGTGAGGGATGCAAGCTACGGTCTCTGGGCCGGAGGCCTGGTGACTCTTGTGCGCAACGCCTTCTGGGGTGCCTCCATCCTGGCCTTCTTCGTACTGCTGCCTGATATTCAGAACCCTGCTGATTACGAACTGGGCTGGTTTCGCCTGGGCTTCGAGCTATTGCCGGCGGGGCTGGTGGGGGTCTTCTTCGGCGCCATCCTCGCCATCCACCTCTCGACCATCTCCAGCCATCTGAACCTGGGCGCCCTCTACTTCACCCGCGACCTGTACCAGCGTTACCTGCACCCCGAGGCGGGAGAGCGCCGGCTGGTCTGGGTCGGGCGGGCGGCGACGCTGGTGCTGCTGGTCGGCTCGTTCTTCTACGGCCTGATGATGGAAGAAATTACCCGCTGGCTCATTTTCGCGCTGTGGTTGATGATGGCCGGCATCTGGCTGCCCAACATCCTGCAGGTCGTCTGGTGGCGCTTCAACGCCTGGGGTTACCTGTCGTCCTGGATCGCCAACCTGGGCGTATCCTGGCTGGTGGTCTGGATCCTGCCCGCCTTCGGCATCCTGCCGCCACTGGCCGACCACCAGCAGTTCTGGCTGCTCATGGGGCTGGGGGCGGTGGTCTTTCTGCCCATGACCCTGCTGACAAGGCCGGAACCCATGGACCACCTGGTCCGGTACTACGTCATGACCCGGCCGCTGGGCTGGTGGCGGCCGGTCCATCAGGAGGCTGTGCGCCGGGGACTCATCGCCGAGGATCCACGGCCTGCGGAGCAGTCGCCTCGCCCGTTAATCCGGCGGAAGTGGAGCGCCGACGAGGCCCAGGCCTGGAGCCGCGAGGACTGGATTGCGATCCTCCTCTCGCCGCTGGTCTATGGCTGCGTCCTCTTCGGGCTGGTGCGGCTTTTGTTGCTGCAATCATCAGGAGCCTGGTTGCTGCTTGCCGCCGTCGCCGGCAGCATGGCGATCTACTGGGTCATCGACCCGAAGTTGCGCGCCGTCTCCGTCGAGTACGAGCGCCAGCAGTCTGTTTACGCCACCGCATTGGCGAGACAGATGAAATGGGAAGCCGATGGATAAGGGGCTGGTCACCGTCATCGGCATGAGCATCGCCTACGCAGCTTCCTTTCTGGGGATGGGGCTGGCATGGTGGTCCTGGCGCAGGCGGCGATGACTCCCATACCCGCTGAATCGCTTCTTTCCGGGCCATTCTGGACGTGGGTTCTGCCGGCGGCGCTCTTTGTGGTGTCGTTTGGTGCCACCTGGCTCCTCTACAGGCGCTTCTCGCGGGAGGAAGATCGGCCATGACGATGCTGTGGCTGTTCATGGCCGCTGCGGTCGCGGGAGCAGGAGACCCGGCCGCTTCCGTCAATCCTTTCATCGGCACCGGCGGGCACGGACATACATATCCCGGTGCGACGCTCCCTTTCGGCATGGTGCAGCTCAGCCCGGACACACGGCTGACCGGCTGGGACGGGTGCTCCGGGTATCATTTCAGCGACGACATTCTCTACGGCTTCTCCCACACCCATCTCAGCGGGACCGGCATCTCGGACTATGGTGACATCCTCTTCCTGCCCCAGGCGGGGGAGGGGGAAGGGGAGCTCACCGCGCGCTTCGACAAGGCAACCGAGCGGGCGGAGCCCGGCTATTACTCCGTGCGGCTCGTGGATGACGCCATTGACGTGGAGTTGACGGTGACGGAGCGAACCGGCCTGCAGCGCTACATCTTCCCCGAGGGCAAGCCGGCCTGGGTCGTCGTTGATCTCGCGCACAGGGACGACCTGCTCGACTCATCTTTGAAGATCGTCAGCGACAGAGAGATCGAGGGCTTCAGGCGCTCCACCGGCTGGGCGAAGGACCAGATGGTCTATTTCGTAGCAAGCTTCTCAAGGCCGTTCCAGGTGGTCAACGGTCGGTTCTATTTCGGTGACAAGGGCGGCGAGCTGCTGATTAGGGTCGGAATCTCGGCGGTCGACGCAGACGGCGCCCGGCGCAACCTGGAGGTGGGGCAGGGTGAGCGGCCGTTCGCTGAGATCCGGCGCGAGGCACGGGATCGCTGGAACGATGCCCTGGGCCGCATCGCGGTCGAAGGCGGCACCGCCGCCGAGCGGGAGATCTTCTACACCGCTCTCTACCACGCCATGATCGCCCCCAACCTGTACTCCGATGTGGACGGTCGCTACCGCGGCATGGACGGCAAGGTGCACAGGGCCGAGGGCCGCAGGCATTACACCGTGTTCTCTCTGTGGGATACCTTCCGCTCCGCCCATCCCCTGTACACCTTGATCGAGACCGAGCGGACGCGTGAATTCATCGAGACCTTTCTCGCCATGTACGCGGAGGGCGGCCGCTTGCCGGTCTGGGAGCTGGCGGCCAACGAGACCGACACCATGATCGGCTACCACGCCATCCCCGTTATCGCCGACGCCTGGGTCAAGGGGATCCGCGGTTTTGCCGCCAATGCCGCGCTGGACGCCATGGTCGACAGCGCCACCCGGGACCACTTCGGCCTCGCCGCCTACAAGAAGCAGGGCTTCATCGGCAGTGAGGATGACGGCGAATCGGTCTCCAAGACCCTGGAGTACGCCTACGACGACTGGTGCATTGCACGCCTGGCCGAGGGGCTGGGCAGGGAAACACTGAAGACCGAATACGACCGGCGCAGCCAGGGCTGGCGCCACCTGCTCGATCCCGAGACCGGGTTCATGCGCGCCAGAAGAAATCAGCGCTGGCTCACGCCCTTCGATCCGGCCCGCGTCGACAATAACTACACCGAGGCCAACGCGTGGCAGTACAGCTTCTTCGTGCCCCATGACCTTGAAGGACTGATGGCGGCGCTGGGCGGTGAAGAGCGCTTCGTCCAGCGGCTGGATGAGTTGTTCGAGTCCGATAGCGGGACGACCGGCCGGGAGCAGGCCGATATCACCGGACTCATAGGACAGTACGCCCACGGCAACGAGCCGAGCCACCACATGGCCTGGCTCTACCATTATGCCGGCAGGCCTGATCTGAGCGCCCGGCGTGTGCGACGAATCCTCGACGAGCTCTATACAGCCGAGCCGGACGGCCTCAGCGGCAACGAGGACTGCGGCCAGATGTCGGCATGGTACGTTCTCGCCGCCATGGGGATCTACCCGGTTACCCCCGGTTCGGACGAGTATGTGTTGGGAGTGCCGCTATTCCCGCGAGTGGTTCTCAATCCGGGCAGCGGGCATGCCTTCACTATTCGCACCGGCGGCCGGGGCCTCTTTATTGAAAGTGCCGTGCTGAACGGCAAGCCGCTAGCACGCAGCTTTCTGAAACACGGCGAGATCGCTCACGGCGGCGAGTTGCTGCTCAATCTTTCGGATCGACCGGGGGAGGTCTGGGGCCGCGCCCTCAAGAACCGGCCGCGGTCGCGTGTCAACGGGCCGCGCGTGCCGGCGGCCCCGTTCCTGCGCTGCGAAGCCGACAGCTTTCGCCAGGCGATGACGGTCGAGCTGGACAGTTTTGATAAGGACGTCACCTTCCGCTACGCCATGGACGGGATGAACGGCATGGCTGATTACAAAGGCCCTTTCGAGATCACCGACAGCACCCGATTGCGTTTTTTTGCCGAGAGAGGCGGCCGGCGCAGTCCCATCATGGAGGCCTACTTGCATCGCATCCCCAACGACTGGGCGGTCGAGCTGGGCAGCGTGCCGAACCAGCAGTACACCGCCGGCGGCGCCATGGCACTCATCGACGGATTGCGGGGACATGCCAACTGGCGCACCGGCGGCTGGATGGGCTTTCAAGACGCCGATTTCAGTGCAACGCTCGACCTGGGAACGATCCGACCCGTCACGAGGGCGGGGGCCGGCTTCTTGCAGGACCAGCGCTCCTGGATCTGGATGCCGGCGGAGGTCGTTATTTCGGTTTCAACCGACGGGGAAAACTTTCAGGAAGTGGCGAGGTTGGGCATTGATGTGGCGGAGGACGTACAGGAGGTGTTTTTGCAGGAGGTTGTCGCTACGCTGGACGGTGTAAAGGCTCAATACGTGAAGATCAGTGCACACAGTTTCGGCACAATCCCGGACTGGCATCCCGGCCGCGGGGGCGGCGCCTTCATCTTCGTCGATGAACTCATCGTGGAATGAGCGCTCGGGCCAGCCGCCTGGGCGCTTTTACGGTAGAATCGCCCCCGTGCCGGGGTGGCGGAACTGGTAGACGCAGGGGACTTAAAATCCCCTGGCCGCAAGGCCGTCTGGGTTCGATTCCCAGCCCCGGCACCAACGCTTACTCCAAGCCCCCACTTGAGCTATACACCAAGGCGTTCTATATTGGTGTATAAGTCTTCGTGGAGGTTGCTTGATGGCACGTACAAACATCGAGATTGATGATAGATTGGTCGAGCAAGCGATGCGGCTCACCGGTGCGAGCACCAAGAGGGAAGTGGTAGATATCGCCCTCCGTCGCCTGGTTGAGAAGGGGAGTCTCTATCGCGCCCTGCGCCGCCTTCATGGCAAGCTCGCCTGGGAAGGTGACGTTGCCTCTTGGCGGTCCGCCCGTACGGCACGTGGATGATCATCGTCGATTCCAACACCTGGGCGGACTTCTTCAACGGCGCTTCCAATTCTCACGTGCAACGTCTCGACATTGCCCTCGAGGAAGAGGAGGACATCGCAGTGGTTCCGATCATCCTCACCGAGGTGCTCCAAGGATTCCGTACTGACAGTGGCTTCCAGCGAGCACGGCGAGTTTTGCTGTCGCTTCCAGTCATTCAACCGACTGTGGAATGTCACGTACGTGCGGCGCATCTCTTCCGCTCGCTTCGACGGAAGGGCATCACTGTCCGCGGCGCCGTGGACTGCATTATCGCCCAGACATGTCTTGACGTGAATGCCGAACTCCTGAGCCCCGATGCGGACTTCGAACGCATGGCGCGCCACATACCCTTGCGTTTGTGGGACCAAGCGCCCGAATAGAAGGATTGGAACTGAGGCTTTGCCTCATGCGGCTCTTGCCCCGGCGCCAGCGAAGTCCACATCTGGCGGAGGTGGCACTCCCGCCTGGCGTGACGGAGAGATCCAACCACCGGTTAGGAAGTGCCATTCAGGCAGCCTCGCGACCTTGCCCCCGAGGGGACAAGGGGGATGAGAAGCTTTCGCTTCCAGGATCAGAATACAGTCAAGCGGTTCGCTGGCCAAGGGCAACCTCTATAAAGTCAATAATGTAAGATATTCACGGTCTGCTGCAACCTCTTCGGGGACATGAGAATCGCGCTGTGAAAAAGCTAGGCCGGGGGCAGTATCTCACAGCAGGCATAGCCCTGTTTGCTGTAAAGGTCGGGCTGGATTTCTTAGTCGCACATGGCTTCTCCAAAACCTACTCGATTCTCTCTTACGTCAGCCCTGCTGATGCCCCTCTCCTACGTCCGGCGGAGGACCTTACCTATTGGCTAACGATGTGGGCAGTCGCACTGCCCTTCATCGCCATTGGTCTCGTTCTCACGATTCGCAGATTGAGGGACGCTGGTCTCAATCCATGGCTCAGCCTGCTGTTCTTTGCCCCTTTTGCGAACATGTTTTTCTTTGTCTTCTGCGCGTTGGTACCAGGTTCCCGTCAGCGCCCGGACGTGGTAGATCCCGATGTCAGAGTCGTCCACAAGATGTCGTACAGCCGTGCCGCCGTATTGGCCGGACTCGTTGGCGCATTGGTCGGTCTCAGCGCATTCGGTGTAGCGGTGTTTCTCCTGGGATCTTACGGCGCATCTCTATTCATCGGGGCACCACCCATCGGAGGTTTCGTCGCTGGCCTCCTGTTTGCCCGATGGCACCGGCCCAAATTCGCCGGCTCGATCCTCTCAGGAGTACTTGCGGTCGTTATCGCCGGCATGCTCGTCATTGGCTTCGCGCTCGAGGGGCTGATCTGCCTGGCAATGGCCTTCCCGTTAGTTCTGGTCGGGTCGGTCATGGGGGCAGGTATAGGGTGCTTGTTGGAACGTACTACCAACGGCGCTGGTTTGACACCTACAGCCACAGCACTCTCGTTCTTCCCCCTCACCTTGATCGCCGAGAGCCTGAACCCACTTCCTGTTCCGGATGCTCTTCCTGTCGAGACGTCAATCGTGATCGACGCACCGGTCGAGAGGGTCTGGAGCAATGTGGTCGCGTTTCCTCAGCTTCCTCCAGCGGATGAATGGATTTTCAAGGTAGGCATCGCCGCTCCAGTAGGTGCTGTCATTGACGGCAATGGTCCGGGAGCTGTTCGGAGATGCATCTTCACAACCGGGTCCTTCGTCGAGCCAATCGAGATCGGGGACCCGCCCCACGAACTCACGTTCTCCGTCACTAGCTCGCCGGAGCCAATGCAGGAGTGGACAATCTGGGGAGGCCCAAAACCGCCTCATATCGAGGGCTACCTGGAGTCAGTCCGAGGCCAGTTTCAACTGACGCCGTTGTCAGGCGGGCAAACAAGGCTCATCGGCAGAACCTGGTACCGGACGAATATGGTGCCCGAACGCTACTGGAGACTCTGGTCGGATCCCATCATTCACGCCATTCACCTCAAGGTCCTTCGGCACGTGGCGGCTCTCTCCGAGAGAACGGAATGAGTCGTGACGTAGGTTTCAAACAGGTGTCCATCTGGGTGTCCATAACCCTCGGACTGAACCGCCCCGGTTTCATGAGAGACCTTTTCAGGTGAGCCCGGCCGCCCTGGTCGACCGTGGTTCATCCTCGGCCATACACAGCCTAGGTGGCTGTAACGGACACGGCGAGCCTGCTTGACGGGACCCGGGCAAGCTGACAGTCTTGGCCGGTAGTTGCGAGTCCGCGGCAACACCTCCAGAGAGAGAACGATTGAGCCAGGCCACGGAATACGAGGTCATCGTCATCGGCGGGGGGAGTGCCGGAAGCATGGCGGCGGCCACGGCGGCTGCCGCCGGCGCCCGCACCGTCATGTTCAACCAGGGAGAACTGGGCGGCCTCTGCATCCTGCGCGGCTGCATGCCCACCAAGACCATGCTGCACGCAGCACACCTGGCCCATGCGGCGGCACACCACCACACACCGGGAGTGGGTCGCGCCGAGCTGGACCTGGACTTCCGGGAGATCATGGCCAACAAGGACGCCAAGGTGGCGCGCTTCAAGCAGGCCAAGGTCGAGGGGATCGAGTCCGGCGGTTACCAGGTGGTGGACGCCCGCGCGCGGTTCACCGGGCCTGAGACGGTGGCGGCGGGCGGCGCGACCTACCGGTTCACCCGGGGGGCGGTGGTGGCCACCGGGTCGGTGCCGGCTCTGCCCCCGCTCCCGGGGCTGGAGCACGTCCCGCACATCGACAGCGATGACGTGATGCGCCTCACCGAGCGCCCCGGCAGCCTGATCACCGTGGGTGTCGGCGCCATCGGGATGGAGATGTCTTTCTTCTTCGCGCGCATGGGCACCCGGGTCGAGGTGGTGAGCCGCCGGCCGGTGTTCCAGGATGCAGGGCCGGGCATCGCCGATGAGATGCATGCCGTCCTGGCCGCCGAACCGAACCTGACTCACCACATCTGTCTGCGTCCGCTCTCCCTGGTAGGGGATGACAGCAGCGTGACCTTTCGCTTCATGGGAGAGAACGGAGAGGCAGCGGTCGAGGGAGAGCGGCTCCTGGTGGCAACCGGCCGCCGGGCCAACGTCGAAGGACTGGGACTGGAGGCCGCCGGGATCCGGGTCGAGAGAGGGCGCATCGTCTGCGATGACGAGATGCGCACCACGAACCCCCATGTGTTCGTGGCCGGTGATGCCAGCGGGGAGCGCCTGCTGCTGCACGTGGCCAACTGGGAGGGCAGGGCTGCCGGCCTCGGCGCCGCCCGGGTGGCCGGCAGCCACCCGGTGGAGAGGCGGCTGCGCCTGGAAACCGTGTTCACCGATCCGCCCCTGGCCATGCTGGGGAAGAACCGGAAGCAAGCGGCAGCTGCCGGCCATGATGTGGTGGAGGCAACGGCCCGTTTCCCGCAGACTGGCCGCGCCATCACCATGGATGTCCAGCACGGCATCTGGGCCCTGCAGGCGGACCGGTCCAGCGGTGAGATCCTGGGGTGCCAGATTCTGGGTCCCCGGGCCGACGATCTGATCCACATCGTGGCCGCGGTGATGTATTACCACGGCACGGTGAACGACCTGCTGGGCATGCCGTGGTATCACCCGACTCTCAGCGAGGTCCTGATGGAGCTCGCTCGCAGCATTCAGCGCGCCAGGGCCGGTGGCGGGGCCTTTCTGGGGTAGAGCTTGCCGGTCAGCATCTCGTACAGCACGACACTGAACGCCCAAACGTCGGCCTTCCTGTCCACATCTCGGTTCGTAGCTGGTCCACTGTCCCTCCTCAGGCGGGAGTCACTGCGCCCGGCGGGCGAGAGTCTAAGCGCCGGAAGCGGCGCTGTCTAACCATGCCCACCGCGGGATCGCGCCACCCCGAGTTTCCGCTCCGGCCAGGGATGCTGGTGCACTGGAGCGTCTAGGTCAAGGCCTTGACGAAGATGATCTTGGAATCACCGGGAGCGTAGAAGTCGGCCAGCCGCGCCTCGGCGACATAGCCCTGCGCGGCGTAGAAGGAACGCGTGGCGCCGTAATCCGGGCGAGAGCTGGTTTCGACGTACACCTGGCGTCCGCCGGCGCGCGCCACGGCGCGCTCGACCTCGTCCATCAGCAAACGCCCGGCACCACCCCGGCGTTGCGCTTGCTCCACCGCGATCCAGTAAAGGTCCCAGCCGTGCAAGGAACAGGCGACGGGACCGTAGCAGGCGTAGCCGACGGTTCTTGCCTCGCGCTCGGCGAACAGGAAATGGTAGCCGCTCGCCTGGGCGCCGCGCGCCAGGTTTTCTTGAACCAATTCGATGGCGACGGCGATCTCGTCGTCGCGGAAGGCGCCGGTCGAGCGCACGATCCCCTCGACCAGAGCAACGTCTCCGGGCATCACCTCGTAGCGCAGGCGCAGGGGGGAGGCCCCCCGGTCCGTCGTCACGGCCGGCAAAACCTCGCCACTGCGGGGGTTGGCGCCGGTATCGGCGAAGATGCGCTCGATGGCGTCGGCGTAAGGGATCCCGGCCCGATGGAGTGCCGCGGCAAAGCCGGCGTCGGGCGTCAGGCACGGGTTCACATTGGCCTCAAGGATGGTCGGGTTGCCGCGCTCGTCGACCCGGAAGTCAACGCGAGCGTAACCGCGCAGGCCGAAACAGTTCCAGGTGGCGCGCGCCAGGCGCATCAGATCCGCCAGCAGCGGCTCCTCGCTCGGGTCGAAGTCGAACCGGCGCAGCGTATTCAGGTATTCGAAACTGTCTGTCACCCACTTGGCACGGTAGCCGACCACGCGCGGCCGGCCCTCCGTCCAACCATTGAAAACCATTTCCGCCGGCGGCAGCAGTTGCACCTCTCCCGCTCCGCTTGCCAGGAGCGCCAGGTTGAATTCTCGGCCTTCCACGTAGCGCTCGGCGAAACGCTCGGCACCCGGGCCCGAGTCCAGGGCGGCGCGCAGGGCCGGCCCGGACGCGAAGGTGCGGACATCGGCCTCATCCAGGGCGGCCGAGCCGTGGTCCCAGATGGGCTTGACGATCACCCGGTCACCGGCCAGGGCAGCGGCCGCGGGCGTGGGGTCGCCGGAGGCAAACCAGGCGGGTGTGGGCAAGCCTGCGTCGCGCAGGAGGCGCTTGGCCACCAACTTGTTCGTGGTCATCAGGATCGCCTGGAGCGGCGCCCCGGTGAACGGGATCCCCAGGCTCTCCAGCAGCACCGGCACCTGCAGAATGCCGCGGTCGTCGCCGTCGAGGCTTTCCACCAGGTTGAACACACGCTCGGGGCGCTGGCGGGCGAGCGCGCGCTTGAGTTCGCCCAGGTCCAGATCCACCGGGAGAACGCGCACGCCATGTCCGCGAGCTTCCAGGGCCTCACGGACCGCCACAGCCTGGTCCAGCACGTCCCGCTCCGCCGCGGGGGCGCCGGCCGCCACCGCGTTATGCAGAACCGCTACCCGCATCGTGGCGCGCCGCAGCGGCTGCGGGCCGATTCGACGATCGCGCCGATGAGATCCTTGTACTCCCGGCCGACCTGGGTCCACAGGATGGGCAGGTCGGAATGCGACGGGTGCAGGCCGG